>Ga0209736_1000352_pt1 | contig 14902 bp, 10 predicted proteins | sample BlaSpr_A8_Ref_M3_FD_187992 | JGI IMG/M metagenome (GOLD analysis project Ga0209736, IMG submission 187992) | Forest soil microbial communities from Thunder Bay, Ontario, Canada - Black Spruce, Ontario site 2_A8_Ref_M3 (SPAdes) (version 2) | ecosystem: Environmental > Terrestrial > Soil > Boreal...
AAACAGACGGCTAGGTCGGTGTGGCCGTCGTTATCGAAATCGCCGGCGGCGCAGCCGAAGCCGCTGCCGGTGACGTCGAGACCGGATTCTTTGGTGACGTCGGCGAATTTTCCGTTACCGAGATTGTGGAGGAGGCGGCTGGTGCCATCGGCGGAGGCACTGACTAGGAAGAGATCAGGTTTGCCGACGCCATCGTAATCGAAGAAGCAGGCACCGGTGCTTGGGCCGATCGGCGCAGAACTGGCGGCAGCTTGTTGAACGATTGCGGAGATGGGCTGCTCCGCGAAGCGGATAGCAATAACAGGTGGCGCGTTTTGTGCAGAGCTGCGGGGTAGTTCGGCGAGAGAGAAGCGTCCTTGATCGCCGTAACCTGCGCCGAACGGCGTGGCGAGATGCTCGGCGGTCATCTTCTGGAATTTAGCGAGATGCTCTTTCGCCGCGTCGGCATTGCCGCTGCGCTGATAGGCGCGGGCCAAGCCAAACTCGGCGGAGGCATGAAACGGAAAGATAGCTAGAGCTTTTTGGAAAGCGGCGATGGCGAGATCGTAGTGCTGAAGCTGCGAATTCAAGTAGCCGACGAAATACCAGGGGTCGGCTTCGTTGGCAATTTGCGTCGCGTGAGTGAACGCGGCGACACCTTTTTCCGCATCGCCGAGATCTTTGTAGACGAGGCCGAGGTTGTACCACGCGTAGGGATCATGCGGAAGTTTTTCGGCTGCGGCGGCAAGAGCCGTGCGAGCAGGCTCGAGTTTTTGCTGCGCCAAGAGAGAAATGCCGAGGTTGAGACGGGCGACTTCAAAATTTGGATCGGTTGCGAGGGATTGTTCGAACAGTTTCTGAGCGTCGGCGGGGCGCTGCTGATTCATGTAGGCGACGCCCAGCGTGTTGAGGCGATAGGCTTCAGCGGTGTTGTAATGAGGCGCGGCTTTTTGCGCCGGCGAGGATGGATTCTGAGCGGCGCGAGAATAAAGAAACGTTGCGGCGACGCAAAAGACGGATGCGCAAACGATGACCACGGCGGCACGCCGAAGGGGAGCTTGCATGCAGGTATATGTCCTGTCCGCGATGTACGGCCGTTGATTGCTAGCCGCAACGCAGAGCACTAGAGATTCTGTGTGTACACGGGGACAGCGTCAACCGTTTTTGTGATCGTTGATTGTGGCGCGGCAGAGAATCACCAATTTGGCCGATAGGCGAGCCAGGCGCTAGTCATAGCGGAGAGCGGTGAGGGGATCGACGCGCATGGCCCGGCGCGTGGGAATGTAGCAGGCCAAAAGGGTGACGATGGCCATCAACAGAGCGACGCCGAGGAAAGTGAGCGGATCGGCGGGCGCGACGCCATAAAGTTCGCTGGATAAAAGGCGCGTAAGCGCAAAGGCTCCGGCGAGGCCGAAGAGGATGCCGGCGAGCGAGAATTTTGCGCCTTCCTTCATGACCAGCCACAGAACATCGCGACGCTGAGCGCCGAGCGCGATGCGGATGCCGATTTCGCGCGTGCGTTTTGAAACAAGAAAAGATAGAACGCCATAGATGCCGATGACGCCGAGCACGAGCGCCACGGCAGCAAAGACGACAAACAGGGACGTTGTAGAGGCCGGAGTTGAAACGGCTTCGGAGACGACGGCCTGCATGGACTTCACCTCGCTGACGGGAGCTTCTTGGTTGAGATTGGCGACGGCGCTACGAAGCATGGTGGCGATTTGCGAGTCGTCCGAGGCCGCGCGAATGGCGATAGTCATCTCGGCGGGAACGCGTTTATTTTCCATTGTGGCAGCGGGGTTATAGAGGACATAGGCCGTGCCGCCGATCCAGTCGGGCGCGGTGTGCTGGAGGTCGTAGGCGCGGACGTCAGGAATGACGCCGACTACGGTGCGCCAGTCATTGTCCTGGAGTAGACGAACGTGCTTGCCGACGGCGACTTGGTTGGGCCAGAACCGGCGAGCGGTTTCGGCGGTGATGATAGCGACAGGAGCGCCGGAGAGGTCGGCGCTCGTGAACCCCCGACCGAAAAGAAGTGGAATGCCCATCACGCGAAAATAGTCGGGAGTAACGACATTTAGCCAGAAAAGAGGGGAAGTCTCGCCGGGAGCAACATCGTGGTTTTCGACGTCGAAGGAACGCTTTGTAACGCGGCCATCGAGAGGAAGAGTGTTGATGAGAGCGGCGCCGCGTGCGCCGGGGAAGGATTGAACCTGATCGAGGAGGCTGCGGTAGAAAGCGATACACCGGGATGGATCGCTGCAGAAGGATTCATTGGGAGTAATGCGCGTGGTGAGAATGTGTTCGGGACGAAAGCCGGGATTCACATGAGAGAGCGCCCAGAAGCTGCGGATCATGAGTCCGGCGGAGATAACGAGAAGGACGGCAAAGGCAACTTCAGCGATGACCAAGCCGCTGCGAAGGCGCTGAGAGACGGAAATTGCGGCGCCACGGCCTCCGGATTTGAGAGATTCCGTGAGAGCGAAGCGGGAGGATTGCAGAGCAGGAGCAAGACCGAAGGCGAGGCCTGTGAAGAGAGCGACCACAACGGTAAAGAGAAGGACGCGCCAATCGAGTTGGACGTCCAGTAAGCGGGGTGTGTCGGCGGGAAGAAGCAGTTTGAGAAGCGTAAGACCCTTGGCGGCGAAAATGAGGCCCAGCAGCGCACCGAACGAGGCCAGCAAAACGCTTTCCGTGAGAAGTTGACGGAGAATGCGGTGACTTCCTGCCCCCATGGCAGCCCGGATAGCGAACTCTTTTTCGCGAGTGGCCGCGCGGGAGAGCAGGAGATTCGCGACATTCGTGCAGGCGATAAGGAGCACCAGCGCGACGGCGCCGAAAAGCATGAGGAGGCGAACGCGCACATCGGCGACCATGCCGTTTTGTAGGGGAACGACGCTGACATCCGCGTTCCAGCTGGAAGGCATCGGCCAAGGGAAAAGCGCCGCCGCGTGAGATTGAAACGCGCGAAGTTCCGCGCGGCCTTGAGGAAGTGTGGCGCCAGGGCGAAGACGGCCGATGACCGGCATGAAGTCGCCCGCCCAATAGTCGGAGACGTCGCGCGGATCGTTGTGGAGAGGAATCCAGATTTGCGATTTTGCGGAAGGAAAGCGGAAGGCTGGGGGCATGACGCCGATAACTTGACGGTTGACGCCTTCGAGTTCGATGGAGCGCCCAAGAATGGCTGGGTCGCTGCGGAAGCGGTCAGCCCACAGGGAATAGCTGAGGATGACGTAGCCGTCCTGACCTGCGAGATCTTCGCGCGGAAAAAAAGTGCGGCCGAGTTGCGCTTGGGCGCTGAGAATGGAAAAAAACTCGGCGGAGACGTACGTGCCGGAGAGGCGAGCGGGTTCGCCGGAGCCGGTGAGGTTGAATTCGTGGCCTTCGGCGTAAGCGGCGATATCCAGGGTGCGGATTTGCTCGCGCATGGCGACGACCACGCCGCGAGGATAGGACCCTGTGACGCTAACGAGCTGTTCGGCATGGGGATAGGGAAGCCCGACGAGGAGAATTCCGTTGACGAGGCTGAAGATCGCGGTGTTGGCACCGATGCCGAGAGCGAGAGTGAGGACAGCAACGGACGTGAAACCGGGATTCTTGCGGAGCAAGCGCGCGCCATAGCGAATGTCCTGTAACAGAGTTTCGGTGAGGCTGACGCCGCGGGCTTCGCGGCACTCTTCCTTGGCGCGCTCGACGGCGCCGAATTCGAGACGAGCGCGGCGGAGTGCTTCTTCGCGGGGGACGCCGCTGCGGATTAAATCGTCGGCGAAGGACTGGAGATGGAAGCGGAGCTCGGCGTCCATCTCGATTTCCATGCGCGAGCGATGCAAGATCGATTGCAGCCAAGAACTAAAACGGCTCCAGAGCGTCATACTTCCTCCAAAGCGGTGCGCAGAATTCCGGCAATGACGTCGACCATGCTGCTCCAGTCGTAGCCATGGAGAGGGCCGAGGGAAACGGCTTTGAGGATGAGCGTGTCAAAGGTGCCGTGGAGAAGATCGAGTTGCTTGCCCATGGAAGTGGTGTCTCCTAGACGAACTAGGAGTATAGAATAGTTCTCCTAGACGGTCAAGGAGAAGAAGTTTGACACACTCACGTTGGGTGCGAGAACCATGCGCGAGAAGAAAGTTTCGATGCGGTTGCCGATCGAAGCAGGGTTTCGCGATTTAGGTTGAGGGAGAAACGATGAACGATTTTCCGGAGTTCATGAAGTGTTCTGCGAATAGAATTGCGCCAAGCAGTCAGGCGACACCTGGGGTTGAGGGCTACGTGTTTGACGGTGCGGACGGGAGCCAGATGGCGTTTTGGACTTGCCACCAGACAGTGAGTTCCGCACCGCATGTGCATGAGTATGACGAATACATGATCGTCGTGTGCGGCTGCTATACCCTAATCATTGGTGGCAGACGCATCCCCATCAAAGCGGGAGAGGAATATTTCATTCCAAAGGGAGTTTCGCATGGCGGTGAGGTTCTTGCAGGGACCCGGACAATCCATGCTTTTGGTGGGCGGCGAGCCGAGAGAGCATCGCAATAGGCGCGGCTATCCGGAGATTTCGGGGTTGCCGAATCCTCTTGTCAAGAATTGGCAGACTTTGCCATAGCAGGTATACTTAGAATCATCAAAATCTAGAGGTTTCCCTTCCATGGCCATGAATATCAGCCTTACACCGCACCTTGAGGAGTTGATCCGCGAGAAGATCGCCTCGGGGTCTTATAACTCAGCCAGCGAGGTTGTCCGCGAGGCGTTGCGCCTGCTGGAGCAGGAAGATGAGTTGCGAGCGCTGAAAATGCAGCGGCTCCGCCAAGACTTGCGGGAGGGTTTGGAGAGCGGAGCGTCCACAGAGTTCGACCCGCAAGAGATCAAGCGCGCTGCCCGCGAGAAGAAATCGGCGAAGAGAGCAAAATAGGTGTCACGGCCTCGTATTAGCCCGCGCGCGAGGACGGATTTGATCGAGATTTGGAGCTACATTGCTGAAGACAGTGTGGCGAATGCGGATGCATTTATCGATAAACTCCACGAGACAATTCAAGGACTCGACCGCCAGCCCAGATCGGGCCCCCACGGGAAGCGTTAGCTTCGGGGATACGAAGCTTCCCCTTCGGGCGCTATGTAGTTTTCTACCGTGTTGTCAGAAAAGCGGTTGAAGTCGTCCGTGTGTTACACGGCGCTAGGGGCATCGAGAATATTTTCTAAGGCAGCGCGCGCGATTATGTCCCCTTAGCGAAGGCCGAGTATCAAATAAATTTCACACTGCTAACCTTTTGTGGTATGTAGGCGTCCTACGTAATGCTAGGGAGTCTGTCTACCTACTTCTATGACTTCAGCGAGAGAGCGGTATCGAAATAGGACGGAGATTTTGCAGGGGACGCTGGATCTGCTCATTCTGCAGACTTTGCAGTGGGGGCCGCGGCATGGGTACGCGCTCAGCAAGGCGATTCGAACCAACTCGGGGGAGATTCTGAAAGTGGATACTGGATCGCTGTATCCGGCGCTGCACCGGTTGGAGCGCAAGCGTTGGATTGCGGCGGAATGGAAGGCTTCGGAAGTTGGGCCGCGGCTGCGCGTGTATCGGTTGACGAAGATTGGAAGGAAGCAGCTGCTATCGGAGCGGTCGCGGTGGGAGAGGATTACTGCGGCGATTGCTGGGATTATGAATCCTGGGAAAGAGGAGAGCTAAACATGAGGTTTCCTTTTTGGCGACGCGGGCGACGCAACGAAGAGCTGAGCGAAGAGATGCAGGCGCACCTGACATTGGCGGAGCGTGAGGCCATGGAAGCTGGACAGTCGCCGAAGGAAGCGCAGCACTTTGCGCGCAAAGAGTTCGGGAACGTCGGAGTGGCAGAGGAAGTGACGCGGGACGCATGGGGCTGGAGACGGATTGCGGAAACGTTGCAAGACGTGCGCTACGGCGTGAGGAACATGTTGCGGACGCCGGGGTTTACGGCGGTGACGATACTGACCTTGGCGTTGGGGATTGGAGCGAACACGGCGATTTTTTCCGTGGTGAATGCGGTTCTTTTCCGGGCGCTGCCGTACCGCGATGCGGGGAAACTAGTATGGGCAACAAACTTTGTGCCGGGCCAGGCGCAGAATCTTGTTTTCGCGGATGAATATGCCGGGTACCGGACGCAAAACCATATGTTTGAAAACATCGCGGCGTATTCGGCCGCGGCTGAATACACGTTGACGGGCACGGGTACGCCGGAACGGTTGCGAGGAGCTCAGGTCACGGAGAGTTTTTTGAATGTGCTGGGGGTGACGCCGCAGCTCGGACGCAATTTTCTCCCGGAGGAAGACCGTCCTGCAGGATCGAAAGCGGTGCTGTTGAGCGACGCGGTGTGGAGAGCAAATTTCGGCGCCGATCCTAACGTGGTTGGAAAAGTCATTGCGCTGGATGACACACCGTACACGGTGATCGGAGTTTTACGACCGGATTTCGAATTTCTGGACAACAGCCCGGCGGACGTGCTGGTTCCCTTCCAACTTTCTGACTCCAGCATACAAGCCGTGAACGGGCAGGTGAGGGTGATGATTCAGCCGCTCAGCGTTGTGGCGCGACTGCGGCCCGGAGCGACTATAGCGGGCACGGTGAGTGAACTTGATGCGATCAACAAGCGCGTCATTGAAAAGCTTCCCGGTAATCTGAAGCAGCTGCTGGGCGAAGCGCATGCACAGGTATTTCTGCTACACGACCATGAAATTGGCAACGTGCGTCCGGCGCTGCTGGTGCTTCTGGGAGCGGTCGGGTTTGTGCTTTTGATTGCTTGCGCGAACGTGGCGAATTTGCAGTTGGCGCGAGCGGCGGCGCGGGAAAAAGAAGTGGCCATTCGCGGCGCGCTGGGCGCGGGGCGTTGGAGGCTGGCGAGACTGTTGCTGACGGAAAGCGCGGCAGTGGCACTGGCGGGCGGAATGGCGGGACTGGTGCTGGCAGCGTGGGTGATCCGAGTGATTCACCGATTCGCACCCGCAAACATTCCGCATTTGCAGGCGGCGCGGCTCGATTTGAGCGTACTGGTCTTCACGCTGGCCGTTTCTTTGCTGACAGGAATCGTATTTGGGCTGGCGCCGGTGCTGGCCGCGTTTCGCGTGTCGCTGAACAACACGCTAAAGGAAGGCGGTTCGCAGAGCGGGACAGGCGCGGGCACCCGGCGGGCGCAACGCGTGTTGATGGTGGCGGAGATCGCGCTTTCGTTTGTGCTGTTCATCGGAGCGGGGCTGCTGATGGAAAGCTTTCACCAATTGACGGCGATTCAGCCGGGATTTGATCCGCATGGAGTGTTGACGGCGCAAGTGGCGTTGCCGCTCGACCAATACCAATCTATTGACCAGCAACGCAGTTTTTTTCAGCAGCTTGTCGAGCGTTTGCAGGTGCTGCCGGGAGTGGCTTCGGCAGGAGCAACGGCTTCGATTCCGCTTCGCGGAAACACAATGGTGTCGACGATACAGATCGAAGGACAAGCGCCGATGGATCAAGCCACGATGAACGTTGCCACAGCGAGCACCAATGCTGTGACGCCGGGATATTTCGCGGCACTGCACGTGCCCCTGATCGAGGGGCGTTTACTGGATGAGCGCGACGGAGCGAACGCGCCAAATGCAGTGGTGGTGAACCAGGCATTTGTGCGGCGGTACTTCGAAAAAGAAGACCCGATCGGCAAGAGATTCACCATGGGAATGGGACCCGTAACTCACGGGCCCCAGACGTGGACCATTGTCGGAGTGATTGGAGACACGAAGCAGCAAGGTTTGGCAAGCGAGGTTTTGCCGGAGGCGACGGCGTCGGCGTTGCAGTGGCCGCGATTTATGATGACGCTGGTGCTGCGCACATCGGTTGAACCGGTGAGCTTGGTCTCGGCTGTGCGAAAACAAGTGAGCGATCTGGATAAGAACCTGCCGGTTTTTGGCGTGCAGACGATGGATGACATGTTGTCCGCAGAAGTGGCTTCGCAGAGATTCAATGCGGGGGCGCTGGCGGGATTCGCCGGGTTGGCGGTGCTGCTCGCGGGAGTGGGGATATATGGCGTCATGGCGTACGCGGTGAGCCAGCGGACGCGCGAGATGGGAGTGCGCATCGCGCTCGGCGCGGAGACTGGAAATGTTTTGCGCATGATACTCGGCCAAGCGCTGCGGCTGGCGGTGATTGGAGTTGGGTTGGGGCTTGCGGCGTCGCTTGGATTGACGTGGTTGATGAGCGGGCTGTTGTTTGGAGTGAAACCCACGGACCCGGAGACGTTTGTGCTTGTGACTGGTGCACTCTTAGTCGTCGCGCTGGCGGCGTGCTGGATTCCCGCATGGCGGGCAACGCGTGTGGATCCGGTGATTGCGTTGCGATACGAGTGAAAGATTGTCGCGCACAAGTGGCGCGATCCGAGACCAAGAATTCCAAGACAAATTTGCTTGCGTTTGTGGAGAAAGCCACAGGGCTTCGCGGACTCCGCCCTGCGCTACATGTTCGCTGCATATTAGGGCACCGTGACCAGGGGGAGTTCGACGAAGCTGGAGTCAGCGGCGCTGTGGTAGATGCGCTGGGTGGCTTTGCGATAGTCGGCGGGCTTGGCCCAAAAGATGTTGGCGACAAACGTTTGCGGGTTGCGGTCGTAAAGCGGGAACCAGCTCGATTGGATTTGCACCATGATGCGATGGCCAGGAAGGAAGACGTGGTTGGCATTCGGCAGATTGAAGCGATAGAGCAGAGGTTTATCGGAGGCGATGGGCTTGGGAGTTTCCAGGCTTTCGCGATAGCGGCCGCGAAAAATATCGGCGGAGACCATCAGCTGATAACCACCCATAATCGGCTGGCCGGCGACTTCGTCGGGATAAACATCAATGAGCTTGACGACCCAGTCGGAGTCGGAGCCGCTAGTCGAAGCTACAATGTTGGCGATGGGTTGGCCGCTGATTTTAACGGGCGAGGTGAGCACGTCTGTGCTGAAGACCAGCACGTCTGGGCGGCCGGAGGATTCGCGCTGGTCGTCGACGAGCCACTGCGCCCACGTTAGTTCGGTCGTGTAGCCAACGGGTTGGCTGGGCCGCGCGCGGAAAGGAACCGGTTTGGCGGGATCGGAGATGTATTCGTCGAACGGCGCGTCGGAGCCAGAGGTCGGGCCGGTCAAGCTAAGCTTCGAGCCGGCGGCGAGATAGAGCGGCGTAGGTTTCGGCGCGCAGCCGTTCGAACAGCCAGCGGGCCACGCGGGGAGGCGGCGCCAAACGTTTGTGCCGGTCTCGAACGCAGAGACGGGCGCGATGTCGGCTTTGCCCGCGCCGTCCTTTAAATATTGATCGAGGAACGGGCGGAGGATGTGCTGACGGAAGTACGTGCCGGTGTCGCTACCGAATTTCAGAGCGCCGAGCGAATAGGCGTCTTCAATTTCCTGGCCGTGATGCCACGGTCCCATGACCAGAAAAACTTTATCGTTGTTGGTGTCTTTGGCCTTGAGGGCTTTGTAGACGGCGGGCGCTCCGTAAATGTCTTCTTGATCCCAAAGACTGTGGACGACCATGATGGGAACTTTCAGCGGTTGCGCGCCGAGAATTTTGTCCATGGCTTGTTGCTGCCAGAAGGCGTCGTAACTGGGGTGCTCGAGAATTTTGCGCCAGAAGCCCATTTGTTCGAGGCCGTGACGGCGCCCGAGTTCGCCTGCCGAGCCTGCCTGTATGTAAACGTCGTAATCGTCGAAATGATCGGTCCACCATTTGGCGCTGTTGTCGCGCGTGCCGTCCTGCTCGTAAATGTAAGGCATGTTTTGTTCGCGGAAAGCGCCGTTGTGGAACCAGTCGTCGCCCATCCAGCCGTCCACCATGGGATTCATCGGCACGGAAACTTTGAGCGCGGGATGCGGATTGACGAGAGCCATCAGCGGCGTGAAGCCGTCGTAAGAAATGCCGAGAATGCCGACTTTGCCGTTGGACTCGGGAAGATTTTTGACGAGCCAGTCGATGGTGTCGTAGGTGTCGGTGGCGTGATCGACGCTCGTGGGATTGAGCGGCCCGTGCAGCGGGCGGTTCATTACGTAGTCGCCTTCGGAGCCGTACTTGCCGCGCACGTCCTGGATGACGCGGATGTAGCCGCCTTCGACGATGACGTCGACGGCGTTGTCGTAGCCTTCGAGGATGGGGCCGAGGTGTGAGCTGTTTGCGTGCGAAGTGAGATCGCTGGCGTTGTAGGGCGTACGGGTGAGCAGGATCGGGGCGGAACGCGCGCCTTTGGGAATGAGAATGACGGTGTGAAGTTTTACGCCGTCCCGCATGGGGATCATTACTTCCCGGCGCGTGTAGTCGAAGCTGTCGGTGGCGGGTTTTAGTTGCGCGGGGGATTCACTGGGGAGCGTTGTGGTGGATTGAGCGAAGGCGGAAGGAGAGAAGGAAAAAGCGCAGATGGATGCAACGAGCAAGGAAAGGTTCCGTGCGTAGTGATTTGAAAGCGTCATGAAAGATTCTCCCGTTCGGCAGGAACGTGCGTTTGCGTTTTGTTAGTGCGCAAAAGATTGCCAAGTTTTCGGTGGAGCCACGGGATTATACAGAGGCGAGCCAAAGTACGCCAGAAGTGCGGCGGAGGGTCCTTTCCGGGTCAAACTTCATCGCTGAAGCCGATGTCTGGGAACGAACGGGCGGGTACGATCCTATGATGGTGGGCGGAACTAAAATCGCCGAAGCCTGACGCTTGGCGGGCGGCTGACAGGCGGTTTCAGACGCTGCTTGATTACCTAGAAGGCGGAGAAACGTTGGATGAATTCCTGGAGCAATTCCCTGGGGTCAGCCGCGAGCAGGCCATTGCCGTACTGGAAGAAGCGAAGGCGCTCGTTCTGGCACGTTTCGGGAAATGAAAATCCTGATCGATGAGTGCCTTCCAGCTCTTGGAGCATGACCTCGACCTGGCGGCATTGCCGTTATTCTCCAGAGAAAGGCAAAAGCAGATTCCTCGCTACGCTCGGAATGACATTTCGTTGTGTGTGGCCCGGAATGACAATTCGTTGTGCGCGGTGCTGGACGGAAAGGGACCCTCACGGCACTGGGCCACGAGTGCCAAACCGTGCGAAAGGCAGGATTTGGTTCCAAGAAAAACGGCGAGCTCCTGACGTCTTGCCGAGACTGCAAGCGCCCTTGGAGGCGACGATTAGCTGTCCGAAATGGCAGACCGTAGTTTCGTACGTGCGGACCGACCTTCGGTATATCGCGAGCGGCTAGATTGATTTACTAACACGTTCGTCTTTGCGGCTCTTGGATACTCAGCGCAATCATGCGCTGCAAATTCCTCATTGCAACGCCGCACATAGTTTTCCTTCATCTGCTGGAGCGAGATTCCTATGGGCGGCCCCGACGGACGGAACAACCACGCGCACCGCGAGCATGACGGACCGTGAAAATGTGCTTCGCGAATCCATGTCAGCGTCCGGGGGGTAAACACCCCGCAATACCTCGAACGATTTGAGTAGTATGCGGTTTCGGGCATTGGTTCCTCCCTTGTTAGCCTGCGTTCTCTTTCTAGCCTATAGTCCTGGAGGAAGCCGTGCAGTTGTATCGGGTGAATCCCCTAAAAACAAAAAATAGAAACCGGAAGTTATCGAACTGGCGGGAGCGGACTGACCTAGCTGGCTTGGGTTTGAAACGGGCACCAGATCCTGCGGAGGTCACTTTCCCAGGTTCCTGGCTTGAGGCCACTTTCTTAGCTTCTCGCTGGCGGATCGGGGATCGGGGGTTGCGAACCCATCCAGGCCTCGGCGTTCGAGCGAAAGAGGCGGGTGACGTCGCGCTGAATATCGCTGCGCGTCACGCCGCGGCCGTCTTGCGAGAGGAGGCGATAGGAATCGGAGAGGAGTCGCGCCATGGTTCTGCGGGTGTTGTTCCATTTGTAGATGACTTGCTCGAGGACGCGGGCATCGGAATGCTGCGGAATGAAGCTGGTGCCCAACATCTCGAGGCGCTCGCGGGTGATTTCTTCGACGATCGAAGGATTGTTCATAAACCACCAGCAGCCGAAGGGCATGAGGTTGCTAAACTTGCGGGCGTAAACGCAGAGTTCGTGCTGGTTCTCTCGGCTGAGGACGCTGACCAAGAAGCGATTGTCGGGAAACTCGCGGCAGAGATTTTCCAGGGCTCGCAGATTCGCTCTGCCAGCGGCGTCGCCCGCCAGGCGCAGCGCCGGATTGACCTGTTTGCGCACTCCAATCATGAGGGAGAGCGGTATTTCCAGTTCGCGGCAGGCGGGGAGCACGGCCTCGGTCAGCAAGCGATTGCCGACTGTGTTTTGAGGATATGCGAAAGTGTCCGGCAGAGAGACGGCCATGTAGACGGGTTGCATGCGCTTGTGCCAGTCCAACAAGAAGCGGCGCACTTCTGCCGCGGATTTGCCCGAGGCGTGTTCGTCAACCTTGTAGCCTTGGCCGGCCAACACCTGCCAGTGCGCGGACCAGGTACACAGAATTCGATCGAGCCGTAAGACGGCGCGAAATTGGCTATGGTTCGCGACTCCGTTCAACCAGAGCGGGGCTTCCTCCGGATCGAGCGGGTCGTTGGTCATCACGACGGCGCTGACGCCGGCCATTTCGAGCACCCTTTGAACATGGGATTCGTAGGATTGCGCTTTGAAGAAGGAGCGCGCTTCGGCCAGGTCGGAACGATCCGTGGGTAAGCGAAACGCATGGAGCACAGCGATTACGCCGCGCGTGGCTTCTGAAACGGGAGTATTTTCGACGAAGAGAGCCTGCCAGATGACATCGGCTTGCTCGCGCTTGGAAAGCGCCCAGTACTGGTCAGGCTTGATAGCGGAGGAACGGAAAAGTTCGGCCTCGAGATAGTGATAGGTCAAGAGCTCATCGATGCCCCACAAGCCGAGCTTGCCGAACGCCGGGGAATACAAATGAGTATGAATGTCGACGAAGGGGGTGGCCGCGAGTACATCTTCGACAACCGAAGGAATTTGCGCTTCGGTGAGAAGACCGACCTTGTTGGAGACCCGAGTTTGGCTCGATGATTTGAGAGACGTAGTGCTCATGCTTGGCACCAACTCTTATGGCTCTTAGGAAAAGCTATTCCGCGGCGGCCGTGGATCGCATATCGTGGACGACCGCCGTCTATAGGGATGGTACGACGCATCGGCCTAGGATTCTAGCCGAAGCCCTCCCCGGGTGACGAGTGTCGCAGACTACAAATGGTTCGCCGGGAAGTCAAATTGCAAGTTTAGAACATAAGGTTCGGCGAAACTAAACGAATAGCAGCGCGCTCGAGGATACTCCTGCCTTGCATAAAAGACTTTATGCGGAGCGAATCGTTAGGATCTGCCAGGCTGCGCAACCGCGAACTGCGGTAGGGTGAGTTCAGGGTCATTGACGTGAGCACAATGTAAATTCGGCGTGCAGTTCTACTTCGCGCTGGGATAGACTTGGTTGCTGCCAGAGTGCGGCAGGAACCAGGATTCGAGGAAACAACCAATTTGGCGGATTCGAGTTCCAAGAATCTAGCTTGACAGGCTAACACACGAACGATTTCTGAGTCATAAGAGGTTATGGGCCCAAAAACCCAACACCGCGGCAAGCTCAAGACCCTTCTTCTTCGTAGCGCTTCTCTATTGTTGCTGGTAGCTATCCCCTTTCTTTTTTTGCACTTCCGGCAAGGACGGTCCTCGGCGGACCGGGCCGAATCGATCGTTCGAGTGGAGCGAAAGAACCTTTCGCAGACGCTGCGGTTGAACGGCACGACGCAGGCTTCGCGCTCGTTTGTGGTGCTCGCGCCGAAGCTGGAGGGGGCGCAGGTGGGCTCGATGGTCATTACCAAGCTAGCGCCTGCGGGCACGCACGTCACGAAGGACGATGTCCTGGTGGAATTCGATCCGCAGGCGCAGACGAAAGACTACCTCGATAAAAAGAGCACGTACGACAACCTGGTGAGCCAAGTGGCGCAGAAGCAGTCTGACGAAGAGATCGCCCGCGCCAAAGATGATACGGCGATGAAGCAGGCTGAGGATGAATTGAAGCGGGCGCAGCTGGAGATTCAGAGGAATGAAGTTGTCTCGCGGATCGATGCCGAAAAGAATCAGGAAGCCGTGGATGAAGGGCAAGCAACGTTGAAGCAGCTGAAGGAAACGTACCAGTTGAAACGTGCGGCGGCGGTGGCGGCCATAAAGATTCTGGAGATTCAGCGAGATCGCGCTAAGGAAGCGATGCGCTATGCTTTGACGAACGCGGCGAAGATGACGGTGCACTCGCCGATGGCGGGAGTGGTGGTTTACAACACGATCTGGCTGGGCGGACGGATGGGTACGGTGCAACAAGGAGATCAGGTGCGGCCGGGGGTGCCGTTCCTGCAAGTGGTCGATCCGTCGAGGATGGAAGTGCGCGTGGAACTGAACCAAGTGGATCTTCTGAAAATTCTTCCAAGCCAGAAAGCGGTAATGCATTTGGATGCGTATCCGGGGATGACGCTTCCGGCGGTGCTTGATGAGCTCTCGCCGCTGGGGCACACCGGACAGTTTACGGAGATGGTGAGGTCGTTTACCGCGCGCTTCCTGGTGCAAGGAAATGATCCACGGCTTTTGCCAGACCTTTCGGCGGCCATGGACCTGGATCTAGGGACGGAGACGAATGTGATGGTGGTTCCGTACCAAAGTATTGGGACGGAATCGGGACATTCGTTTGTGTGGCTGAAAAACGGAAGTGGTTTTGAAAAGCGCACAGTGAAAATCGGGCGGCGGAATGATTTGAACGCGGTTGTGGAATCCGGATTGGCAGAGGGAGACGTGATCCGGCGGGATGCGGGCGAAGATGCTGGAGCGGCGGAGCGGCCATGAGCGGCGGAAGTCAGAAATCTAAGACCAGAAAGAAAGTGATCGTTGGCGCTGCCGTCCTGGTGGTTGGCGGGCTGGTGTTTGGGGCCTTTCGGCTGGCGAACTCGGCGGTGAATTTTCCCATGACGGATGTGAAGCGCA
>Ga0209736_1000353_pt1 | contig 14893 bp, 13 predicted proteins | sample BlaSpr_A8_Ref_M3_FD_187992 | JGI IMG/M metagenome (GOLD analysis project Ga0209736, IMG submission 187992) | Forest soil microbial communities from Thunder Bay, Ontario, Canada - Black Spruce, Ontario site 2_A8_Ref_M3 (SPAdes) (version 2) | ecosystem: Environmental > Terrestrial > Soil > Boreal...
GGCGGATCAGATCGGCGACGTCGAGGCCCGGGATCGCGCCGTCGGTAACAACCCAGTTGCCGCCGACCATCACCCGGTCGGCGCGATGCGCGCCGCACAGAACCAGCGCGGCAAGCGGATCGCCGTGGCCGGAGAAGCGCAATTCGTCGAGCTTGAACAGTGCCAGGTCGGCGGCTTTTCCGACCGCGATCTCACCGAGTTCGGGGCGGCCGACGCAGGCCGCCGATCCTTTTGTGGCCCAGCGCAGCGCGTCCTTGTGGCTGACGCGGGTGACGCCGTAGCGCGCCCGCTGCAACAAAAATGCCGCCCGCACCTCCTGCATCAGGTTGGAGCCGTCGTTCGAGGCCGAGCCGTCGACGCCGAGGCCGATGGCGACCCCCGCCTCTTCCATGTCACAGACCGGACAGCAACCGGACGCCAACAGCTGGTTGCTGCAGGCGCAATGGCTGATGGTCATCTTTGCCTTGCCCAGCCGCTTGATCTCCTCGGGATTGAAATGAACGCCGTGGGCCAGCCAGGTCCGCGCGTTGAGCCAGCCGCATTGTTCGAGATAATCCAGCGGCCGGCAGCCGTAAATCTGCTCGCAGAATTTGTTCTCGTCCTCGGTCTCCGCCAGATGGGTGTGCAGGCGGACGTCGAGTTTTTCCGCAAGGGCGGCAGTCGCATTCATCAGCGAGGTCGTCACCGAAAACGGCGAGCACGGCGCCAGCGCGATCTGCACCATGGCGTCGGCGCCGCGCTGATGATGTTTTGCCACCACGCGTTCACTGTCGGCGAGGATGGTATCCTCGTCCTGCACCACGCTGTCCGGCGGCAAGCCGCCATCGCGTTGCGAACGGTTCATCGAGCCGCGCGTCAGCAGCACGCGGACGCCGAGTCTTTTGGCGACCGCGACCTCGATATCGACGGCGTCTTCAAGTCCCGCGGGGAACACGTAGTGGTGATCGGTCGTGGTGGTGCAGCCGGACAGCAACAGTTCCGACATCGCCACGGTGACGCCGAGGTCGAGCGATTCCGGCGTCAGCCGCGCCCACGCCGGATAGAGCGCCTGCAGCCACGGAAACAATTCGCGGTCCAGCGCCGCCGGCAGCGCCCGGGTCAGCGTCTGGTAAAAATGATGATGGGTGTTGATCAGGCCCGGCAGCACCACATGGTCGCCGGCCTCGAAGAACGCCGCGGATGTCTTGGGCTGGCCGCCCTTCGGCACCAGTTCGACAACCCTGCCGTCCTGGACCACGACGCCGCGTTCCGCGCCATCGGCGAGAATGGCTAACGGATCTTTGATCCAGATCGCTCGTTTTGGGTCCATGATCCAACCATCTTTCCGAGTTGAAAAACGAAACGTCAAACGTCATCCCTGCAATTCAAGAACCAGCCCAACTCACGAAAGAGTTGGCGTCGGTCTTGCAGGACTTCTTACAGGCAGATGTATCTCGTTGAAAGCTCTAGCGTATCCATGGATCTGAACACCATCACTGAAGTGGCTCACCCCCAGAGCCGGGCGCAATTGCCCGTTTGGACGGCAGGCGATGCTTGGCTCGCGGGCGGCACCTGGCTGTTCTCGGAACCCCAAATCCATCTGACCCGGCTGATCGATCTCACCGATCTGAAATGGCCGGCGCTGGCAATCGGCGACAGTCATCTCTCGATCGCAGCAACCTGCACGGTGGCGCAGCTGGACGCGCTGGCATGCCTGCCGGAATGGCTCGCAGCACCCCTGATCAACCGATGCTGCCGGGCCTATCTCGCCTCCTTCAAGATCTGGAAGACCGCGACCGTCGGCGGCAATCTCTGCATGTCGCTGCCGGCCGGGCCGATGATCTCGCTGACATCCGCGCTCGACGGCAGCTGCACGATCTGGAAGGCCGATGGCGGCGAGCACAAGACCAGCGTGGCCGATTTCGTGGTCGGCAACCAGCGCAACGTGCTCGCACCCGGCGATCTGTTGCGGCAGATCGATATTCCGCTCGATGCGTTGAAGCGGCGCTCGGCGTTTCGCCAGATCTCGCTGACCCCGGTCGGCCGCTCCGCGGCGTTGCTGATCGGCAGCATCGATGCCGAGGGCGCCATGCGGCTGACGGTGACGGCATCGACGACGCGTCCGGTTCAACTGTCATTTGCCAAAAGCCCGCAGGCCAGGGAACTGCGCGAGGCGCTGCTGCACCATATTCCCGACGCGCTCTATCACGACGACGTTCACGGCAATCCGGCATGGCGCAAGCACATGACGCTGCGGCTGGCGGAAGAAATTCGCGCCGAATTGCAGGGCGAGGCGTGATGGGTTTTCAGATCAACGGCCAGGCGTTTTCGCAAAATCCCCGCGCCGGGCAATGCTTAAGGACATTCCTGCGCGAACTCGGACATTTCGGCGTCAAGAAGGGCTGCGACGCCGGCGACTGCGGCGCCTGCACCGTGCTGCTCGACGGCGAGCCGGTGCACGCCTGCCTGATCCCCGCCTTTCGCGCCGACGGCCATGCCGTCACCACCATCGAAGGCCTTGCGCCCGACGGCGCCACCCATCCGATGCAGCAGGCGTTTCTCGATGCGCAGGCCTTTCAGTGCGGGTTCTGCACCGCCGGCATGATCCTGACCTGCGCGTCGTTGAATCAGGCGCAGCGCCAGGATCTCGGCGCCTCGCTGAAGGGAAACTTATGCCGCTGCACCGGCTACCGCGCCATCGAAGACGCGCTCGACGGCAAGACCACTATCGAAGACGCCGCCGCCGGCGCCGCGTTCGGCCGCAGCCTCCCGGCGCCCGCCGGACCGCAATTGGTGCGGGGTGAGGCGCGCTACACTTTTGACACTTCAATCGAAGGCCTGCTGCACATCAAGCTGCTGCGCTCGCCGCATCCGCACGCCCGGATCACCGCGATCGACAAGACAGCGGCGCTGGCCGCACCCGGCGTCCATGCCGTGCTCAGCTTCGAAGACGCGCCGGGCCGGCTGTTCTCCACGGCGCGGCACGAAAGGGCCTGGATGGACCCGGACGACACCCGCGTGCTGGACAATGTCGTCCGCTTCATCGGGCAGAAGGTTGCCGCCGTGGTCGCCGAATCCGAGGCCGCCGCGGAGGAAGGCTGCCGCCGCCTCAAAGTCGACTACGACATTCTGCCTGCGGTGATCGATCCGGCAGCGGCGATTGCATCGGGCGCGCCGGTCATTCACGGCGACAAGACGCCAGCGCAGCGGGTGACCAATGCGCAATGCAATATCGTGGCGGAAGCGCACGGCGAGTACGGCGATGTCGCCGGCGCACTGGCGCAATCCGCTGTCACTTACGAGGGAACGTTCACCACCCAGCGCGTCCAGCACGCGGCTTTGGAAACCCATGGCGGCATTGCCTGGGTCGACTCCAGCGGCATCCTCAATGTGCGGTCCAGTACGCAGACGCCGTTTCTGACCCGGCGGGCACTGGCGGAGATCTTCGATCTCGCGCCCGACAAGGTCCGGGTGTTCTGCGAGCGGGTCGGCGGCGGTTTTGGTGGCAAGCAGGAAATGTTCGTCGAGGATATTTTATGCCTGGCCGCGCTCAAGACCGGGCGTCCCGTCAAGCTTGAACTCACGCGGGAAGAACAGTTCATCGCGACCTCGACGCGGCATCCGATGCGCGTCACCGTCAAGGCGGGCGCCGACGAATCAGGAAAGCTGAGCGCGCTGCAGCTCGACGTGCTGTCGAACACCGGCGCCTACGGCAATCATGCCGCCCCCGTGCTGTTTCATGCCTGCGGCGAGTCGCTTGGGGTCTATAACTGCGCCAACAAGAAGGTCGATGCCGTCGTCGCCTACACCAACACCGTGCCGGCAGGTGCGTTCAGGGGTTATGGCCTGCCGCAAACGCTGTTCGCGGTGGAAGCCGCGATCGACGAGCTGGCCAAGGGCCTTGGCATCAGCCCGTTCGAAATCCGCCGCCGCAATATCGTAAAACCGGGCGATCCGATGCTGTCGCCGCCGGGCCCGGCACATGCCGACGTGCTCTATGGCTCTTATGGGCTCGATCAGTGTCTCGATCTCGTCGAGCGCGCGATGCAGGCCGAGCCGCCGAAGCTCGACCTCTCCGCCGACTGGCTGGTCGGCGACGGCATCGCGCTGACCATGATCGACACCGTGCCGCCGGACGGCCATTTCGCCGACTGCAAAATCTCGCTGCGCGAGGACGGCGGATTTGAGCTGGTGGTCGGTACCGCGGAATTCGGCAACGGCACCGCCACGGTGCATCGCCAGATCGCCGCCACTGCATTGGCGACCACCGTCGATCAAATCCGGCTTCTGCAATCGGACACCGCCCATGGCGGCCACGACACCGGCGCCTATGGCAGCGCCGGCACCTTCGTCGCCGGACGCGCGACGCAGGCCGCGGCGGAAAGCCTCGCCGACGCGATCCGGATTTTCGCCGCCACCGCGACCAAGATCAATCCGGATGCCTGCGTGCTGGAAAATGATTCCGCGATTTGCGGCAAGCAACGCATATCGTTCGCCCAGCTCGCCGAGGCCGCGCGTGCGCAAGGACAGACCCTCAGTGCCAGCGGCACTTCGGCCGGCTCGCCGCGGTCGGTGGCGTTCAATGTCCAGGGGTTTCGCGTCGCGGTGAACAAGGCCACCGGCGAGATAAAAATCCTGAAAAGCGTGCACGCCGCCGATGCCGGCCGGGTCGCCAATCCGATGCAGTGCCGCGGCCAGGTCGAGGGCGGGGTGGCGCAGTCGCTCGGCGCCACGCTGTACGAGGAGATGGTGATCGACGCGCAGGGGCGCGTGGTCAATCCGCATTTTCGCGACTATCACCTGCCGTCGTTTGCCGACATTCCACGCACCGAGGTGTTTTTCGCCGATACCAGCGATACGCTGGGACCGATGGGCGCCAAGTCGATGAGCGAAAGCCCCTATAATCCAGTGGCCGCGGCGCTCGGCAACGCCCTCGCCGACGCCACCGGCATCCGCTTCACAATGGTGCCGTTCAAACCGGACCGGCTGTGGCCGCTGTTGCAGGAGAAGTTTGGGTCGTCATGATCTAGTCACTCCGCAACGCTTCCATCTGCCGAGAGAGCCCCCACCCTCCCCCGCTTGCGCAGCAGTGTCCGGGGAAACTTTCGCGAGTCGTTACAGGTGCTTGCAGCAATTGCGTTCGTAGCGTTCGCCTGAGGAGCCCGCCGCCGGCGGGCGTCTCGAAGGATGGCCGCGCCGGTGGCCTCACGGTTCGAGACGCGGCGAAGACGCCGCTCCTCACCATGAGGGGCGAACTCTAGCTTCCCCGATACGTTGCGTAACTCCACGGCGTCACCAATAGCGGTACGTGGAGATGGCCTTCGGCATCGCTTACCGAAAACCTCAAAGGAATCTGGTCGAGAAACGGCGGGTCCGACATCGCCACCCGGCGCTCGGCAAAATATTTCCCGACGCTGAAGGTCAGCTCATAGCGGCCGATCGGCACCGGCCGGCCGCCGATCAAAGGCGCATCGGTTCGGCCGTCGCTGTTGGTGATGGTTCGCGTCACGACCCGGCTGGAGCCGAGTTCGGACAGTTCGACCAGTTCGACCGCGACACCCGCCGCCGGTCTGCCTCTATGGGTATCGAGCACATGGGTCGACAGCCGCCCATGCACGCCGAGACGGTCGTCCGACGTCACCAATTGATCGACGCGGAGCGCAGCGATCCGGCAGATTTCCTCGATCGACTTTTGGGTTTCGGTGTGGGCGTCGTTCGGCAGGCGACGCTCGAAATCGCGCAGGATGGAATCTTTGGTGTGGCGGCGAACGCAGACGATGTAGGGGAAGCCGAATTTTGCCCGGTAAGCATTGTTGACACGCTCGAAGGCCTCGTATTCGGCATCCGACAACCGGTCGAGGCCGACGCCGTTCTGTTCCGCATTGGATTCCGCGGTGAGGCCCGCGGCGCGCTGGGTCTTGTTGGCGAGATCGGGATGCGCTTTGATCAACGCAAGGCGCAGCTCCGATGGCGCATGATCGACGGCGGCCTTCATCGCCTCGAACAACGCCTTCACGCCGGCGAACGGCCGGGCCGAGGCCGCCTGCTCGGCGATCCATGGCGAGTACTCGAAAATATTCGCTAACGCGGCGACGAAATCGTCGCGGCTGCAGACGTTGAGATCGGAGATCGTCCTTTGCGACATGACGGCCTCACGATCCGATGTCGAACGCGTTAGCGGCAAGATGCGACAGATGGGCGTGCCAGTGCTGCGCGATCTGCAGCCGGGGCGGCACCCGGCGCAGTGTCGCATTCGGCATACAGCACGTCAAAACTGTCCTTGAGATAGGTGAAGAATTCATCGCCGCCCCCAAAACCCCGCGGATTGACAAAACGCATGTCGTCGGCATCGAGGCTGTAGGGAATGATCAGATGCGGCCCCGCCGGTCCGATTTGCGGATTTCGCTTCAGCGCGGTGGCAACACCGAATACCGTGGTCTGGAGGTCGCGGGGATATTTGGCTTCGGCCACCTAGACTTCCTCGAAACGAATCTTCTGCGCGCCTTTCCACAGCACCGTCTTGCCGAACTCCGCCAAATTCTCCAGGCCGGACGTCAGGGTGATAAAATGATTGCCGGCGAGCTGCCCCATCTTGCTGGCAAAATGCACGCCGCCATACGCCAGCAATATCTCGGTTTCGCTGATGCCGCCGGGATAGAGGATGATCTGTCCGGGCGCCGGATAGCTGGTGTGGTTCTCGTAGGTGACGCCGAAATCGAGATCGCCGAGCGGCATCCAGACCCCCTCGCCGCTCCAGCGCACATGGATCGCCTGGCTCTCGAACGGCATCGCCTTGCGAAACGCCGCGCAGGTTTTTGGTGCCAGTTTTTCTTCGAAGCGGGCCTGGAACGTGAAGTCGCCGGCGCGGACAATGAGTTGGCTCATTAAGGGATACCCGTGATGCTCTGCGAAGGAAGAATTTGACGAAGCAGATTTGCAGCGGAACCTATCGGAAGCAAGGAACATTCCAGCCGGCGGCCAATTTTTGTCCGGCCGTAGCAATCTGCCTTTGCGCAGACTGCGTAAACTTGTCTGCGATGCCGGGCATTAGCTGCGAGAAGCCGTGGATGGCCGAGCATACGCGAGCGGAAGCGCGCCGTCCTTCGGACGGCTACGCCCGGCCATGACGAAAAAACACCGCCCCGGCTCTTCGCCCGGCCGCTTTCTTTCATGGGACCGGCCATGCGAAAGACAATTTTGACAGTTCTGGGTGCGGCCGTGCTGGTTGCCACGACCGTTCAGATCGCGGCGGCGGCCGAGCACCACAAGGTCCGCAAGGTATTCCGCGAGCGCGCCCGCTACGAAAACGGCGCGGAGTCGGCACCCGCCGGACACTGAACGCTAAACGCTGGGTTAAACGCAAAAGCCGGTCGCACGTTGCGGCCGGCTTATGCTGTCCGCCGAGCGCGTCGCCGCCTTTTTGACGTTGTTCGACCATACCCCTGCTTGGGGTACGGGTCTGGGAGGGCGGTCATTTTGCTCAATGTGATGGGAGCGCTTCTGTTGCGGCGAAGGGCGACTGCGGCATGGCGGTAGCGCCGGAACTGGTGTCGCTACGGAAACGGTGGCGCAGTCTGCTCGCCATTGGCGTCATTTCGGTGCTGGTCGGCGCTGCGCACGCCCAAAATCTCGACGAGGGGAAATCGGTCACCAGGCTGTTTGCGGATGGTTGCGCGACCTGTCATCGCAGCGCCCGCGGTCTTGCCAAGGGCCGCTTCAGGCTCACGCTGTTCTTGTTCCTGCAAGAGCACTACGCCAGCAATTCAAATTCGGCCTGGGCGCTTAGCTCCTATCTGGAGTCCGTCGATGGTCCGCAGCGCGGCCAATCGCGGGCCGCCACGAAGCCCTCGCCTGCTGCGACCGGCACACCACGATCCTCGATCCGCCCGCCCGCGCCGGTGCCCGGACATTAGGCCGGACAGGCGCGTGACCGAAGCACCGGCCGGTCGCCATACGGTAGCGGGCTCTGGTCACTTGTTGCCTGCCAACATCCCGCGTCAACGCTGAAGCGGCCGCCGCCGGTCACGAACAGCACGACGAGGCCGCCGACAGATTGTCCGCCCTGGCGCGATCAGAGTTTGGTTGACGCCCGGGACAGCAGTTTCCAGTCCGCGGCCTGCTTTTGCCAGTTCATCAGGATGTGAAGATTGGTCGAGCTCTTCTTGCCATCGGCGACGGCCTCGCTTTCGCCCAGCCAGTGGAAGCGCACGATCGCTACATCGCCGACGACGCGAATCCTGACGTCCTCGTATGCCAGCGACAACATCTTGGATTTTCCGCTGGTGGCGTTGGCGATAAAGGTCGCCTTGTCCTCGACCCTGCCATCGGAATGGCTGTAGCTTAGTTCGGCCGCGCAGAGTGCGGCGAGCACCTCGGGGTTGGCGGCGATCTGGGCCACGCGGAATGCCTCGACGCTCTTGGCGACCGCTTCTTCATCCGCCGAAGCCGCGATGGCCGGGACCACGCCCAGGATTCCAATGGCAAGCCCCGACAACGCCAGCTGGCGACGATCGATTTTCATGGTTTCCTCCGTTCTTGTGGTTGAGCGCGCGCAGTTTTGCAGCCACGCCGCTTTTTGTCGAGCACCGTGTCAGGTCGCGGAGCGCGTTGGCCCAACCGGCGCGCGCGTGCTGCGGCGCGATAACGGGCGGCGGCGCAACCCGTCTCGTTGTCGACAAACGGAGGATTCCGTTTTACTATTCAGCCCAGCGAAGACCCGGCGATCGCGCCCCGGCTTAAGAGCCGCCGGACAACATCTTCACCAGCCGATAGAGATAATCCTCGCCCTCAAAGAACGATTTCACCAGAACCCGTTCGTCCTTGCCGTGGATCCGGCCGCCGTCGTTGATGTCGCTCGCCATCCCGGAATGGCCGTAGGTCGGAATGCCGGCATTGCGCAGGAAGCTGCCGTCGGTGGCGCCGGCGCTCATGGTCGGAAGCACGACGGCGCCGGGCCAAAACTGCTGCGATAATTTCTCGATCGATCCCATCACCTCTTCATTGAGGGCGGACGGCGCACTGACGACCGGCGGATCGAGTTCGGTGATCGTGATCTGATCGTCCGCGAGCACCCGCTCCAGCGTCGCCCTGACTTCATCGACGGGCTCGCCCGGCATTACCCGGCAATTGACCTTGGCGCTCGCCAGCTGCGGCAGCGCGTTGATCGCCTGCCCGCCCTCCAACATCGTCGCCACGCAGGTGGTGCGCAGCTCGGCGTTATAGGCCGGATTGGCGGCGAGCCGGACGAACGACAGCGCGGCCGGATCCGGCTTGTCCGACAGCAGCGCGCGGATATCGGCCGCAGTCTGCTCGCCCTCGAATTGCGCGATGCGCGCAAAGTAAGCGCGCGTGGTTTCATTCAGCTTCAATGGAAAGCTGAATTTGGAGAGGCGCACCAATCCTTCCGCCAGACGATAGATCGCATTGTCCTTGAGCGGGACCGCGCTGTGGCCGCCTTTATTTTTGACGTCGAATCGATAATTCAGGACGACCTTCTCGCTGGTCTGGACGCTGTTCCTGATCGGCTTGCCGTCTTTCAATCCGACCCCGCCGCCCTCGTTAAGTGCGAATTCGGCATCGATCAGGTCGCGATGGTTTTTGAGCAGCCATTGGATCCCCAGGCCGTCGCGGTCGAAAATTTCCTCGTCGGTCTCGAGCGCCAGGATGATATCGCGATCGGGCTTGTAGCCTTCCTGCTTATAGCGAATGAGGTTGGTGACAAGGGCGGCCGCCATGTATTTATCGTCGCCGCTGCCGCGCGCATAAAAATAGCCGTCCTTCTCGGTCAGCTTGAACGGATCGGTCGTCCAGTCCTCGCGGCTGGCCGGCACCACGTCGAGATGCGCCATCAGCAGGATCGGCTTGCGGGCGCCGGTGCCGTGCAGCCGGGCGACCAGATTGCCCTTGCGCGGCGCCGGCTGGAATGCATGAACGTCGGCGTCCGGGAAACCTGCGGCTTTGAGCCGGGCTGCCATCGCCTCGGCCGCTTGCGCGGTGTCGCCGGTCGCAGTCACGGTGTTGATTTCGACAAGCTCCTTGTAGATGTCGAAGGCGAGCTGCTGTTGCGGGCTCAATGCTTCGGCGCCCACAGGGCCCGACGCCACAACGACGATCGCGACCGATGCGGCAAGGCGGGCGAACCAAAAACGCTTCCGCAATGTCAGGGTGTTGCGCCGGATTTCTCGAATCATATCGCTCTCCCAACCATGCCGACCGCCCCGACGAATTCAGACAGGTAACAGGTTCGCTGGCAAGGTATCCGGCAACGCGGTTGCCGCGGATCAGCTATCCTATTTGGTATCCTTGACCGCGATCACTTCGATTTCGACCAGAAATCCGGGGTTGGCGAGTGCAGCGACGCCGACCACCGACCTTGCCGGCAAATTGGGCTGATTGCCGCCGAAGAACTGCGTGTAGCCTTCCATGAAGGCCTTGAAATCCATCGGTGCGCGCGCATCGTGCACCAGGAAGACCTGCATTTTCACGACATCGCCGATACCGAGCCCAAGACCTTCGAGGATGGCCTTGATCTTGTTGAGAACGCCGACGGTCTGGGTTTTGGTGTCGCCATAGGCTTGCGGGCTAGCCGGGTCGGTTTCCTTGCTGATCAGCGGCGGCACCTGGCCGCTGATGTAGTAAGTGGCTGCATCGCCCGATATCTTGACCGCTTGCGCAATGGGAAATGTGGAATTTGGAATCGGATATCTCACCACCTCCGCCTGCGCGGCAAAGGGATTGACGACAAGCGCGCTTGCGAAAAATGCGCCGAGCCAGAACATCGTTGCGGGATTCATCCGTTTCTCCCTGGGTTTTGTCGCGACCTTTGTTTCTCCCTCTCCCCGCTTGCGGGGAGACGGTTGGGGTGAGGGGGACTATCGGCGAAACTGTTATCAATTGACAGACCTGTACCCCTCACCCGGATCACTGCGCGATCCGACCTCTCCCCGCAAGCGGGGAGAGGTGAACCGCTCGGCGCGTTCACCGATCGAGTCAAAGCGATCAAGCGCTGGCGATGACGCCGTTACCGGCGAACGTCCTTCACGTCCTCGGCGGTCACCGCATCCAGGTAATTGTTGCCGAAATGGGTGCGCAGGTAATTCACGACGGCGGCGATCTGGTCGTCGCTCATCATCGCCCCGAACGGCGGCATTGCGCGCTGTCCCTTGACCACGACGGTGACGGGATATCCGCTGGCATGGAGATTCTTGTCTCCGGCGAGCGATGGATAGCTTCCGGCGCCGACCGCACCTTTGCCGTCGGACATGTGGCAGCCCCGGCAGACGCTGGCGAACAACTCCTCGCCGCTCATTTCCACGAACCTAAAACCCTGGCTCAGCGCGGGTCTGGACGCCGAGGGTCCGGCGCTTTGCGCATACGCCGCGAACGACAGCAGCGAAAGCGCCGCCGATAGGGTCATGGCGCAAGCGGTGCGAAGCCTGGTGTTTCCCGAGATCATCTGGTGGCAAAATCCCGCGTTGAAAACATGGCTTTCAGGTTTTGACCGCGCGCTCGTGCAGTCGCGCGATGGCGTCAAGCGACGACAGGATGGCGCCCTCCTGCCACGCTGGAATGTAGGAGGCATGCTCGCCCGCCAGCACGATCCTGCCGTCGATCTGGCAGAGATCGTCGTAATGCTCCGCCCTTGCTTTGTCGCTCCAGTTGCCGGCGCAACCCAATGTAAAGGGCATGCGATGCCAGGCCACCGCGACGCCGTTCTCGAATTCGGCGCGGTATTGCGGATGAATGCCGGCGCCGATCTCGACCGCGCGGGCGACCCGCTCGGCCGGCGGCATTGAGGTGAATTCGTAGGCGTTGGGACCATCAAACAGATAGGCGCCGAGCAGCACGCCCCGGCCGGCGCGATTAAAACCGGTGTTCGGATAGGCGATTTGCCGGATCGGCAGATCGGTGTAGCTGATCCCGCCGTAGATCGCCTCGTCCTCCTCCCAGAACCGGCGCTTGAACTGCAGGCCGATCTTGACCGACGGCGAATAGGGCACCGCGTCGATCGCCGCCTTCATGCGGTCGCCGACGTCGATTTGAAGCTGGCTCAGGATCGAGAGCGGTATGGTGCAGATGCACCAATCGGCCTTCGCCTGCTGCGGCGCGGCCGGTGCCTTGAGGTCGGTGTAGGTGACCGTGACACCGCGGTCGTCCTGCTGGATCCGGGTTACCTTGGCGTCGTAGCGAATGAGGTCGCCGACTTCCTTGGCAAACGCCTTGCCGATCATGTCCATGCCGCCGACCGGTTGAAACATCGTGGTCTGGAAGGTATGCAGCGCAAAGTTCTGCAGGTAACGCCAGAGCCGCGAGTTCAGGATCTCCGACAGATCGATCGGCTCGCCCGGGACCGGCACTGCATTGAGGCCGCCGCCGGGATCCCTGGCGTAGCCGCGAAAGTCACCGGAAATCAGATTTGCCTTGTAGGCATAGTTGCCGTCCAGCGCGCCCCATGACCGCAGCGCCGCCATCAGCATCTCGCGATCCTCTTTCGATACGGCTTCGTCGAGCTTGCCCTGCTGGGTTGCCTTGGCGAGCAATTCCGAAATCTGTCCCTGGAAATCGGTCTTGATGTCGCGGATGCGCTGCGGGGCGCCGCCGAACGCCCGGGTGGTATGCAGAAGCGCGTTGTGATTGAGCTGGATGAACGGCTCGAGCGCAACACCCAACCGCTTGCAGTAATCCAGCAAGGCGCGATGATGATAGGGAATCCGCCACGGCCCCGGGTTAATATAAAGCCCTTGCTCGAATTCGCAGGTCTGCTTGAAACCGCCGAGTTCAGTGAACGAATCCCCGCCGCGCAAGGTCCAGTTGCGGCCGCCTGCCCGGCTGTTGAACTCGAGAATCCGCACCTGGTATCCGGCCTTGCGCAACTCCAGTGCCGCCGTCATGCCGGCAAGGCCGGCGCCGAGAATGAGGGCCGAAGCGCCTTTCGGATCGCCCTCGAGCTTGATTGGGCCCTTGTATCCGGAGTCGGACGCAAAGCCGAGCGAGGTCATGGCGTGATACATCGCGGCACTGCCGGAGACCGCGCCGATCAGGGATAGCAGGTCGCGCCGACTTACGGGTGCAGGCTCGCTTTGCATTTTGTTTCTTCTTGCCCCATTGGTCCGGCAGCGGAACGCAGGCACAACTATATTGTCCTCGCCGCGGAAAGGGTAACACATTGCGATGATCGGGATGCCCGGCGAAGCACGGCTGCTCGCGGCGCGGCTCGCCGCAGCGAGGCGACCCCGCACTTGGAGAAAATCCCGCTCTCTTCGGCTTGATCTCGGTCGATCCTTGCCTAATTGTGTTGCTACCGAGATCAATATGATCCAGCGAACCGGCCCATGGAACGCTCGCTCAACCATCAGCCGGTGGGCGCATGTCCTTGAGCGGACCGGGCTTGCGCTGACCGGGGCCTCCTGCGGGCTGTTCGTCGCAGCAAATATCGCAAGGGCCGATATCGACCTGATCGGTTCGACCGTCACCGTTCTCGCCATGATGCTTTACGGCGCCGCCGGCTTCTATCTCGGGATCGATCTGCCTTCCGCACCACCGGATCACCGGATGCAGCTGCGCTTCGGCACGGACTGGGGACCCGGGCCGACGCCGTCGAGCTGCTCAGCGCGGCCGGCACGTTCCTCGCCGCCGTGGCGGCGGTGATCTCCGTCTCCAGCATTGTTCTGGACGAGACCGCGCGCCTCAGTACGGCACTGCTGATCAGTATCGGCTGGGCGATCGGCGCCACCATGCAAATTGCCGCCGGCATCATCGCGCGAACACGACGCGACGACTCCGCCGCATCGTCATAGTGTATCCTGCCGGCGTTGCTAGCTGCCAAGTCGCGGCAGCAGTTTTAGCGCGTTGCCGCGTTCGATATCCAGCAGTTGCGCGTCGGTGAAAACGCCGGCCTCCCGCAGTCCTTTGACGTGGTCGATGCCGGTTCGGTAGGGATAGTCGGTGCCGAACACGATCTGCGAGACCGGAATGATGGCCGACAGCGCCGCCATCGAGCCCTTGTTCGAGGTCTGCGCGGTGTCGTAGTAGAAGCGCTTGAGTTCGGCCAAGGTCCCGTCCGGCACGGTCCGCTTGGCGTTCGGATCCAGCAGCGGGTTGCGGACGAAACGCTCGATCAAAAACGGCATCGTGCCGCCGGCATGCGAGAAAATCCACCTGATGTCGCGAAATTTTTGCGCGTTGCCGCTGAAGATGATGTCGGCGATGGTGCGGGTGGTGTCGGCACCCCATTCGATCATCTGGGGCTGCTGCGTGCGCACCAGATTGACGCAGCAATTGGCCGTCGTCGGATGGGTGCAGACCAGCGCCTTGCGCCTGTTGAGTTCTTCCATCACCGGCAGAAACGAGGGATCGCCCAGCCACTTGTCGCCATAGCTCGTCATCAGGCCGATACCGTCGGCCTTGAGCGTGTCGAGTGAGTACGCGATCTCTTGCAGGCTTCCCTCGGTATCCTTCAGCGGGATCAGCGCAAAGTTCCCAAAGCGGCCGGGGTGGTCCGCTATCAGTCTTGCTGCATAGTCGTTGCACTCGCGCGCGAGCTTCCGCGCGGCCTCCCCGGACGTGAAATTGACAGCCGGCGTGGTCACCGAGAGCATCGCAACGGCAACTCCCGCTTTGTCCATGTCCTGGAGAGATTTCTCCGGCGTCCAGCTTTTCATCAGGGGCTCGCCGAAATTGCCCGCATTCGCCGCGGCGATGTAGGGCGGCGGCGACAGATGATGGTGGACATCGATACGATAGGGTTTTGCGGCGTCAGCCGACTGCGCCGCCGCGCTCCTGCTGAGACCGATCGTGGCCATCGCTGCGGCGCCAGCGATAAAATGGCGCCGGTTCAGCGTCGCGCCCGACAGTGACAGCGTGCCGCCGTCGCAACATGCACACCCGCGAGATGACACGCGGTGTTGATCCTTCA
>Ga0209736_1000354_pt1 | contig 14769 bp, 7 predicted proteins | sample BlaSpr_A8_Ref_M3_FD_187992 | JGI IMG/M metagenome (GOLD analysis project Ga0209736, IMG submission 187992) | Forest soil microbial communities from Thunder Bay, Ontario, Canada - Black Spruce, Ontario site 2_A8_Ref_M3 (SPAdes) (version 2) | ecosystem: Environmental > Terrestrial > Soil > Boreal...
TAAATTAACTGTGGACCGGTAGCTCAATGGTAGAGCAGTTGACTCTTAATCAACGGGTTGGAGGTTCGAGTCCTCCCCGGTTCACCACTCAAGCTAAACTGCCTTACTGCGATCTCCCTTCTCATCGAAATATTCGGTAAGTGCATGGTCTTCCCTGCTGCTGGGCCTTTATAGTCCCGAAGCCGACGTGGCATTTCAAGGATTTCGGTAGGCCTTTGAGGTATATTAGCCTCGAAAGATCAGGGCCGAACAGGGTGCGGTTGCTTGGAGCTTTCTGGTTCCAGCCCGTGAATGCGCCGAACGGCTATGGTGTGCGCAAGTTCCAATCACGCGTTAGGAATGGGAAGGTTCGTACCGGCCAGCAGCCTTTTTGCTAAGGATGGCTCGCGGCATTCGATTGCATGAGTGACCTTCCTCATGATCATTTGGATTTGATCTATGGGTGCTGCCCTGTCGCCCAGGACTCTCTTGGAAAGTTGTAGGCAGAGCGCCATGGAGTTCGAAGGGCTCGCGGTTGCGGGAGTGTGAGCTTGGAGAAGTTAGGCAAGTACTTAATCCTCGGTGAGCTAGGCCGTGGCGCCGGGGGTGTCGTGTATCGCGCGCGCGACCCGATCATCAATCGCCTTGTTGCTCTGAAGACGATCACCACAGGTTTGGCCGAATTCCCCGATTTGCTCCAACGCTTTTACCAGGAGGCGCAGTCCGCCGGTGGTTTGCAACACCCCAATATTGTCACCATTTTCGATATGGGGGATGAACAAGGCATCCCCTATATCGCCATGGAATTGCTGGAGGGTGAGAGTTTAGACCAACTCATCGGCCGCCGGACGCCGCTGCCTGTTCCCCTGAAACTCACTTACGCCTTGCAAGCGTGTCGCGCGCTCGACTATGCCCATAAGCGCGGCATCATCCACCGCGACATTAAGCCCGACAACGTGATGCTCACGAAAGATGGCACGGTGAAGGTTGTGGACTTCGGGATCGCCCGTGTCCTCGAGACCTCCAAGACGCAGACCGGGATGTTGCTCGGTACTTTCGCCTACATGTCTCCCGAGCAGTATCACGGCGAGCACGCCGATGCGCGCTCCGATATCTGGTCCTTCGGGGTTCTGCTGTATGAGTTGTTGGCTTACCAGAGACCATTCAAGGGGCAGACACCGGCAAGCCTGATGCATGGCATTTGCCAACTGGAACCGCCGCCCTTGCTCGAGGTGGCCCCCGAGTGTCCTGCCGCCCTCGAAAAAGTAATCCAAAAAGTTTTGCAGAAATCCGCGGACGAACGATATCAGTCCATGGAAGAGCTCTTGCTCGATCTCGATCCGATTTGCAAAAGCCTTCAGTCGGAGTCCGTTGTTGCCTTGGTTGTCCACGCCCGCGAGTTGTCCGAGCAGGGTGACTATTCCCAATCGCGCGACCTCCTCCGTCAGGCTCTTCAGATCGATTCAACCAACACGCAGGCCAGGAATCTTTTGGACAAGGTCAACGGCGAACTCAGGCGCGTCCTCATGCGCCCGAAATTGCAGCAGCAAGTCGAAAAGGGCCTTGCCTTCCTCGCCGAAGGGAAAACTCAGGAGGCCAGGGTAGAAGCGGAAATTGTGCTGCAATTGGACTCCAGCTTTGAGCCTGGCCAGGCGCTGCTCAAGCAAGTCCACCAAGAAATTAACCGCGCCAGGCAAGTGGCGGAATGGATTGAGGCTGCCAGGCAACGCTTGGCGCAGGGAATATTGGAAGAAGCCGAGGAGCTGCTGGCCAAGGTCCTGGAAGTTGAATCCTCCAACGAGGAAGCAAAGACGCTTCAACTGCAGGTGAGTAGTGAAAAGGCAGAACGCCAGAAGCGGCTGTACTTTTCAGAGAAAATGCAGCAGGCCAGGGGCTTGTGGACACAACAGAATTACGCGGAATGCATTCAGCTTTTGATCGAACTGCGCGAGGAATTTCCTGACGAGGACGAGATCCCCCGGCTGCTTGATACTGCAAGGGAGGATCAGGCCAACCAGCAAAGATCGCAAGGGCTGGCGGATGCCCGAAGCATGCTGGCGAGCCGGCGCTATGACGACGGCAAGGCGCTTCTTGCTGAGCTGCAAAAGCAGTTCCCTGGGGACGATGAGATCCTCGAACTGCAGAAAAAGGTCCTCGACGATCAGAGAAAACAACGAAGGTCGCAGTCTGTCGCCGAAGCTCGGAGCCTCTTGGCGGCAAGACGCTACGACGATTGCAGCGCTCTGCTGAATTCTATCCTGAAGGAATTCTCCGGCGACGAGGAAGTGCTGCAACTCCAACAGCACGTCCTTGACGATCAGAGAAAACAGCGAAGGTCGCAGTCTGTTGCGGAAGCTCGAAGCCTCTTTGCCGCAAGGCGCTACGACGATTGCGGTTCTCTTCTGAGTTCCATACTGAAGGAGTTTCCGGGCGACGAAGAAACCCTGCAGCTGCAAAAAAACGTCCTCGACGATCAGAGAAATCAAAGAATGCTGGAATCTCTGAGCGAGGCGCGAAACCTATTGGCAGCAAAACGTTACGATGAAAGCCTCTCCCGGCTGGCTTCTCTCCAGAAAGAATTTCCTGGCGAAGACGATATTTCCAGGTTGCTCGAAACCGCGCGGGCGGATAAAGCCGAACAGCAGCGGCAGCAGGGGGTCGCAAAAGCGAGAAAACTGCTGGCCGGCGGGCGGCACGAAGAGTGCAACGCGCTGCTTCTGGACTTGCACAAGCAGTTTCCCTCGGACGACGAAATCCCAAAGCTCCTGGATGTCGTCCGCAAGGAGCAGGCCGAGCAACGCAAGCTGCAGGGTTTAACAGAAGCCAGAAGTCTCCTGGGCTCACGGAATTACGAGGAATGCATGGCGCTGCTTGCCAGGCTGCAAAGCGAGCATCCCAATGACAACGATATCACCAGGCTAATGGACACCGCGCGCGAGGATCAGGCCGAGCAGCGCAAACTGAAAAGTTTGGCGGAAGCTCGGAGTATGCTGACTTCGCGGAACTATGACGAATGCATAGCATTGCTCGCCGGCCTTCAGGCCCAGTATCCAAAAGATGGTGATATCGCCAAACTCCTCGAGATAGCGCGCGAGGATCGCGCGGAACAACAGAAGCAGCGCCAACTCGCGGACGCCAGAAAGCATCTGGCTGCAAGGCGCTTCGAGGATGCCTTGAGCGCGCTCGAGGTCATTCGCCAAGCTCACCCAAAGGATTCTGGAATTATCAAGCTGCGAACTCTGGTCTTGCAGGAGAAGGAAAAACAAGCCAGCCTCGAGCGCCTGCAGCGGGAATTGAGCGCACTGAAGCAGTTGGTGAGCGAAAAAAAATATCCCGAGGTTCTCGCACAGTCGGAAAGAATCCAGAAAGAGTTTCCCGGCAATGCCGATCTGGGCCGGCTCCTCGAATTTTCGCGGACTCAACAAGCACAAATCGAGCGGGAATCGCAGCAGCAAAAAATTGTTCAGGAAGTGAAGAAGCTCTTTGATTCCGCCCAGTTTGAGGAGGCCTTCCAGGTGGCCCTGGCCGGTCTCAAGACGTTTCCCGGCAATCAAGAGCTGCAGTTCTTGCGAGAGCAGGCGGATAACAAGCAAAGGAAGCTGGAAACTCGCCAGCACATCGAACAGAGAATTCGCGAAATAAAGGTCAAGATCAACCGGGGAAAGATCAGCGAAGCGATCGACCTGGCGAATCAGACCCTGATTACCCACGGCCCCGACACCGGTGTGACGCAGTTGCTGAATTCTGCGCGCGTCGAGTACGAAGCGCGTGAGAGAAAAAAGGAGCAAGAAAGAAAGCTGGAAGGAATTCGCTCGCTCATCACCTCCCGAAGATTGCCTGAGGCCACGCGAGCCCTGGACGAAGCCGTGGCGGAGAAGATTCTTGAGGTGTTTGATCCACGCGTTCAGCGCGTTTGCGAAGAACTGGAACAGGCGAAATCTGCAGCTCTTGCTTCGGCAACAACGGAGACAACGACGCCAACGGTAAGTCTTTCCAAGGAGTACGCCTGGCTGCAAGGCCCGCCTGAGCCGGAAGTTGCTGCGCCGCAAGAGACGCGTTCGCCAACGGACGCCCTGGACGCGAAGGCCTCCACACCTCAGACAGTATCGCAGCCCGCGCCGCCGGCAATTCCGCCTGCCGTTCCGGACATCCCACCACCGTTCTCTGCGCCCGCGGGCCGCACAAGCAAATCCGTTGCCGAGCCGGTGGGGCCATCCCCTGTTCCGCCGATCGTGCCCACACGGCGGACCGATCCGCCGAAGTTAATTCCTCAAGTCCCGTTCCCTGAACCAAAGCCGGGTCCACCAGTCGATTGGAAGAAGCCCGCGAAACTGGTTGCGTTAGGTCTAGGCGCGGTCGGGTTGATTTGGGGAGCGGTGCGCATCGTTCCCTTAATTCGCCCGCATGAGGCCACTCCTCCGAGTGCAACACAGCCAACTCCTAAACAGGAGCCAAATCCCCTGGAGGTTCAGCAGCGCAATGCTCTGAACGCCGCGGATAAACTTGTTGCGGCAAATGACCTGGAAGGTGCGCTGCGAATCCTGAACCCCGCAGCGGGTTTGAATGGTCCCTTGAGTGCCGAGATCAAGAAAAAGCAAGCTGGCATCGAAGAATCGATGCAAAACCAGAATCTCCGTGACCTCCGGCGCAAAGAAGAGCAGCTATGGCAGCAGGCAAACGACGATGTTGCAGGCGGACGCTTTGCTGAAGCCCAGAAAAAACTCCACCAAATACTTGCCCTGGGCGACGGAGGTCTGCGCAAGGACGACGCTCAACAATGCCTCGCGCACACAATCCCCGCTCGTCAGGAAGAAGAAAAACTATTTTACCAGGCGCGACAAGCCTCTCAAAAAGGCGATTTGAATAGTCTCCAGAATGCTTCCGATGTGCTTAAGCGCCTGATTGCATCGGGAGGTCCGCGGAAACAGGAAGCAGAACAATTGCTGCAGGACGTCCGAGGGCGTTTATCCAGCAGTTATGCCAGCGGAGCCAGTCAAGACTTGCAGCGCGGAGATTTCCATGCAGCGCGTCTGAAAGCCGGTCTCATCCGGCAAAACGGCGGCGATCCGAGGACGCTTGTTTCGGACATCGACCAGGCTGAACAGAACCGCCTCACCCAATTGGAGAGTCAGTTCAATCAGCTTAGACAGAGCGACGATGATGCCGCCGCCCAACAACTCAGCAACCTGCAGCGAGGGTTCCAATCCATCGTCGATAGTGCTGGTCCACGGTCGGAAGAGGCCAAGAGCTTCGTCAACAACGTGCCAGTCGCGATTCGCGAAGTACGCGACCGCGCGGCGAACAAGCGTGCCGAGGCGGGGTATCAGCAAATCGTTACGAGGTATCAGCAGGCATCGAGCGCGAGCGATAAGAGCGGCCTGGAAGCTGCCCGCACTGGTTTTCAGTCCATCGCCCAAGCCGGCGGCCCGCACGCAGGCGAAGCCCAGAAGTTTGTGGAAGAAATCAACACGAAACTTACTGCGCTAAACCAGCCACCTCCTCCAGTAACCACCCCTGTTAAGCCCGAAGTACCTTCTGGAGCTGCGGACAGTGACGCCGTACTCGCACTAGTTAAGCGGTACTCACAGGCTTTTGAACAAAGGAATCCGGACGCACTGCATCAGATTTGGCCGACCATGGGGAAGCTGTACACTGGTTATAAAAACTCGTTTGAGAGTGCCAGTTCCATTCGCATGCAGGTCCAAACAGAGAGCGTGAAAATCGCCGCTGACGGAAATACCGCTACAGTGACGGGTCAATTCACCGAGGAATACACTCCCCAGGGGCAGAAGCCCCGAAGCGTAAAGGGCCGGACAGTCTTTCAATTCGCAAAGTCGAACGGCACCTGGGTCATCACAAACGTCCAGTGAGTCCAGATTCCCGGCAAACCCGCATATCGGCTTGACCAAATGAGACTGCATGGATACACTCGGCCAACTTGCGTTCGGGTGATATGAAAAGGCTGTTCCGATCACTATCTTCTGATCAGCCCGATCTGACCCGGCCTCTAAAGACCAAGGAGCAGCTTCATGTTCAAACGTGCACTTCTGGGGTATCTCGTTTTTAGCTTTCTCGCGTCTTGGGGGATGAGAGCGCAGGGCGTCTGCCCGCTAAACGGGACGGCGAGTCCCAAATTAGTTTGCGTCCTTCCGCAGGTTTATGGGCCCTTCGGATTGGGCAGCGGCGCCGCCGCACCACTGCTTGCCAACAGTCACCAGGCACACTTCGAAAGTGATTTTCTTACTTCTTTCTCACCAATCAATGAAGCTGTAGGCACCCAAGTGTCGCAACTGCCCATCGCTTCCCCTTCTTCCGGTATCAGTTTCGTGTACGATCCTGCGCTCAAGACCTTCAGCCCCTCGACAGACGAAAACCTGGGGCCGATTCTCGGCGAGCGCGCCGGCACCATTGGGCGCAATAGGCTATATGTTGCGTTCAGCTATCAATACTTCAACTTTGGCTCTATCGATGGGCATGACACGAGCAAGCTCAGCTCCGTGGTTCAGCATGAAGTCTTCCCGCCGCCATTTCCATCTCAATTCATAGTTGCCTGTCCGAACCAGTCAGGAATGCCGGCAAAATACGCTGGCAATCCTTGCTTCGTACGTGACTTCATCGAAGCTACGACTAATATCGACCTGACGGTCAGCCAATACACGGTCTACGCGACCTATGGGATCACTCGGCGCCTTGATGTCTCTGTGGCCATCCCCTTTTTGAATGTAAACATGAACGTTTCTTCCAACGCCACGATTGTGCCCAACGCCGTTGCGCCCCCATCTCCCACTTTTCCAGGACAAGTATTCCACCAATTTAATCCGGCGGTGGTTCCTGCTTGTGCAAACACGCCTGCAGGGCAGGCATGTTTGCAAGGTTCCTTCTCCAATTCTGGCACTGCGACGGGTATCGGCGACGTTATCCTCCGCGGGAAATATGAAGTTTATAAAGGTGAGCGCTTTGGCGTTGCTGCGGGCGTGGACGTCCGCGTACCAAGCGGCGATGCTCAGAATTTCCTGGGCTCCGGTGCCACGGGAGTCAAGCCCTTCGGCGTCATTTCCTATCGGGCTCGCGTCTCCCCGCACGCCGAAGTGGGATACGAATGGAATGGCCAGTCGATACTCGCCGGGAACTTTGTGGGCCCGACAGCCGCTAACACCAAGGTCTCGCTCCCCAATCGTTTCATATATATTGTCGGAGCCGACGCTTCTTTGACCAAGCGGCTGACAGCCGCCTTTGACATTTATGGACAAAGATTGTTTAGCGCGGCCCAACTTGTTTCGAGTCCCTACACGGATTTAGGGAAGTGCAGCGACGTAAACTGCACCACATTGACCCCGGGCACGACCCACCCGGACTCTGCAGTCAACCATGCAGACATCAACATCACCAACGCCTCCCTCGGGCTCAAGTTCCGCGCGATAGGCAAGCTGGTCTTGACTGGGAACGTCCTCCTGAAATTGGACGACGCCGGACTTCGCTCGAAAGCGATACCTTTGGCGGGCGTTTCCTACAGCTTCTAGCTGCCTCCGGTTTGCGCGGCGCGCTTCGAGGGGGAACGCGATTTGCCCTGATTGTTACTCGGAGGAAAACCTGTTGAGCTTCGCAGAATCAGCTGCGTCTTGAGAACGTATTCCGTTCCGTTTGGTGCGGGAGCTTCCCGCTTCACTTCTTTGAGCAGGGCGTTGAACGCAAGCGTCGCCAATTCCACCTGTGACATTTGAATTGTGGTTAGCGGAGGAATCATGAAGTCCGCCAATCGCGTATCATCAAATCCAATCACCGACAATTCCTCAGGCATGCCGATTCCCAGTTCGAATGCCTGTCTCATGACGCCGATGGCGGTCATGTCGTTGGAGCACATTAGAGCCGTTGGCTGCTCCCGAAGCTTGGAAAGTTTTTGCAGGGCGAGTTTTCCTCCCTCCAAACGGTGGTCTCCCTCGACGATGAATTTGGAATCCACTTGCAGACCAATCTCGCGCATCGACGCCTCGAACGCATCTTTTCGCGCGACCGCAGACCGCAGTCTCAGTGGCCCAGTCACAAACCCGATGCGTTCGTGTCGCATCGCCGCCAAATGCTGGACGGCCTGGCGAATTCCGTGCGCATAGTCGACGCGTATGTTGCTGACGCGCGGAGCCTTTGGCCCAACATCAACGAACACCAGCGGCAAATTCCGAAACCGGAGATGCTCCAACAGTTCGTCTTCCATTCCGAACGTGAGGATTGCGACTCCATCCACGCGCCCCTCAATCATTCGGCGAACAGCGAGTTCCATCCGCTTGGGGTCGTGGATCGTCGAGGTAAGAAGAATTTCGTAATTTTGTTCGACAGCCAGAGTTTCAAAGGTCTGTACAATTTCCGGGAAGAATGGGTTGGTGATTTCGGAAACGATCAATCCAAACACGCGGCTGCGCCCGGAGACAAGAGCCCGCGCTTGGCGGTTGGGATAGTATCCAAGTTCTGCAATTGCCTTCCAAACGCGTTTTGCCAATTGCGCATCGACTGTCGCCACGCGGTTGACCGTCCGTGATACCGTGGCAGTAGATACCCTTGCCCGCCTGGCGACATCCCGAATGTCCACGAGCCCTCTTTTGCCTTCTGCAGAATTAGTCGCGCACAGTATACGCTCTCCTATTCCCCTGAGAAACCGAGTCCGATCGCGGGAGATTTCCGGTCGCTCGCATACAGTAGCTGTGGTCCTTTTCCGGCTAGGCCAATACGGCAGGGAAGACAGTTCCGCGCGGGCGACAGGTTGCAGTGTATGGTCCAATGCGCTTGCAATGCTGCGAACAGCGTGGTAAGCGTTTACTTAATTCGCGCGGTAATCGCGCTTCTGCCTGCGGAGGTTTCTTGGGGAAGACTCTTGACTGAATCTCCTCTATAAACGCATAGGGCTGCCAACGTCCATGAAAAAGTGGCGCATTGAACGGGGCAACACCATTTATGCGCTGCCTTCTAGACTGAGTTCAGGTGCGGGTGCCAAAAAAACTGAAAAACTGTTGTGTTGCATGAAACCCGCTATCTATGAACAATGACAGCGCCTAAATATGGCGAACAGTCGAGGGTAAATGCTGTTAGCAAATCTACGAGAAAAAGTCCTCGAGGCAAACCTGGACCTGGTCCGAAGAGGGTTGGTGCTTGCGACCTTCGGTAACGCCAGCGGAGTTGCCCGCCAGGATGGCCTGATCGTCATCAAGCCAAGCGGTGTTCCTTACGAGGGCATGACGTCGGAGGATCTCGTCGTGACCGACCTACAAGGAAAGGTCGTCGAGGGAAACCTGCGCCCATCTTCAGATCTTCCGACGCATGCTGCCCTATACCGGGCCTTTCCCTTGATCGGCGGAATTGCGCACACGCATTCCGAGTACGCCACGGCATGGGCCCAGGCCCGACAACCAATTCCTTGCTTCGGTACCACGCATGCCGACTATTTTCACGGTCCCATTCCGCTGACAGAAGTCATGACGGATGACGAAATCAACGGCGAGTATGAAGCAAATACCGGAGCCGCCATTATTCGCGCGTTCGAAAAAATAGATCCAATGGCGGTTCCGGCCGTGCTCGTTGCGAACCATGGTCCTTTTGCTTGGGGCCCGGACCCCGGGAAGGCGGCGGAAAACGCCTGGATGCTCGAAGCCGTCGCTCGCATGGCGTATTTAACCGTCGGGTTAAATACGAATGCCAGCTTCCTCGGCAAGACGCTGCATGACCGGCACTTTCTGAGGAAACACGGGAAGAAGGCTTACTACGGGCAAGCGAGGGCAAAGGAATGACGGCATCCTTTGCTTCGTTGTTAGGTATGAGGGGCAGCATGCGCCGACAGAACAGGGCGCTCTTTGCCGCTCGCACTCGAATATTTAGTGGGGCGAGAGCTTTCGGTGATTGAGCATTTACTTCGCGCCGGAAAACGGGGCGTGTGAGAGAGGAAACTACGTAACAGACCATGGCGAACAAGAGAAAAATGACAATGGGGTTGATTGTGGGGAACCGGGGATTCTTTCCGGATCATCTGGCGAAGACCGGGCGGGACGAGATGACCCAGGTCCTGCAAAAGGCGGGCATGGACGTAGTTGTGCTCGGTACGGAGGAGAGCAAACACGGGGCAGTTGAGACTTACGAGGAAGCAAAGCGGTGCGCTGCGTTGTTTAAATCCAAAGCCGATGCGATTGACGGCGTGATCGTGACTTTACCAAATTTTGGGGACGAGCGCGCCGTCGCCGATACGCTGCGGCTGGCGCGTTTGGGTGTACCGATTCTGGTGCAGGCAACGCCGGATACGCAGTCAAAAATGACCATCACGCACCGGCGCGACAGTTTTTGCGGCAAAATGTCGGCCTGCAACAATTTGATGCAGTACGGAATTCCTTATTCCCTCACCACGCTGCACACCGAGACGCCGGATTCGGCGGAGTTCACGAAAGATCTCGAATGGTTCGCCGGGGTTTGCCGCGTAGTGAAAGGGCTGCGAAATCTGCGGATCGGCGCACTCGGCGCGCGGCCCACGGCCTTCAACACGGTGCGCTACAGCGAGAAATTGCTGGAGGCCAGCGGCATTTCGGTCGAAACCCTTGATCTTTCCGAAGTCCTCGGGCGTATCAGCCGGATGAAGGATACGGACGAAGCCGCGGTGCAGAAGCTGCAATCCATCCAGAAATATGTGTCGACGACCGATATCCCGCAGGCCGCGCTACTGAAGATGGCCAAGCTCGGCGCGGTGATTGATCAGTGGATGAAAGCTACCGACCTGCAGATCAGCGCGGTGCAGTGCTGGACCTCTCTGGAGGAAAACCTCGGCGTTGTGCCGTGCACGGTGATGAGCATGATGAGCGACTCGCTGCTTTCAAGCGCTTGCGAAGTGGACGTGTGCGGCGTGCTGGGGATGCACGCTCTGCAACTGGCTTCGGAGACGCCCAGTGCGCTGCTGGATTGGAATAATAACTACGGAAATGATCCCAACAAGGCGGTGTGCTTCCACTGCAGCAATTTGCCGAAGCATTTCTTCAAGGATGTCAAAATGGATTACCAGGCGATTATCGCGGGCACGGTAGGGAAGGAGAATACGTTTGGAACGTGCGTGGGAAAGGTGAAATCCGGGGCGATGTGCTTCGCGCGCTTCTCCACCGACGACACTTCCGGAAGAATCCGAGGCTATACCGGCAGCGGCAGATTCACAGACGATCCCCTCGAAACGTTTGGTGGCGCCGGCGTGGTTGAAATTCCCGGACTGCAGAAGTTGTTGCGCTATATCTGCGAAAACGGATTCGAGCATCACGTCGCCGCCAACTTTTCCTCGGTGGCTCCCGCGGTGCACGAAGCCACCATACGCTACCTCGGTTGGGAAATGTACGCCCACGCGGGGTAATTGTTCATTCGCAGGGAGCGAGTGCAAATCCCATGGCCATTGTGGCTGGCGTTGATTTTGGAACTCTAAGCGTTCGCGTTTCCATTGTGGACAGCGAACGCGGCCTGCTGGCTACCGCGCTCGCGGAATATCCGCTCCACCGGAAGCGCGAAGACCCGGAATATGCCACCCAGTCGCACGGCGATCAGATGCGCGCTTTGGCGAGTGCTACCCGCGAGGCAGTGCAGAAAGCGCACATCTCCGACGATCAAGTGCAAGCGCTAGCGGTGGACACGACCGGATCCTCCGTGATTCCCGTTGGAAAAAATCTCGAGCCGCTCGACGAATATTATCTTTGGTGCGATCACCGAGCGAAAGCAGAAGCCGCTGAAATCACGGAAGCGGCGCGTCGGGAGGGACTTGCCGCCATTCAGTGGTGCGGCGGGGTCTATTCCTCCGAATGGGGCTTCTCGAAGTTGTTGCACTGGCTGCGCCATAATCCAGAAAAGCGTCCCCAGTTTGTTTCCGCCTTCGAGCATTGCGACATGGCCGCGGCCACACTGTGCGGAATCACCGACCCGCGCAAAGTGAAGCGCAGCGTTTGCGCGATGGGGCATAAGTGGATGTGGAATGCGGATTTGGGTGGCCTGCCTTCCGAGGAATTCCTCGTCAAAGTGGATCCTTTGTTTGCAGGCGTTCGAGAAAAACTTCAGGGCGAATATGCCACTTCGGACCAAATTGCTGGAAAACTTTCCGAGTTCTGGGCTGAAAAATTGGGTTTGAAGGCGGGCATTCCCGTACCTGTCGGGGCATTCGATGCCCATTGGGACGCCATCGGGGCGGGCTGCCGCACCGAGGATATGGTGAACGTCATCGGCACTTCGACCTGCATCATTGGCATCACGCCGTCGGTCAACCTGGTTCCGGGAGTCTGTGGAGTTGTTCAGGGGAGCGTGCATCCACGCCGTACCGGAATTGAGGCGGGGCTCTCCGCAGTGGGAGACATTTTCAACGCCATCGCCACTCGCGCTGGAACCGATGTTGTGACGCTAAGTCAGGGACTTGAAAAGTACCATGCAGGGCAGACCGGTCTTCTCCGCATGACGTGGGACAACGGCGACCGAACGGTGCTGGTGAACCCGAATTTGCGTGGTATCACGCTTGGTTGGAACTTGCAGTCCACCGCACAGGACGAACTTTTCGCCGCCATCGAAGGTACAGCATTCCACACGAGGATTATTTTGGATCGAATGGCGGAACATGGCGTGCACATCAAGCGCGTGATTAATGCAGGCGGCATTCCGCAAAAGAACAATGTGCTCAATCAAATCTACGCGAATGTGCTGGGGAGGCCGGTTCTCGTGCCGAACAAAAGCGTAGTCAGTCTTGGTTCGGCGATATTCGCTTTTCTCGCGGCCGGGACGTTCAAGACGGTGGAAGAAGCCCAAGATAAGATTTGTCCGGAGCATGCCGTCTTTACGCCGGAGCCCGCGGCGGAGAAGGTCTACCATACGCTCTATGCGCTCTATCAAAGGCTCTACTTCGCTTTTGGACAGCCGCATGACGCAAGGTTCGGCGACGTCTTGCCCACACTGATGCAGGTCGCTGAGGGGGCGAACGCGCGTAATTGAAGAGCCCCTCCGGTCGTTGACCGGCAGCCACAAGCGACCGAGAACAAATTCCTAGTCATGGAGAGTACATAGGCTGGATCCGGAATCGGACGCAGCCTCTGTCTAAGTTACCCCCCTCCCCCCTGGGTTTTTTGTAAGTGTTGATTCTAAGCAACTTAACTTTCGTGTAAGTCGATTAGAATCAATAGTTGGTTGTGGGAGGTTTGTGTAAGTGTTGATTCTAAAGAACTTGCTGCGCCAATTTGCACTAGAATTGTGCAAAATGCGGCGCGTTTCGCAAGTGTTGCGAACAAAAGACTTAGGCCAACTGACTGGCTCCAGAAAGAAAAAACGCCAGCAAGATGCTGGCGCTATAGTGGAGGGGCACAATAGTATCCAAGAGCTATAGTATGACAGGAGTAACAGTTTGTCAAGAAAAAAATGCGAACTCCTTAAAGTAGTTAGCGCCGCGGAGATGGCGGCAAATAAACGCCGAGGGTCTTGAATCACGGCTTGCCTGCTGCATCAACACCGGGGGTACGGGACCATCCGGCGGGCGTGCGCTGGAATTGGGCGGTGGCGGAAACGTGGAAGGAACCGCGCTCGCGGTTCCAGGTGAGGAATTGGATGGAGACGGAGGAGCGCTCCACTTGAAGGATATTGAACGAATTGAGTTCTCCGCGAGCGCGAGTGGACGTAGCGGTTCCGGCGTGGATGACGAGCGCGGAGTGGCCGGGAATTTTGTAACGCGGCGCGCTTTCGCTGGTGTGGCTGACATGCAAATGGCCGGAGAGGATGAGATCGACGCGGCAGTGCGCAAAGCCAGCCATGGCCATGTGTGCGCGTCCGACCAAGCCGTGAAGCTCGTGGGTTTCGGGCAGATCGAAGGGATGGTGAGATACGACGATGCGCGTCCGATTCTCGCCACAGGATTCGAGCCGGGCGCAACTGCGGGCAACCTGCAAGCGGTTAATGCGGCCACTCTTAAAGGTGAGCGAGCGGGCGGTATTGATGCCGACGATGGCGATTTCCTCATCGGAGTAGAAGGGTTCGAGGTCTTGGGTGATGTAGCGCTGGTAATTCCGAAGAGGTTTCAGGGCGCGGGCGAGAACGTTGTAGAAGGGCACGTCGTGATTGCCGGGGACGACAATCTGCGGTGAAGGGAGAGCGTCCAGAAACCTGCGGGCTTCCTGAAACTCGCGCTCTTTGGCGCGCTGAGTAAGATCGCCGGAAACGACGACGACGTCAGGGCGGGCCTCGATGATGGTAGCGATCAATGCCTGCACGGTGGCGGGCTCGATGCGGCCGAAGTGCGGGTCCGATAGATGAGCGATGGTGCGCATTTTAGTTCGAGTGCGTCAGGCGGCGCTTTCCGGGGCGGACTCCACGGGCACGATGACTCGCAAAGCGCCGGGACGGATGAGGTAGTTCAACGGGGTATTCATTTGATGGACTTCGCCGTCCGTGGAAACGCTTGCCAGGGGTCTGCGCGTCTCAATAGAGAATTGTCTCGCAGTCAGAACGTCGAGATCGCTGGCCCCGTGCAAGCGTCCAAAAAAGGCCAGAAAGGCCAGCCGCACCAGGTCCAGACGGCCGGCGCGATTGGCGACAAAGAGGCAGAGTTCGTCCGCATCCAGCTTCTTGCGCGCGCCGATATTCAAACCCTCCATTTCATACTGATTATTGCCAATGAACACGAAGGGCGTCTCGCGCAAAAACTCCTTTCCTTCCAAGCAGAGGCGAACGCGAAGAAGCGAGTAGTGCCGTAGGACCGAAAGGGAGGCTTGGGCGAAAGCGATCCACTTGCGGCGGCCTTGCTTCTGCTGCTCCTCGCGCCGG
>Ga0209736_1000355_pt1 | contig 14750 bp, 9 predicted proteins | sample BlaSpr_A8_Ref_M3_FD_187992 | JGI IMG/M metagenome (GOLD analysis project Ga0209736, IMG submission 187992) | Forest soil microbial communities from Thunder Bay, Ontario, Canada - Black Spruce, Ontario site 2_A8_Ref_M3 (SPAdes) (version 2) | ecosystem: Environmental > Terrestrial > Soil > Boreal...
ACCGGTGGTTTCGTAACCTTTCTTCGCCATAAGCCGTCATATATAGGAGCGAACAAGGTTGCCTGACAGCTGTGGCCGGTCACGTAAGCTGCTTGGCGTTACCCCCGACTGATTTGCCCAGTAGCAGACTCGTTCGATACTAAAGCGCGATTAGGAGCGCATGGATGAGCCATTTGAATTCCAATCTACCTGGGAGCACGGCGAGCGACGAGGCTGCGTCGCGACCGGTTGCGGAACCGAGGCGCCGGGGATGGCTGTGGGTGCTCATCGTGGTTGTGGTCGCAGCGCTGGGGTATTGGTACTTCCGTGGTCCAAAAGCAAGCACGGAGGCGCAAGGGCCCGCGGCGCCGGGCGGGAGTGCGAAGGGCCAGGGTCGCCAAGGAGCAGGCGCGGGCGGATTCGTGGTGCCGGTAGTTGTGGCGGCGGCGCAGCGCGGTGACCTCCCCGTTTACTTCAACGGACTCGGAACAGTGACGGCGTTTAACACGGTGACGGTGCATAGTCGAGTGGACGGGCAAATCACGAAAATCAATTTTCAGGAAGGGCAATTTGTGCACCGGGGCGATGCCTTGCTGGAAATCGATGCACGCCCTTACCAGGTGCAACTCGAACAGGCGGAAGGGCAGCTGGCCAAGGATCAAGCACAACTCCGCGACGTTCAGGTTAACTACGAACGCTACCAACTTCTGTACAAAGAGGGTGTAATTCCCAAACAGCAGGTCGATACACAAGGGGCGCAGGTGGGGCAGTTCGAAGGGTCGATCAAGGGCGATCAAGGTTTGATCGACAGCGCGAAGCTGCAATTAGTGTATTCCCATGTTACCGCGCCAATCAGCGGACGCGTCGGGCTGCGCTTGGTCGATGTGGGAAACATTGTACATGCCACCGACGCCAACGGATTGTTGGTGATCACGCAGTTGCAGCCCATCGCGGTAATCTTTGCCTTGCCGCAGGATCAACTTCCGCAGGTGGCTACGAAGCTTCGTGATGGCCAGCAAATGGTGGTTGATGCGTATGACCGCGACGACACATCGAAAATCGAATCCGGGAAGCTGCTGACCATCGACAACCAGATCGACACCACCACAGGCACGTACAAGCTGAAAGCCGTTTTCAATAACGACAAGAATCTGTTGTTCCCGAATCAATTTGTGAACGTGCACCTGCTTGCGGACGTGAAGAAGAATTTGATGATTGTGCCCGCTTCGGCCATCCAGCGCGGGCCGCAAGGCACGTACGTTTATGTGGTGCAAAACGCAAATACGGTTAAGATTCAAACCGTCACGTTGGCGCAAACGGCGGCGAACACAGTTGGGCTGAGCGCGGGATTGAATCCCGGCGATGTGGTAGTGGTCGACGGACAAGACAAACTGCAAGACGGCAGCAAAGTTAGCACCAGCGTGGCGCCCGCGGCACCGCCGAGTCCGCAGAACGCGGACGTAACGCCGACGCAGCCGGGCAATCCGCAGCAAAGCGGGGCGCGTCGCCGCACGGAAGCTCCGCAGCAAGGCCACTCCGCGGGAAAGCCTCAATGAGTATATCCAGGCCGTTTATTTTGCGGCCAGTCGCCACCACACTGTTGATGGTGGGGATTTTGCTGGTTGGCTTCGTAGCCTATCGGCAGTTGCCGGTCTCGGCGCTGCCTCAAGTCGACTATCCGACTATTCAGGTGCAGACCTTTTATCCCGGGGCCAGCCCCGACGTAATGGCCTCGTCTGTGACGGCTCCCCTGGAGCGGCAGTTTGGCCAGGTGCCGGGCCTGAATCAAATGACCTCGACGAGCTCCTACGGCAGCTCGATCATCACGCTGCAGTTCGATCTCGATCTGAACATTGACGTGGCCGAGCAGGAAGTGCAGGCGTCCATCAACGGCGCGTCCAATCTTCTGCCGCAAGGGCTGCCCAATCCACCGATTTACAGCAAAATTAATCCTGCTGATTCGCCGATCCTGACGCTGGCCATTACTTCCAAATCGCTGCCGCTGTCGAAAGTCGAAGATCTTACGGATACCACGCTGGCGCAGAAAATTTCGCAGCTTACCGGCGTCGGGCTGGTGAGCATCAGCGGCGGCCAGCGCCCGGCGGTGCGCATCCAGGCCAATCCCACGGCGCTGGCGTCGTACGGATTGAGCCTCGAAGATCTGCGCACGGCGCTGACACAAGCCAACGTGGATCAAGCGAAAGGTACCTTCGATGGCCCGCACCAGGCCTACACCATCGGCGCCAATGATCAGCTTATTTCAAGCGACAGCTACCGGCCGCTGATCATTGCGTATCGCAATGGCGCGCCCGTTCGGCTTACCGACGTTGCCACGGTGCTGGAAGGTGTCGAGAACGTACAGCAGGCGGCGTGGGCGAACCAGAATCCCGCGGTGATCTTAAATATTCAGCGGCAACCCGGCGCGAACATCATCGCGGTGGTGGACCGCGTCAAGAAATTGCTGCCGCAATTGCAGGCTGCGCTGCCCACCGCGGTCGAGGTGGACATACTCACCGACCGCACCACCACGATTCGCGCGTCCGTGTCCGACGTGCAATTCTCGTTGATGTTGACCATCGTGCTGGTCGTGCTGGTCATCTTTGTTTTTTTGCGCAGCGTGCGCGCGACTATCATTCCCAGTTTTGCGGTGCCGCTCTCGATTGTGGGCACGTTTGGCGTGATGTACCTGCTGGGCTACAGCCTCAACAATCTTTCGCTGATGGCGCTCACCATTTCCACCGGCTTCGTGGTGGACGATGCTATCGTCATGATCGAAAACATTTCCCGATACATCGAGCAGGGCGATTCGCCGCTACAAGCTGCACTCAAAGGCTCGGAGCAGATTGGCTTCACCATTCTTTCTTTGACCGTTTCCCTGATCGCCGTGCTCATTCCGTTGTTGTTCATGGGTGACATTGTCGGGCGCCTGTTCCGCGAATTTGCGGTTACCCTGGCGGTGACCATCATCGTTTCCGCCTTTGTTTCGCTGACGCTGACGCCGATGATGGCCGCCAAGCTGCTGCGCCATCAGAAAGAAGAAGACCAGAGCCGGTTCTACCGCAAATCGGAGCACGTCTTTAATTCCGTCATCGCGTTTTATGGCCGCACGCTGAAATTTGTGCTGCGCTTCCGCACCACCACACTGCTGATTACCGCCGCGACCCTGGTTGGCACGATTCTTCTCTACATTTATGTGCCCAAGGGCTTTTTCCCGGTGCAGGACACCGGCGTGATTCTGGGCGTTTCGGAAGGTCCGCAGGACGTTTCTTTCGCCGCCATGGTGAGCCGACAGCGCGCTTTGGCAGATGTGATTTTGAAGGATCCCGCGGTTGCGAGCCTGTCTTCGTTTATCGGTGTTGATGGTATCAATACCACGCTGAACAGTGGCCGCATTCAGATCAATCTCAAGCCCCTCGGTCAGCGCAAGATGCCCGCCTCCGACGTAATCCGGCGGCTGCAACCGGAGCTGGCCAAGGTGGATGGCATATCGCTCTTTATGCAGTCGGTGCAGGATCTGACCGTCGAAGATCGCGTCAGTCGCACACAATTTCAATACAGCCTGGAGGACGTGGACGCGAAGGAGTTGGGATACTGGGTGCCACGCTTCATGGACAAGCTCAAGGCGCTGCCCGAATTGCGCGACGTCGCTAGCGACCAACAGAACCAGGGGCTGGTTGCGGTGCTGACCATCGATCGCGACACCGCATCGCGGCTGGGAATTCTTCCCGCGGACATCGACAACACGCTCTACGACGCCTATGGCCAGCGCTTGGTCTCAACGATTTTCACGCAGCTAAACCAATACCACGTGGTTCTGGAAGTCGATCCCCAATTCCAGCAGAGCCCGGAAGATCTCAAAAATATTTACGTGCACTCGTCGGCGGGGCAAGCGCCTTCCTCTGGTTCCGGAGCGTCGATCAGCGGGACCACAGTCCCCCTCAGCTCCACGGCTACCACGCAGATTCCACTCAGCGCGTTCACGCGGTTTGAGCCGAGCAGCACGCCGCTGACGATTAATCACCAGGGGCAATTTCCGGTCGTCACGCTCTCTTTCAACCTAGCGCCGAACGCCTCCTTGGGCGAGGCCGTTAACGCCATCAACGCGGCCAAGGATCAAATCGGCATGCCGCCGAGCATTCAGGCTACGTTCCAGGGCACCGCTGCCGCCTTCTTGCGGTCGCTCTCCAATGAGCCGATTTTAATTTTGGCGGCGCTGGTGACGGTGTACATCGTGCTGGGGATCCTTTACGAAAGTTATATTCATCCCATCACGATTCTGTCGACGTTGCCGTCCGCGGGGGTGGGCGCGATTTTGGCATTGCTGCTATGCCGCACGGAATTCAGCATCATTGCGCTGATCGGCATCATCTTGCTGATCGGCATCGTGAAGAAGAACGCCATCATGATGATTGACTTTGCGCTGGAAGCGGAGCGCAAGGAAGGGAAGGCGCCGCTCGATGCCATCTACGAAGCGTGTCTGCTGCGCTTCCGGCCCATTATGATGACCACCATGGCCGCCCTGCTCGGTGGTTTACCGCTGGCGCTAGGCTCCGGCGTGGGCTCCGAGCTTCGCCGTCCTTTGGGCATCACCATCGTCGGTGGCTTGATCTTGAGCCAGATTCTTACGCTGTACACCACACCCGTTGTTTACCTGGCGTTCGATTGGGTTGCCCATCGCTTCCAATTTCACATCGGCAATCCGGTCGAAGACCCCGCGGGCGCCGCTGGAGACTAAGCCATGAACGTCTCCTCCAACTTCTCGCTTCCCTTTATTCGCCGGCCGGTGGCGACTTCGCTGATCACGCTGGCAATTCTTCTCTCTGGCATCGTGGCGTTTCGCTTCCTTCCCGTCTCGCCGTTACCGCAGGTGGACTTCCCCACGATTTCCGTGGGCGCGGGTTTACCGGGAGCAAGCCCCGAGACCATGGCCTCGGCCGTGGCTACTCCGCTGGAGCGCCAATTCGGGCGCATCGCTGGTGTGACGCAGATGACTTCCTCGAGCGGCCTGGGCTCCACGGGAATCACGCTGCAATTCGACCTGAATCGCGACATCAATGCCGCTGCCCGCGATGTCCAAGCGGCCATCAACGCGGCGCGCAGCCAGCTCCCAGCTGATCTTCCCGGCCAGCCAAATTACCGCAAGGCAAATCCGGCCGACGCGCCGATCCTGCTGCTCTCGCTTACGTCCGAGAATATTCCGCCGGCGCAAATTTATGACGCTGCCGATTCTATCCTGGCGCAGAAACTGGCGCAGGTGCAAGGCGTCGGGCAAGTTTTCACGTGGGGCAGCTCGCGCCCGGCGGTGCGCGTGGAAGTGAATCCGAACCAACTCAATGCGTACGGGATCAGCCTGGAAACCGTCCGGCGTTCGCTGCAAGCGGCGAATGCGAATCTGGCCAAGGGTTCAGTGTCCGATCCCACGCGAATGTCGAGCATCTCCGATACGGACCAGCTCTTCAAAGCTTACGAATATCAGCCGCTGATTGTCGCCGGACACGCGGGCGCGCCGGTGCGGCTGCGGGATATCGCGGAAGTCACCGACTCCGTCGAAGACACGCGCAACCTCGGCCTCACCAATAATCAGCCGTCTGTGATGCTGGCCATCTTTCGGCAGCCCGGCGCAAACATGATCGAAACTGTGGATCGCATTCTCGCCTTGCTACCGCGTCTGCAGGCGTCGATTTCTCCGTCACTAAGGCTGAACGTGGCGATTGATCGCACTACTACAATTCGCGCGTCGGTACACGACGTGGAGATCACCCTGGTTATTTCCATCACGCTGGTCATCCTGGTGGTCTTTGCTTTTCTGCGCAGCTATTGGGCCACCATTATTCCCAGCGTTGCCGTTCCGCTCTCGTTGATTGGCACGTTCGGCGTCATGTATCTGTGCCACTACACGCTGGACAATTTGTCGCTCATGGCCTTGACCATTTGCACCGGCTTCGTCGTCGACGACGCCATCGTGGTCATCGAAAATATCACGCGCCACATCGAAGGCGGCATGAAGCCCCTGGAAGCCACCATACAAGGCGCTAGCGAAATTGGCTTCACGGTGCTTTCCATGAGCACTTCGCTGGTCGCCGTGTTCATTCCCATCCTCTTGATGGGCGGCATTGTCGGGCGTCTCTTCCGTGAATTCGCTGTGGTGCTCAGCGTGGCCATTGGCGTTTCGCTTTTCGTCTCGCTGACCACTACGCCGATGATGTGCGCACTGTTCCTGAAGCACGACAGCGGTCAACACGGCCGCGCGTATCGTGTATCCGAACACATCTTCAATCGTCTGTTGCACACCTACGACATTGGTCTGCGCTGGGTCTTGCGTCACCAATTCCTGATTTTGTTGGTTACCATCGGCACCGTTTGCCTCAACGTCTATCTCTTTTGGATCACCCCCAAAGGATTTTTCCCGCAGCAGGACACTGGCCGCCTCAACGGAATGATTCAAGGGGATCAGGATCTTTCCTTCGCGGCCATGTCGCAGAAGATGCGCGTGTTTACCGATATCGTCGCTAAAGATCCCGCCGTGGATTCCGTCACTTCCTTCACCGGAGGCGGCAGCGGCGGCAGCACCGCGCGCATGTTTGCACAGCTCAAGCCGCTCAACGAGCGGAAACTCAGCGCCGACCAGGTGATCGGTCGCATTCGCAAGGCGAGCGCGCACGTTCCCGGCGCGGCACTCTATTTGCAAGCGGTGCAGGATCTAACCGTGGGCGGCCGTTTTGGCGGCGCGCAATATCAATACACACTGCAAGCGGATAATTTGGCAGATCTCACGCACTGGGCGCCGATCATCCAACAGCGCCTCGCCAAGGTTCCTGAATTGCGCGATGTCAATTCCGACCAGCAGATGCGCGGCTTAGCGAGCAACATTGTGATTGACCGCGATAGTGCCGGACGCATGGGCGTGAATCTACAGGATGTCGACAACACGCTCGGGGACGCCTTCGGACAACGCCAGGTCTCCAACATTTATAAGGGTTTGAATCAATATCACGTGGTGATGGAGGTAGCCCCGCAATTGCAACAAAGTCCCGACGCGCTGAAAACGATTTATGTTCCGTCCAAGTCTGGCAAGCTCGTTCCGCTTAGCGCCTTCGCGCACTACGAGTACGCGAACACGCCGCTGTCCGTGAACCATCAGGGCCTTTTCCCATCGATCACGCTCTCGTTCAATCTGGCGCCTGGAGCTTCTCTCGATCCCGCGCTTTTGCACATCGAGGCCGCTCGCCGCGAACTCGGCGTTCCTAACACGGTCCATGCGACTTTCCAGGGGACGGCGCAGGCCTTTCAGGACGCGAAGGCGAATCAGGCCGTGTTGCTCATCACTGCCCTGGGTGCCGTCTATATAGTGCTGGGCATTCTGTACGAAAGTTTCATTCACCCCGTCACCATTCTTTCGACAATTCCTTCCGCCGGCATTGGAGCAATACTGGCGGCTCGCTTCGCTAAATTGGACCTCAGCATCATCGCTATGATCGGCATCATCCTGCTGATTGGGATCGTCAAGAAAAACGCCATCCTGATGATTGACTTCGCGGTGCAAGCCGAGCGTGACGAGGGTAAATCCACGGTCGAGGCCATTTATCAGGCGTGCTTGCTGCGGTTTCGCCCCATCATGATGACCACTATGGCCGCGCTTCTGGGCGCTCTGCCGCTGGCTCTTGGCAGCGGGGTAGGCTCGGAGCTGCGACGTCCGTTGGGAATCACCATTGTCGGCGGACTAATCCTCAGCCAAATGCTTACGTTGTTCACCACGCCAGTCGTTTACATCTATATGGATCGCATCCAAACGTGGATCCAGGGTTCCGGTTTGCGCGGCTCCGCGCCAACCCCAGCTCCCGCTCATTCCGATTGATACTCTGCTTCTCAGCACGGCGCAAATGTTCAACGGATGTGGCACGCCATATTTAGCGATCTCGTTACAACGATGGTTTTCCAGTGGCGTGACTTGGTCTTCCGCTCAACTAGCCTGCCTGTCGATGCATTTCAAACTGCATGTGTCGTGCGGAACGTTGCGAGGCACTTTCGCGCGGTCTCCAACTCAGAAAAGCGGCTGCCTTCCTGTTCTACGAGGTAATACTCCACTCCGCCGCCGTTTTCCGCAGCTGAGAAGATCGCTTTCCAATCCACCGCACCCTCGCCAAACAGAACCGTATACCCCTTCGCCGGTTCGGGAGACCACTCCTTGCAGTGCAGCGACCGAATTCTTCCCGGATTAGCGCGAATCCAAGTGGCGGGGTCCGATCCCGCCTTCACGCAAGTGCCCACGTCGAGCTGCAGCATTACGGAGGGCTTGGTGTTTTTCGCCAGAATCTCGATGGGGCGCACGCCGTTGACCGGTGTAAACTCCAGTTCATGATTGTGATAGCCGGCCTTCAGACCAGCTGGCTCCAACTGTTCCGCGGCACGATTCAACGATTCCGCCACAGCTGTCCAGCCGTCGTTTCCTGACGCTGGTTGCGCGCTCGCAGTCACCACATACTTGCACCCCAAAATCAGATTTAGGTCGCGGGCCCGGTTAATTTTGTCGGGTCCGAGGTACGCGTGATCGTTGTGCGTCGAATAGCAGCGGATGCCAAGCTCATCCATCACCTTCTTCATTTGCTTTGCTTGAGTTTCACTCCACTCGAAGTACGGCGCGTAAAACTCCACGCACTCGTACCCCATCTGAGCCACGGCTCGTACTGTCCCTTCCGGATCGCGCTTGAGCTCTTCGCGCACTGAATACAGTTCGAGCCCGACGGGAATGGCGCTCGTCGCTCCGGCGCGAAGGGCGAACGGGAGCATCGCCGAGACCTGCATAAACGACCTCCGCGAAAGTTCACCGAATGGCATATGGGCCTCCAGACTCAACTATGAGCTACCGATCAGGTAGCCCGTCAAAAACACAAGAAATCCGCCGACAATCACCTGAAACGACGCCTGCAAAAATGGCGTATCCATGTAGCGGTGCCGGATATACGCGATTGCCGCGAGCTCCACGCACACAACGACAATGGCGAACACTGTGGCGAGATGGAAATTGCCGATGAGAAAGGGAAGCGTGTGCCCTAATCCGCCGGCGGTGGTCATTAGTCCCGTAGCCAGACCGCGAATCCACGGTGATCCACGGCCCGTCAACGAGCCGTCGTCAGACAGCGACTCCGCGAACCCCATCGAAATCCCAGCGCCAACCGAGGCCGCAAGCCCCACGCGAAAAGCGTCCCAGCTTTGGTGCGTCGCAAAGGCTGCGGCGAAGAGGGGTGCCAACGTTGAAACCGAGCCATCCATCAGGCCGGCCAGTCCGGGCTGCACGATCTGCAGCAAAAACAGCTTCTTGTGTGAAGCGTCTTCCGCTTGCCTGGCGCTTTGCGTCAGGTGCTTCTCTTCGAGATCACCGGCGGTTTGCGTGTGCTTTCGTTCTTCGTCGGCCAGTTTATTCAGCAATTCACGCGTGGAAGCGTCGGTGGTCCGCGCGATGGCCTTCTGATAGAAGCGCACGGCTTCCATCTCCATCACTTCCGCTTGCCTTCGCGCGACATTTACGCCAAGCGGCCGCACCAGCCAGGTTGGGTTTCGCCGCAAAAAGCCCTTTACGTTCTCGCGTCGGATCAGCGGAATACGTTCACCAAAACGCTGGCGGAACATTTCAATCAGTCGATCCCGATGCCCCGCTTCTTCCTCCCGCATTTCCTCAAACATCTGCGCCGTCGCCGGATACGATTCCCGGAGCGCGTCCGCAAACTCCCCATAAATCCGGCCGTCTTCTTCCTCCGACGCAACCGCCAGCGCCAGAATTTCCCGCTCGCTCAGATCCTTGAATTTTTTCAGCATCGATCGCGGTCCTCGACCCCCAATGAGCAAGCAGCATCGCACAAAGACTGCGCGGAGTCATCAGCGTCATCGAAGATTCTGTTGTGGTAAGAGAGCGGGAATGGGACCTCGGAAAAGGCACGGGGCTGGCAAGCGCGGAGGTGCAATCGAGATTGTGCGAATCTCGCGATTTTCACAGGCACAAATTCGCTTAAGTCAGAAAACCTTGCGTGCGGTAGAGCTGCACGATGTCTAGCCGGTCTTCTGCGCCAACTTTATGCTTCATGCGGTACAGGTGATTCTTGACGGTCTGTTCGGAAAGAGCAAAATGGTTCGCAATTTCTTTGTTGGTCAGCCCTTGGGCAATAAATGGAATCAACTGCTGCTCCCGCCGCGTCAGGCCCAATCGCCGCCGTGAGCTTACACAAGGCATCATCGCCGCCTCACGCTCCAGATACTGGAAGAGCACGCTGCACAGTCCGCCCGGACAAGCCGCTTCGCCCGCCTGCACCGCGCGAATTCCCCGAAGCACTTCTTCAGTCGATGCATCCCGCAAGATATAACCACTGACACCGGCCCGCACGCTTTGCAGGAAATCTCCGGGGGCCGGCCCCACGCCCATGAGCAATATACGCGTTTGCGGAGCCGCCGCGCGCACCACACGTATTACCGCCAGGTCGTCGTCTAGATTTCCCCGGGATGCGAAAAGAAAAACCTCGGCCTGGATTTCCAGAAGTCCTTCTTCTCGAAATGGCGTTATCGCATCCAGCCCACTGACTTGAATGTTCTCCTGCTTGGCCAACATTTTCGCGAGCGCATCGCGGAGCAAGCGGTTCTCCGCAGCAATGAACACGCGAATCTTTGCCGCAGGTGCTTCCCCGGCCGTCCGAAGCTTCTCAGGAGGTTGTTCTGCCGGCTGGTGCCCATTTGCACCGGCACTGTGCTGCACATCTGTTTCTTTCAGCGCATTTCGCCGCGCACTTGTATTCATTGTGGGACACTCCGTCGCGAACCTGACCTTTTACGCCGGCATATCTCCAGAGCTTTCTGGCAGAAATGGTGTCCATACCACTGCAATTCTGGCACCGCGCGGTTTATGTCTTGTCCCGAGCACTATTGCCTCTAAAGGCGCGCCTTATGTACCCCTCGTCACCGTTCCCTGGGCCAGCGGTGCCAATCCGGTACCCAACCGGGTCACGTTTTCATTTCGGAACTGTCCCGCCATCGTTGGAACTACCACATTTGTCGTTCTTCCGTCTTCACCGCTCCTTCGTTCTTGGTACTCCCGTACTGCCATCGCACACGGATATTCAATTCGTATAACGTACGTTTCGGGCTATAGGCTTTGCTCTGCGAATGACGTACGCTGGTCTGTACCGTATCGCTGCCCCCGTTCTAGTGAAAATAAGCAAGCTGTAGCGATCCAAGGCTCAATGAACAAAAGCCCTACAAACCCTACTGCCCAGCGCGCACGTTCCGAGCGACGCGGCAGTCGCCGCTGCAAGATTACGCAGCTTATGCGCATTCGTCCCTCGGATCCGAGTATTCAGCATTTCGACGACATGCGCGGCACCGTGAGCGTCTCCCGCACGGGCGTTTATTTCCACACTACCGAGTCGGGCTATGAAGTCGGCATCCGTCTGTTTCTCATCATGCCGTACTCGCAGGATCCGGGTTCGACCAACCGCGAGTACCTCGCCGAGGTCGTCCGCAAGGATCCTCTTCCCAACGGCATGACCGGCATTGGCGTCAAACTCCTCATGGAAATCGGTCCGCAGCACAGCTATTCGTTCGATCCGCCCCCGGCCCGCAGGTAGACGCGCGCCTTGTATTTGCTTGGCGCTTCAAGTCCACAGGGTGGTTGGAGACAAAAAAAGAGGGCGTTCCGGCGAAACGCTAGAGCGCCCTTCTTTGTGTTTGGGGGTGGAGGAACTCGACCGATTACCGCTGTCCAAATGCCAGCATGGCTTGATGCCGCAATCTCCCGAGCTGGCGGTTCACCGGATGCTGCCGCGACAGGAACGTTAGCACCGGCATGCGCCGGGGCGTCAGGCGGTTCTTGGCGATCGTCAACCGAATATCCCGGCGCGCATATTTGAGCCCGGCTTCCAGCACTTCCAGCGCCTCATCCGGCCGGCCTGCAGTGGAGTAAACCTCCGCCAAATTCAAGTAAAGCTGTGCCTGGTTGCGCTTCATGCGCACCGCTGCGTCGCACAATTTCTCCGCTTCTCCCCACTTCTCTTCGGATCGCGCCAGAACCACGCCCAGATAGGACATGTAGTAGGGATTGTTTTTGTCTAATTCCGCCGCACGCCGCATGTGTGGCAGCGCTTTCAACGCATAATCATCGCGCAGTAGAGCCAGTCCTTGTTTGAATTCGCGAAACGCTTCTGTATCGAGCATCAACAACCTCCGCACCAGACCTAGTTTTTAGATTCGTGCAATGCGACGCTGGAAGAGGTCGAGGCTGCCCGCTGGGTAACTTCTCAGAGGCATTCCGGGCACTCGAGATACAAGCGCCCGCACCATCGAGGCAATCCGCACGTCGCGATTGCGTACCCATCCCACGCTGTTGACGTTACGCTCCAGCTCTTCGCGAATCTACTGCCCCGTCGTCCAGTCTTGGGACAGCCGCTCTGACGCTCTGCGGACCTGTCTCTATTTTCATTTCTCCGCAACCGCTTTAGCAGCTAACTTTTCCACCTGCTTCCAGTTGCCCCGCCATTTCTCCCAATCCGCAATCGTGGCTTTAAACATCCCTTTTGTCGCTTTGTGCAGCCAGCGTCCCTTCCTCTGCGCCAAATCTCCCTGCACCTTCGCAATCGCCTGACGGCTGCCCATATGCATGTTCCCCGTTTCCCACCCCATACAGTAAAGCAGCCGCTCCTCGTCTCGTTCGCGGGGCAGGGAAGCCAGCTCGATTCGCGAACAATCCGGCGCCAGCCGCCGCACCAGCCAGTGCCCATGAAATCGCACGCAAGGGTCCTTTACCCGCGCCGCACGATCCACGAGCTTCTCCCCGTACAGTTCGTCGGAAGAAACGCCTTTGTACCAGGCCCACGCCGAGGTACGAATGGCCTTAGCCTCCCGCGCAATGAACGCTCCGCGCCAGGACGACAGGGCCAGGATACGCGGATGCCCCAAACTGCCGAGCCCCGCTATTCGCCTTTTCAACTGGTAATCGCGCGGCGGGTCCGGAAACGATCCTTCCAACAGCCTTCGCACTTCCGCGGGCGGTTTCGCCGTATACGGCGGATTGCGCTGCATCTTGGCCCAGAAGCGCACCGGGTCGCGTAGCTTGCCGAGCGCCATTAGTCTCAGCCATTGATTATGTTCCGCCAGGACAAACGGCTTGCCACCCGCGCGCAGCGCATCGCGATATCCCTCTTCGATTGCTTCGACGGCTTCGCGTCGCGTCACGCTCAAGTGGTCTGCCCAGATGGCCAGGTACGCACTCGTCGTCAGCCGCACCAAATCCAGCGTGTACGCCGCAGGCCACACTTCGTCCAGATCGTTCACGCCCCAGATCAGCCGCCCTTCTTCATCGCGCCACGTCCCGAAATTCTCGATGTGCAGGTCGCCGATCGCGAGCACGTTCGGCGCTTTTACCAGCTCCGTGCAAACCTGGTGCCAGCGCTGCAGCCAGCGGTAAAACGTGGCGCGCATAAATGGAAACGGCGCTTCCGCCATGAGCGTGTGCTTCAGCGCCAGATCCTGCCGCACCAGGGGAATCTGCTTGTGCAGCCAGCGCTCAAAATCAGCGGTCGCTTTGATAACGTTCATTGTCCGCGATGTGCCCTAAGGGCGAGACTCTTCGGAAACGTGTGGAAAATCGGCTAGATTCATACGTGGGCGAATCCAGCGCGGCTGGGCAAGCCTTTGACTCTGGCTTCGTAAATCGGGAAGCGCCCGGCGAGCTCCGCCACTTGTTGCCGCACGCGCTGTTCCGTGACGGCATCGCCGATATGCCCCAGCACCTCGGCGATCCATTTGCCGATTTGCTCCATTTCCGCTTCGTGCATGCCACGCGTGGTTACCGACGGGCTGCCCAGGCGGATTCCCCCGGCTTTCATCGGCGGCAGCGGGTCAAACGGAATAGCGTTCTTGTTTACGGTGATGCCCGCGCGGTCCAGAGCTTTTTCCGCATCGCTACCGGTCAAGCCGCGAGAATGAAGCTCGACCAAAAAAAGATGGTTGTCCGTTCCTCCGGTCACGATGCGGAATCCTTGCTTCGCCACCGAGCCTGCCATGGCCTTCGCGTTCGCCACAACTTGCTTTTGGTATTCGCGGAAGGAAGGCTCCATGGCCTCCTTCAAGCACACCGCTTTGGCCGCGATTGTGTGCACTAGCGGGCCGCCTTGCAACCCCGGAAACGTGAGACGGTCTAACTCTTTGGCATACGCCGCGCGCGAAAGCACCAGGCCCCCGCGCGGACCACGTAGTGTTTTGTGCGTCGTAGTGGAAACAATGTCCGCGTGCGGCACGGGACTCGGATGCACGCCTGCCGCGACCAAACCGGCGAGGTGCGCCATGTCCACAAAAAACAGCGCGTCCACTGCCTTGGCAATTTTCCCCATGCGCTCGAAATCAATCACCCTCGAATAGGCGCTCGCTCCCGCCACGATCATTCGGGGCTTATGCTCGTGCGCTAACTTCTCGACTTCGTCGTAATCGATGCGCTCGTCTTCTTGACGCACTCCGTACGCCACAAACTTGTACATCCGCCCCGAAAAATTCAAGGGATGTCCGTGCGTTAAGTGCCCTCCATGTGCCAGATTCATCCCCAGCACCGTGTCGCCTGGCTTCAGCGTGGCCATGTAAACCGCAATGTTCGCCGACGTACCGGAATGCGCTTGGACGTTCGCATGCTCCGCGCCAAACAAGTCCTTCGCGCGATCAATTGCCAGTTGTTCCACCTTGTCAGCGAATTCGCACCCGCCGTAATAGCGCTTGCCCGGATAGCCCTCCGCGTATTTGTT
>Ga0209736_1000356_pt1 | contig 14737 bp, 11 predicted proteins | sample BlaSpr_A8_Ref_M3_FD_187992 | JGI IMG/M metagenome (GOLD analysis project Ga0209736, IMG submission 187992) | Forest soil microbial communities from Thunder Bay, Ontario, Canada - Black Spruce, Ontario site 2_A8_Ref_M3 (SPAdes) (version 2) | ecosystem: Environmental > Terrestrial > Soil > Boreal...
AAGCCGCGCGCGCCGACCTTGCGCTGAAGTGCTAACTCCGCGACGGTCTCGAGAGCGTCGTCGGTAAAGCGCAGGCGGACGTTCTCAAACTCGAAGAGGCGCTGATATTGTTTGAGGAGCGCGTTCTTGGGCTCTGTAAGAATGCGCACGAGGGCGTTTTTGTCCAGATCGTTCATTACGCCGGCGACGGGTAAGCGGCCGACAAATTCTGGAATTAAGCCGTAACGGATCAGGTCGCCCGGCTGCACCTGCTCCAGCAATTCGGTGTTGCGTTTTTGCGGAGTCGAGGGAGCAGCATCGGTGTGAAAGCCAAGAGAGCGGCGACCGGCGCGCTTCTCGATAATTTTTTCCAGGCCGACAAATGCGCCGCCGCAGACGAACAAAATGTTGGTGGTGTCAACGGGCGTAAATTCCTGGTGCGGATGCTTGCGGCCGCCCTGGGGCGGAACGTTGGCGACGGTGCCCTCCAAAATCTTGAGCAACGCTTGTTGCACGCCTTCGCCGGAGACGTCGCGGGTGATCGAGGGGTTTTCGTCTTTCTTGGCGATTTTGTCGATCTCGTCGATATAGATGATGCCTTGCTGCGCCTTCTGGACGTCGCCGTCCGCGGCTTGCAAGAGTTTGAGGATGATGTTCTCGACGTCTTCACCGACGTAGCCAGCTTCCGTCAGTGTGGTGGCGTCGACGATAGCGAAAGGCACATCGAGCATGCGCGACAGGGTCTGAGCGAGAAGCGTCTTGCCCGTTCCAGTAGGCCCAATCAGCAAGATATTGGATTTGCTGAGCTCCACGTCGCCAGGCTGCTTATTCAAGAAGATGCGCTTGTAATGGTTGTAGACGGCCACCGCGAGTTTTTTCTTGGTGCGGTCCTGGCCGATGACGTAGCCATCGAGAAATTGTTTGATTTCCGGCGGCCGGGGAAGACGCCGGGCAGGCGCGGCGGCCTGTTCCCGCTTTTCATCCTCGAGAATGGTCTGGCAGACGCCGACACATTCGTTGCAGATGTACGCGCGCGGGTAGTCGGAAGGAGAACTGATCAACTTCTCGACTTGCTCCTGGGTCTTGTGGCAGAAGGAGCAGCGCAAAGGCTCGTCTGGATTAAATTTTTTCACCGGCGTGAAGGCCCTCGGCTCCGACGGGCTGCGGACGGAGTCCCTATAGATATTCTAGGCTGAAAAATCCCCTGGACGAAAGAGAAAACGGAACGGGTACTAACTTTTTGGAACGTGCTACTCGCTGTGTTGCACGCGTTCACTAGAACGCTTTAACGGTGCTTGTAAATAATTTCGTCGATCATGCCGTATTCCTTGGCTTGTTCCGGATTCATGATGAAATCTCGCTCGACGTCTTTCTCGATGCGCTCGATGGGCTGGCCGCTGTGCTGCGAGAGCAGCTTGTTGATCATCATGCGCATGCGCAGAATTTCTTTGGCGTGCAGATCGATATCGGTAGCTTGGCCGCCGAGACCAGAGAGCCAAGGTTGATGAATAAGGATGCGCGCGTTGGGCAGCGCAAAGCGTTTCTTGGGGGTGCCACCGGCCAGAAGAACAGCAGCGATCGAGGCTGCTTGTCCAACGCAGGTGGTAACGACATCTGGTTTCACGAACTGCATGGTGTCGTAGATGGCGAAACCCGCGGTAATCGATCCGCCAGGAGAATTGATATAGAGCTGAATGTCGCGTTCAGGATCTTCGGCTTGAAGGAAGAGCATCTGAGCGGTGGCCAGGTTGGCGACATGATCGTCAATCGGGGTACCGATAAAGATGATGTGCTCTTTGAGGAGCCGGGAGTAAATGTCGTAGGCGCGTTCGCCACGGCTGGTCTGTTCGACCACCATGGGTACAAGCGTTGTGGCGCGATAGTCTGGGTCGTCGAAATTTTTCATGATTTTTCTGCGCGCTCGGGCCCGAACTTTGGATTCACTTGGAGCCTGCTGCGGCGATGGTGCGAATTCGGGAATTCTGCGCGAGCCAGTCGAGAGTTTTATCACTCCGCAGCTTAGCTTTCATCCTATCGAGGGTACCTTGCTTTGTCAAACGAGCGCGCAGAGCCGCTGCGGATTCGCCACCATGACTGGCGGCGTGTTCGAGCTCGTGAGTGAGCTCTTCGTCGGTCACATCGATATTTTCGGCGGAGGCGATGCGATCGACAATCAACTCCGCTTTCACATCGTCGGTTGCGCGCTCCTGCTGGCGGCGCCGTAGCGTGACCCAATCGACGTTCACCGCTCGGGGATCGACACCTTGCGCGGCCAGCGAGCGAACTACGCGTTCCAGGCGCACATCCATTTGATGCTCGACGAGCGATTCGGGCACGGGAAAATCGTGCAACTTCACGACGGCCGCCAAAACCTTCTCGCGCAGCAGATCTTTGTGCTTTTGGTCGCGTGCAGCTTCCAGGCTTTGGCGGAGCTTGCCCTTTAGTTCGTCGAGGGAGCCGGCATCGCTGACGTCTTTGGCGAATTCATCGTTGAGCTCGGGCAGTTGTTTGGTTTTGAGGCCGAGGACTTCGACGGCGTAGTGGTACGTTTTGCCAGCGAGCTTGGCGTCGGGATAGTCGGCGGGATACTGGACGTCGAAATTTTTGTGGCCACCAATGTTGGCGCCGCGAAGATTTTCGTTGAACGGCTCCATGGTTTCTTCGGCGCCAATGTGGCACAGGACACTGTCGGCGCGTAGCGGCTCTCCGCCGCCATCGGGCGTACCGACGAGTTTTAATTGCACGAAGTCGCCGTTTTCGACCGCGCGACCCTCTACAGGAGCGAACGTGGCGGCGCGTTCACTCATTTCCTGCAGAGCTTTGTTGGTATCTTCGTCGGTGATCTCCAAAACGGGCATCTCGAGGTCGAGATCTTTATAGTTGGCGAGCTCGAATTCCGGGAGCACCTCGAAAACGGCACGGAACTTGAGCGGTTGGCCTTCGGCGAAGTCGAGCTTGTCAACTTGCGGCTGGGAAACGGGCGTGAGCTTTTTCTCGGTGACAGCCTTTTCGACGCGCTCGGGCACCAGAGACTGCACCACTTCGCCCTTGATGTCGTCGGCGAAACGGCGGCGGATCAGCGAGACGGGCGCTTTGCCCGGGCGGAAACCGGGCACGCGCGCGACGCGAGCAAATTCCTTGGCGACGCGCTCCATCGCTTTGGCGACTTCGTCCGCGGGAATCTCCAGGTCGAGTTCACGGCGGCAGGTGGCTTCAGCCATGCAAAAATCCTTTCTTCAGGGACGGCAAAAGAGGTTAAGTATTCGCTGGTGGTCTCGAGGTCAGCAGCTCGAGAAAAGGCCAGACAGGGGAGAATCACCCTGCAATACGAGAATTTAGTATAGGGGAGCGCCCGGAGCGGGTCAAACGGATTGGCGGCGAGAAAATATCTCAGCTCTCCGTGAGCAATCACGGCGCGCAATGGTTGCGTCGTCAATCCGCGGATGCGGTGCGGGAGAGAGCGCCGGTGAGATCGGTGTGGAGCAGGCGGTGGAAGAGGTGCTCGCCGGCTTCGCGACGGACGGAAAGACGGCCGGCAACATAGGCGCGCGAGCTGAGGCCGCGCTGCACGGCATCGCAGATGGCCATGTCCTCGTCTTGCACCTTTTCGCTGACGGCGATGCTCTGGCGATTGTGCTCGTCGACGTCGCGGGAAGTGTCCGCGAAATAATAATCGAAGATCACCGCGCATTTATCGACCGCGAGGGGCACGACGAGGTTGGTATCCATCACGCCTTCGTAGGCGTTGATCATGAAATTGGGATAAATCCAGAGGTAGAAAGCACGGCCCTGGCGTGTGGCAGCGACGCCTGCCGCGGAGTTGGCGTCCGAGGATAGCGGGCTGGATTGCAGGCAAGCGCGCTCGAAATTTTCTATGGTGTATTGCGTGTATTCGATGACACTACTCAAGCCTTTGTGAGCGTGGGGAACGTGGTAACCGCCGTCGAGGTAATTGTCGACATAAACCTTCCAGTTGCAATGAAGGGTGTAGACACGCCGATCGAAATAATGAAGTTTTTGAGAAAGCTGCAGCGGCGCAACGAGTCCAGGCACCGATCCGAGAAAGTGGCGCAGCGGCGCAGCGTGCGGTTCTAGACTCACGAAGACGAAATTTTCCCACACATCGACAGCAACTGGCACCAGCCCATTCTTTGCGCGATCGAAATTACAGACGCCCTCGAACTCGACCATGCCTTTGAGAGCGCCATCGATGCCATACGTCCATCCATGATAAGGACAGCGGAATTGCTTGGCGCAACCTCGCGCCTCGGTGACCACCGCTGCCGCGTGGTGCCGGCAAACGTTATAGAATCCGCGCAATTTTCCGTCATCGCCGCGGACCACGACGATCGGTTCGCCGGCGAGGTCGGCGGTGAAGAATTCTCCTTTTTCGCGGACTTGATCGAGGCGTCCGGCGACCTGCCAGGTTTTTCCAAATACGGTGGCAAGCTCCAACGCCTGAATTCGCGCGTCGCGGTACCACGGCGCGGGGATGGTGGAGGCTTTCTCGAGCGGATTGGCGGGATTATAGAGGCTCAGAATTTCGCGGACGCTTTGCTCCACGTGAACTCCTCGACGATCGCAAACCTGGTGCGGGAGAGAGGATTTGAACCTCCACGACCTTTCGGCCACAAGATCCTAAGTCTTGCGCGTCTGCCGTTCCGCCACTCCCGCAGAGGATAGATATTTCGATTATACGTGTCTTTGGAGATGGAAGAAGCCTGGGCGGATTAGATTACTCGAGACGTCGGTGCGTCTTATATGGCCGGGTCACTGGCGGATGCGCTGGTCGCTCCGTTGACGCGGATGACGTTAGTCTGATCCGTAAAAAAGTGGCGCTGCCCCGTGGTTGCAACAGGGTCGCCATTGAGAGTATAGCTGGTATCCTGTCCACCGACGGCGACGGGGAGGTAAGCAAAAACGTATCCGCCCTTAGTGCCGGAGGCGAGGCCGGAGTCAATCAAACAGGCAGACGTGGGCAGTGGGGGAGTTCCTGGAGCGCAGCTGGCGGGAGTTCCGCCGTCACTCAGATCTGTAAGTGATGGTGCGAAGCCGCCACCGTAAGTCGATTGATAGACAATCTCCGAAGTATTCACGGTGCGCAAGGAGGCCACGGCAGACGCCTCGTTGGCGGCCATGCGAGAGCGCAAAAGATTGGGGATCGCAATCGCGGCAATGATCAAGATAATGGCCACGACGATCAGCAGCTCGATGAGAGAAAAGCCTTTTTGCCGCGCGCTCATATTTCCCCCTACAGCCTTTGGTGCAATCTGGCGACCACAATCTAGCACAAAAGCGGTATCTTGGCTATGCCATCTATCTCTATGATAATGAAGCAGCTTACGGATTTCTGGGAGGCTAGCTTTGGGTTCTGGGAGCGGTCCCTTGGGACAGGTCACCACTGCCCCAAAACGGGCCGTTTGACGGTTTTTGTCCCAAGCTGGATGCCGAGAAGTGTCCATTTCGGCCTTTCAATCCTACTGGATTGACGTCGATACAGGGAGCATAATTGTTGGCAACCCCTTGGGCCGGCCGCTTTCCTTAGATCCGTGGCCCCGGCGGTCGGGCGTGCGGTGCTACCGAAAACTGGGTCGGTTAAATGATTGTTCAGGAACGAGGCGAGAAACTGATTTTGATCCGCCAAACGGATCACGCGATCTTGTCGGGTTTTTTTGCGCGCGAGTGGGGAAACGAACTTTTCAAACCCCCTGAACCGTTTGAATCCGTGCGGCTAGCCGCGGCAGAGCATGACAATGGCTGGTTGGAGTGGGAGCTGCAGCCGCAAATCGATCCAAGAACACGCCTGCCGTACAGTTTCATGTCCCTGCCAACCGAAGAGCACATGGCGCTGTACCAGAGAGGTATCGAGCGCGTCGTGAAAGCCGACCGTTACGCCGGCATGTTGGTCAGCCTTCACGCTTCGCAGTTGTATGATCGGACGCGCGCGACGATTCCCGGATATTCCGCCAAGTACATCAAGTCCACAGAAACGGAAGCGGTCAATGGATTTCTGCAGGGGCTGAAGTTACAGCAATTGCGGCTGAAAGTGGACCTGCGTAGCGAGCCGGCCACAAGGGATTTCGTGCAAGAAAAAATCCTGGATGCTAATTCACGGCGGCTGGAAGCCCTGGACCGGCTGTCGCTCTACTTCTGCCTTAACACACCGCAGGAAGCAACGATGGAGTCCATCCCTGTGGATGATCACGGCAGCGAAGTAGATTGGGAACTCCGCCCTCAAGAGGGAAATGCAGTGACATTAGCACCTTATCCATTCCGCAAGGAACCGCTGACCGTCAGCATTTTAGCGCGCCGCGTGCCGAAGCGGGTCTACATCGGCGATCTCGATTTCCAAACAACCCTGGCGCGCGCCCCTTATACCGCAATCAATTTCACCCTGAGCTCGGGATTGGCGCTGTCCGCTTCGCGCTTCGCGGTGGCCTAAGGTCAGGTTAATTCGCGTCCACGCGTCTCCGGCAGAGCCAAAGAAAGCAAAGCGGCTGCAAAGAAGGCGCCGGACTGCAGGAAAAAAGCGGGCCCGATTCCGTATTTGATCGCCAAGGCACCCACGGCGAAAGGCGCGAACGCGGAAAGGCCGCGGCCCACGTTGTAACTGAACCCCATCGCTGCAGCCCGAATTTCGCCCGGAAAGATTTCGCTGGCAATCGCGGCGTAACCGGAAAAAAAACCGGTGCCAAAGAACGCCACGAACGGCCCCAGCACCAGCAGCCAGAACTCGCTGCGCGCGATCCCGTAGACCGGCACCAACAGGGCCGCGACCATCAGATAGATAAAATAGGGTTTCCTGCGGCCGAAGGCGTCGGCGAAAAAGCCGAACGAAGCGTAGCCCAAGAATTTGCCGGCGCAGAGCACGAGAAAGAATGTCGTAGTTTTCGCAAGAGACAGTCCTCGGCCTCCTTGCACCAGGGGGAGCGATAGATACGCCGGTATCCAAGTGAATAAACCCCAATAACCAAAGAGGCCGCAAGCGTTCATGGTCGTTGCGAGCGCGCCGGTTTTCAGCAGGCCTCCGGAGAGCAAGTCTCTAAGCGGCGCGCGTTTGGGCTTGCCCGTTCGCGCAATCCATAGCGCGGGCTCGGGAACGCTCGACTGAATCCAGAACACCAGGAGAGCGGGCAACACTCCGACAAAGAAGACCGCTCGCCATCCAAAATGCGGTAGCACAACGGCGACAACCAGCGCGGCGATGGCTTCGCCGATGGCATAAGCGGATTGCATCAAGCCCAGCGCTTTCCCGCGATGCTCGGCGCGCCACGTCTCCGCAATTAGCGCCGCGGCCGCGGTCCATTCCCCGCCCATCCCGAGGCCCAGCAGAAAGCGAAAGACCGCGAGCTGGGGCACGGAATGTGAGAAGCCGCAGGCCGCGCTGGCCAGGGAATAGACGAGAATCGCGGCCATCAGCGAGCGCGTGCGTCCGATGCGATCGGCGATGAGGCCGAAGAGAAGACCGCCGATGGCCGAGGCTACCAGGGTGAGCGAATTCAGCAAGCCCGCGGTGCTGGTGCTCATTCCGAACTGACGGATGAGATAGGCCAGAATGAGTGAGTACAGCATGACGTCCATGGCGTCCAGCATCCAGCCGAGTCCGCCGGCAAGCAGGGACTTCCGTTCCGCGGGCGAAACCTGGCGTAGCGACTCCAGAGCTCGGTTTAGTTGCGAACGTTTCTCGGCCGCGCGATGCACGGAGTCGGGTGCGTCTTGCACGGCGAGATTCTAGCTGAGTTGAACGATTCGAATTGCTGCGATATTAGGTGTTCGCTTCACCGGACTTGCCTCTTGACTTTCAGATTACTCACCCGCATTGTTATGAGCTTTGTCCGATGGATTTTTTTCAATGCACGAAAGGAAAGCGCTCCCGGCCAGGTTATGACTCGCGTACGGCTCTGTTTTCACGATCGCTGCTTCGACGGTACGGCGTCGGCCGCGCTTTTTTACCGCTTTTACCGCGAACGTTTCGACCCTAAGGCGGATTTTCATTTCAGTGGAATGGCTCACCGCGCCGTGCACCCCTGGGAGGGCGGCCTTTTCGACGGCGATGAAAACGTCATCGTCGATTTCAAATATTCCAATTCGCCGAAACTCACCTGGTGGTTCGATCACCATCAAAGTGCGTTCCTCACCCCGGAAGATGCCAAGCATTTCCGCGAACATCCGGGACCGCACATGTTTTACCACCCGGAGTACAAGTCCTGCACGAAATTGATCTCTACGGTGGCTGAGGAACAATTCGATTTCAACACCCAGCCACTCGCCGAGCTGATCCACTGGGGCGAAATTATCGACGGCGCGCAATATCCAACGGCGGAGTCCGCGGTGGCCATCGCTGAACCTGCGACACAACTCGCGCTAGTTATCGAAGCGGCCCCGGAAGACGGCCTTCCGGCGCGCCTTATCCCGGAATTGGCCTACCGCTCGCTCGCGGAAATGGTGCAACTGCCGCTGGTGGCCAAGCACTTGCAACCGCTGCTGCAGCGCCATCGCCGTTCCATTGCAGTGCTTCGCGAACGCGCCGAAGCTCGCGACGGCGTGATTTTCTTCGACGTGAGCGACCTGGATTTGGAAGGCTACAACAAATTTATTCCCTACTTGCTGCATCCGGATTGCGTGTATTCCGTTAGCGTGAGTTCCTCGGCGCAGCGGGCTAAGGTTTCGCTGGGCACGAATCCGTGGAACCAAGCCACCGCGGACAAAAATCTAGCTTCGCTCGCGGAGCAGTATGGCGGCGGCGGCCATCCGCGCGTAGCTGCCATCTCCTTCGAGCCGGGCGACCTTCCCCGGGCGCGCGAAGTCGCGCAGAAACTTGTCGCCGTCCTCCGCTCGTAAGTAAGTTCCGGTCGAAAACGTTGGATTGCGGGGATCGACCGGGCTATTGGCCATGCGAGTAGACCCCGGAATGCCGGCCAAGTTTCCGCTCGACTCATTGATTCTTGCTGGTAGGGGTGGTAGCTTACTTAAGATAAGCGAACGGCGTTAAATATTAGGCATAGCGCGGACTTTGTCCTCTCTGCAGTTGTCGTTGCCGCTTTGCATCCGAGCTTTGAAAAAGGAGATCACGTTTTGAGCGAATCCTTACGGAATTTTCTGTTCACTTCGGAGTCCGTGACCGAAGGCCACCCCGACAAAATCGCCGACCAAATTTCCGACGCGGTATTGGATGAGGTGATGCGCCAAGACCCGAAGGGACGCGTAGCCTGCGAGACGCTGGTGACCACGGGACTTGCAGTGGTCGCAGGTGAAATCACCACTAGCGCGCATGTGGATTACGACACGTTGGTGCGCGACACAATTCGCGGAGTAGGCTACGACGACGCGACGTACGGCTACGACGGTCGCACCTGCGCGGTAATGTGCACCGTGAAACGCCAGTCCCCGGACATCGCCATGGGCGTGGACACCGGCGGCGCGGGCGACCAGGGCCTGATGTTCGGTTTCGCTTGCGACGAAACCGACGAGCTGATGCCCATGCCCATTCAGTTCGCCCATCACCTTACGCAGCGCCTCGCCGAAGTTCGCAAGTCCAGAAAAGTCAGTTTCCTTCGCCCGGACGGAAAATCGCAAGTCACCATCGAATATCGCAATGGACGCCCGTCACGCGTGGACACCGTGGTGATCTCCACGCAGCACGATGAGAAAGTTTCCACCAAGGATCTGCACGACGCGGTGATGGACCAAGTGATTCGTCCGATCATTCCCGCGGCTATGCTGGATCGCAACACCAAGTACCACATCAACCCGACCGGTCGTTTTGTGATTGGCGGGCCGATGGGGGATGCCGGCGTGACCGGGCGCAAGATCATTGTAGACAGTTATGGGGGATACAGCCGTCACGGCGGCGGCGCATTTTCCGGTAAGGATCCGTCCAAGGTGGATCGCTCGGCCTGCTACATGGCGCGGTACATCGCCAAGAATATTGTGGCGGCGGGCTTGGCGCGCAAAGCGGAGGTGCAATTGGCGTATGCCATTGGAGTGGCGGAGCCGGTTTCCGTCATGGTCGATGCGTTCGGAACCGAAAACCTGCCGGAAGATCGCATCACATCGCTGGTGCGTGAGAATTTTGTGCTAACGCCAAAAGGGATTATCGAGGCGCTCGATTTGCGCCGGCCGATTTACAAGGCCACCGCGGCGTATGGACATTTTGGGCGTCCTGGCTTCACCTGGGAGCGCACCGACCGCGCTGCCGCTCTGCGCAAGGCTGCGGGTTTGGGTGCCAGCGCCAACGCGGGCGTCGAAGTAGGCGCGCGAGCGTAACCTATCGCGCGGCTTCCATGCCGTTGTGACCAATCGCTTTCAGCTTGAACATTCTTGATTTCGGAATCTTAAAGGAGCACCCCTTTGGCTATCGCAGAGATGAAAAAAGGCGACGTGAAGGATATTTCGCTGGCCGATGCCGGCAAGCGCAAGATCGAATGGGCGGCGCAGCAGATGCCGGTGCTGGAAATCATTCGCAAGCGGTTTGCGAAGGAGCAACCGCTGAAGGGGCTGCGTGCTTCGGCTTGCCTCCATGTTACGAGTGAGACCGCAAACCTGATGATCGCATTGCGGGATGGCGGCGCCGATGCTGTGCTGTGTGCGTCGAATCCGCTTTCGACCCAGGACGAAGTGGCCGCTTCGTTGAACCGCGACTTCAATATTCCGACGTATGCGATCAAGGGCGAGGATAACGAGACGTACTACTCACATCTGCGCGCGGCCCTGGAGCACAAGCCGCAATTCACCATGGACGATGGCGCGGATCTGGTGACCATGCTGCTGACCAAGCGCACGGACCTTGTTCCCAATGTGATTGCCGGCACCGAGGAAACCACCACCGGCGTGATTCGACTGCGCGCGATGGCTAAGGACGGAACGCTGAAGTATCCGATCATCGCGGTGAATGACGCGCAGACTAAGCATTTTTTCGATAATCGCTACGGTACCGGACAATCCACGCTGGACGGTGTGATCCGTGCGACAAATCTTCTGCTGGCGGGATTGAAAGTCGTGGTCGCCGGCTACGGGTGGTGCGGGCGCGGCATCGCCATGCGCGCCAAGGGGCATGGCGCGGACGTGATCATCACGGAAATCGATCCGACCAAAGGCATCGAGGCAGTCATGGATGGTTTCCGTGTAATGCCCATGGCCGACGCCGCGAAGGAAGGCGACGTTTTTATCACCGTGACCGGAAACAAGAGCGTGATTCGTGCCGAACACTTCGATGTGATGAAGAACGGCGCGGTGGTTTGCAATTCCGGCCACTTCAACGTGGAAATTGACATTCCCGCGCTAGAAAAATTGTCCAGCGGCAAGAGGGAAGTCCGGCCACTGGTCGATGAATATGTGCTCAAGGGCAATCGCAAAGTGTATTTGCTGGGCGAAGGCCGCTTGGTGAATCTCGCTACTGCGGAAGGGCATCCCGCTGCCGTGATGGACATGAGCTTTGCCAATCAAGCGCTTTCGGCGGAATACCTGCTGAAGAATTACAAGACCCTCAAGCCGCAGGTCTACGTCGTGCCCGAACATCTCGACCGTGAAATCGCCCGCCTAAAGCTCGAGTCCATGGGCCACAAGCTGGACAAGCTCACGCCGGAGCAAGAGCGCTATCTCGCCTCCTGGCAAGAGGGCACTTAGGCAAACATTTGCTCTGCTAAGCGTCCGGCGTTGACCCTTCATCGTTATTGTCGCATTGACCAAAGGCCGGCTCGTGCGCAAACCTCCGCCGTAAACCTGCAAGCTATCATCTGGGAGGACTGGTTCACATCCGTCCCCGATGATGCACACCATGCAGGCCATTACCTGGCGCTCTCTTTCGACTCTCGCTTTGGTGTTCGCCGCAATTGCTTGCGGCAAGTCGAGAACTGTTAATTCTCTAAATCTTGGCAGCACCTCTGCCTCTGTCTCTGGGCCGGCGCTTAACACCGCGCCTTCTGCTGTTGCCGCACCAGCGCCCACTCCGCAGCCCGTGCAGGCCGCAAGTGGCGCGATTCGCTTCACTGGAGAAGTTGTGCGAGGCCAACGATTCGAGAAAACCTTGTCTTCGGGCCTAGTCTTCCGTCTTGAGCCCTACGCTGGAGACGATTCGGGATGGAGCTTTCGCCTCGCACCCGATTCGGAGCCTTCGCCCGCATCAATAGATTGCATCGGCTCGGTGTCGGAGCCTCTGCACGGCAGCCGTCAGCTATCGATTGAGCCGTCTGACGCGAGCATTATCAACGGCCGAATCAACTGGTTCCCAAATTTCCGGGAGTTTTATTTCGTACGTGATGTCGCCGACTGCAAATCCGCCTGGGACTTGGCGAATGCCGCGTATTATCCATCGAAGTTGACGGACGAGCAGCGCGAGAATGCCAGTGAGAAGCTCTTTGAGATTCCCACCGATCACGGTGTCTTCAGGATCATCGATTCCAAGGTCAAGGCTGGCGCCGGTGAAGAGAAGCCTCAAGCAATTGAGTGGCTGAAATTCGAAGTCGAGCTGAACTTTTCCCCCTCGCCCAATGTGCATGGCGTCTCGGCGGAGGCTGTTGTCAAGGCTCCTAAGAATATTCACGACGTGGACGTCGAGAAGTTTCTAAGGACGCGATACGTCGAGGTTGACCCGACTCTGCAGCGCCTTGAAGAGGAATGTCCGCCGCAGGGACTGCCGCGGATTCACAGCGTAAGAATTCAATACGGAGACCTCGATAGCGATGGCCAGGATGAAGCTGTGTATGAAGGATTTACGTGTATGTCCGGCACGGCTGGCATTGATTTTTTCGGCGTTCTGAAACTCAAATCGGATGGCAAACTCATCACACTGCCGATCGAAGGTGAGAGAAAGCAGTTCAAGGGTCGTACCGACCTTTACCAAGGGCTGCGCGGTCATTTGCGCCTAAAGATCAAGAACGGCCGCCTGGTGCAAGTCTATCCTGTCTACGAAAACGAGAAAGACTGCAACGCCTGCTCAGAGGGAGGCGAACGTCAATTTGTTTATCGCTGGGATGGACAGCAATTCGCACTCGATGACATCATAGACGTGCCACTGCAGAAGAGTGGAACCTAAAACTCCGGAGTTTTTTCCCGACGCATGTACGATTTGGCCGCTGCAGCACTCGACACCGCAAAAATCCGAGGGGCCTCTTACGCGGACGTGCGCGTAATGCATTTGCGCCAGCGCGACCTGACCACTAAGAACGGCCAAGTGGGAACGCTGGCGCAATCCGAGTCCATCGGACTTGGCATTCGCGTTCTAGCGAATGGCGCCTGGGGATTTGCCTCCACTGACCGGATGGCCCGCGAAGGTGTAGCCGCTTGCGCCGCGCAGGCGGTATCCATCGCCAAAGCTTCAGCTTTGGCGAAGCGCGAAGACGTGGTGATGGCGCCGGAAAAAGCCTACATCGATAGCTGGCAGAGCCCGTTCCGGAAAGATCCATTCGAAATTCCGTTGGAAACGCAGTTGGCATTGCTGCTCGCTGCAGATGCGGAGATGCGACGCGTCAAAGGCGTAACGCTCACCGAGACCGACATGCAATTCCGAAAAATTGATTCGTGGTTTGCGTCGAGCATCGGTTCGCGGATTCATCAGCGAAAAGTGATCACCGGCTGCGGGATTGTCGCCACGTCGTTTCAGGGAGACGAAATCCAGAAGCGGTCGTATCCGAACAGTTTTGGCGGCCAGCACGCGCTGCAAGGATACGAATTGGTGGAGTCGCTGGATTTGCTGAAGCACGCGCCCATAATCGCGGAAGAAGCAGTTGCATTGCATTCTGCAGCGCAGTGCCCGCAAAAGACTAGCACGTTGATTTTGGGCGGCAGCCAATTAGGCTTGCAGATTCATGAATCCGTGGGCCATCCCATTGAGCTCGACCGCGTCCTGGGCCAGGAAGCGAATTTCGCGGGCACCAGTTTTCTTACGCTCGATCAACTCAACAAGCTTCGCTATGCCTCTGACATCGTCAATGTCGTGGCCGACGCGCGGCTGGAGCACGGGCAGGGCCTCGGCACGTTTGCCTACGACGACGAAGGTGTTCCCGCGCAATGCACGGACATCATTAAAGCCGGGCAGTTTCGCGGATATCTCTCGAATCGCGAGACCGCGCATCTCGTTGGATTGGAGCGTTCCTCAGGAACGATGCGCACGGAAAGCTGGAACCGCCTGCCGATCATTCGCATGACCAACGTGAGCCTGCTGCCGGGAACATTGTCCTACGATGACCTGATAGCCGATACAGACGATGGTATTTTGATGGAGACAAACCGTTCGTGGTCCATCGACGATCGCCGCTATCAATTTCAGTTTTCCACGGAGATCGGTTGGGAGATCAAAGCCGGCAAGCGCGGCCGGATGCTGAAGAATCCCAGCTACAGCGGAATCACTACGGAGTTCTGGAATTCGTGCGACGCAATCTGCAACCGCGAGCATTGGACCCTGTGGGGCACGCCCAACTGCGGGAAAGGTCAGCCGATGCAGACCATGGGGACGGGACATGGCGCGTCACCTTCGCGATTTCGCAATGTGCGAATCGGCGCGGCCTTCTCCAAACAATGAAAGCTTCACGTAAATCCTCCCAATCGCGATTCGCACCGAACGCCCGCTTTGAGCAACAACTGACGGCAGAGCGCGAGCTTCGCGGCATCGTCGATACGGTCCTCCGTCTGGCGAAATCCATCGGCGTAGCGGAGACCGAAGTGCACGTGGATGAAACGATCAGCGCTCTGACGCGCTTCGCGAACAACGCCATCCACCAGAACGTCGCGGAGCATACCCTCAACGTTTCCGTTCGAACGC
>Ga0209736_1000357_pt1 | contig 14728 bp, 13 predicted proteins | sample BlaSpr_A8_Ref_M3_FD_187992 | JGI IMG/M metagenome (GOLD analysis project Ga0209736, IMG submission 187992) | Forest soil microbial communities from Thunder Bay, Ontario, Canada - Black Spruce, Ontario site 2_A8_Ref_M3 (SPAdes) (version 2) | ecosystem: Environmental > Terrestrial > Soil > Boreal...
CGCCGGCGCTGCCGCTCGGCGTTCATCTCGAGCCGTTTTACGATCAGTCGACTATCGTTCACGACTCCATCGCCAGCGTACGGGATGCGGTGCTGATCGGCATTGTGCTCTCGTCCATTATTCTGGTTTTGTTCTTGCGCGATTGGGGTACCTCGCTGGTGGCTGGATTAGTGATTCCCGTCACGCTGTTGATCACCTTCATCGTCCTGAGAGTCACCAACCAAAGTTTCAATCTGATGACACTAGGTGGCCTCGCGGCGGCAGTCGGTCTGGTCATCGACGACGCGATCGTCGTCCTCGAAAATATTGTGTTGCACCGTGACGCCGGGCAGAGCCGCTTGCGTGCAATCCAAAGCGCACTAAAAGAACTGACCAAACCCCTGATTGGCTCGACCATCACACCTATCGTCGTTTTTCTCCCGCTGATTTCCACCACTGGTGTCACCGGAACGTTCTTCCGCGCGTTGGCGGTCACCATGACCGTAGCGCTATTTACCTCGCTCGTTTTAGCGATGTCGTGGACTCCAACACTCAGTCAGTACCTCGTGCGCCGGAAGGATACCGCCCCCGCTGTAACTTCTTCCGAAGGGCCTGACATGGCGGCGTTGCTCGCCGCGGAAGAAGCGCACCTCTCTGGTTTCTTCGGACGCATCGTGAACTTCTACACCCGCGCTATGCAAGCCGTCCTGAAGCATCCGTTGGCGCTGGTGGTCAGCTCCCTCGCAATCATCATTCTGGCTTACGTGTGCTACAGCTTTCTGCAAACCGAGTTTCTACCGGAAATGGACGAAGGGTCATTCATCCTGGACTACTACACTCCACCAGGAAGCTCACTTGCCGAATCGAACCGGATCCTGCTGCACATCGAGGAAATCCTGCACTCCACTCCGGAAGTCGAGAACACTTCCCGCCGCACCGGCATGCAGTTGGGACTTGTGGCGGTCACGGAAGCCAACAACGGCGATTTCACTGTCAAGCTGAAGAAGGATCGCAAGCGCGGCATTGACGAGGTCATGGCCGACCTCAGATCCGAAATCAAAAAGACCGAGCCCGCGACGGACATCGAATTTGTTCAACTTCTGCAGGATATGATTGGCGACTTGTCGAGCCAGCCACAACCGATTGTCATTAAACTTTTTTCACAGGACGGAAAACTCTTGAACGATACGGCCCCGCGTGTTGCCGATGCCATTGGAAAAGTGCATGGCGTGGTGGACGTCCTCAACGGCGTGGAAAACACCATCAGCGGCCCGGCTGTAACTTTTCAGGTGAACCCCTCCGTCGCGGCGCGTGCCGGCTTTACTCCCGAGGAAATCGCCGTCGATGCCTCTGCTGTGCTGGCGGGCGAACCTGCTGCGGCTCCGGTCGTTCTTAACGATCGCGCTTACACCATTCGGGTGCGCTTTCCCGATCAGAACCGCTCTTCGCTCGACCGCATGAGCAACACCCTTCTGGCAGGCTCGACCGGGCACACCGCCACCCTCGGTTCTCTGGCGACCATCATTAACGACCCCGGTGAAACCGAGATTAGACGCGAGAATTTGCAGCGCCTGGTTCAAGTAACTGCCCGCCTGGAAGGCGTCGGATTAGGGGCAGGTGTTGCCGCCGTGCAAAAGGTAGTCCGCGATCTTCATCTCCCTGCCTCGATCCGCGTGGAGTATGGCGGATTGTATGAGGAGGACAAGCAATCATCGCGGGACCTGTTAATGGTGCTGTTGTTGGCCCTGCTGCTTCTGTTTGCCGTGCTTCTGTTTGAGTTCGCTACTTTTTCGGCGCCCACGGCGATTCTTGCGTCGGCGATACTATCCACCTTCGGCGGATTTCTGGCCCTGCTCATTACGCGTACGACCTTCAATGTCGCGTCTCGTATGGGCATGATCATGGTCATCGGCATCGTCGCCAAAAACGGTATTTTGTTGCTCGATGCCGAGCATAGCTTCCGCAATTTGGGATTCTCGCCGGAAGAGGCGATGCTTCAAGCAGGCCGGCGGCGCTTGCGCCCCATCGCGATGACGGCAATGGCGACAGTCGCAGGCATGCTCCCCCTGGCATTCGGGCTCGGTGCAGGTTCGGAGATGCTGAAACCGCTCGCGGTTGTCGTGATCGGTGGCTTGCTCAGCTCGATGGTCTTGTCTCTGGTCTTCACGCCGGCGATTAATTACTTCTTGCAACGCCGCTCAACTGTCGCGAGCGAACCCGCCAAAGCGATCTAAACACTTTCGAGCACGAACCCGTCCAAAACAGGGGCCGCATTTCCCTTTCCTTGCTTGTCCTAGTAAAATTGATAGTGGAGATTACTTATTCTCATGCACGAAGCAGCAGCAAAGAACGTCACACGCATGCCTGGCCGAAATGCGGCATTGCCACTCAGCAAGAATGAGCACCTGTTGCGTTGGGTGGAAAAAATGGCGGAGCTCGCAAAGCCTGCTGCGATCCATTGGGTCGACGGCTCGCAGGAAGAAATCGATATCTTGCGCCGGGAGATGGTGGCGTCAGGCACGCTCATCAAGCTGAACGAAAAGCTTTGGCCCGGGTGCTATTACGCGAGATCGGATGCCAGCGATGTCGCGCGTGTGGAAGACCGGACATTCATTTGTTCTCTCTCCAAAGACAGCGCTGGTCCCACAAATAACTGGGAAAACCCGTACGAGATGCGCAAGAAGCTGAAGAGTCTTTTCAACGGCGCCATGCGCGGCCGCACTATGTACGTGCTGCCATATAGCATGGGGCCCTTCGATTCGCCGATGTCGCAAATCGGTGTGCAACTGACAGACTCCCCGTATGTGGTCGTCAATATGCGCATCATGGCGCGTATTGGATTGCCTGTTTTTCAGCAGATCGATACGGGAATACCCCGCGTCGTTCCATGCATGCATTCGGTCGGCGTTCCGCTCGCGGAAGGTCAGAAAGATGTGCCCTGGCCCTGCAACAAGGAAAAATACATCGTCCATTTCCCGGAGACGCGCGAAATCTGGTCTTACGGCTCCGGCTACGGCGGAAACGCGCTTCTCGGTAAAAAGTGTTTCGGACTGCGAATCGCCTCCAACATTGCGCGCGACGAAGGCTGGATGGCGGAGCACATGCTCATCCTGGGAGTGGAAAACCCCGCGGGTGAAAAAACGTATGTAGCCGCAGCCTTTCCGAGCGCCTGCGGAAAAACAAATTTCGCGATGCTGATCCCGCCCAAGGGATTCGAAGGCTGGAAAGTCTGGACGGTGGGTGATGACATTGCCTGGATTCGTCCGGATGAACGCGGCCTTCTGCGGGCGATAAATCCAGAGGCCGGATTTTTCGGCGTAGCCCCAGGCACTTCCGTAAAGACAAACCGCAACGCCATGGCCACGCTCGCAAAAAACTCCATTTTCACAAATGTCGCGCTTACTCCGGACGGCGGCGTCTGGTGGGAAGGTATGACGGACACACCGCCGGCCGAATGCCTCGATTGGAAGGGCCAGAAGTGGACTCCGGAAATCGCCAAAGAAACGGGCGCAAAGGCCGCACATCCAAACGCCCGCTTCACTGCGCCAGCTTCGCAATGTCCCACGATCGATCCCGCGTGGGAAGATCCCAGCGGCGTCCCCATCAGCGCCATCATCTTCGGCGGCCGCCGAGCAACCACGATGCCGCTCGTTTTCCAGGCTTTCAACTGGAGCTCCGGCGTCTATATCGGCGCAACGATGGGCTCGGAAACTACGGCGGCAGCAGCAGGCGCGGTGGGGAAAGTTCGCCGAGACCCGATGGCCATGCTTCCGTTCTGCGGTTATCACATGGGCGACTACTTCCGTCATTGGATCAAAATGCAGCGTTCGCTCACGTTAACTCCGCGAATTTTTCACGTGAACTGGTTCCGCAAGGATGCAGAAGGAAAATTCATGTGGCCAGGTTTTGCAGAAAATATGCGCGTCCTCAAATGGATTGTAGACCGCACGAAAGGTCGCGCTTTGGCGAGAGAAACTCCCATCGGCTGGATGCCGCGCTACGAAGACATGGAATGGAAAGGCATGGATCTCTCCAAGGAGAAATTTGAAGAGTTGCAAAAGTTTGACCGCGAAGCTTGGCGCAGGGAAGTAATTGAGCACGAAGAACTGTTCATCGGCCTTCACGACCACTTGCCGAAAGAAATGGTTTACGAACGAGAACTGCTCATCTGCAGGCTCTAGCTAGAATTGCAATTCGACGTAGACGAGATACGCTGCGAGGGCCAAACCAAAGAGCGCGGTCAAAATTCCCACGAGGTCGATGATAAACCCGGCCGGTTGGAAGTTTCCTAAGTCAATTTGTTCGCGGGTCCGCCGGTAACGAACCAGCCCCGCCAGACAAACTAGCATCCCCGCAAGTATCGCCGCTGTGCCGAACCAAACAGAAAGTCCGGCCGTCGGCACAGCATGCCCCTGACCTTGCATGTCCATCCATTGCCGGATAGCGATTGCAAAACGGCCAATCGCAAAACCAAATACGACCATGACGACACCGGTGCGCACCCACGCGAGAAACGTGCGTTCGTTCGCGAGATGATCGCGGGCGAGGTTAGGGTTGGTGCTGTTTGGCGGCTGAGAATCCTTCGAAGGTTTTTCAGCCATAAAATTCTCAAGAGACAGCCCGCGTGCTCTGAGACTCGGCTATTTTACTGCCAATTGAAGAAGTGGGCCGGCAGCGCTGATATTTTTTACCAGATCGCCGGAAACATTGTGCCGTTGCTGGAGATATTCCGAACTGTTATGCGACACCCACACTTTGCCCCCGGCGTCCTCCCAAACCAATGCTTTCAACGGAAGATCGATCGCGATCGTGGGAGACGCAATCATCACGGGCGTGCCTCCCTTAGGGCTTCCGAAAAGGATGAGTTGCGTGGGGTGCATCTTCAAGCCGACCTTCTCAGCCTCGCCGCTGTGATCAATGCGGCAGAATATCGTTAGACCTTTCTCTTGCAACAAGGACTCGATGCGCATAAGAGTTTCTGCAACCGAGTAGGGGCTGCTCAAGTGCTGCATGCCGTTGTCTGGAGTTGGGGCCATGACCGACCTCCTGGAAGTGAGGAAAATATCAACTAGCGAATTTCGTGCATGATCGAAGAAGTTTAGCGCGCGAACGCGCCGTTCTATTCCACATTCTTGGGTGGGCGTTCAATAAAACAGCTTTCCAGAATTTCTACAGTTGGCTGACGATTTCCCACAGGAACCACGTGCGCCGTTCGGTTTGATCGACCCAGTTTTCAATCAAGCTGGCCGTGGCGATATCATCGTGCTTTTCGCAGACTTCATGCGTGGCGCGCAAGAATCGCGTAAGGTCCCGGTTGTCGGAATGGATCTCCCGAAGCATGTCGTCTGGGCTGACGGATTCCTTGTTGTTGTCTTTCAGGCGCTGGTGCTTGGTGATGTCGCTTATAGAGTGAAGTGTGGTCCCGCCGAGTTTGCGCGCCCGCTCGGCAATATCGTCCGTCATGTCGAAGACTTGCTCTGCGTGCTCGTCGAGCAGAAGGTGGTAATCGCGAAAGTGGCGCCCCGTCATGTGCCAATGAAAGTTCTTTGTCTTGATGTACAACGCGAAAGTGTCGGCAAGCAAGGGCCGAAGCTCGGCTGTGATTTCCTCGACACCTTCGCGGCTGAGACCGCTCGTGATTTCGGAACTGCCGTTTTCTTTGGTCTCTGCTTGAACCGCACCTGTACTATTTTTCGCCATGTTTAGGCTCTCCTTAAATCGTCATGCATTGGATGCCCAAGTTCTTCGATTAGATAGCAAAATTATAAGGTCAAGGGCTTTTCGACTGCCGGGGCTGCCTTACTGACCCCACCTCACTGACCTGTGGTAAGAACCATACGGAAGCGCGCCTCGCCACTCATCATGCGGGCATAAGCATCGGCTGCCTTCTCGAGCGGCATCGTCTCAATCATCGGGCGAACGTTTTCCAGGACGCTGAACGATAACGTGTCTTGGCCATCGATGGCCGAGCCGGTCAAGCTGCCCTCGATCGAACGCCCTCCAAAAATAAGCGCGATGGGATCAACCTCGATCGGCTCCAAAGAAGCGCCCACGACGATCAGCCGGCCTCGCGTGCTGAGTCCCGCTACCACGGCCCCACCTCTAGGTCTTAGACTGCTCTTGCAGTGGTACGGCTGCCGCCCGGCGTCGCTCGTACGATAAAAGGCAAATGGGAACCTTTCGTATGGGCCGGCCTGATGGATTTGAGTCTTGGAGCTTTGCGTAGCGCGATTTTCGCATGAAACAAGCGCGCCTTTGCGGCAGGAACGGAGATGCCAATAATGGCCGCTGTCTCCTTCATCGAATGTTCCTGCAACTGTTGAAGTTCAATAACCTTTCGAATTGTCGGCCGCAAGGTGCTGATCGCGCCTCGCAGTATATTCTCCCGTTCACGTTGGGCGTAGCGTTTCTCCGGGTTCGGAGCGTGATCCGGCATCTCCCACGACGACGCCTTCGCGTTCGAATCAGCAGAATTATCCAAGGAAATTTCGTGGGAAGTGCGCTTTTTCCTCAGAATCATCAAAGCCGAATTGATCGCAATACGAGTCAGCCACGTTGAAAAAGCTGACCTGCCGTCAAACTCCCTGATGTGAAGGAACGCGCTCAGAAATGAATCCTGAAGAGCGTCTTCTGCGTCTTCGCGATTTTTGGTTATGCGGAATAAAGCTCTGAGAATTCTTGGCGCCAGCCGTTCGCAAAGGACATCAAAAGCCGCCGTTTGCCCGTACTTTGCGGCCGCGACCAGTTTTTCGTCGTCCAGTGTCTCGAACTCGTCCCGAAGCGCGAGATTTTCCCCCGCCAGATTTTCTTCCATGCAAGCAACTACGCACTGACAAGCCATCTCTCCCCCCAAGTCTTCTGCTTAACACTGTCGTTCTCTTGCGATCCATTCCCGGATGTACTGCGAACAGCGAACCAATTCGATCCCCCTAAACTCACAATCGCTTAGAAAACGGACCCCTTCGACGTCCACGAGCATGACATGCTCCAGGTCCAGCACTGTTCCGGCCCCCATGCCATCCATCTCTGCCTTTAACTCCACAAGATGCTCCAATCCAATTCGCCCGCTCACACGAAAAATCGTCTTTCCATCTTCGGAAATTCTTTCAATTCTCAGTGTCATCCTGCGTTTTTCCGTACAGAAACCAAATGCAATCCGTAGACCCTTCATTAAGCTATTGAAAATAAATGACTTCATAATAAAAAATCGTGCCCAATTTCGGCATTTGCTGATTTTCGGCAACCTGACTGAGGGCCTGAATGGAATTCCTATAGGACTGGCAGTACTGACAGCGAGGACTTAGAGGCGGGGTGACCGGGATACAGTTGGAAAAAACAGGTTCCGTATTTAACCGACCGGTTAAATACGCGAGCTTTTTTCTGGAGTACTAGACCGACTTGAACCTATTTTTGTTGATTCCCAGGTTGGCGATCTTGGACTCGAGTGTCTGTCGTGGGACCCCGAGCAGGACTGCTGCGCCGGATGGGCCCGAAACCCGGCCACCAGTTTCCATCAAAGCGGCTTCGATCATTTCCCGTTCCTTGGTCTCGTCCAAGCGCCCCAGCCCTCTTGAAGGAGTGTTCAACCCGGTCAAATCGCGGGGCAGCTCCCGCTTCAGCCATGTCTCATCAACAGAGAAGGTTTCCGAGTCACACAAGACAACCGCGCGCTCGACGACATTTTGCAGTTCCCGAATATTGCCGGGCCAGTTGTAATCTTGAAAGATCTGCAGGGTCTTCCTATTGATGTTCCGGAACTTTTTCCCGGCCTTCTTCGCATATCTCTCAATAAGATACTCGACCAGCAGCGGGATATCGTCCGCCCGCTCGCGCAGCGAAGGCATTTCGATCGGGAACACATTCAGCCTATAGAAAAGATCCTGCCGGAAAGTGCCGGCCTCCACGGCAGCTCGCAAATTCCGGTTTGTGGCCGAGAGCACCCTTGCATCCACGGAAACGGACTGACTCCCTCCTACCCGTTCAAATTCTCGTTCCTGGAGCACCCGCAGAAGCGCGATCTGAGTCTCCGCCGGCAGTTCACCAATCTCATCAAGGAAGATTGTGCCCCCATCGGCTAACTCAAACCGGCCCAAGCGCCTCTGCGACGCCCCGGTGAACGCGCCTTTCTCATGTCCGAAAAGCTCGGAGGCAATCAGAGTGGGGGGAATCGCCGCGCAATTCACGCGGATGAACGCGCGGTTTGCACGTTTAGAGCGCCTGTGGATGGCACGGGCAATCATTTCTTTTCCCGTACCGGTCTCGCCAAGAATGAGAACCGTGGAATCGGTCGCAGCCACCTTCGCTACCTGAACAAGAACTCGGCGGAGCGGCTCCGAAGAGCCGACAATTTCCTCGAACATGGAGACTTTGTCGATCTCTTCCCGTAGAGCAATGTTTTCTTTATAGAGTTGGTCCTTTAATACCTTTATCTCTTCAAAGGCGGTCTGCAGAGCCGCTCTCGCTTCGTGTTGCTCGGTCACGTCCATGGTGGTGCCGACGACTTCAATGATTTCGCCTAACTCATTCAACAGGGGGTGAGCGATAGAGTGAAGATGCTTGATCCTTCCGTCCGGAAGAACAATTCGAAAATTGCCTTCAGAATCCACGGTCTCCCTCTGCGTGGTCTCCATTTTCGCTCTTTGCTCGACCCCTGGCCGATCTTCCGGGTGGAGCATTTCGAAAATATACGACCAACTGGGCTTTATTTTCTCGGGATCACATTCATAAATGCGAAAGATCTCTTTCGACCAGAAGATAGCGTCGGTCCGCACATCCCAAGCCCAACTTCCACAGTGGGTCAACCTCTGCGCTTCCGCTAAATAGCCTTCGCTTCGCAGTAGCGTATGTTCCGCGCGCTTGCCCTCGGTGACGTCCACCGAGCTACCCACGAATTGCACCAATTCTCCGGATGCGTCCAAAACAGGATGGGCGACGGTGTGAACCCACTTGACAGTGCCGTCTCGCAGAAGGATTCGGAATTCCAAGTCGTATTCCGACTTTTCGCGGATGGCTCGCTCGATGACCTCTTGCCATCTGGCTCGATCCTCCGGATGAACGCGGTGGAGCCGTTTTTCCCACCCCGGCATGCCCTCTTCTGGATCGAAGCCATAGATCCGATACCATTCCTCGGACAGATGCAAGGCGTCTTTTCCCGCTACCCGCCAGACCCAACTCGCGGTATGCGTAAGCCGCTGGGCTTCCGCAAGGTACGCCTCGCTGTTCTGCAGAGTTTCATAGAGGGAACGTAGTCTCCCCGCCGTATCGTTATAAACCTGGCCAAGTTGCGCGAGTTCGTCCTGTCCAATCACTGAAACTTGATGTTGAAATTCACCGCGAGCCAACGCCTTCGACCCTTCCATGAGTTGCTCGAGCGGATCCGTAATACTGCATGTGATGGCTAAACCCAGATACGCGGCAATTAGCAAAGTAAAGACGGTAGTCAGCGGAACGACCAGAAGAATGCGGTTTTGCAAGCGCGTAACCTGCGAGACGGCTTCTGCCTGCTCTTCACTAACCTGCTGATCAATGCTCTTGACCAGCGCCGAGGTCTGGGCTTCCAGCGGCTTTTTTTCGTTAGCCAGCCGAAGACGCACTGCTCCCCAATCGCCCAATGTAGCTAATGCCGTGATGGCTTCGAGTTGTGATGGCAACGCGCTTTCAATCGCCTCGAGAGTGGGAAGAAACGTGGGATCCAGGTGCGCTTCGATGGACAAGCGAGCGAGCGCATTCCTGGTCCGGTCGGTGTCCTCAACGAGTACTGTTCGCAGAGGTCCAGCTTCCCTCTTCAGTCGGTCGATATCTTCAGATTGTGCGAGTTCATCGAGCCTGGCATGAAACGACAAGAGATCCGACTGGAACCGCAAAACGGCGATCAACTCCTGGCCAACACCAGTGAGACGCTCTTCTTGAAGGCGGACCAGGTGAAACTGCCAAAGGAGGAAGGTATTTCCGCCTAACATCAGCAGGATGATGAAGATAAAGAATAGCGTCAAACGGGGGCCGATGTTCAGCCGGTCGACGATTGGAATTCTCATTCGGGCACGTTTCGCCCGACTGCCACGGTCTACGTCGATCGTATGAGGCTCCATCGCTTGCCTCAGTCTACAGCATGTCTCCAAGCACCAGCCAAGCGACTCCAAGCCAAAGAGCCTCGGGGACACAACCCTAATCGTTCCAAGTGCTTACTTCCCACTCGCGCCTCCGGTTGAGGGAGGACCTGTCTTGAAACTGGTGATCTCCACCAGCCGTTTCTCCAGGGCTGCGGCAGCATCCGGCGCTTTTCGTTCGCCAGTTAAGACGGAATGGACCGCCATCATGTAAGCTTTTGTGACCTCCTCGTAAGCCTGGCCGGAAACAATGGAAGGCCGAGCAACTAGACCTCCCCTCTTTTGACCCGACCCGGAAGGAAGTGCATAGGGCTGCAGATCCAAGGGCAGGTCGTATAGCTCGGGTTGTGCGGGTGGCCCGGAATGCGCGCGCTCTTGCCTGGATTGGATGTCTCTATACACAAGAGATCGGATATATGCAATCGCCTCCAGTGGATGAGCAGAAGATCGGGAGACACCCAAACCAGTTCCTCCCAATGTGGATGCTCTTCCTCCCGGACCACCGGGCACACTGGTATAACCAGTTACAGCTCCCACCGGTGAATTCTGCCAGTGCGACAGACGAAAATCCGACTGCCAGCTTCGCCTGAACGCAGCTCCGCCGGAGTTCCATAGGTTCATGGAATCCAGTTCCCGGTACGCGACAACACCAGGTGGTGATATCCGGCCTATCCAGTGCGCAGCTCGTTGCCAGGAACGGATCGCGGCCGGATTATTCACACTGATGGTCTTATCATTTTCAATGACTCGACCGCCGCCTTCGCCTACCTGCCATTCCAAGGCATTGCAGGTCAAACCTTCCGCTGCAGCTCCCTGCCAAAGGTAGCCCCAAAAGTCCTTTTTGCCTTTGTCCCTCTCACCAGCTTGAATCCGGGCGGCCATCTTCTCGAGTTCATCCCATGTTGTGGGTGGGTGCTGGAAACCGTACTCTCGCAGAAGGTCGACCCGGTAAGCCAAAACGCCGATCTGCGTGTGATACGGCAAGGCCACAACTTTGCCGCCTGCTGTGTAACTGGCGACCAATTCCGGGTCCTGGGAAGAGAGCTCTGTGGTTACATAGGGTTTCAGATCAATCAGATACTCGTCCAGGATTCCGGGCCAGATCACATCGATGGCCAAGACATCGGGTGTGGGTCCGCCTTCCTTGAGTAGCTTTCGCCAAAGGCCTAGTTGACTGAGAGAGGTTTCGGGAACCGGAAGGTGTTTGACCAGAATTCCCGTTTCATGCGTGAACGCGTCCGACTCTTGCTGCGCGGCTGGGAGTTCATCGGGCTGCGACCACTCGGGATCGAGAACTGTCACCGTGACTAGTTGTACGGGGGATCGACGGCAACCGCCGACGCCGCACAAAAAAAGTGAAGCACTTAAGAGCGTGGCGATCTTTGTGAAACTCGACCACCCAAACGAAGCGGTCGGGGCCGCGCGGTTCAAGGGTCTGGTGATGTTCGACTTGGCTGTCATTTTCAACCACCCACCCAGTTTCCTTCCCGCAAAGTGTACTTCTAAAGAGCCTGCTTCTAGGCAATATTTGCAACTCGTAACCCATCGAACTTTCGCTAGAACCTTTGATCTACCGCCCCTTCGCGTGCTCGCCTCTCAAAACAAGGCAAGTCGAGGCGGCCTTGGCAACCAGCCGGGCGTTTTCGTCCGTGATTTCGCACTCGACATATCCGAGACTGCTCCCTCGGCGCACTACTTTGCCCTCGGCCTTCAAGACTGACTCCCACACTGGGCGGAAAAAATTAATCTTGAGTTCGATGGTGGTGAAAGTTTCATCAGGGACGAGGGTGCTGGCAAAGGCTACTCCCATCGCGGCATCGGCGATATCGCAGAGGATTCCACCGTGGAGAGTGCCCATGGGGTTAGCGTGTTGCCAACCCGCCGCGAGCGTCACGACCGCGCGTCCATCCGCGGCCTCTTTTATTTCAAAACCGATGAGACGGCCCACAGGCATGTCATTTGCTTTGGCCTTGCTCCAGGTGTTCGGTGGGAGGCTTGCTTCCGGTGTACTCATGTTTTCTCCGCCTGAGCTTTGGACTGTTTAGCGCGAACGCTTGTTTCGAGATATTGCTCAAGGTGGCGGCAAGCGATGTTCAGCGGCTCGGGGTTCTTCTGCAGCCGTTCCAGCATCAAGGCGCCTTCGAGCGAGGTGACAATAAGTGTGGCCAACTCCCTCGGGTCGAGGCCGGAGCGGATTTCGCCACGCGCTTGGCCTTCTTCCGCGATGGAACTTAGCCGGTCGAGCCAGGAATTAAAGGCCCGGCGGGCTTTGGCTCTTAGTTCGGGTTTACCGTCATCCGAATCGGTGGCCATATTCAGGAGCGGGCATCCTCCTTGCACCAGGCCGGCGCGGCGATCACGGAAGTTCCACATGATCTGTTTCAACCGGTCTACCGTATTGGTGATTTCCTGTGTGCCTCCGAACCGTGTATCGAGGGCAAGTTGCCATGCGTAGTCGAAGGCTTCACCCGCAAGCTGCTGCTTGCTGTCGAAGTGGCGGTAGATTCCGCCTTTTTCCAAACCTGTCGCCCGCATGAGATCGGATAGAGCCGCGCCGTCAAAGCCTCTCTGATTAAAGATGGGGGCCGCCTTATGGATGATCTCCTGGCGGGTTTGTTCGCCTTTGCGCATTCCGGAATACCTCCCGCGTGCTTGAAGAGACCGACTGGTCTCAACGGGGGAGTATAGCACACAATTTATGCGACCGACCGGTTTCTTTGTGCATCGAAAGAACTGGCCTTCGCGAGAAACGCCCAGACAACATGGCTCCTGCGCCAAACACGCCGGCTTACCGGCCTCCGATCAATCCGTGGGTCATCGCCATCACCGTCACGCTCGCGACGTTCATGGAGCTGCTGGACACGGCGATCGCCAACGTCGCCTTGCCGCATATTGCAGGCGGACTCGCCGTCAGCGTGGACGAAAGTACCTGGGTGCTGACCAGCTATCTCGTATCCAACGCCGTCGTGCTTCCACTGTCGGCATGGCTGAGCCGCGTTTTCGGCCGCAAACGTTACTACATGGTTTGCGTCGTGCTTTTTACCACAAGCTCGCTGCTTTGCGGGCTGGCGCCTTCCCTTGGTTTGCTCATCTTTTTTCGCGTGCTGCAGGGTATTGGAGGCGGCGGGCTAGCTCCGGTCGAGCAGGCGATTCTTGTGGATACATTTCCGCTGAAGAAAAGGCCCGCGGCATTTGCTTTGTATAGCATGGCCATTGTGACCGCACCGGTGATCGGGCCGCCGCTCGGCGGTTGGATTACGGACAACTGGAGCTGGCGTTGGATCTTCTTTATCAATATTCCCATAGGGATTTTGTCTCTGATTCTGACCAGCCGGCTGGTCTCCGACCCTCCTGAGTTCACGCGCGAAGTCCAGGCTGCGCGGAAGGATGGAAAACTTAAGGTTGATGGTCTCGGGATCGTACTCGTGGCTCTGGGCTTTGCATGCCTCGAGGTTGTGCTCGATCGCGGTCAGACGGAGGATTGGTTCGAGAGCAGATTCATTGTTTTCTTTTTCACAATCGCACTTGTGGCCATCATTGCCGCAGTATTCTGGGAGTGGCGGCATCCGGATCCGGTGGTGGAGATCCGTCTGCTTGCAGACCGGAACTTCGCCATCGCGAACTTTTATTATTTCCTTTTTGGATTTGCTCTTTTCGGCTCGACCGTGTTGATTCCGCAGATGTTGCAGAGTCTCTATGGCTACACTGCAACGGACGCCGGGCTGGTTCTTGGTCCCGGCGCATTTGTGATCGTGGCTCTAGCACCGCTGGTGGTGAGGATTCTCCCGAAAGTTGGGATCAAGCCGATGATTTTCACCGGATACATCATCTTTGCGTTCGCCATGTGGCGCTTCGTTAGCTTTGATCTGGGCACGGACTACCGGCACATAGCATTTGCCCGCGCGCTTCAGGGGCTGGGGATCGCGCCACTGTTTGTTCCAGTGAGTCAACTGGCGTATTCCTATCTGCCCAAAAACAAAAACAACAAGGCTTCGAGCCTCACCAATTTGTTCCGCAACCAAGGCGGGAGTTTCGGGATTGCGTTCGTTACGACCCTTCTTGCTCGGCGGACGCAGTATCACCAGTCCGTTTTGGTAGCTCATGCGACTCCTTATGATCCTCCCTACCGGGAGAGGCTGGCTGCGTTGTCGCGGCAATTTGCCCACGGCGGATTCTCCGCTGCGGATGCGGCTGTGCATGCCAAGGCGCAATTGGCGCACGTCATTCAGCAGCAAGCGTCATTTCTGAGCTTTCTCGATTGCTTCTGGATGCTTGGGTGCGCTTGCCTGATCGGGGCGCCGCTGGTTTTCTTTACGCGCAAGGTCAGGTCCGGAGCACCCGGCGCAACGCACTAGGACTCGGATGCTCTTCAACTTAAAGTTTGCTGCAAACTTGCGATTGGCCTGACTGGAACTAAAGCCGAATGGTACAGTAGAATTGGGGACCTTAAACGCCAGCACCTGCACCACTATTCTGTCTGAAGTACCGCACTTAGAGCAGCAAGCGATCCCACGTGCCGCCATACCTAATTGCACGAACCATCCCTCTGTCGTAAATACTCTGAGGGAATCCGGGTTCGATTCGGCTTGCTCCATCGAGGGATTTCAATTGTTCGGCGGAGAGTTCCATATCCAAACTGGCGA
>Ga0209736_1000358_pt1 | contig 14711 bp, 15 predicted proteins | sample BlaSpr_A8_Ref_M3_FD_187992 | JGI IMG/M metagenome (GOLD analysis project Ga0209736, IMG submission 187992) | Forest soil microbial communities from Thunder Bay, Ontario, Canada - Black Spruce, Ontario site 2_A8_Ref_M3 (SPAdes) (version 2) | ecosystem: Environmental > Terrestrial > Soil > Boreal...
GATCACGATCATGCGATCAGAGGCTGCGGCCACGATCTTTTCGCGCAGCAAGGCGCCGCCGCCGCCCTTGATGAGATTGAGCGCCGGATCGATCTCGTCGGCGCCATCGACGGTCAAATCGAGCCGATCGATGTCATCGAGGCTGGTCAGCGGAATGCCGCAGCGCACCGCGTCAGTGCGGGTCGCCTCCGAGGTCGGCACGCCGATGATTTTGAGCCCGCCGCGCACCCGCTCGCCGAGGAGTTCGACAAAATGCTTTGCGGTCGAACCGGTGCCGAGACCGAGCTTCATGCCGTCGCGCACCATATCGAGCGCGCGGCCCGCCGCCTGCCGTTTCAATTCGTCCATATTCACTTGCAAACGATGCCCCAGAAGCCATGCCGACACGCAACCGGCGATGTCCGGCGGGGGCATATCTAGCGTCGTTTTACGGTCAGGGACAGCGCTATCCGTATCCGGAATGCGACTTTGGCTTAGCCAATCACCTTGTCCATCGCCGCCTGAATGGCGGCAAACCGCTCGTCTACCCCCTCGCGCATATTCGGGTGCGTGAACACGTAGAGTTCGTCGTTTTGGATAGCGTCGAGCACACGCGCAGCGACGGCCGCGGGGTCGAGTCCGTCCTGCAGACGCCTGGCGATTTCGGCGACGATCGCGGCCGCCGGGCTGGCCGGATCCAGGGCTTGCGCCGGGCCGTAGCGTTGCGGCCGGTTGCGGCCGCTCTCGCCAATACCGGTGCGCACAAAGCTCGGACACAGCACGCTGACCCCGATTCCGAGCGGTTTGAGCTGCACGGCGAGGCCTTCCGACATGCTGACCACCGCAAATTTGGTCGCCGAATAAGGGCTGAACCCCATGCCGTTGATCATTCCGGCCATCGAGGCGGTATTGACGATGTGCCCGCCCTCCCCGTGGCCGCGGATATGCGGCAGGAAACTGCGGATGCCGTGAACAACGCCCATCAGGTTGACGTCGAGCACCCAGCGCCAATTATCGAGCGAGATATTGTCGATGCCGCCGCCGGCGGCGACGCCGGCATTGTTGCAAACGACATGGACATTTCCGAAGGCCTCGAACGACGCATTCGCCGCGCGCTCGACGCTTGAGGCATCGGCGACATCGCAGATCACGCTGCGCACCGCCGGACCGAAATTGTGCAGGCTCTTGACCGCGGCCGCCAGCGCTTCGCTCTCGATATCGGCGAGCATCACCTTCATGCCGGCTTGCGCAAATGCCCTGCCGAGCGCCAGCCCGATGCCGCTGGCTCCGCCCGTCACGAATGCTGTCTTGCCGGCGAGTTCACGCATGATTCTTCCCGAGGCGTTCGGAATATGACCGATGCCGATATCCTACTTGCATGATTGTGCGCAGACGGATAGCGGTTTTCGATGACTTCTCCCCGCACTGTTGTATTCGATCTCGACGGCACGCTCGTGGATACGGCGCCCGACCTGATCAACGCGCTCAACTTCGTTCTCGACCGCGAAGGTCTGCCGCCGGTCCCGCTGCATGCCGCGCGCAACATGATCGGCGCCGGCGCCCGCCGGCTGATCGAATGCGGGCTGGAACTGGAGGGCCGCGCCGCGACCCTTGAAGACATCACCCGGCTGACCAGCGACTTCATCGATTATTATGCCGCCCATATCGCCGACGATTCGCGCCCGTTCGAAGGCCTGGAAGCCGCGCTCGACGACCTCGCGGCAGCTGGATACCGCTTCGCGGTTTGCACCAACAAACTGGAATGGCTGTCGAAGCTGCTGCTCGACCGGCTGGGATTGAGTTCGAGATTTTCCGCGATTTGCGGCGCCGACACATTCGGCGTCTCGAAGCCGGACCCTGTGATCTTGCAGCAGACCATCGCGCGCGCCGGCGGGACGCTTTCGTCCGCGATCATGGTCGGCGATGCCGGTCCGGATATCGGCGTGGCCCGCCGCGCCGGTGTTCCCGTGATCGGCGTGGAATTTGGCTATACCGAGGTTCCGATCGCCGAACTCAAACCCGATCGGGTGATCAGCCATATGCGCGACCTGCCGGCGGCCGTCGAAAGCCTGATGTCGCTGCCAAAATCCATATAAACTATTGATTTATAATCGGTATTTATACGTATCATTCCCGCATTAACCATTAATTAACGAACCAGGTCCGCACGGTTGCGCCGCCCTGCCGACGCTCCTATGGTCGGGCCGGGGATTGTGGCTGTTTGCCGCACTAGAGTGACGGGTTGATTATGCGTCGAGTCATCGTGATGGCCGTAGCGGGGGCTACTCTGGCGGGCTGCTCCTCGTTTTCCTTGGACTCCTTCAAACCGACCCCGCCAACCGTGCAGGTTCAGCTTGAATCGGTGCCGCCGGGCGCCGAAGCCCGCACCTCGCTGGGACCAAGCTGCAAGACACCCTGCTCGGTCGCCGTACCCGCGCCCGACGCCGGCTTTTCGGTGTCCTATACGCTGAACAAGTTCCAGCCCGCGACCATCCCCGTGCAGGTCATCCATGTCCCCGGCGATTTTACCACCCCCGCCTCGACCAACATGGATCCGAATCCGGTGGTTGCGGAACTCCAGCCGGCCGGTCCCCCGCCCAGGGCTGCGCGCAAGATGCTGAAGCCGAGAAAGCCAAAAGCGCCGAAGGGCACCTCCGCAGCTCCCGCCGATTCGGCGTTCCCCGAGCCGTCCGCACCGCCGGCTGCGCCCACCCGTTGATTAGCGCTGATTTGCGCCGATTGCGTGCACCGCACCAGAGAAGGTCGCGGATTGTACGCCGAATACATCGTGCATAGATTGTCCTTTGACGGAACTCTGCGCCACCCCTGATGGCTGCTGCCGTCGTGACAAGGCGTATTGAATGACCGAGGCCGCGTTGAGTTCCCCCGTCGCGCTGAACCGTCCGATGACCGACCCGTTCGGCCGGAGCATCAGCTATTTGCGGGTATCGGTCACCGATCGCTGCGATCTGCGCTGCTTCTACTGCATGTCCGAAGACATGACGTTTCTGCCCAAGGCCGATTTGCTCACGCTCGAAGAGCTCGACCGGCTCTGTTCGGCCTTCATCGCCAAGGGCGTGCGAAAGCTGCGGCTGACCGGCGGAGAACCGTTGGTTCGGCGCAACGTCATGTCGCTGGTGCGCTCGCTGTCGCGCCATCTTCGCAGCGGCGCGCTCAATGAGCTGACGCTGACGACCAATGGTTCGCAACTGGCGCGATACGCTGCCGAATTGCGCGACTGCGGGGTGCGCCGCATCAACGTATCGCTGGACACGCTGGATGCGGCGAAATTCCGCGCCATCACCCGCTGGGGCGATCTCGACAAGGTATTGGCCGGCATCGAGGCGGCGCGATCGGCGGGGCTTGCCGTCAAGATCAACGCGGTGGCGCTGAAGAATCTGAATGAGGACGAAATCCCCGCGCTGATGCAATGGGCCCACGGCAAGGGCATGGCGCTGACACTGATCGAGGTGATGCCGATGGGCGACATCGGCGCCGGGCGGATCGACCAATATGTGCCGTTGTCGCTGTTGCGCGCGCGGCTCGCCACCCACTACACGCTGACCGACCTCGACGAGGACAGCGGCGGCCCTGCCCGCTATGTTCGGGTCAGCGAAACCGGCGGCAAGCTCGGCTTCATCACGCCGATGACGCATAATTTCTGCGAGTCCTGCAACCGGGTGCGGATCACCTGCACCGGCACGCTGCATACCTGTCTCGGCCACGAAGATGCCTCCGATCTGCGCAAACCGCTGCGCGCCTCCGCCGACGATGACCTGCTCGCTCTCGCGATCGACCGCGCCATCGGCACCAAGCCGAAGGGCCACGACTTCATCATCGATCGCCGGCACAACCGCCCGAGCGTCAGCCGCCACATGAGCGTCACCGGCGGCTGAGATTTCCGACCCACGCAACTGTTTGTTTCCGCGTCAATTTGTCCATTTTCCAATTGACGCCGCCACGCCGCGCTGAAATGGTGCGGCGGCTTTTTATGCTGCTCGGCTGGATCAGCCTCTGCGCCTGACGGCTGCAGTGAAGACGGCAAAGGCGCTAATTGGGGGAGGACCATCGGTGCAATCGCTCCTGCAGACGAGCCACGGCTCCACGCGTTCGATGCGCGGCGGCAAAGCCATGCTTGTTGAAATGATGGGCGGGCTTTGATGGCTACCGCCAGGGAGAACACGATGCGTCCATTGTTGGCGGTGAGTACCGCGATCGACCAGATCAACGAAAAGATCGGCTACGTCTGCAATTTTCTGGTGCTGGCCGCCTGCGTCGTCAGCGCCGGCAACGCCATGATCCGCTACGCGTTCAGTTACAGCTCGAACGGCTGGCTTGAATTGCAGTGGTACATGTTCGCCATCCTGGTGATGTTCGGCGCCTCCTACACCTTCAAGCGCAACGAGCATGTTCGGGTCGAGATTTTCTATTTGTTCCTGTCCGAGCGCGGCCAGCTCTGGCTCGATCTGATCGGCACGCTGTTCTTCCTGATCCCGTCCTGTTTGCTGCTCGCCTATCTGTCCTGGCCGTTCTTCATGCAGGCCTACGCCGTCGGCGAAGTGTCGGGCAACGCCGGCGGCCTGATCCGCTGGCCGATCAAATTCGTGGTGCCGGCCGGCTTCGTGATGCTGGCATTGCAGGGCGTCTCGGAGGTGATCAAGCGCATCGCGGCGCTGCAGAACCTCGTGACGATCGATGCGAAATACGAGAGGCCGACCCAATGATCACGCTGGAAATGATGCCGCCGATCATGTTCGGCGGCTTGGTTCTGGCCATGCTGATCGGCTTCCCGGTGGCCTTTACGCTTGCCGCGGTCGGACTTTCATTTGGCTTCCTGGCGATCCATCTCGGCTTTTTCGACCTGAACTTTCTGCAGGCCATTCCGGGCCGCGTCTTCGGCAGTGTGCTTTCCAACGAACTGTTGCTCGCTATTCCCTTCTTCACCTTCATGGGCGCGATCCTCGAACGATGCGGCCTTGCGGAGGACATGCTGGATTCGATGGGCCAGCTGTTCGGACCGATCCGCGGCGGCCTCGGCTATTCCGTCATCATCGTCGGCTTCATCCTCGGCGCCATCACCGGTACGGTGGCGGCACAGGTCATCGCTATGGCGCTGATCTCGATGCCGGTGATGATCCGCTACGGCTACAACATTCGCTACATCACCGGCGTGCTGGCGGCCTCGGGTACGATCACGCAATTAGTGCCACCGTCGCTGGTACTGATCGTGCTGGCCGATCAGCTCGGCAAGTCGGTCGGCGATATGTATCTCGGGGCGTGGGGACCGTCGGTGTTCCAGATCTTCCTGTTTGCCGGTTACACGTTCCTGCTCGGCATCTTCAAGCCGGATCACGTGCCGCCGGTGCCGAAGACGGCATTGACGCTGACCGGATGGCCGCTGTGGCGCAAATGCCTGCTCGGCATCATCCCCTCGGCAGTGCTGATCTTCGTCGTGCTCGGCACCATGATGATGGGTCTTGCAACGCCGACCGAGGCCGGCGCGATGGGCGCGGTCGGCGCCATCGTGCTGGCGGCGATCCACAGCAAGGATTTCAGCTCGACCGGGCGCAAACTGCTGATCATCGGCGTGATCGCCGCCGGCGTCGGCACCATGGTCGGCATCTTCATGACCGAAGGGCTGGTCTTCAAGATCGCCTTTGCCCTCACCTATTTCGCGGTGGTGTGGATTTGCCTCGAGGCGGTCCGCATCCCCGAACTGCGCGATCTGATCAAGCAAGGCTACGAGACCACCATGCGCATCACCACCATGGTGGTGTTCATCCTGATCGGCTCGACCTGTTTCTCGGTGGTATTCCTCGGCGTCTCCGGCGGCGTATGGCTGGAGCATCTCTTGACGTCGCTGCCCGGCGGGGTGTGGGGATTTCTGATCTTCATCAACCTCTTCATCTTCTTCCTGGCGTTCTTCCTGGACTTCTTCGAGATCGCCTTCATCATCCTGCCGATGATCGCGCCGATCGCGCAGAAAATCCTGGCGCCGGTCGTCGGTCCGGATGCCGCGCTGATCTGGTTCGGGGTCATGCTGTGCGTCAACATGCAGACCTCGTTCCTGCATCCGCCGTTCGGCTTCGCGCTGTTCTATCTGCGCGGCGTCGCGCCCAAGGAGGTCAAGAGCTCTGACATCTACTGGGGCGCCATGCCCTGGATCGGGTTGCAGGCGATCATGGTCGTGCTGGTGATCGCTTTCCCGATCACGGTGACCGCCTTGCTCGACAAGCCGCTGAACGTCGATCTGAACAAGATCAAGATCGAGGTGCCGCAGATCGAAGTCCCGCCGCTGGATTTCGGTCCGCCGGCAAAGCCGCAATAGCCGCAAGCGTTGGTTACGAAAAACCCCGGAGCCTTCGCTCCGGGGTTTTCATTGATGCCGTTCGTCGATGGCGCGGGTCAACTCTGCGAATGACGCGCCATGAAATTGTCGTAACCGACTTCCGCGACCTGGAACCACTGATAGCCGTTGTTCGAGTAAGCGGTCAGCGAGTCATAAACCTTCTTGAAGTTGGCATTGGTGGCGGCGACCTCGCTATGCAGTTCCTTCGCTGCTTTGAATGAGGCTTCCATGATCGGCTGCGAGAAGCCGTGCAGTTTGGTGCCGCCGGCCAGCAGCTTGCGCAGGGCGGCCGGATTGACGCTGTCGTACTTCGCCATCATCCAGTTGTTGGCAAAGTGACCGGCCTGCTCAAGAACACTTTGATAGTATTTCGGCAGCGCATTCCATTTTTCGAGATTGACCATGGCCAGCAACATCGGACCGCCTTCCCACCAGCCGGGGTAATAATAATGCGGAGCGACCTTGTAGAGGCCGAGCCTCTCGTCATCATAGGGACCGACCCACTCCGCCGCGTCGATCGTGCCCTTTTCAAGCGCGGGGTAGATGTCGCCGCCGGCGAGCTGCTGCGGCACGCAGCCCAGCTTCTGCATCACGCGCCCGGCGAAGCCACCGATGCGGAATTTCAATCCCTGCAGGTCGTCGACGGTATTGATCTCCTTACGGAACCAGCCGCCCATCTGACAGCCGGTATTGCCGGCCAGCAGGGAGATGACGTTATAGCCCTTGTAGAATTCGTTGAGGACTTCCCTGCCGCCACCCAGCATGTACCAGGCCTGGTTGATGCGCATGTTGGGTCCGAACGGGATCGAGGTGCCGAAAGTGAACGTCGGGTCCTTGCCGAAATAGTAATACGAGGCGGTGTGGCCGATCTCGACCGTGGCGTTTTGCACGGCGTCGAGCACCTGCAGTCCCGGCACGATTTCACCGGCGGCAAATACCTGGATCTGGAATTTGTTGTCGGTGGCCTCGCCGACCATCCTGGCCATCATCTCGGCGCCGCCATGCAGCGTCTCAAGCGATTTCGGCCAGCTCGTCGTCATGCGCCATTTGATCTCCGGCATCGATTGCGCGATCGCCGGCGCGGCCATCGTTGCCGCACCTGCCACGCCTAATCCGGTGACCTTGATAAAGTCTCGTCGCTTCATTGATTTCTTCCTCCCTGGGATGTTGGCCAGCCTTCTTGTCGAGGCTTGGAACCAGCATGGAACATCCGGTTCCGGATTTCCATGACCAACTGAGATCTGGCGACGCAAAAAGCCCGGCCTTCCTGCGAAGGCCGGGCTTGGATCTACTACTTAAGGCGTAGCCGCGCGTCTCGGCGCTTGTGGATCAGCCGCGCGTGCGCGAGCGGATCATGAAGCTGTCAAAGGTATATTCGGCAACCTGCCACCACAGATACTGATCGGACCGATAGGCCTGCATCGCGTCGATCGACTTCTTGAAGTCGGGGTTCGTCGCGGAGATTTCCCCCCACAATTCATTGGTCGCCTTCAGGCAGGCTTCCAGCACTTCGTTGGTGAACGGACGAAGCTGCGTGCCGCCGGCGACCAGACGTTTCAATGCGGACGGATTTTGCATGTCGTAGCGCGCCGCCATCCAGCTGTTGGCGTTCGCCATCGCGTTGGTGAGGATCGCCTGGTAGTTCTTCGGCAGCGAATTCCACTTTTCGAGATTGGCGAAGGCGTGCACCGTCGGGCCGCCTTCCCAGAAACCCGGATAGTAGTAATACTTGGCGACCTTCTGGAAACCGAGCTTCTCGTCGTCGTAGGGGCCGACCCATTCGGCCGCGTCGATGGTGCCCTTCTCCAGCGCCGGATAAATGTCGCCGCCGGCGAGCTGCTGCGGCACCACGCCGACCTTTTGCAATACCTGCCCGGCGATGCCGCCGATGCGAAACTTCAGGCCCGAGAGATCGGCAACCGTCTTGATCTCCTTGCGGAACCAGCCGCCCATCTGGGTGCCGGTATTGCCGCAGGGGAAGCCGATCACGCCGAATTTCTTGAAGAACTCGTTGCCGAGTTCCATGCCGCCGCCCTGATACCACCAGGAGTTCTGCATCCGCGCGTTGAGGCCGAACGGGACCGAGGCATAGATCGCGAAGGTCGGATCCTTGCCGACGTAGTAATACGACACGGTGTGGCTCATCTCGACGGTGCCGTTGGAGGTGGCGTCGAGCGCCTGCAGGCCGGGGACAATTTCGCCGGCCGCGAACACCTGAATCTGAAACTTGTTATCGGTCATTTCGGCGACGTACTTCGCGACCTCCGCCGCACCGCCGAAAATCGTGTCGAGCGATTTCGGGAAACTGGACGTCATGCGCCACTTGATCTCGGGCGAAGACTGCGCAATCGCCGGCGAGGCGACCGCGGTGGCGGCGGCGCCGACAGCAGAAACTTTCAAAAAATCACGGCGCTTCATTCAGGCATCTCCTTGTCGGGGCGTTCCCATATTTCCTGGAGCAATTCTTCCGGCGAGGCAATTTCCGCGTCAACCAAAGGCGCTCTGGCGGGCGGTCTTTAACACGGAAGTTTGGCCGCGGAATACGCGACAAAGGCATGACTGCACTGATTAAACGAAAGTCGCATAGGCGCGGGAACAGACCGTTAGGGAGGCGCTAGGCCGCCGCGATAACGCCCTGGAGCTGATCGCGGACCTTGGCGCCGATCGCCCGGTAAATCGCCGCGTAGGGCCCATCCGGCTCGCTCTCCACCACGGGGGTACCCGAATCCGACATGGCGCGAATTGACATGTGCAGCGGGATTTCGCCCAGAAACGGCACCGCAAGCCGCTCGGCCTCATGCCGCGCGCCGCCATGACCGAAGATGTCCGAGCGCGTTCCGCAATGCGGGCACTGGAAATAGCTCATGTTCTCGACAATGCCGAGCACCGGCACATTGACCTTCTTGAACATCGCCAGTCCGCGCCGGGCATCGATCAGCGAAAGATCCTGCGGCGTCGAGATAATGATCGCCCCCTTGAGCGGCACATTCTGCGCCAGCGTCAGTTGCGCGTCGCCGGTGCCGGGAGGCATGTCAACCACCAGAATATCTAGCGTGCCCCAGGCGACGTCGCGCAGCATCTGGGTGATCGCCGACATCACCATCGGCCCGCGCCAGATCATCGCGGTGTCCTCCTCGACCAGAAAACCGATCGACATGATCGCAAGACCGAAACGCTTGATCGGAATCATCTTGCGTTCGTCATTGAGCTCAGGTTTCTCGCGAATGCCGGTCAATCGCGGCACCGACGGCCCGTAAATGTCGGCATCGAGCAGGCCGACGCGCAAACCGAGATCGCGCAGGCCCAGCGCCAGATTGAGCGCGGTGGTCGATTTGCCGACGCCGCCCTTGCCGGAGGCCACCGCAATGACGGCGGCAATGCCGGGAATTTCCGACTGTTTTGCCATCGGCGACGCCGGACTGTGCGGCGGCTTATGCGATGACACCGGCGCCACACCCGGCGCGTGGCGATGCGGCGGCGGCGGTGCCGCGGCGCCGGGCTTGCGTTCGGCCGTCAGCGCGATCATGGCGACGCTGACGCCGGGAATGGCGCGTACCGCCGCTTCAGCCTCGGCGCGGACGCTTTCCCAGGCGCGGGCTTCGGTGGCATCGACATTGATCGAGAAAAACACCTTGCCGTCGTTGACGGTGACCGCCGACAACACCCCGGCATTGGTCAAGGCAGTGCCGCGCGGCGAGGCCACCCTGGCCAGAGCCTCCTGAACCTGTTGCTGCGTTACGCTCACGACGCATCTCCCATGGCGTTTTCGAGCGACAGCCTGCCCCGCGCCAGATGCGCGGCGGATACGTCAAGAAAACGCGTCAAACAAAGGATATAGAGCCTCGGTTCTGATTAATCAGAACCGAGGCTCCAATTATTTCCGGATGCGACCCATAGAGCCTGACAGCCCAAAAGGCTACCTGATCCCGACATCGTCGGCCCGCTCGCCGGGCGCAGAGCCGCCCTGCTCCTTGGCGGCCTCGTAATTCAGTTCGATCATGACGCCATTGGGGTCATCGACGAAGATCTGCCAGAGATCGCCGCCCGGAACCTGTCGCGAGTCGTATTTCATCCCCTTCGATTCCAGCCGCCGCTTCATGCCGGCAAAACCCCGACTCATGAAGGCGACATGATGGACAACGCCGGAATCGGGCTTTTGCGGCTCATCGGTCTGGGAGATGTCGACCAGATGCACCACCGCCTTGCCCTCTGAGTACATCCACGCCCCGGGAAAGGCAAAGTTCGGCCGGTCGCCCTTCTCCAGTCCCAAAACCTCCTCGTAGAACCGCACGGTATCGCCGAGTTTCCGGGTTCGAATATTGAAATGATCGAGCAAACCTACGCTCATGCGATGTCACTCCCTTTCTTGGTCTTGAAACCTCAATCCTCGCAGCCCCATCCTATAGCACAAAACCCTGCCCGCCCGCCAAACGGGGCCGTTGCCCTTCGCGGGCCAGGGTTTATTGTGCCGTTCCACATCGGCAGCGGAACCGGTTTCGAGTACCAAACCAGCCCGCCGCACTTTCTCCAGCACACGGTCCGGCGCATGCAATGCCGGCGAAACTCCAAGGGTTGCACACATGGCTAAAGTCGCTTTTCTCGGTCTCGGCGTTATGGGCTTCCCGATGGCGGGGCATCTGGTGAAAAAAGGCGGCCATGAGGTCACGGTATTCAACCGGAGCCCTGCCAAGGCCCAAGCTTGGGTCGAGAAATTCGGCGGCAAGTCCGTCCCGACGCCGAAGGCAGCCGCCGAGGGACAGGATTTTGTCATGTGCTGCGTCGGCAACGACAATGACCTGCACGCGGTCACGCTCGGCGATAACGGTGCGTTCGCCGGCATGAAAAAGGGCGCGACCTTCGTCGATCACACCACCGCGTCGGCCGAGATCGCACGCGAACTCGACGCCGCGGCAACCAAAGGCGGCTTCAAATTCGTCGACGCTCCCGTATCCGGCGGCTCGGCGGGTGCGGAAAACGGCGTGCTGACGGTCATGTGCGGCGGTGCCCCGGATGCCTATGCCGGTGCCGAGCCGGTGATCGCGGCCTATGCCCGGATGTGCAAGCTGCTCGGCCCCGCGGGCTCCGGCCAATTGACAAAAATGGTCAACCAGATCTGCATCGCCGGGCTGGTCGAAGGTCTGTCGGAAGGCATTCATTTCGCAAAACAAGCCGGGCTCGACGTCAACGCGGTGGTCGAGACGATCTCGAAAGGCGCCGCCCAGTCCTGGCAGATGGACAACCGCTACAAGACCATGAACGAGGGAAAATTCGATTACGGCTTCGCGGTGGAATGGATGCGCAAGGATCTCATGATTTGTCTGGCGGAATCGCGACGCAACGGGGCGAGCCTTCCGGTCACCGCGCTGGTCAACGAGTTCTATTCCGAGGTCGAAAAGATGGGCGGCAAGCGCTGGGACACTTCCAGCCTGCTGGCCCGGCTGGAACGCTGAGGCGTTCCGGCGCGCGCCAGAGGTCAAGTTAACTCAAGCAGTTAACGAAAGGTCTTAAAGCCTTCAGCCTTGTCCGTCTTCAAGGCCGTATTCTCGATAAATGGTCATTGGATCGATGTCAGGAAACAGCCTGCACTTTGCCTGGGCCAGGTGCAGGTTGACGGTGCCCGGCTGGCACCCGGCCATCAAAAGCTTCCTGATATCGTCCATATGCGGGCGCGGCTGATGTTTCGCTGGAAGTTGCTCCAGCGCAATGAGCGCCGTTGCCAACGCTTCCGTCATGACCCATTCGTCGTGGCCCGTGATTCCCTTTCTTGGCATTCGGAGCGTCCTTCCATCTTGCCAATGCTCCAGACCCGGCTGGAACATTGAGCTTTCGAGCGTCGGGCAAGAGGTTAATTTAACCTCCCGTTAACGTGATTTTTTAGCGCTTTAAGTCAGCTCTTAATGATTTAGCCCCAGAGATAGACAATGCAAAAGCTCGCGCTGTCGGCGGGCAGGATTTGTGTTGTTTGATGAGTAAACCCGCAGATAAGCCCGAAGTCGTGCAACTTCCGGCTGAAACGCCTGTCGCCGTGCCGGCAAGCCAACGCCGCGCCGCCGCGCAGCGGGTGCGCGAGGCGCGCGATCGGTTAACGTCGACCAGTGGAACCCGCCCCGCCTTCGATCGCGAATTGCTGCGGCAATATGCCCAGACCCGGATCTCGGCCTCCTATGTCGTGATGCTGCTGGTGGTGGCAACCGGCCTGTTGTTCGGCTTCTGGATGCAGCCGGTTGCGGCCGCGGCCTGGACCTGCGGCATGCTGTGCATTCATGCCATCATCATCCGCAATTGCCGCAGGTTTCTCGCCGAGCCGGCCTCGCTGACCTTGACCCGCAAGTGGCAAACCCGATTTGTGCTGGTCGATCTGCTGTACGGCCTGTGCTGGACCGCGATCCTGATCCATCCCGCCAGCCTCGATGTGGTCTCCAACACGCTGATGATGTTCCTGATGCTGCTGGTGATCGCGGTATCGAGCATGCTCGCGGCCAGCCTGCCGATCGCCGCACTTGCGGCAACCGCGCCGGTCACGGTGGCGATTGCGCTGAATTTCGTGCTGAGCGGCAGCTTCGACAATTACGTGCTTGCGCTGCTGCCGCTCGCCGCCGAAGGTTATTTTGCCCTGCTCGCCCACCGCCTGCACTCGACCACGCTGGCGACCTTGGAGGCACGTGCGGAAAAAGACGCGCTGATCGGCGAGCTCGAGCAGGCCAAGGCGATATCCGACGAGGCGCGGCATCGCGCCGAATCCGCCAACGTCGCCAAGTCGCGGTTTCTGGCGCAGATGAGCCACGAGCTGCGAACGCCGCTGAACGCGATCCTCGGATTCTCCGAGGTGATGAAAAGCGAGATTTTCGGCGCTCATGCAGTGCCGGTCTACAAGGAATATTCCGCCGACATTCACAATTCGGGCGTGCATCTCTTGAATCTCATCAATGAAATTCTCGATTTGTCGCGGATCGAGGCCGGACGCTACGAGCTCAACGAAGAAGCCGTATCGCTGATGCATGTCGTCGCCGACTGCCATCATCTGCTGAAACTGCGGGCCTCGAGCCGCGGCATCACCATCCACGAGGTGTTCGAGCAGGGCATGCCGCGAATTTGGGGCGATGAGCGCGCCACCCGTCAGATCGTGCTCAATCTCTTGTCGAACTCCATCAAGTTCACGCCGCAGGGCGGCGAGATCTGGCTGAAAGTGGGATGGACCGCCTCGGGCGGGCAATATCTGAGCGTCAAGGATACCGGCTCCGGCATCGCGGAAGACGAAATTCCGATCGTGCTCGCCTCGTTCGGTCAGGGCTCCAATTCGATCAAATCCGCCGAACAGGGCGCGGGCCTTGGCCTGCCGATCGCCAAAAGCCTGATCGACATGCATGGCGGCACCTTCACGCTGAAATCGAAGCTGCGCATCGGCACCGAGGTCATCGTCACCTTCCCGCCGGAGCGGGTGATGTCGGCCTTAGCGCCGATGGCCGAAGAAGCCCCGCCGCTGCAGCCGGAAACCGGAGCCACGTCGGACGAGAAACGTCGTGCCCGCAACAAGCCGATCATGAGCGCCGGTACCGGCTTGTAAGGGGAGCACTTGCGCTAGCCACCGAAACCATTTCACTATTCCAGAATGAGCATAGAAACGCCGTGTATCGCAGTCTGTATGATCGACCCCAAAACCAACCTCTGTTTCGGTTGCGGACGCACGCTTCCGGAAATCGCCCGCTGGCACCGGATCGAAAGCGCCGAACGGCTGGCGGTGATGGCGCTGTTGCCGGCGCGCATGAGCGAGGCAGGACTGGTTCGACCCGAGCCTGTGGCCACGTCGAAGACCGGCTGACCAGCGCCGGCACCGGAGGTTCGCTGTGAGCCGCGCCCTGCTCGCCTTGCTGGTGTTCGCGGCGACCATGGGCGCCGTGGTCGCCTATAAGGACCCCGAACAGGTCGCGCGCGCCAGCGACAGCGTCTCGGCATTGCTGCGCAAGCGCGCCACCCCGCCGGAGCGTGCCGTGCAGATCGCGCGCGGGCAAAGCGGCGAGTTCGCGCTGCAGGCCAGGATCAACGGCGTCAGGGCCCCGATGGTGATCGACACCGGCGCGACCTCGGTGGTGCTGACCTATGAGACCGCCAAGGCTGCCGGGCTGCCGCTGGAGCTGCTCGAATATGACGTCGACGTCGAGACCGCCGGCGGCCACACCCGGGCGGCACGGCTGACGCTCGACCGCCTTGCCATCGGCAAGCTCGTGGAGCGTTCGGTGCCGGCACTGGTGGTGCCGCACGGCCAGATGAAGACCAACCTGCTCGGCATGAGCTTTCTGGACCGGCTGGAAAGCTGGGAAGTGCACGCCGACAGGTTGATGCTGCACGGCTATCCGTGAGCAACTCCCTTACGCCGCCATCGGGG
>Ga0209736_1000359_pt1 | contig 14710 bp, 16 predicted proteins | sample BlaSpr_A8_Ref_M3_FD_187992 | JGI IMG/M metagenome (GOLD analysis project Ga0209736, IMG submission 187992) | Forest soil microbial communities from Thunder Bay, Ontario, Canada - Black Spruce, Ontario site 2_A8_Ref_M3 (SPAdes) (version 2) | ecosystem: Environmental > Terrestrial > Soil > Boreal...
TGGTGAAGCTAATGTCTGTACTCCCCGACCGACATCTTCGCGTGTGACCACGGCTGACGGCAGGTCTCCTGGCTCGCGGGTCGATACCTTGCGTCGCCTTCCCAGGACCGAGATTCCCAGTGGCATATGACGAAAGATTCACCGCTTACAGTTGCGGGGGCAGCCGCGGCATTGGGGAAGTTTCCCCGCACCGCATTCCCTTTTGATCCCCAAAACAGGGAACCGTCGCGATTATCTAGAAGTTTGTCGGGCAGGGAGTCAATGCTCATGGTGGGCGCACTTGGCTCGTGCCCCGCGGGTGCGCATTTTGTTCGGGAGCCCCGCTTGTGCCCGATCTCAATCATTGTATGAGCATGGCATCGACGCCGTATCGCCTGAGGACGATTGATGAGCATCCAGAACGTCATCGCGACGGCTGACACCGCGGCGCGCCGGCACGCGAGCGTGATGTCGGCACTTGTCGTCCTCGTGGTGCTGCTCGCGCTCATCTCGCTCGGGATCGGACCGGTGCGGCTGTCGCCGCTGACCGTGATCGATGCCCTGTTCGGCGGCGGCAGCGACGTGCAGCAAGTGATCGTGCGGGAAATCCGGCTGCCGCGGATGATTCTGGGATTTTCCATAGGCGCGATCCTCGGGCTGTCCGGCGCGGCATTGCAGGGCTTGCTGCGCAATCCCTTGGCCTCGCCCTCGCTGTTCGGTGCACCGCAATCGGCCGCCTTCGGCGCGGTGCTGGTGATCGCGCTCGGTCTGGCCGATGTGCGGTCCTGGGCGCTGCCGGTCGCCGCGATCGCGTTTGCCTTCGCCTCGGTCTTCGTGCTGCTGGCGATCGCGGGCCGCAACGCGGGGCTATTGATTCTCATCCTGGCGGGGCTTGCGATCTCGAGCCTGGCGGGGGCTGCGACCGCGCTGGTGATGAACCTGTCCTCTAATCCGTTCGCGGTGCTCGAAATCGCGTTCTGGCTGCTCGGCTCACTGGAGGATCGCAGCTTTCGTCACGTCATGCTGGCGCTGCCGTTCATCGTGGCGGGTGCTGTGGTTCTGCTCAGCCAGCGCAGCGCCTTCCGCGCGCTCAGCCTCGGCGAGGAGACCGCGCAAAGCCTCGGCGTCGATGTCGGACGGCTACGGCTGATGGTGATTACCGGGGTCGCGCTCGGCGTCGGCGGTGCGGTCGCCGTCACCGGCACCATCGGTTTTATCGGGTTGGTCGCGCCGCATCTGATGCGGCCCTTGATCGGCCACGATCCGACCCGGCTATTGGTGCCAAGTGCGCTCGCAGGCAGTGCGCTGCTGCTGTCGGCCGATATCGCCGTGCGCCTCATTCCCTCGACCAGCGATATCAAGGTTGGCGTCCTGACCTCGATCATCGGCGTGCCGTTTTTCCTCTATCTGATCAGGCGCGAGCGACGCGCACTCAGTGGAGGCATCGCATGACTCGCGCCTTCGTCACCGCGCAGGGCCTGAACGTGACATTGGCCGGCCGCCATGTGCTGAACGATGTTTCTTTTGCGCTGTCGCCGGGACATCTGGTCGCGCTGGTGGGGCCGAACGGCGCCGGCAAGACCACGCTGCTGCGCGCGTTGGCGGGACTGGTGCCCTCGAGCGGCGTCATCGCTGTCGGGGGTGCTGGGTTGTCGTCGCTCTCGCTACGCGAACGCGCCCGGCGGTTTGGCTATCTGCCGCAGGGCCACGTCGTGCACTGGGCGCTGCCGGCGCGCGATATCGTGGCGCTCGGCCGCTATCCGCATGGCGCCAGCGATCCCGCGCGACTGACGGCCAAAGACGCTGAGGCGGTACTGCGCGCCATGCAGGCGGCCGATGTGGTGGAATTCAGCGATCGCCGGGTCACCGAGCTTTCCGGCGGCGAGCGCAGCCGCGTCGCGCTGGCGCGGGTGCTGGCGGTGGAAGCGCCGGTGATCCTGGCGGATGAGCCGACATCCTCGCTCGATCCGCGCCACCAGATCGATGTCATGAAAACCCTGCGCGCGGCCGCGGACAACGGCACGCTGGTCATTGTGGTCACCCACGATCTCGGGCTGGCCGCGCGCTTTGCCGATACGATTCTGGTGCTGTCGGACGGCCGGCTGGTGTCGCAAGGCGCTCCCGCCGCGGCACTTTCCGAAACCATCATGGGCGATGTATTTCGAGTCAGCGCCTATCGCGCCGAATATCAGCGCGAGGCCGTGATCGTGCCATGGGCGGAAATTTGAGGGGCCGATGAACCGGCATTTCGGGTTGGCATGCCGATTTGGAGTCGCAGTGCTCGCAGCGCTCGCGACGTTCGCTGGCGCAGGGTCGGCGCCCGCGCTCGCGGCGGGTCCGCGCATCGTGTCGATGAATGTCTGCACCGATCAATTGCTGATCACGCTGGCCGATCCGGAACAGATCCTTGGGCTCAGCCGGTTTTCGCGCGACATTTGGGCGTCCTTTGCGGCCGACGAGGCGCGCCATTATCCGATCCTGTCGGGGGCTGCCGAGGACGTGCTGGTGCTCAAGCCCGATCTCGTCGTGGCGAGCCTGTTCGACAAGCGTTCGACACGGGAGCTCCTGAAAGCCAACGGGCTTCATCTCGTCGAATTTTCGGTGCCGCGCAATCTCGATGAAGTGAAGGCGCAGATTCGTCAGATGGGCGAGATCGCCGGACATCCGGATCGCGCGACCGCGGAAATCGCCCGGCTCGATGCGGCGGCCGCGCGCGCTCGCAGTGTCGTCGCGGAAAAGCATTATCGGGTGCTGCCGCTGTCCCGGCGCGGCTGGGTCGCCGGCACCGACAGCCTGCTCAGTTCGCTGTTGTCGGAGACCGGGCTGTTCAATGCGGCCGGCGACCTCGGCGTCGGCGGGGGCGGATTCGCCTCGCTGGAGGCGATCGTGAATGCAAGACCGGATTTCATCGTGGTGTCGGGCGCCGGCGACCTCGCGGAGGATGACGGCCAGGCCTTTCTGCTGCATCCCGCGCTGGAGCGCTTCTATCCGCCGGCAAAGCGCATCGTGATTCCGGAACGGCTGACCGTATGCGGCGGCGTGATGCTGGCGGACGCGCTGGATCTGCTGGTTGCGGAGCTGCAGCGGGTGGAGCGGTGAAAGGCCCTGATCGTCATTCCGGGGCGATGCGAAGCATCGAACCCGGAATCTCGAGATTCCGGGTCTGGTGCCAGCGCACCATCCACGATGCGCAATTGCGCATCGGGGAATGACGAAGTCTGGCTTCGTCGCTTTGCTCCTCACAATGACGACGAGGAAAGAGGCCTCACCCCTTCAGCACCGGTCCGCCGGCTTTCTTCCACGCATCGATGCCGCCGGCGATATGGGCGGTGTTGGCGAGGCCCGCTTGCTTGGCGGCGGCAACCGCCATCGCGGAGCGCTCGCCGAAGGCGCAGAAGAACACGATGCGGCGCCCGGTCGCCGCCGCCACCTCGCGCAACATGCCGCCCGCTTGCAGGCTTTCGCCGATCGCGGGGTAGGGCGCGTGCAGCGCGCCCGGCAGCGTGCCGTGCTTGGCGCGTTCGCTGTTTTCCCTGAGGTCGACCAGGAGAATATCGGGGCGGCCGAGGCTCTCGATGCCCTCGCGGGCGCTGAGCGATAATCCCTGTTTGGTGAGATCATCCTGATGCAGGCCGACATGCATGTTGGCCGGCACCACGACATCCATCAGTTTCGGGTTCGGCAGATTGAGGTTGCCCATCAGCTCGACATATTCGTCGACCGAGCGCACCTGCAGCCGCGGATTGAAGCGCTTTTCCTCGCCGATGGTGGAGACGGTATCGCCCTTGTAGTCATGGGCGGGAAACACCATGGTCTCGTCGGGCAATTTCAACAGCCGGCCGAAGATCGAATCATATTGCGCCCGGGCGCTGCCGTTCTGGAAATCGGTGCGGCCGGTGCCGCGGATCAGCAGCGTATCGCCGGTAAAAACACGGTCGCCCATCAGATAGCTGTAGGAATCATCGGTGTGTCCCGGCGTGTACATCACATCGAGCGTAATGCCCTCGATCGTCACCTTGTCGCCCTCGGCGACCCGCATCGCCACCACGTCGGCCTTGCTCTGCTCGCCCATGATGGTGACGCAGTGGGTGCGGTCGCGCAGCTCGCCTAAGCCCGTGACATGGTCGGCGTGCAGATGGGTATCGACGGCCTTGACCAGTTTGAGATCGAGTTCGCGCAGCAGCTGGCAGTAGCGGTCGACCTTCTCCAGCACGGGATCGAGGATCAGCGCCTCGCCGCCGGCGCGGCTGGCCAAAACATAGCTGTAGGTCCCTGAAACACTGTCGAACAATTGGCGAAAGATCATGATTGTGCCTGCGAATTCATTCCCGATACTACAACATCCTCCGATTCGCTCGCTTCATCCTTCGAGACGCCATGCTACGCATGGCTCCTCAGGATGAGGTCCTGTAGACCCTCATGATGAGGAGCGCGGCGACGCCGCGCGTCTCGAACCATGTGGCCTTCAGGGCCGGATATAACTCCAGCCCTGCTCCTGCAATTCCATCAGGCGGACCACGCCGGAGGGAACGATGGTGGCGCCGGGCAAAACCGAGATGGCGTGGCCTTCGGTCTTCTCCATGCCCTCCTTGGTGATGTTGCAGGCCGAAAACTGGATCTTGCCGGGGAACACCATATCCTTGAGCCGCTTGACGCGATCCTGCACCGGCGAGGTGTCGGCCCGCAACATGTGCAGGCCGGGACCGTAGGTCACGATATCGATATCGACGTCTTCGTTCCTGGCACGATAATATTCGATCACATTGGTGGCATTGTTGAGCGCCTGGTTCATGACAAGCGGATCGTTCTGATCGACCTGGATCGCGATACGATGCGGCTTACCCTCGGCGATCCCGGCTGAAGCGAACGCCATCGTCACGAGGACGACAGTCGCTAGACGACGAATAAAACCGCGCATGCTCAGAGCTCCCTAGGGCCGAACCAGTGTATAGCCGTTTTCAGTCAGCGACAGAATCTGCCCGACGCCGACCTGAACCGGGATCGCGACTGGAATAATGTCCGGCCGCTTGCCGGTTTCGCGCTCGATGGTGTCGACGGTATTCAGGCAGACGTCGAAGCGCACGCCCTGTGCGACCAGGCTCTCGACCAGCTTGCGGTTGGGACTCTCCGGGCGCAGCAGATCGATGCCCGGACCGAATGTCACCACCTCGATGGCGACTTTGTCGGGATCATATAACTTCAAAAGATTATAGGCGACGCTGATCACGAGGCCCTGTTTGCCCGGATCATTGTCCGAGAGCTGCAACACCACGCGGTGCTCGGCGAATGGCTTGTCCGGCAGCGGCGCCTGCTCGGCGGCGCGAGCCGCGGACGCGACAAGCGCCGCGATCAAGGCGCTGCCGATGGCGCGCACGACCGACCGTCGGTTGATCGAAAAATGCCTCATCCCTGCCCCGCGATCCCCGGATTGTCGTCGACGCCCCGTAACGTGACGCCCGCGCCGCGCTGATCGGGCCTTTTGCCGGATGCAAGGTGTTTGGCAAGAACGTCCCACATCGGGGTACCCTGCTGCTCATTGACGGAGGCCCACCCCGCCACCCTGTAGCTCCTGGCGGCATCGAGGCTGCGGCCATTATCGAGATTAAGGTCGGAAATCCGCCGCCCGGTACTTTCCGCGGGCGTACAAGTATAGGTAAAGCCGCCGACCCGGACCATGTCGCCGCCCTGCTGATGATAGGGATCGGCATTGAAAAGATTGTCGCAGACATCTTCGAGGATATCCTTGATCTGGCTGCCGGTCATGTTTTGTACGTAGGTTTCAGGGTAGCTGATGGCGGTCTCGGCGAGGATGTCTTCCATGGTCACCGGCTGGCCCGGCAGCACGGTGGAGCCCCAGCGAAAGCCCGGCGACAGCGCAATCTCGGCGTTGAATTCGGTGCGCAACGCGTCGCAGATCAGTTGATCCACGGTGCCGCCGAAATTGCCGCGGCGATAGAGCAGGCGGTCTGAGGTCGCGATCTTCTCGGCATAGGTTGCCGCTTGGGCCCCGCGTATTTTTTCGATCAGCGCCGCCATCGCGGCATCGGGTTTGAGCAATTCCGAGAATACCGGCAGCAGCCGGTAACGCACATCGCGGAGGCGGCCTTTTGTCAGTTCGAGGTCGAGCACGCCCAGGAATTTTCCGCTGGAGCCTGCATTGGTGACCAGCGTGGTGCCGCCGGCATTGGTCACCTGGATCGGCTGCGGAACGGCGTCGTGGGTATGGCCGCCGAGAATGACGTCGATGCCGCTGAGGCGGCCGGCCAGCTTGAGATCGACATCCATGCCGTTATGCGACAACAGCACCACGGCATCGACCTTGTCGCTGCTGCGCAAGCTGGAGAGCAGCTTCTGCAGTTCGTCCTCGCGGATCCCAAAAGTCCAGTCCGACGTAAATCGCCTGGGGTGTGCGATCGGCACGTAGGGAAAGGCCTGCCCGATCACGGCCACGCGATAACCGCCGATCTCCCTGATCATGGCCGGCTTGAACACCCGCCCTGACGCCGGATCGAAGGCCTTGGCGTCGTTGAACGCGGCTTCTTCGGTGAGGTAGACGTTCTGCGCCAGAAATTCGCCCTTGAAGCGCGTCAGATTGCTGCGCAGCGCCTTCTCGCCATAGGTGAATTCCCAGTGGCCGGTCATCGCCTCGATCCCTAACAGATTCGCGGCCTCGACCATGTCGGCGCCCTGCATGGCGTTGGCCTGTCCGGTGCCCTGCCACAGATCGCCGCCATCGAGCAGCAGCGAGCGTCCGTCCCCGACGTCGCTGCGCAGCCGATCGATCAACGTCTTCAGATGCGCGAAGCCGCCGAGTTTGCCGAATCGCAGCGCCGATTTCTCGAAATCCAGAAAAGTGAAGGCGTAGGCGTCGGCGCTGTCAGGCCGGATGCCGAATCGATCGAGAAAGGCGCGGCCGACCAGATGCGGCGGTTGCCCGTGCATGGCGCCGATCCCGAGATTGACGCTGGGTTCGCGAAAATACACCGGCGATAGCTGTGCGTGGGCGTCGGTCATGTGCAGGATGCGCGCATTGCCGAAGCGTTCGAGATCGTAAACGCTCGTGGTGTCGGCGCTACGCGCCAACCGCGGCAGCGCCGGCGACAGCACGGCAGCGCCCGTCAGTTGCAGGAAATCCCGGCGCCGGATGGTCATTGCGATGTCTCCGCGCCTCCAAAAAGCAGTCAGCGTATCTCGAGCGCCTTCCAGGCCTGTTTTTCGCTTGTCGCCTGGTAGATCGAAGCTTTTGCCAATGCTTCGGCTTCTTTCGATTGCGCTGTCGCCAGATCGAAGTCGCCTTTCTCGGCGGCCTTTTTCGCGTCCGCCAGCGCCGCAGCGGTCACGGTCCATTGATTGCGCAAGGCGCCGGCTTCCTTGTTGGCGGCCTCGGCCGCCGCAAAGGCCGCCTTGAAATCGGCCTCGGAGCTGGCCGCCAGCGCGGATGTCGCGCCTGCGATCTGCAGCACGGCGGCCAGCGAGAGGATGGATGTCCGGATCACGCTCATGGCCGTGCTCCCGGGCCGGAGATCGGCAGGCCGTTGCTGACATAGGACAGATAATATTCGAGATCGCGGTACTCGTCGGCCTGCGGTTCGAGCGGCACGCCGCGGATCTGGCTGTTGCAGGTGGTAAAGCGCCGGCTGATCGTGCCCATGCCGCTCCATTCGGAACGGTAGATCGGCATCGCATTCAGGAGGCCGAGCGCGGGCGCGAGCACTTCGGCGCGGATTCGCTCGCCGGGGCTTTGCACATGACAGGTGGCACAGGAGAAATTGAGCTGGCCGCGCCGTGTGTAGAAATACTGCTTGCCGTTTTGATAGGCCGCAAGCGCGCGCGGATCGTTGGGGATCTTGATGTCGAACGGTTTGCCGCGGGAGGTGAACGCCATATAGGCGGTAAGGGCTGCCATCTCGTCCTTCACATAGGAGAACGGCGCTTCGCCATTGGCCTCGCGGCAGCGGTTCAACGCCAGTTCGAGCGTGACGACCTTGCCTTCCTTTTCGTCGAAATAGGGGTAATTCTGCCGGATGCCGATGCCGCCATTCGGAAAGCAATCCGCAAAACTCTTGCCGTTCTTGAACGGTTTTGCGAACAGCTCCTTGCCCATATCGAGCGAGAATTCGTACGGCGGGAATTGTTCCTTCTCTTCCCACTGCCGGTGCATGCCCTCGTCCATCGAATAGGGACCGTTGACGAAATCCTCAAGCTTCAGCTTGGGGAATTTTGTGGTGAAGTATTTCTGGAATGCCCTGGCGTCGGCGGCCGGATCGATCGTATCGGCGGCGGTGGCAGGCGGTGTGGCTGTCAACGCCAGCGCTGCCAGCGCGAGCGTTGCCGAAAAAACCGCGGCCGAGGCAACATGGATCGCAGATCGCACGTTCACTTTTCCGCCTCCAAAGCCGTTATTGAATCTTCGCCGTGGTGGTATCGCTCTGGCCCTGGTTGTCGACCCAGCTGATTTTCAGGTCCTCGCCCTTCTTGCCACCCTTGAAAGAGAATTTGACATAGGGGTCCTTGGAGACGGCCGCACCCCAATCGGCGACGAATACGCTTTTGCCGTCATATTCGAAGGTCAATTCCCGGATGAAATGCGGCGGAATGATTTCGCCCTTGGCGTCCTTGACGAAGCCGGAATCCATCGGGTGCTGGATCAGCGCCTGGACTTCGGTGGTCTCGCCGCTTGCGGTCGCGCGCACGCGAATGGTCGATGCCATGAATTACTCCCTAACCTATAATTTGCGCATGATCTTGCCGGAAAACCGGTATCCACTTTTCCGGATCATGCGCGTCAGCCGCCGCAGCCGCCGACGGTGACTTTGACTTCCTTGGTGGCGCTGTAGAGCTTGCCGCCGGCTTCCACAATCGCGATCACATTGCTGGTCTTCGCCATCTTGAGCCGATTGGCCACGCTCGGCATGGTGCCGGCCGGAATCCTGTAGGATGCCGCCAGCGCGTTGGGGTTTTCGGAAACCAGAAACGAGATCGAGGTGACGTCGGCGAGCGTGGTCGAGACCGAGATCGGCACCACCGCGCCATTCTCGGCGATTTCCGGGGCGTCGAGCTTTACTTTGTCCGACGGTTCGGCGGCCTTGCCGTACAGCGCCTTGATGGCGTCGGCATCGCCCTTGGCCTTGAACGCATCTTCCGGATATTTGTCGTTGGCGGCGGCAAACGCCGGCGCCAGGCTGAAGCCGAGATTTCCGGGGCCGACCAGCGCGACCGCCGCCACGCCTTGCAGAATCAGGCGTCGCGTCGCCGAAAACCCGTTGTCTGTGATGGTCATCAAAATCTCCAGGGGCGCGCACGCCATCATAAGGTCTGCAGGAAATCCACCACCGCGTTGATCTCCTGCTCGGTCAGAATTCGATTTCGTCCGAACGGCGGCATCACGGTCTGCGGGTTGCGTTTTGTCTCGTCGGTGAGGATGGCGACCAGTTCGCTGCGGTCGGGATATTTGCTTTTGATGTCCTTGAGCGGCGGCCCGATGGTGCCGGGAAGATCGCCGCCCTTGATCTCGTGACAGGTCAGGCAATTGCCCTTGCTGCGATCGAATGCGATTTTCTGGCCCTCGGCTGCGGCGGATTGCGCGTGCGCCGCGCTCGCAGACGCCGTGCCGATCAGCAATGCCAAGGCGAGCGTCTGTATCAGGACGGGCGTCGTCGAGGGGGTCGTGGTGGTCAAAGGCGCGCTTCCCGCAGGTTTATGCCGATTATCTGTCAGAATATAATGGTCAAAGCATAAACGCCATTGGCTGACAACGCAGCCGGAGGGATCCGGCAACGCGGCGCCGACGCATTCTTGCGATGCAACCGAGAAAAGTCGGAATGTTCCCGAATACTGCCTGAGGTCGGTCGGATTTTCGCGCAATCACGGTCTCGCGATCCCGGTCCAAAGCCGGTAAGTTCGGCCAGCCTGGAGGATGTCATGGCTGAATATGTCGTTGAATTCGGCAAGGACGGACGGCGAGTCGAGCCCGGCGGCCGGCTCGACGCGGCGGCGTTCCACCGCAACCATCAGGCGATCCGGGCGGTACTGCAAAAATTCCTTGCCGGCAAATCCGGCGACGCGGTCGAGGCCGGCAGCGGCACCGGCCAGCATGTGGTCGATTTCGCCGGCCATATGCCTGACATCACCTGGTGGCCGAGCGATCTCAACGAGCAGCATCTGAAAAGCATTGCCGCGTGGCGGGCGCATGCGGGGCTATCAAATATCCGGCCGCCGCTGCGGATCGATCTGTCCGATCCGGCGTGGTGTGCCGAGTTGGGTCACGGCAGCGGCCCGGCAAAATTGCTGGCGGTGTTCTGCGCCAATGTGATTCACATCGCGCCGTGGCGGGTCGCGGAAGGATTATTCGCAGGCGCGGGCCGTTACCTGCGCGCCGATGGCCGGCTGTTTCTCTACGGGCCGTTCAAGCGCGGCGGCAAGCACACCGCCATCAGCAACGCCGTATTCGACTCCAGCCTGCGCGACCGCGACCCCGAATGGGGCGTGCGCGATATCGAGGATCTGGAAAGGCTGGCGACGGACGCCGGCCTGGCGCTGATCGAGACCGCCGAGATGCCCGCCAATAATTTTACCTTGGTGTTCGCGCGGCCATAACTCGAATTGAGCTAGCAGATTGAGGTCGTCATTGCGGAGCGAAGCGACGAAGCAATCCAGTCTTGCGTGAACTATGGATTGCTTCGCTTCGCTCGCAATGACGTTTCAATGGACGAGTGCGACCTACGCCTGACCGTCCGACCATCCGATCTTGTCCTTCAGGAACGCGTAGCCGAGTGCGGTGAAGGCCGCGCGTTCCTTGTTGTCCTTGCCGTAGCCATGGCCGCCGGCCGCGGGCTCGTAGAAGTAGGCCTCATATCCCATCGCCTGCAGTTTTGCGGTCATCTTGCGGGCGTGGCCGGGATGCACGCGATCATCGCGCCGCGTGGTGGCGATCAGGATCGGTGGGTATTTCTGTCCGGGTTTTGCGGTGTGATAGGCGGAATAGGTCTGCAGCCAGGCCCATTCTTCCGGCTTGTCGGGATCGCCATATTCAGCGATCCAGCTCGCGCCGGCCAGCAGCTTGGTATAGCGGCGCATGTCGATCAGCGGAATCGTGCAGAACAAGGCGCCAAAGCGTTCGGGATAGCGCGTCAGCATGTTGGAAATCAGGATGCCGCCATTCGATCCGCCTTCCGCCGCAATCCGCTCCGGCCGCGTCACGCCGCGCCGCACCAGGTCGGCGGCGACCGCGGCAAAATCATCATGCGCCAGCCGCTTGCCCGCATAGCGGCCGGCGTCGTGCCAGCGTGTGCCGAACTCGCCGCCGCCGCGAATGTTGGCGACCACGCTGGTGCCGCCGCGCTCGAGCCACAGCTTGCCGATCGCCGGGTTGTAATAGGGCCGCACAGCAACGCCGAAGCCGCCATAGGCGTTGAGATAGACCGGCGCATCCCCGGTCGCGGCGGCGGGTCCGGTCTGAACGTAGGGAATACGCTCGCCGTCGATCGAAATCGCCTCGTGCTGCGTGACCACAAGCCCATCGGCGGAGAATGTCCGTGGCGCCTGTTTCAACAGAACAGGGCTTTCGATGCGCTCGATCAGCTTCAATGAGGACGGCGTCAGCGGGCCCTGGATGTTGGCAAGTAGGTCGCCATTGCTCTCGGATTCGTGGGTATCGAGCCGCCAGACGTCGACGACACCGATCTCGGGTAATCCCGGCAGGCTGCCGCGACTCCATCCCTTTGCCGATGGCGTCAGGATCTCGAACACCGGCCGCAATTCGTCGAGTATAGGCAGCACCAGCCGGCCGGCGCTCCAGAACAAGCCTTGCAGCGCGCGCCGCGGTCCCGGCTCGAAGACGACCGCAAAATTGCGGTCGCCGGCCAGGAACGCCGACAGCGATATGCCGAGCACCGTATCCGGCGCGTAGGTCTGTCCTGCCACCGTCCAAGCCGTGCGAAGTTTTATAACCTGCCAATCCTGATGGGCTTGCAACCAGATGTCGGTCGGAACATCGAGTTTCGTTTCCGCGCCGGCCTCATCACCGAGCCACAGATTGAACTTGAAAAAATCAAGCCGTTCGACGAACCACACGCGCAGGTTCGCGCCGGTTCGATCGATGTCGCTATATGCCGCCATGTTGTCCGGCGTGGTCTCGAAGATCACCGGCGCCTGGCTAATATCGGTGCCGCGCCGCCACAGCCGGACGGTCCGTGCGTATCCCGAATTGGTCGCCATGCCCTCGCCATAGGCACTCGACAGCAACAGCGTATCGGCATCGAGCCATTCGGCGCCGCTCTTGGCTTCGGGCAGCATGAAGCCATCAGCGACAAAGCTTCTGGTATCGACGTCGAATTCCCGCAACGTCGCGGCATCGCTGCCGCCGCGCGACAGGCTCAAGATCGCGCGCGGGTGGTTTCCCGGCAGGGTCTGCACCCAGCTCAAAATCCAGTCATGGTTCTCCTCGAGAGCGAGCCGGTCGACATCCAGCAGGATCTCCCATTTCGGGTTCGGCTTGCGAAACTCATCGAGCGTGGTTCGCCGCCAGATGCCGCGCGGATTGTTGGCGTCCTTCCAGATGTTGTAGAGCAACCCGCCGCGGCGCGTGACATAGGGGATGTTGTCCGGCCGATCGTAAATCGCCGCCAGCGTGTCGCGATCCCCGGCAAATCCGGCACCGCCGAACTTTTGCAGCGTCAGCCGGTTTTGCCGCTCGACGAAATCGAGCGCGCGCTCGCCCTCGATCTCTTCCAGCCACAGATACGGATCGTCGTCCGGGGTCTCTATTGTAGGCCTGTCGTCGATGGGCATCGTTCCAGTTCCGTGGGCGGTTATCGGCACGCCACGCAGCATAAACGGCGGGCTTCCGATTTACGAGCCTGCGCGCGTCCTGTCCAATGTGCAGGGTTTGCATGGGCGCGCACCCGTTTGCATCGGTTGATCGCGCCGGCGCCTGGCTTCATAGTAGCGGGAATCAATCAGGGCGGCTGAATTCGGCAGCACCCCCGGGGCGGAAATTCAGATGATCGACCTGACCGCAGCTGATGAGATGGTCGACGACGCCCGCGCGCGGTCCAACGTCAAGCGGCTGGCGGCGGCGCAGGCGCTGACCGGCGCGAACTCGGCAGTGATCTTCGCCACCGGCTCGATTGTCGGTGCGACGCTGGCACCCAGCATCTCGCTCGCGACCGTGCCGCTCTCGATGTATGTGCTCGGCCTTGCTGCCGGCGCGCTGCCGACCGGCGCGATCTCGCGCACCTATGGCCGCCGTGTCGCCTTTATCATCGGTACCGGCTGCGGCGTGGTGACTGGCCTGCTCGCCTCGTTCGCCATTCTGCGCGGCTCGTTTGTGCTGTTTTGCTGCGCCACCTTCCTCGGCGGCCTCTATGGCTCGGTGTCGCAATCCTATCGCTTTGCCGCCGCCGACGGCGTCAGCGCGGCCTATCGCCCCAAGGCGGTATCGCTGGTGATGGCCGGCGGCGTGTTCGCCGGCGTGCTCGGCCCGCAGTTGGTGCAGTGGACCATGGATATCTGGCCGCCCTATCTGTTCGCCTTCAGTTTTGTCGTACAGGCGGTGGTCGCCTTGATCGCGATGGCGATCCTCTCCGGCGTCGATGCCCCAAAACCCGCGGCATCCGATCTTCATGTGGGCCGGCCGCTGTTCGAGATTGTGCGGCAGCCGCGGTTCATCGCGGCCGCGATTTGCGGCATCGTCTCCTATCCCGTGATGAATCTGGTGATGACGTCGGTGCCGCTGGCGATGAAGATGTGCGGGCTATCCGTCAGCGATTCGAACTTCGGCATCCAGTGGCATATCGTTGCGATGTACGGGCCGAGCTTCTTTACCGGCTCGCTGATCGCGCGCTTCGGGGCGCCAAAAATTGTGGCAACCGGCCTGCTGCTGGAAGCGGGTGCCGCTACCGTCGGGCTCACCGGCATCACGGCGCTGCATTTCTGGGCCACCCTGATCGTGCTTGGGCTCGGATGGAATCTCGGTTTCGTCGGCGCCTCGGCGCTGGTGCTGGAAACGCATCGGCTGCAAGAGCGCAACAAGGTGCAGGCCTTCAACGATTTTCTGGTGTTCGGGATGATGGCGGTCGGATCGTTTTCGTCCGGCCAGTTGCTGGCGAATTACGGCTGGTCCGCGGTCAACCTCGTGGTATATCCGCCGGTACTGCTCGGGCTGACGGTATTGACGCTGGCATCGTTGGCCAGGCGGCGGCGGGCCAGGGGGCTGGCGGTGTCCGAATTTCCCGATCCTCGCATTTGATCCGCAGTCAGTCGCAAGCCGTGGAGGTTTCATGCCGTCGCGAGAACGCCTGGATGAATTCATCGCCGTCGTTGAATCCGGCGATCATGCCGGCGCGATCGAGCGCTATTACACCGAAGATTCCAGCATGCAGGAGAACGCCGGTGCCCCGCGGGTCGGTCGCGTCCTGCTGGTCGCCCACGAGCGCGGCGTGCTGGCGCGGATGTCGCACGTCTATTCCAAGGCCATGACGTCGATGGTCGAAGGCGACCGCGTCGCCATTCACTGGATTTTCGAACTGACCGATAAATCCGGCACCGTGCACCGGATCGACGAGGTCGCCTTGCAGGAATGGCGCGGCGACAAGATTTTTCGCGAGCGTTTTTTTTATGACCCGTCCAAGCCGAAGGCCTAATGCCAACTGCTGACATTTCGGCGACGGTCGAAGCTTTGCACTTGCCGTTTTGTTAATTACTGCCGTCATGGCCGGGCTTGTCCCGGCCA
>Ga0209736_1000360_pt1 | contig 14660 bp, 17 predicted proteins | sample BlaSpr_A8_Ref_M3_FD_187992 | JGI IMG/M metagenome (GOLD analysis project Ga0209736, IMG submission 187992) | Forest soil microbial communities from Thunder Bay, Ontario, Canada - Black Spruce, Ontario site 2_A8_Ref_M3 (SPAdes) (version 2) | ecosystem: Environmental > Terrestrial > Soil > Boreal...
CAGCAAAAGTAAGAATGGCATCGGGCGGAAGACGCGGCGCAGGCGATCGCGTGCTGGAAGGCCGGCACGTCATCGGTTTATTTATGCTTATGTTGTTGTTCTCCGGCGTTTTTTTCACGCTGGGATACGTAATGGGCCGCAATCAATACGACGGCCAGGTGCGTGCCGCTTCGAATCCGCGCACCCTCCTGCCGCCTCCAGTCGCGCCCAAACCCGATCGCACCGATTCTGCCGTCAGGCATTCGAACGAGACGCGTCGCGATTCCGATCCTTCCACGGACACCAGCACGCAGCCCAATTCCGATTGGAGTTTCTACAACGCCGGAAAGTCTTCTTCCCCCGACGATAATTTCAAGCCTTGGTCTCCGGCTCCGCGCGCCGTCTCCGCCGCCTCAAAAGGTCGCAACGCAAAATCGACAGCCCTGCCCGCGATTCCCGCGGGCTCCTACACTTTGCAAGTTGCCGCATTGCGCCGCGAATCCGACGCTCTGACTCTCGCGGCTCACCTGCAAAAGAAAAGATTCCCGGCCTTCGTCGCCGCTCCGCAAGCCGACAAGTATTACCATGTGCAGGTCGGCCCATTCGCCGACCAAAAATCCGCGGACGCCGCCAAGAAAGGCCTTGAGGGCGCCGGCTTCAGAGCCATCGTGAAGCATTGATGCCGTTGCGGAAGTGGGCCCCTCAGCTTCGTCCTTCTTTCGGAGTGCAAACTCCTACCGGGTTTCGAATCGTGTGCGCTGCCGTGTCCGGTGCCGCGCTGTCCCTCTCTTACACCGGATTTTATTTCAGCATTTATTCCTGGCTGTGCATCGGGATTTTGCTCGTTGTTCTCTTTGACGCCCGGCCCCGCGTCGCTTTCGCCTGTGGATTTGTGCATTCCATGTGTTTCGTGTTGTTTTCCATGCCCTGGATTGCCACCGTACTTGCCGTTCACGGCGGGCTTTCGCGCGCCGGCGGTTGGGCCATTTTGCTGCTTATCGCCACCGTGTTTGGAGCGGTTACCGGTAGTTTTGCCTTGTGCGTTCAGCGTCTCGCGCAAAGTAGCGTTTTGCTTGCGTGCGTCGGCGCTCCGTTTCTTTGGGTTGCTTGGGAATTTGCGTTCGCGCATGTTCCAGAGATCGGCTTTCCCTGGAATCTCCTCGGCTATCCCGCCTCTTCCAATCTCGCGCTACTCCAGCTCACAAAATTCACCGGCATCTGGGGCCTTTCCTTTCTCGTCGCGGCTTTCAACGCGCTGCTCGCGTGGACCAGCGTCGCTCCGGCGCGTCACGTCAGCCGCAAGATTCTGCCGCTCGCAACCGCCGCGGCCCTGCTCTTGCTCCTCGCCTTTGTGGGGCCGCGCTTCGTTCCCTCAGCTCCATCCAATCATTACGCCCGCGCCGTACAGATGAATTTTCCCGAAGCCATGGACTATCCCGCGGACTGGTTCCAATCGCATCTCCGCGAGCTCGAAGAAATCGAGCGCCTGAGTCTCGCGCCCTCCAATCACCAAACCGATCTCCTCATCTGGCCTGAAGCGCCCGCACCCTTTTCCTTCGAAGACCCGCAATTCGGCCGCCGCGCCTCGCTTCTCGCCATTCATTATCAGCATCCGTTTCTCGCCGGCGTAATCGAGTGGAAGCCGCTCTCCGAATCTTCAGCGGCGAATGCGCACGCCGCAGCCGCTCCGTACAACAGCGCTATTCTGCTCGATGCTCACGGCCAACATCCTTTCACCTACGATAAAGTGCATCTCGTCCCCTTCGGCGAGTACGAGCCCTTCCCGCTGATCCATCGCGTCGCCGCCAGCTTTTCCGACGAAATCGGCGGCTTCCGCAAAGGCACCAACTATTCCGTCGGCCAGCTCCCCGGTGGCTTTGCCTTCGGCGCATTCATCTGCTACGAAGCGATTTTTCCCAATGAAGTGCGCCGCTTCGCGATCAACGGCGCGGACCTCTTCATCAACATTTCCAACGACGGCTGGTTCGGACGCTCCGCCGCGCCCGAGCAGCACCTGCGCATGGCTCGTGTGCGCGCCGCCGAAAATCGCCGCTGGCTTCTGCGCGTCACAAATAACGGCTTCACCGTGTCCGTCGATCCCTACGGCCGCATCTTTCGCCCGCTTCCTCCCGATGTGCGCGCCGCGGTCGATCTCCCCTACGATTTTCGCACCGACGAAACGCTCTACACCCGCTTCGGCGACTGGTTCGCTTGGCTCTGCGTCGTCGTTTCCGTTATCCTGTTAGCCTCAACATTTTGGAAAGGAAATACAGCGCGCGAAGAACTCCTGATCCCAGTGACAGAAATTCCGCCGGAGCTAGCAACCAGCACCTAGCGGTTCAGGCTTTGTGGGCCGGACCGTTAGGTCCGACATTGAACTCTGTCCCTCGAGGGCTTTAGCCCCTGAGGAAACGTCTCAGCTTCTGACGCGCGCCACATCTCATGATTCTCGAAGATCTCCAGCACCGCTACGAACTCCTCAAGCCCCGCATCGCCATGGTTCGGAGCTATCTTTGACGCCGCGCCACATCGCGAGCGCCTAAAATCTCTCGAAGCCCGCATCGGTCAACCCGATTTCTGGAATAATCAGGAAGCCGCGCAATCCGTCCTGCGCGACCGCAAACGCTCGGAAGACCAAATTGCCGCCGACGAAAAACTCAACTCGTTTTCCAGCGACCTCGACACTTACATCAATCTCGCCCAGGAAGAAACCAATGCCGCGCAGCGCAACGATCTCTTGAAAGAACTCGACCGCGAGCTAACCAACGCCGAATCGTATATCTCGGACCTGGAAACAAGAACGCTGCTCTCCGGCGAAAGCGATCATCTCAACGCCATTATGACCATCAAGCCGGGTGCCGGCGGCACCGAATCGCAGGATTGGGCTTCCATCCTCCTCCGCATGTACCTGCGTTGGGCCGAGCGCAAAGGCGTCACCGCCACCGTCCTCGACGAAACTCCGGGCGAAGAAGCCGGCATCAAGAACGCCACCATTCAGTTCGTCGGTGAAAACGCCTACGGCCTGCTCGCGGGTGAAACCGGCGTGCATCGCCTCGTGCGCATTTCGCCCTTCGATCAGGCCGCGCGCCGCCACACTTCCTTCGCTTCCGTTTTCGTCATTCCCGAAATCGACGACAAGATCGAAGTGAATATTCGACCAGACGATTTGCGCGTCGATACTTTTCGCTCCGGCGGCAAGGGCGGCCAGAACGTCAACAAAGTAGAAACCGCCGTGCGCATCACCCACATTCCCACCAACATCGTGGTCGGTTGCCAGGCCGAACGCAGCCAACACAAGAATCGCGAAATCGCCATGAAGATGTTGCGCTCGCGTCTGTACGATCTGGAAATCCAGAAGCGCCAGGCGCACACCGATAAGCTGGACGAATCCAAGCTAGAAATCTCCTTCGGCAGCCAGATTCGTTCTTACGTCATGCAGCCGTATCGCCAGATCAAGGACCATCGCACCAAATTCGTTGTCGGCGATGTCGACCGCGTCCTCGACGGAGACCTCGATCCCTTCATGCGCTCCTACCTAATGGCCAAGAAAACCAAAGGCAAGCTCGAAGTCCAGCCCGAAGACGACGACACCGCCGCCGCGTAGCGGCCACTAGTGGCCAGCGGTTCTGTTCCACTTCGGTACAGCGCTCCCGTGATGACAGCCGATAGTTCACAGTGGTACAGAAATATTTCTAACATCTGTGGTATACGGAATCGAGAGGCTCCAGCCCATGATTCCACCGTTAGATATTTTCAAGAAACAGCATGACGGCACGCTGCTTTGGAAGGGAACTGCGGAGAATCTCGAGATTGCCAAATTAAGCGTCAAAGTGTTGGCGGATTCTTCGCCAGGGCATTACTTGATCGTGCACCAGGGAACAGGCGAACAAATTCTCATTACGCTCGAAAACCGCGAATCAGGCAAAGGAGTGGGATGACTCTTCCGGATACGGCAATACCCGCTTGTCCGAAGCACGAAACTTATATGGTTCCGAATACCGATTCGCTGACGGCAAATAGCCCGCAAGGAACCGTCAGTTTCCGATGCCCGAATCTGGACTGCTCCATTGTTTATGTCACCGGCGCATTGGAAGGTTTTTATACCCTGGAAACAAGCGGCAAGTTGAAGCCCGTCTGAAGTCCGAACAGCAGTAAAAAAGTAGGGGCGCAACCGCCGTTAGGCTGTTGCGCCCTTGCAACTGAATCCGTAAAGTTTTCCAAGCTTCTTGGTTCAATCAGGCGACGCAACCGCCGAAGCGTTTGCGCCCTCGAAATTGATCCGTAAAGTTTTCAAGCTTCCCGGTTCAATCTGGGAGCACAATAAGTTTTCCTCGCCATGGCGTCAATCGAATTCTGCGGCAAACCCTGTGCAAACGTGTGGACGCCTGTGCAAAACGGTGCGGCGCCACGTGAACGGCGATTCCCCTGGCAATCCATCTTTCCTCGGACAATCCAAGTTTGCGGCTGCTGCGCTACCATGGCGAAATGCCTTTTGTGTCCATCACTCGGCTGCGGCTGCGATCTTGGCGATTTTTGCCGATGTTTGCGTGGCACGCTTTGTGGTCCTGGCGGCAGGCGGGCTGGGCGGAGGGGAACCTGGCGTCGAAGCTGCTCGGCGATCGCCGCAACACTTTTTGGACCAGCACTCTCTGGAACAGCGAAGCGGCAATGAAGAAATTCATGATCTCGGGCCCCCACATGAAGGCCATGCGCAAGCTGGCTGACTGGTGCGACGAAGCCGCGGTGGTCCATTGGAATCAGGAGAGCGGCGAATTGCCGACGTGGCGGGAAGCGTACCTGCGCCTCAAGAATGAGGGCAGGCGATCGAAGGTAAATCACCCGTCCGCGGGGCATCGGGCCTACGAATTTCCTGAGCCGAAAGTTTGATCTTGCTGTCCCGGCGCACGCCCTCCCCCCCTTTTTCATAAGTGTTGATTCTAAAGAACGTTAAAGTTGTTTGTTTTGATACACTTTTGCAAGTGTTGATTCTAAAGGTAGATAGCAAGAGTGATCTTTCGCACGCGCTCTGGATAAATGAGAAAAATCTGGGAGGCGCGGCACCCATATCCCGGGTGTTTGCGTATGAGTGGCAAGCAAAGGACTTACAGAAGGGTATTTTTGCGCTTCGGCGCATGAGGCACCCCACAGCGCAGGGGTTCGAGGGAGAGACAAGATTGGATTTGCCATCGAGACAGGAAAAGGCAGGCCAAGTCGAGGTTTGGTGGCGTTGCTCTGCGCCGAAAGGGAGCGGCCCTCTGAGGCTCCTGGTGGATGACGCCGTGGCGGTCCAAAGCTGGTGAAGAGATCGGATTGGAGATCGGCGATCACGATTCATCTTAGAGCGCGGAGGGAGCGAGAAAAACTGTACGGAAGGACAAAAAAGAATCCCTGTCCCTCTGCGCCCCCGGCTCTCTGAAGTCAGAAGGTTGAGAGGTTCGGTGATTAGGTGGCCGGCACCGGTTTGGATATGGTCGGCGAACCAAAAACCGGACCGTTGAAAAATACGAGTGCGGGCTTAAGACCCGTCAATCTGTCGCCTCCCGCCTGCCGAACGCTCGAAGTTGTCACAGGAGTGGTGCCAACTCAGCTTCGAAGACCTCCGTGTGCTCAAATCCTACGACCTTCTTGCGAAGAAGCCCTTGCCGATCATAAAGCATTGTAGTTGGCAATCCTTCGATACCGCCAAACCTCTGCTTCAATTCATCCGGCGCGACCGCAAGTGGATAACGGACGCCGATCTTTCGTGCGAACTGTAGTGGATCTTCGGAGTCGACCATCGTGTCGAATTTGAATCCGATAACCACAAATCCTCGAGGGCCGTATCGGTTCAGGAGTTTCTGATACCCCGGCATTTCTTTTTTGCACGGCTGGCACCACGTCGCCCAGAAGTCAATCAGCACAACTTTGCCGTGAAGGCCAGCCGTGGAAAGCTCACGTCCCTGCAAATCCTTCACGGAGAAGTCAGGCAACCGTGAACCAACTTGGCCGGCTGCCGCAACTGCAGGTTCTTTCAGTGGCGCTCGAGAGGGCACCGTCGACGCTTGGTTGCATCCAACGATTCCAGCCGCAGCGATGACGATCAAAAGGCGTTTTCGCATCATTCCTTCTTCTGCACTTCGAGAATGGACAGCTTCAATGGTGCTGAAGTATCGCCCTTCTTTTTTCCGGGCGGCTTTTTGTAGAGCTGGCCGCGAACGGTGACCGCGGTCTGTGAATTGGCCACCGATTCAAGCTCTTTTGAAAGTTCATTGGGAGCGATGGTGAAGGACTGATTCGGTTCCACTTGGAGTGCAAGGTTCCCGGATGCGTCTTTCACTATTTTGCCGCGCACCGTAACATCCATTTCGGCAACGCTTACACCGCTGTCATAGACCGCCTTGAGAAGCTGCGGGGGATCAATTCGGCCGTCTTCTTTAGGCGTAATTTGGACTTTGCCGTCGATCAGACTGACTTCCACGTTTTGGACACCAGACTGGCGTCCGAGGTGCTGTTTCACCCCGTAGGCTCAAAAGTTTCAAGTCATGCCTTCGACGCGCATTTCGATGTGTTTTATCTGTGCTTGTGCCACTGGCGCAACCATCGAGCCGAGTAAAATAAGCAATGCGACTTTTTTATTCATTGTTCCTCCTTTCAGAAGAGAAGCCTAAACTGCTGGGTGATACCGAAGCTGATGTGACGGCGTACCGACATGAACACAACTCCATTTGAATGTGCAACATCCCAGTCCATGCCGAGCCACACGTGCATTCCGGGACGTACACCGACAAACGTTGTGAGGCCGGCCAGCAGCACGTCACCGCCGCTGCCACTCTGATTTGCACCCGCGATCCGATCATCCTGAGAATGCAGCCAGGTTAGCGCAGGCCCAATGAACCATTCACGAGCCACATTCTTTGATTCGTATGGCCGGTACGACAGCCAAAATCGAGATTCGATGTCGCTACCGAGACGCGTGGACTGCGTTCCCTTGGTGCGGATGAACGCGCGGAAGTCTTCATCCGCTACAAGACGCCGCAGGTTGAACAGTCCGGTATAAGTCCAACTCACCGCCGCAAATAAATCAGTGGAACCGGAGCTCGGTTGCAGAGATGCTGGTAGTCGTTTTCCTGACGTGTCGAGCAGGTTTCTTCGGCCGGTTGGCAGTTTGGGGCCGAACGTGATCGATGCTTGCGTCGTGCCGCGCTCGGAATCCCGGCGATAAAACCGATACTTCAGCAGCAGAAGGGCGTCACCGAGCCCTGATCCACCAGCTGTTGGTGTTGTCCCGCTGTCAAAATGGTTGGTGACGAGCGGCACCAGAACGGTCAGGTCGAAATTTGGGCGGAAGCCCCACGTAAGGTTGAAGTCCCCTTCGTGCGAGAAGGTGGGCCGCGCCGTTGAGGGAATCGCGCCTGAATTGACGGGTCCGCGTGTTGTAAAGACGGAATTATAGGAGACCAGTCCACCACCGGGGAATAGCGGGGGTGCGGTCTCAGGAGCCGGACCTTGTGCATTTACGGCGCAAGGGTAGACCAGGAAAATATACAAGAACGACAAAATGCGAACTTGCACGAGCCTTCCTCCAAATAGGGATTCCGAACACACCAATGTTGCGAGAATGTTGCGAGCCGGAACCGACTGGAGGCGAGACTAAATGCGCAGAGGTGCTGAAGCCGGAGCGGAGAGAATCGGAGGAGCGTGAGACTGTTGAATCACATGGCAAGAGGGAACTAACATCGAAGGTTCAACGGGTGTGGGGAGAATTGCGACTACAGCAGAAGCGAACGAACTACCATGCGTGGAGGACGGTTGCACGAACGGGGCGTGTGTGGATGACATCGCCTTGCAACAATCCTGGGCTTGATCGTGGCTGTGGGACGAGCACGGCATGGAGTCACAGCATTGCATCGCCTCTTCAGGCGACATGGGTGAGCAGTCAACGACATACACCGCGAGAGCGAATATGACCGCAGCAACTAAAGATAATTTCTCAATTCTCATCTGTCGGTAGGCTATGCCTGATGCAGGAGCCATGTCAAGCGCACGCAGAAGTCTTTCGATTGCGAGCAGACTGCATGTGGGGCTCGGACCCAGCAAGGTAAATCCTTCGAGACAGCGTAATAGCACGAATGAGGTGCGCGGAAAATTAAAAAACCACACCCTTTGCAAAATATGCAAAGAGTGCGGCACCCTAAACCTCCAAATCCGGTTGCCACCCATCAGTTAGTCGCGAGACGTCAAGCGGCCGGAACCCGCTCGCGTCGTGACGTCAGCGCAATGAGGATGACCATCGCAGCCGCGATCACAAGCGAAGAGGTAATCCGAGTAGAAGACCGCATGATATCGCTTGGAGATAATCTGGGCAGCGAGAGTTACGCAAAAGAACCCGAAAAAGATCAGGCTGCCGGTGGCGTACCCGAGCTTTACAGTCATCGACAGCGTCGCCGCCCGTCTCGCCGAGCGTCGTCGCTAGAATTTTGACGATCCAGAACACGAGCGTGACCCGGGGTACCTTACTCAAAGCATCAGTTTTTGCGTCGGCCGTTTTGTCACGTCGCAACGCTGCCCCTCCGATATCTTGGTAGGGCAAAAACCGCGCCCTTGGCAAAATACGCAAAGAGTGCGGCACCGAAAATCTTCAAATCTGTTTGCCACTCGCCTGACATATCGGATACCCCGCGTCACTCGCGCGAGGATTCCAATTAAGCCAATGAGCTGGGCTAGGGTGCGGACCAGAGGACCTTATGGTCTTTGCCAAGGAGTAAGACGGAGGCTGCGGGTTTTCGTTCCTTTGGGCCGGCGCCGACGACCACGTCGCGCCTACCGAGGACGGTTGAGAACCCTTCGTTGTCCGCTATCTCCAGGCCTGGCCCTCCGGCATCTTGACCGAGATTTACGCTAAGGCTTCCTGCGGAGCCGCTCATGTTGAAGCTGGAACCCCCAGCTGAGGAGTCCACCCATATCGTTGAGATTTCTTTGCCAGCCGGGTTTCTCAGAACCAGGGATGACCCGGTTGGCCGGGTTACGATGGTTGCTTGGGCGGTTCCGGACTCGTCGAAAAGGTTCAGTCCAGGTGCGCTGTTTTGCACCGCAAGGCCTGCCCGGATCTGTTTTTCGTAGAGGCCTAAACCAAAGAAAGCCGTGTTCGCCCCGAGTCGAATTTGTTCGTTGGTTTCTTGTCTGAATAGGACAAGGGAGGGTTGGCGACCTCCCCCGAGCGACGCGACCGGAACCCCCTTTGCGTCTAGCAGTGAGAGTGTTGGTCGGTTCGCAGCGTCCGTTGAAAGCCGCGCGCGCACATTGCCGTCTGTGTCCCTCAGGCGAAATTCGTTCGCCTCTAGAACTCGGCTTGTGTGCGTTTGGCCCATGAGCACTGCGGTCGAGGCCAGGACCAGTGCGGCGATTCCCGCTTGCTTGAATCGGCGGTTTTGCGATTCGAGCTTCGCCACGCGTTCTGCCAGCGCGTGGAGACTTGGGTCGTAGGGTTGCATGGGTGCCTCCTGGGGAGGGGGAGTTACCTAATGTCGAGCTGGGTTGTTTTCGGGAAGTCTAGCACAACGGGAGGCGCAGACTTGTTGGCGCTGTCGAAGTGATTGTGCACTGCAACCGCCTCAGCCTGACCGGACGGCCCACACCCACACACGAATGCGAGTAGCCGACAAAACAAAAACGCTCTGTACAAATCCTCTTTGCTTGGCGAAGGCGAGGGTGCTACAAGGAAAGTCCTGCGCTCACACAGACTACTTGCAGGCGTCGTCGTCTCTTTCCGGGGTTATCTTGCTGCCGATCCACGGGTTCCATCATGCGGAATAAAATTCTCTCCAGACGGCCCGCATTGTCGCGTTGCGTCGGAGGGAGGGAAGACACAAGTAGGGCGGTTTGCGTCCGCCGACTTCCAGCCATTCCACGCCGCATAGAATACAGGTACAGCTAATACCGTAGGTAAACTGAGGTTATCCATGGGAACAGACCTGCCGAAGATGTGCACAGAATTGCCGAGGTCGCCAGATGCTCGTTGATAACGCATGTGTTACAGCGCACTAGTTTGGTCCAGCGGTTGCACTCCTGAGCATCCCCAGCTAGATAGGGAGTTGTGTAATGAAGACCCCTTTGCAACGCCGAAGACTATTCTGGGCCGCGAGTTTTATGGGAGTGGCGCTGGCCGTCGCCCTACCGGTACGCGCCGACGAGGTAACTTTCAACGACCTGATCGACATGGTTACGGCCTCCAAATCCGGGTCGCGAGTCACGATCAATGAATGCGGGTTGTCTACCATTACTCTTGGAGGACAATCGATGTCGGTAGAGGGATGTAGGGCGACAATCACTGCACCCGATGATTCAACCTCGTTTGATGCCCCGCGACTCACATTGATTGGCGGAGACAACGGCAATATTAGTGATGCAATTCTGGTGACCAAAGTCGGCAATGTAGCGCACGTGCTGTTCCTCTCTGATCCGCATGTCCCCGGAAAACCGGAATTGAGTATACCCTGCAGCAGGTTCGGCGGTTGCCAATTGACCGAGACCGGGTTAGTTCAGTCTGGTGTCACGATAGACTGGAATGATGGCGGCGGTATGGACACTGTGAGCTTCAAGTCGGATATCGATTCGATGGTACCGGAGCCAGCTTCGCTTATGTTGCTGGGAGGCGGTTTGCTTGTCGTAGCTGGCTACATGAAGCGGCGGCTGAGCTGAGTCCGTCCGCAACCGGGGAGCACAGAGGAGCGGCTTGGCCAGCATACGCGTTCGCTGTAAAACAAGGCGACAGGCCTCAGTGGTCCCGTGACTCCTCAACCCACTTCTCTAAAATTAGCTGATTGCTCGGCTCAATCCGGGTGAAGACGATTCCCATTTCACCCTCGGACTTAGTGTAAGAGACCTTGCCAAGAGCCACGAAATTGGCGCTCCTGTGAGTAATCCTCAGGCTCACCTTTGTTCCCCTTGGGAAGGGTTTGCGCGCCTCCACGCAGCAGCCATACAGACTTAGATCACTGGTCCGTGCCTGAATCTTGGCTTCTGACTGCATATCAGTCAGTTCGACAGTGGCGACGAACGAATAACGGCGGGCACGTGGACGCTCGATTTGCACGGAAAAGACACTCCTTCGAGACACACTGCATTCGGTTATTTGATTGTCTATGCAACCAAGCCACAGCGACGAGAGAAATTAGCGGGGCGAGTGTCGAAGAAGATAGTTTGTTGGATATCGAACAAAGGCGGCGAAATGATAAAACCATGTTCTGTGCCGGATTTATATAGACACATACGCACTATGCGATCCGCCGATCCGCAGTTCGTAAAGAACTAAAAGTTTACCTCGAGGTGGATGACGTCTTGAACCCGGTGTCTGTTATCAAGTTGAACCACATGTCCTCCGACCGCGGCGTATCGGTGGTTGCGCGGAGGAGGAGGTAGCTGGCTATAAAGATCACGCGGTATCGGATGCTCCTGCCTACGTAGGTCGCGAGGAAGTACATTACCCTGCCGTAGCTGTGATTCCTGGTCACGAGACAGCCTGTCCTGCTCTCTAAGTCCAGCGGGAGCATTGTCGTGATGCTGTTTGTACCAATCACGTGTGACCTGCTGGTCGTGTTGGTCGAATCTGGTGTGGTCTTGGCGATTCTGATTGTTCCTGTCTTGCCCGCGATCTTGTGCCAGAACCCCATTTCCAGCAAAGGCAAGAAATGCTGTCATACAAATAATTGTCCATAAACGCGTCTTCATAAGCATCTCCAGATTAAATAGCAAGTGCGTGCACGTTTCTGAGCATAGGCTAGCTCACGGGATAGGTCTGTACAGTTTTGGACACAAACCTGGAATTTCCGTTTTAGAGCCTCGCGGCTCCAAGAACTGGAGAGTCGACAGTAACGCCCAATAAGGGCGAATCGGAAACTGACCTAGATGGGATCCGCGGACGGTTGCAGCGGGTGAAGGTCGGATGTATGGTAACGACCTCCTGCGTTAGCTGACGCAACCTCTTACCGGAAAGGACGCACCCATGATCTTGAGCACATTTACGTTAGTGCATGTGGTGATAAGTCTGATTGCGATCTTCGCGGGCTTGGTGGTGGTGTACGGACTGTTTACCGGGAAGCGGCTGGATGGCTGGACGGCGCTCTTCGTCTGGACCACGGTGGCCACCAGCGTCACCGGATTCTTGTTTCCGTTCCATCGCTTTATGCCGTCGCATGCGCTAGGGATTATTTCGCTGGTGGTGCTGGTGGTGGTGATCTACGCGCGATACGGCAAGCACCTGGCGGGGTCCTGGCGGGGCGTTTACACGGTGACCGCGGTGATGGCGCTGTATCTGAATGTGTTTGTGTTGATCGCGCAGATGTTCCAGAAGGTGCCGGTGCTGAAAGCTTTGGCGCCGACGCAGTCTGAGCCGCCGTTCTTGGTGACGCAGTTGGTGGTGCTCGCGGTGTTTGCGGTGCTGGCGATTGTGCCGGCGGTCAAGTTCCGCGCGCAGCCGACGGCGCCGGTGGCTTGAGTGGTGCGACGCTAATTGCGTGCATTCGACAAAGGCGGGCGCGGCATGTAAAATTGCACGGTTGTCTCTGGTTCGGCCGATTGTAGGCAGCGATGATGGACCAGCAGACTGACAGTTTGCCCCGCGCCGGGGGCGCTGCTATGCTGCTTTTTCCCGTGCGCCGCTAGCTCAATTGGCAGAGCAATGGACTCTTAATCCATAGGTTGTAGGTTCGATTCCTACGCGGCGCACCACTCACCTGCCCCGAATGTGCCGGTTTTTTAGCTTTTGTAACGAATACTAGTTAATTAATTACCAGGTTAGTATATACAGTGTTTTCGGTATGGTTCTAAAACTTCTTGTAGGGTAGGGTACTACCAGCGTCCAGCATGGAAGAAGGTGTCTTTGCGGATACTAATTGTTGACGACCACGAAGCAGTGCGTGCGGGTGTGCGCACGATACTGCAATCTCGCGAGGGTCTGGAAGTTTGCGGGGAGGCCGCCAACGGCCGCGAAGCGGTCGCCAAGGCTCAGAAGTTGTTGCCGGATTTGGTGATTCTGGATATCACGATGCCGGTGCTCGATGGCTTTAGCGCCGCGCGCGAGATTCACAAACTCCTGCCGAATGTCGCAATCCTGCTGCTCTCCATGCACGAAAGCCCCAACCTGATTAATATTGCGAAGTCTTCTGGCGCCAGTGGATACGTGTCGAAGAGCGAGGGCGCAGCGATCTTATTGCGCGCAGTCGACGCCGTTGCGCAAAGCAAGACTTTTTTCCCCGATCAACCCCGCCCTAACTAACACTCAAATTTACGCTTCGTAATCTCACCTTCCATCTTCCGCAGTTCCTTCGCCTGTAAGCTCGGGCAATGCTCGCTTCCCAAAAGAGGAATCGGTAGTCGTGCTTGGTCTCGGCATAAAAGTATCTGAACATCTTGGGCCGGCGTAACGCCCCACACACCGTTATGTGACGACGGTCACCGCTGCGAACACTTCCCTCGAAATACATTCGCGTTCGAACGAAGCCAAAGTGTCCACTTAGGGACAGTTTATGAATTTGGTTCCCTGAGAGGATGAGAGGCCATTTTTGGGGAAGTGGCTCGTAAAGGGGAATCGAATGCGAATGTTGAGGTGTGTCTTTCCCGCAGATACCAACGTCTTGATCAAGGCGTGTGGACCGATTCTTGTCGCCGCGTGCCTGCTGTTTGCGTGGAAACCCGAGGCGCACGCCGTTCCGAGTTACTCGCGCCAGACCGGGCTTCCCTGCGCCACTTGCCACTTTGCTCCTCCCGAGCTGACGCCATTCGGACGAAAATTCAAATTGGACGGGTACGTATTCACGACCAAGCCCGAGGTGACCGACGAGAAAAAGGATCACAACTCAGCGTTGCACCTGCTCGAAGTTTTTCCGCTTTCCGTAGTGTTCGACACGTCGTACACGGCCACCAATTCGCCTCAGCCTGGCACGCAGAATGGCAACTTTCAGTTTCCGCAAGACGTTTCGCTGTTCCTTGCCGGTGCCTGGGGAAGTCACGTCGGCAGTTTTGCGCAAGTGACATATACGCCGAAGGGAGATCATTTCAGCTGGGACAACACTGACTTACGCTATGCCAATAAGGAACACGAACTCTTCGGAAAATCGCTCACCTATGGGGTAACGTTCAATAACAATCCAACCGTCGAGGATCTTTGGAACAGCACTCCGGCGTGGGGATTCCCGTTCACCGCGTCAAACGTTTCTCCGACACCTGCGGCGAGGGCCATCATCAACGGCGCGCTCGGCCAGGATGTGGCCGGACTGGGCGGATATAGCATGTGGAACGAACATCTCTACGTTGGAGCCACGGTCTACCGTAGCCAGCATATCGGCGGATCTCAGCCTAATGATGGGACGGGCTCCGCTGTCAATATTCGCGGATTTGCTCCGTATTGGCGCGTTGCCTGGGAGATGTCCTCGAAGAATAACAATTTGGAGGTGGGCACTTACGGAATTCACGTAAAGAGTTCCCCCTTCGCGATCACCGGTCCGACCGACAGCCGGACGGACTGGGCCTTCGACTTTCAATACGACCGCACCATTCCACGATTCAAAAATGACGTGCTCTCACTTCGCGGCACCTATATTCGCGAGAACTCATCCCTCGGGGCCACTTTGGCCCTTACGCCGAGCGGAGCCGCGCAGCCCGGCCACCATCTCAACACTTTGCAAGGCAACATTGAATATCATTAC
>Ga0209736_1000361_pt1 | contig 14656 bp, 9 predicted proteins | sample BlaSpr_A8_Ref_M3_FD_187992 | JGI IMG/M metagenome (GOLD analysis project Ga0209736, IMG submission 187992) | Forest soil microbial communities from Thunder Bay, Ontario, Canada - Black Spruce, Ontario site 2_A8_Ref_M3 (SPAdes) (version 2) | ecosystem: Environmental > Terrestrial > Soil > Boreal...
CGATCTTCTGCTCCGGACTGACAACCAGTTCTCGCTGCTTAGGACGTCCTCGTGGATTCGACATGATCCACGATAACCCCGTTCCCTTATTTATACAATCTATTTATGACTCAGGAGACTAGACGAGAGTTCTCAAAAAGAAAAGCCCCGCTCGCAGTGCGTGCGAGCGGGGCGGATTGCTGCTTCCGGGGTGATTAGAAGTAAATCTTGCCGCCGAGCTGCAAGATTCTCGGGTCGTAGGCGGATGTTACCTGTCCAAAGTTGCCCTTGATGGTGCCATTCGTGTTGTACCCATTGAAGGTAGTGCCGATGTTCTGGAATTGCGTGTGGTTCCAGGTATTAAAGGTTTCCAAACGCAGTTCAAAACGGCTGCCACGAGCTTCGCTGATCACGAAGTCCTTGAACAGCGACATGTTCCAGTTGTCGCGGCCGGGTCCACGCAACGCGTAGTGACCGAGAGTTCCCCAAGCGCCATTTGCGGGGAATGCAAATTGGGGACTTGCCTGGCTTCCGGGGTTAAACCACTGTCCAACCGTGTGGGGATATGCAACGGCGTTGACCAGGTCCGGACGGTTTGAACCGCCCACAAAGTTGCCACCCTGGTTGTTGCCTAATCCGATGTTAATCGGCAGGCCGGACTGCATGGTGACGATGCCCGAAATCTGCCAGCCACCAAGGCCAGTCTTCAAGAGCCTGCTTTCGCTATGACGGAAAACAGGTATGTCATAGATGAAGTCCACGACAGCGACATGTCGGATGTCGTAGCCGCTGGGGCCAACGTCGTAGAGCCAGCCAGCGTATGGATTGGAAACGGTGCCGAGGTCGCCGCCGCCGGAGCCAGCCGTGGTCGGATCAACTGCTTTGGAATAGGTATAGAGGGCACGCAACGTCAAGTCGTGGCTGAGCTGTGAGTTCAGATCGACCTGAAGGCCATTGTAGTGCGTGTTGGCCTCGTTTTCGGACGGTTTGATGCTGGTAAAGCCCGGAAATGCCAGTCCAGGCGCTGTCTGATACTGTGCGCCGGTGGTAAGAAGGTTGCCGAGATCGCTCTCCGTGGGCAGGTTGATATTGGTATAGAAATTCTGGTGTCTACCAACGTTGCCGACGTAGCTCACAGTCAAGACAGACCTGGTGCTCAACGCATGCTGCACGCCGATGCTCCATTGATAGCTTGAGGGGAGTTTGTAGTTGGCAATATCCAGCCCTGTAATGCTGGCAGCGTGAGTCGGGAGTGCGGAAGCGGGAGTTACGACGCCAGATTTGAGACCGAGGCTTGGATTCGTCAGATCGACGGCATTGACGTTGACTTGGAGGCTGAACGGAATGTTCGGGCCGGCGTTGTACATGTCATTGCCCTGGATGCGCTCGTACATGATGCCGAAGCCGCCGCGGACGACGGTCTTGCCCCCGCCGGTCAGGTCATAGGCAAAGCCGAGGCGAGGACCAAAAGCCGCCCAGTGATTGTTGACTAGGCCCTTCGGAACGCCGTTCTGACCGGGTATCCCTATGCCGTTCAAATAGAGAGGAATACCGGCAAGAATTGGGTTCGGGCTCGTACCGAGACCGGGACTGGCGGCAGAGCAGAGGGTATCTGCTGCGTTGCAGATGTTGCCTTGGGTGTCGAACTTGGCCGCATTGGCGGCATTGTAAAGGCTGGGATAGAAGTTACCCATGCGGTTGTTGGCTTCGTAGGTGTGCGGCACGCCGTCCCAACGTACACCGAGGTTAAGAGTCAGCCGGCGATTCACGCGCCAGTTGTCCTGAACGTAAGCGGCCCAGGAAACGTTGTTCCACAGGCCTTTGTCTTGCACAGCCAGCTCTTGGTAATTTCCCAAACCGAGCAACATGTCTCCGTAGCCCACGCCGGTGTATGTGCCATTGAAGCTATACCCACCTTGGGTCTGGCCGAACAGGTCCTGGACCTTCTTATAGAGAGCCCAACTGCCACCCATCTTGATCTGGTGGGCGCCCTTGGTCCAAGAAACGTCGTCGCGAATTTGATAATCATCCGCCTTGTTGTGCCAGGGCCAGCTCGAGATTTCAAAGTTCGGGTTAATGGACCCTCCGCTTATGTCAATATTGGGGATGCGGTTCAGGTTGTTCGGGCCCGTAAAGAGCCGGCTATTGGTGCCGACGTACCCGGTTGGAAGCGCCAAGCTAGCAAGACCCGAGGCCGCGTACGGAACGATATTGATAACGTTGCCGTTGTAGTTGAATGCGACCTCATTGATGAGCGTGGGCTTGATGGTATAGGTGGTATGAATAACGCCGCTACGCGACGGATTGCCGAAAGTGTCGCCGACGGTGGGAACGTTGTCGCCGCTCCACTGGCTGATCGCGAAACCCTGGCTGACTTGCTCGGCGATAAAGTGGCCGAAGACAGAGAATCTGTCGCTGAAATTGTGATCGATGCGGACGATTTCTTCCTTTAGGGGCGTCGCTGAATTGGCGCCGCCTTTGAATTGAGGAATCTTGCCGGTCACGTCGAATCCGTTCGCTGCCGGGAAGATGTGTGCGTTAAGCAACGCGGCGGCGTTCTGGTTGATCATGCAGGCCGGGATAATGGCGCCGGGGAATGTGCCACCCTGCACAACACCGGCAGGAGCGAGGCGACCAGGGCAGTTAGCGAACAAAACCGATGGCGCTACTTGCGCAGTCGTCGGAACATTGATCGGAGTGCCGAGAGAACTCAGGTCAGCGCCAGCGGCTGTCGGATAGACCGCGGTGCCCGGGACCGCTTGGTTCGTAGCGCCGCCCTGAATCAATCTGCGCCACTCCATGTTGTAGAAGAAAAAAGTCTTCTTCTTATCGGGATTGTAGAGGTGGCCAAAAGTAACCGGGCCGCCGACGTTGAATCCGAAAACATTGAGGCGCAGCTCCGTCTTACCCACGAAAAAGTTCTTTGCATCGAAATAGTCGTTACGGTTGAATTCCCAAGCTGAAGCATGGAGTTGGTTGGTGCCGGATTTAAGAACCATGGTCATGGTGCCACCAGAAGATAGACCGTAGTCGGCACTGTAGTTTGAGGTGAGGGCTCGGAATTCAGCGATCGCGTCTGTGGAAGGCGCGATACTCATGCCGCCTGCGCCGCCGCGGTCATCATCTTCTCCGCCATCTAGCAAATAGATGTTGTGGTTCTGGCGCATGCCGTTGAATTCGACGCTGGCATTGCCGCCGACGGGTGTATTGACGAAACCGGTGATTTGACTGACGGCGCCCGGAGTGAGGGCTGCCAATTGATAAATGCTGCGGCCGTTGACGGCGAGCTGCGACATTTGCTGGTCGCTGATGAGGTTGCTGCGCTCTCCGGAATCGGTCTGAACCTGGACGGCATTGGCTTCGACCGTGACGGTTTCCTGCGACGCACCCATTTGCATCTGGAAGTCGACGCGGATGCGGTCACCAACCGTCAGGACGATGTCCTTTTGTTCAGAGACCTTGAAACCTTTGGATTCGGCCTTGACAGTGTAGTGGCCGATTTGAAGATCGACCGCGACGTACTGGCCGGCGTCATTTGTGGGAATAACGACGCTCCTGCCCGTATCGACGTTGGTTAAAGTGACATTTACATTCGGGACGACCGCACCCGAAGGATCGGTGACTGTCCCAACGATCGTGGCTTGCTGAGCGAGCGTTGAAGCAGAAAAACCAATCAGGGCAACCAAAAGAATGAATAGAAAGCGGAGACGAAACGGCTTAAGTACAAAAACGATATTCTTAACGGAACACAACGACGGCTTCATAGTTTACCCTCCACACCCCACGGCGATTGGAAACGCCGTTAACGTAAACGGAGCTTTTCACTTGAGCGCCGGTGTTGTCAAGCACTTTTTTTGATTTGTAGTAGCTGTGGGCCTGATGCTTACCCCTGTAACAAAACAGGAAGGGGAGCCGGGCTAACAGGAGCAGGACCCTCCGCGTGGTACTCCTGCAACAAGCCGGGAGCTGAATAACTGGAGCTATTTAAGGATACGCATACAGCGAGGTTCCGCACATGACGGCGGGTCTGAAGCAGATACTGGTGTTCGATCACAATAGTAGGAAGGCGGAGGCTCAGAATACCGCGCTTCCTGCGCACAGACTCATCAGGGGTTCTGATTCACGGGAACATTGCTGCTCGGTATGACTTCCAGCGCGCTGCGATTCGGCAGGTAAGCATCTGCCTCAACAGACCCAGCGGGACCGTCGTGGGTGAAGGTGGTGGACGCGAGTGCTTCGAGCGGAATGTTTACATCCTTCCCGGCGCCGACGCTTTTGCAAACAGTGCCCTTGGCAGGGATGGAGAGTGTGAGGGATGCCGGCTCGAGCGCTCTTCCCGGGACAGGAGTTGCGTTCAAAACTCCGGTGATCAGCAGGTCCGTGGTGTTCGTGAAACAGTAGGAATCCTTGGGGCCGCGGACTTCCTGCGTGCTATCGGTCGAAAAAATCTTGAAATTGCTGAAGCTGTGGCGGCGGTAGAAACGGTGGCCGTCCAATTCGACGTAGAGATCGGCGGATTGCGGGAGCCAAAGCTGCTGATGGTTAGTGCGAAATTGGACGGAAGCGAATTCGATGGCGATGTGCTCGCGGGTGAGACGGATTTTCTCGACGGGCTTGAGTAAGTCGGATTCGAGGCGGAGCACTTGAAAGGTGCTGGCGTCGATCCAGGCGCGGCCGGTCAGTTGCAGTGGATAGCTGAAGCCCTCGATGACATAAGAGCGGAAGGGATTGAGGTCGTTCTTTTTCTCTGCGAATTGGACCAGCCAAGTGGGGCGGCCTTTCCATTCGCCGAGACCTTCGCAGGTGAAATGGAATCCAGGCGCGAGCAACGGATGAAAGATCAAACCATGTTCAGCTAAATTTGCGGTGCGAATTCCCGACGGGAACTGCTGGGCCCGGACGATGCCGCCGTTGCGATATTCCTGCATTTGGAAACCGCCCTGCGCATCGTGGGACACGGAAACAACGTACTCGAAGGAGCGGACATCCGCGGCGCCCGGAACTCCGGCGGAGTTGAGTTTGTAATGTTCGACACGCTCCGAGGCATTGAATTTTTGCAGAGTGTTTAAGAGCTGTTCGGCGCGCTGCCCAGCACCTTGCAAAACCGTAGACAAGGAGCAGGGCACGTCCACGGCGACCTCAGGCACGATCTCATCCACGCGCACGGGTATCACGGGGTTCGGTTCGGGAGGCGAAGCGGGCTTCCGTTCGGAAACGGCAGGCGCTTCCAGCGTGGCCGCGACAGTTGCTGAGGGAAGAATGGCAAGCAGTGGTGCAGCCGGGGTAGGCGCCGCAGGAGCAGTCGCGGTGGTGGGTGCGGCCGCGCGCGTCGCGGCAGGTGCCAGGGCAGGCGCGTCAACAGGAGTAAAATTGGAAGCAGCTGCGGGAGCCGAAGCGGCCGCGTCAACGGGCGATTCAGCCGGTGTCGCGACAGGCATCACGCCGGATGATGGACCGGGATCGCCGGCTGAAGATTGGATGGCTTTCTGAACCTGTTCCTGCATCCTGCGCACGCGGTCAGCCGCGGCGCCATCGGGAGTAAGCTTGAGGTAGCTCTCCGTATCTTGTAGAGCAGCCCGAAAGTCGTTGGTGCGGATGTGGAGATTGTAGAGCAGCAGGTAGATTTGCGGATTTTCCGGTTTCAAGTCGCGAGCCGCGGCCGCGCTAGTCACAGCTTCCTTAAAACGTTGCTGGCCGGAAAGCGCGACAGCTAGTTCGAATTGCCCGCGCCAGGACGAAGCATCGAGAGCGATCCCTTTGCGTAGAAGAATCTCGGCTTCGGAGAATCGTTTCCGGCCGTTGAACATAGCGGCGAGGTCGATCATGGCCGGGGGATATTTTTCTGCACTAACTTCGATTGACTTTCGCAGCGCCGCCTCCGCAGCTACGGCATCGCCCATTCTGTTTTGTGCCAGCCCCATCGCCGCGTACGCTTCGTAATAAGACGGATACTTCGAGATGGCCCGCGCAAATTGAGCGACCGCCCCTCGATAGTCGGACTTCTCGACAACAAGTTGAACGCCTTTTTCGAACAATTCTCGGGCCTTGGGGGGAATGCTCAGCTGGTGCTCAGAAACCGGATTTACAGATTTGGGCGCGGACTCGCCGCTCGCGATGCGCAAGAATACATCTATGTATACATGCCCGGATCCATCTGGCCGCACAAACTGGCGGGCGGGCTCGTAACCGTCGTGCTGGGCTAATAGATAGAAGTCACCGCCGCCGAGGTCATCGAATTCGTACGCGCCATTGCCGTCCGAGTATGCATTTGCGATCGGTGTACCGAAGGAATTCTGCAGCTCTAAACGGGCGGATTTGATGACATGGCCTGAACCGTCTTCGCGGATATAGCCGGAAAGAATCTTCTTCAGAGGTCCTTGTACTTGTCCAAAGCATGAAGATGGGGCCAGGAGAAGTAGAGAGAACAACACCCGTGCGTACCGTCGCTGCATAAGCCGATTCCTGTCACCGATGATAGCAGGCGGCGACGAGCAGCACCACGGAACTCTAAAGCGAAAAATGACTGGCCTCCGGTTGGCCTACGCGCTCCATTGGACGACCGTGTAGGAACGGGGCGGGAGCTGGAAGGTCGTGCGTCCGCCTGTGCCCGAAGGCTTTTCCGCCTTTTGCGGCGTCACCTTGGTTGGCGCTTCGAATGTATTGGACGCTTTTAAGTCGCTGCCCGTGAGCACAACAGCATCACCAGCGCGCGGGGAAGAGCCTTCCCAGACGATTTCCACTTGATGAGGTTTCGCCAAATCGCGATTCAGCAAGAAAAGCGCGATCTTTCCGGTGTCCGCCTGGTACGTCCCAGCCGCGTCCACGTAGCTGACTGCTCCCATGCCCGAGACGTCGTAGGCAGGCGATTCCACCAAGAGTTCGAGCGCCGCGCCGCGCGCAAACTCGAGCGCCCAGCTGTACGGATAATAAATCGTCTGCCGCAGGAGACCATTTGCATTGGTCATGATCGGAGCGATCACGTTGACCAGTTGCGCCAGACAGGCGAGTTGCACACGCTCTGCCTTGCGAATCAGCGAATTGATCAGACCACCTACCAGGAGGGCATCTTCTAGGTTATAGACTTCTTCCAAAAGGTGAGGGGCACTTTGCCTGTGGCCGTTCACCGCGTCACCGGTCCTGGCCCGGTACCACACGTTCCATTCATCGAAGCTCAGCCACAATTTCTTTGCCGAGCGTTTGTGTCCGCGGACTACATCGCACACCGCAGCCACTTCGTCGATTTGGCGCTCCATGCTCAAGTTCATCGCCAAGAACTTCGTGCTGTCTCCGCCCGTTTCCTCGGCATTGGTGAAGTAGCGATGCAAGGAAATGGCGTCCACGTAGTCGTAGCATTGCTCCAAAACTTCGCGGTCCCATTCCAGATAGGTGGGCATGCCAGGGCCGCTCGACCCGCAAGCCACGAGCTTTAGCGAAGGATCAACGTAGCGCATTTGCCGCGCGGCGTCCTGGGCCTTCAAACCATATTCGGTTGCCGTCATGTGGCCGATCTGCCAGGGGCCGTCCATCTCGTTGCCGAGACACCAGCGCTGGACTTTGTAGGGTTCGGCAATTCCATTTTTGCGCCGCAGATCGCTCCAGCGAGTGCCTTTCTCCAAATTGCAATATTCAACCAGCGCAGCCGCCTGTTCCGCGGTTCCCGTGCCCAGATTCAAGCCCAGCAGAGGTTCTGTCCCGGCGAGACGGCACCACGCGAGAAACTCATCCGTTCCAAACTCGTTCGAATTCATCGAATTCCATGCTTTGTCCAGCACCGCCGGGCGGTTTGCCTTTGGGCCGACTCCGTCAAGCCAGTTGTAGCCGGAAACAAAATTTCCACCGGGATAACGAATGATGGGAACGCTGAGTTTGCGAATTTCCTCGAGAACATCCTTGCGAAAGCCGCTGGAGTCCGAGAGCTTGGACTGCGGATCGTAAATGCCTTCGTAGATGGCCCGGCCGAGGTGCTCGAGGAAGGAGCCAAAAACTTCCCGATGAAGGGGAGCCAGCGTTCGCCGAGAATCGGCGTAGATTCGGACCGGCTGGCCCGCATTCGCCGCGGACGATTGGCCGAACAAGTTCCGCCCGAATGCAACGTTCGCGCCGAGCGCGATTCCCGCGGTAGACGCCTCTTGCAAAAAATGTCGCCGTGAGACTGAACGCATTTAGAAAGCTCCTCAGCAAATTCGGACTTAGACCGTGAGCGGTTCGATGTAGTTAGAGCCGCGCAAGCCAGGGACGTCTAATCGTGAGCGATCCGTGACTCCAAAGTAAGGCCGGCGGTGATTGTACTCCTCAAGTCAACGAGCAGGGCAAGCGCGCGATCTTATGGTGCAAATCAAACTAGCCGATTGTTCTTCTCCTCCGCTTCATTAAATCGTGTTAACGTACGCGGGCCGTGCGTCCTATATCCTGAATTTGCTTTCCAGGGGTGGAGGCTTAGGATGGGTGCCCGGAACCGCGGAAACTAAACGGCCATTTGGTGGGAACCCAATGTTCGATCTTGCGTGGCAGCGCCGGACCACAGCAGGAGTACGCGTTGCGAGTAGCATGCGGAATCGTGGAGAGCGGTAGATGAGCAAGGGTAAACACGGAATCCACCGGATCGCCGAAATGGCGAACGTTTCCATTGGCACGGTGGACCGGGCGTTGCACGGGCGCGGTGGGATCAAAGAGGCCACCCGCAAGCGCATTCTGCAAATCGCCCAGCAAATCGGTTACTCGCCGAATCTTGCGGCGCGCGCTCTTTCGGTTGCGAAATCACGCGTGCGTATCGGCGTGTGCATCCCCAAGGAAATCCATTTTTTCTACGACCAGCTTTGGGGCGGAGTCCTGGACGAAGCGCGGCATCTGGAGCAACTCGGGGTCGAGTTTGAAAACCGTCCCGTGCAAACTCTGGGAGAAGGGGATATAGAAGCGTTCAAGGAACTGGTGGAAAGCCGCGTCGACGGAATCGTTCTCACCGCAGGAAGTCCAAAAGAGTTAACACCCCTGATTAACGAAGCCGAAGCAAGAGGCGTTCGCGTCGTTTGTGTTTCGACGGATGCTCCGGAGAGCCACCGATCGAGCATCGTGTGCGTCGAGCCGCATTTAAATGGCTGTCTGGCGGGTGAATTTATGGGCAAGTGCGTTCCGCCAGGTTCCAAAGTGGCCGTCGTTGCCGGAATGCTCTCGACCGAAGATCACCGCAAAAAGACAGACGGCTTTTCCGAAGGATTTCTGCGCCACTGCCCCGAAGGGAAAATCGTCAGCGTGGTGGAAGGCCATGAGGATGAGGACGAGAGCTTCCAAAAAACATCCGATCTGCTCCGGCGTTTTCCCACACTCGACGGACTTTACGTAAACACGGTCAACTGCCTTCCGGTTTGCCGTGCTCTCGGTGCGCGCGGTTTCGAAGGAAAAGTAAAGCTCATCACCACGGACCTCTTCGCCGAGATGGCTCCGTATTTTCAAAAAGGAATCATCACCGCATCGATTTATCAACACCCTTACCGCCAAGGTCAAGTCGCCGTGCGTCTCCTCGCCGACAACCTCACTAACCGGGTTCACCTGCCTCCGGCAGCGCATCTCAGCCCCGGAGTCGTGATGTCCTCGAACTTGCATCTCTTTCGCGAGATGCGATCGATAGAAGCCAAGTCGAGCGAGCCTCTCCTCAAGAGCCGCACGGTCTTGCAAGCCTAAGAATTCGTCCGGTAATGAGTCAGTTTCCGGTTATCCGAAAAACCAAGATTTGATAGCCAGTCCTACCTTTGCTCCGGAGGGCGCATCTAATACTTAGACCTATGCAGAATTTTACCCGCCGGGAATTGCTTAAATTCGGTGCGGCAACAGCCGTTGCAGAACTGGCGTCTTTGGGTTTGTACGGATGCGGCGGTGGTTCTGCCACTTCTCCGCTGGTTCCCGCCGTATGCTCCAAATTAACTGACATCGACCATGTGGTGATCTTGATTCAGGAAAACCGCTCTTTCGATCATTACTTTGGAAGCTACCGCGGCGTCCATGGATTTTCCGATCGAAGCATGGCATTTCAGCAGCCCGACCCAGCGAATACAGCGAACTCCCCCGTGGGAGCACTCTTGCCATTTCACCTTGACACCTCCAAAACGAATGCAGCCTGCACGCACGACATCACCCACAACTGGGTGCCACAGCATCAGAGCTGGAACAACGGCGCAATGGACGGTTTTGTAACGTCGCGTCTTCCGATTAATCCTAATGACGCCGTATTAAGCATGGGCTACTACACTCGCGCAGATATTCCTTACTACTACGCCCTGGCCGATGGTTTCACTATTTGCGACAACTATTTTTGCTCGGTGATGGGCCCAACCGACCCGAATCGCCTCTACTCTATGGCGGCCTCTCTCGACCCAGATGGAAAAAACGGCGGCCCGATTTTGCAGACGATTGTCACGAACCGGGCAGCCTTTTACGGCCGTCTGACCTATACGACGATGCCTGAGCAGCTTCAGGCTCGGGGAATTTCTTGGAAGGTTTACTCGTCGCCGGATGAGACTGTTCTCGGCGGGATTCTGTCGGACAATGTTCTTTCCTACTTCAAAAATTTTCAGGATCCTGCCTCGGTGCTGCATCAGAATGCATTCGGACCGCAGTTCCCCGTGGACTTTCTGGCGGATTTGGCGACTGGGAATTTGCCCCAAGTCTCGTGGCTGGTCGGGTCGGTCCTAACCTCGGACCATCCGCCTTCGCCTTCGATCTTTGGTGAGAACATTCTTTCGCTCATCATCAGTGCTTTGGCAGCGAACCCCGTACAGTGGGCAAAGACTCTTTTGATTGTCACGTACGATGAGAATGGCGGATTTTTTGACCACGTTGCGCCAGTGACGGCTCCTCCCGGCACGCCAGGCGAATACGTGACCGCCCCCGCGGTACCGGATCCGACCGTAATCGGCAGTCCAGCGATAACCGGCCCGATTGGGCTGGGTTTTCGCGTCCCCACCCTGATCGTCTCGCCGTTCAGTCGAGGCGGGTTCGTGTCCTCGGACCTCTTCGATCACACTTCCTTGTTGCGATTCCTGGAAACTCGGTTCGGTGCGGAAGTGCCCAATTTGAGCGCCTGGCGCCGCTCGATGGTTGGGGATCTAACCAGCGCGCTCAATTTCCAAAAACCTGACCAGTCGATTCCGAATCTACCGTCCACACTTCCTGCCGTTCAGCAGGTGATCCAGCAATGTGTCGCGAACCTGGCTGGAACGACACCCTACGCAGTGCCAACCACTCAGACCGTTCCGACTCAGGAATCCGGAACCGCAACTCGCCCCAGCGGTGTGTGCTAGTCGTAACCGGATTCATAACGGAAGTCCGACTTACTTTGGTTGAGGCGCTGCGGAATTAAATTCGAGTTGCAGGCGTTCCATGCTTTGCTGGCCTGCGCGACAGCCTGCTGCTGCATTTCATCCAGGAGTGCTTGGAACGGGCGAGGGGGCGCGCAACGTGGACTCATCCAGATCCCCTCTGCCGAAATCGGTACGGGAGTTCAAATACTCGCGCAATTCACCGAGAATTTTGCCGCGGAAGGGTTCGGGAAGCATCTGGGCGCGAAGGTGAGCGGTGGAAATGGCGTTGGCTTCGTCGACGATAAGTTCCTTGCGCTGGTCGTAATGGGGATGCGCCATGGGAAGCATGAAGCCGAGCAGGAGACTGAGAAGGACATTGAGGCCATCGCGGGCGGATTCTATGTGAGAAAGGTTTTGCTCATCGCGGCGCCGAAAGTGGAAGCCGAGATTCACACAGAACAAGAGACCCAGGAGAAGGATGACGAAAAAGAGCCAGGGATGATCGATGAGCCAGAGCAAGGCGTACCTGTTCGCACGGGGAAAACGTGATTCGTCGGACTCGTTGCTAAACGCGTAGAAAGATATCACAACCGCAGCGAACCGGGATAAGTCCTGACAAACGTTCTTACGGAGAAATGGAATCCGGCCAAAACGACATGTCCATCGAGATAAAGCCTGAGTTTCTTGCAGGCTTCTGCCTATGCGACAATCACGATCAGGCAAATGGATTCAGGACGCTTTCGATTCGGCCTGTTTGAGTTCGACCTCGCCACACGAGAACTCCGGCGCGAGGGCGTGCTTCTCCCCTTACAATCGCAACCCGCACTGGTGCTCTCCCGCCTCATCCTGCGTGCCGGCCAAGCGGTTTCCCGCGAGGAACTGCGTAGCGCAGTTTGGGGCGCCGAAACGTTCGTTGATTTCGACCGTGGACTGAACTTTTGCATTGGACAGATTCGCCTCGCGCTCGATGACGATTCGGTGAAGCCCCGATATGTCCGAACGCTTCCCAAGCGCGGGTATCAATTCATCGCGCCCATCGAACGGGTTGGCGGAACCCCCGAACGAATGGAAACGGTTCCCGCGAAAAAGAGATTCTCGTCGAGGGCGGCAGCGTTGGTGTGCGCCGCGGTCGTTTTGGTGACGTTGGCAGTGAGCGCAGGATACTGGCTGCGGTCGTGGCAAGGCTCGAAGCCACGGCCGGTCGTCGCGGTGTTGAAATTCGACAATGAGACGACCGATCCAGGCATGACTCATTTCAGCGACGCGCTCACGGACAATGTGGTGGAGGAGATCACGAAGCTCAGCCTCGGACGATACGACGTGATCGGGAACGCGCATATATTAAGGCTGCCGCGCGACCAGCGTGACCTGAGCGCAATCTCGTCGTCGCTTCATGCTGGGTACGTCGTGCTCGGACAGATCCAAACGAACGGCGCGCAAACCCGTATCCTCGTCCACCTAATTCGTTTGCCGGACCAGACGCACCTGTGGGTCACGCGTATGGATCGTACGATTGCGGATCTCGATCCGCTGAGCATCGAATCGGAAGTGGCTCAGAAAGTTGGCGCGGAATTTTCTGAGCGCGTTGCGAAAGATTCGAGCGGAAGTCCCTTGCCTCCGGCTCCAAACCATTGAATTCCTGAGAGATAGCGCCTAACATTTTCCTAGCCCAAAGATCGGCGACCTAGCTTGCCTCGCAATAATGTCGGGAACATTATCGCGCAAGTGTTTGAGTCTTAGAGGTGTTGCATGCCAAATGTTTGGTCTCGTCGAAGTTTGTTCGAACTGGCTTCGGTGGCGCTGCCTTTCGGCAGCATCGGGTTCCGGCTGCCAATGGCTGGAATGGAAATCGCTGACAAGGATGACTCATCGAATCGCGAATCGGTGACGGATATGTTTCCGATGCAGTCGCCGGAACTAACACGTGAAATGGTCACCGTTTCGCACTTCAATGTGAACCGCGTTAAGGAGTTGGTCCAGTCTCGTCCGTCCCTTGCACGCGCATCGTGGGACTGGGGCTTTGGTGATTGGGAATCGGCACTAGGGGCCGCTTCCCACATGGGTAACAGACCAATTGCCGCGTACCTAATCTCCAAGGGCGCACGTCCATCGCTGTTTTCCGCGGCGATGCTTGGCCAACTCGAGGTAGTCAAAGCAATGGTAGCTGCCAACCCACACGCGGAGCGCATTCGAGGACCACACGGCATTAGCCTGCTCGCACATGCAAAAATGGGCGGCGAACCAGCGCGCCCAGTGTTCGAGTTCCTGCAGTCGCAGGGTGACGCCGACGCAGACCCGCCGGTTCCCCTGAGCGACAGCGAGATTGCCGCGCTGGCGGGAACATACGTCTTTGGTTTCGGAGCGAGCCAGCAAATCGACTTGACAGCTGAACGACGTGAAAGCGTGTCGTCCATGTACAGCCCCCTGACGTGGACGCGCAAGGGCATGATGGGCCGCCCACTCGTGCACCTCGGTGACCGCTCATTCTATCCGGCTGGCGCTCCGTCGGTCCGAATCCGCTTTGCGGAAGAAGGCGTATCAGTAGTGATGACTATTTACGATCCTGAGGTGGTACTCGTAGCCCACCGAAGGCAAGAGCAGAAGTGACTTCGTGGGATGTCGGAGAAGTTGGATCACGTTCCAGACAAATGGCTACCGCACCACGTGTGTTCTGCGGGCCTGCACACGAAACAGCCATACCCACATGATGGGATTAATGCCTTATGAACGGGGTACTCGGACAAGAGTCCGGTATACCGGATATTCGACTTTCGTAATACGATTGTCTTGTCATGGCCTTTGGACACCCAATCGCCCCCCGCCGAAGCGGCATATCTGCTCCAATACACTCGCGCTATCATTCCCCTAATCCGAGGTGCAACCGTGTCTCACTACACCAGACGTGAATTCCTGAAAACTGGACTCGCCGCCGGCGCCCTTGCTGTCACCGGAAGTCTCCCGCTGACCGCGGCGCGCCAGACCGCGACAGATTGGGTAACGCTAGGAAAATCTGGAGTGAAGGTGACGCGGCTCGCGTTTGGCACAGGCAGCTTCAGCGGCGAGGTACAGCGCGACTTGGGACAAGACGGGTTTACGAGGCTGGTGCGCTACGCCTACGACAGCGGTATTCGCTTCTTCGAGACTGCTGAGTCTTACGGCGAGATGCACAGGATGCTCGGATTGGCCCTGAAGGGCATTCCACGCGATAGCTATCGCCTTATGTCAAAGGTGACCACCCGGCAAGGCGTCCATCCGCAACAGAAATTCGACGAGCTGCGCAAACTCGCGAATACCGAATACTTCGACGTCATGCTGTTGCACTGGCAACATACCGCGACATGGCCCGCAGACACGAGCAGGTGGCAGGATGGAATTCTGGAGGC
>Ga0209736_1000363_pt1 | contig 14639 bp, 11 predicted proteins | sample BlaSpr_A8_Ref_M3_FD_187992 | JGI IMG/M metagenome (GOLD analysis project Ga0209736, IMG submission 187992) | Forest soil microbial communities from Thunder Bay, Ontario, Canada - Black Spruce, Ontario site 2_A8_Ref_M3 (SPAdes) (version 2) | ecosystem: Environmental > Terrestrial > Soil > Boreal...
AGTATTCGATGATCTTCTTGCCGAACGCGGTGCGCGACGACAGCCGCTTCACCATCTTCTCCAGCGCTTCCTCCGCCTTGCCGATGGTGCGCATGCAGTGATGGATGCGGCCGGGACCGAGGCGGCCCTGCGCGATCTCAAAGCCCCTGCCCTCGCCGAGCAGGATATTGCTGACGGGAACCCGGACGTTCTCCAGCAACACTTGGGCATGGCCGTGCGGCGCATCGTCGAAACCGAACACCGGCAGCATCTTCTCCACCGTGATGCCCTTGGCGTCGCGCGGCACCAGAATCTGCGATTGCTGCTGATGGCGCGGCGCGCTGGGATCGGTCTTGCCCATCACGATCAGCACCTGGCAGCGCGGATCGCCGACGCCGGATGACCACCATTTGCGCCCGTTGATCACATAGTGATCGCCGTCGCGCTTGATGCTGGTTTCGATATTGGTGGCATCCGATGACGCCACCGCAGGCTCGGTCATCAGGAAGGCGGAGCGGATTTCACCGTCCATCAGCGGCCGCAGCCACTTCTTCTTGTGCTCCTTGGTGCCGTAACGCATCAACACTTCCATGTTGCCGGTATCCGGTGCGGAACAGTTGAACACTTCCGAAGCCCAGCCGATATGGCCCATCTGTTCGGCGAGCGGGGCGTATTCCAGATTGCTCAATCCGGCGCCGCGGAATTCGTCATCCTCGTGCGACGACGGCGGCATGAACATGTTCCACAGGCCTTCGGCGCGCGCCTTCTTCTTCAATTCTTCCAGGATCGGGATCGCTTTCCAGCGCTCGCCCTCGGCGTCCTGCTGCTTGTAGATCGGCACGGCGGGCCGGACATGCTTATGCATGAACGATTCCACGCGGTTGAGCCATTCGCGCTGACGGTCAGACATGTTGAAGTCCATGGAGCGTTCCTCACATTTTTCGGCGAAAATTGTTGGCGGCACTGTCTCCCCGCCGCCCCTCGTCCGCAAGACTAATTTTACCGCTGCTACAGCGGCTGCGACGACGGCCGGCCGGGTCGGGGCTGCCCCGCGCACGACTTGCGCATTGACATTCCCCGGCTCGAACGATAGTTTCATACAACTGTTTGAATTGCAACGCCCCCGTTGCATAGGGCCCATGTGATGGCGTCGGATCACACCAGGAGCGCGATCCTGAATGCCGCCGAACGGCTGTACGCCGATCGCGGCTTCGGCGACGTCACGCTGCGCGACATCGTCGCCGCGGCAAACGTCAATCTCGCGGCAGTGAACTATCATTTCGGCTCCAAGGACGAGTTGATCGCCGAACTGTTCGTCACCCGCAGCCTCGCCACCAACCGCGAGCGGCTCAATGAACTGAAAGCGGCCGAGGAAGCCGGCGGCGGACGCGCAAACATTGACGCCATTCTGCGCGCGCTGGTCGGGCCGACGCTGCGCGGCTGCCTCGGCCCCGACCGCGAGCGCTCGACCGCGGCGCGCTTCATGATCCGGGCCTCGATCGAATCGGTGCCGCCGATCCGCCGCATCAAGAACCGCGAGATCGATCATTTGCGAAAGTTCGCCGCCGCGATGCGGCGCTCGCTGCCCGGCCGCGACCAGGTCGATCTATACTGGGGGTTGCACTTCGCGCTCGCGATGGCGCATCAGACCATCCGCGACAGCGAGCGATTGACAAAACTGTCGGAGGGATCGTGCGATCTCAACGACGTCGAGGGCATCATCGACCGCGTCGTCGCGGTGTCGGTGATGGCGCTGACCGGCGGCGAGGCCAGGATCGCCGAGAAGGTCAGCGCGCAGCGCGCCCGCTAGCCACGGCGGCGCGCCACTATTCCGGCGGAGAGATCGCGCGAACGACCTCCTGCAATGCTGCGGGCGCGGCGATCATGTCGGCGTGCTTCATGTTCGGCACAATCGTAACCGGGATATTCACGCCAAGGCGCTGTAGCAGCGGCGCGAACTGGTCCGCGACCACCTGCTCGTCGGCATCGCCAACCAGCACCGCGGCCGGACGGCGGATATTTTTCAAATAGGTCTCATAGCCACGTCCCGCGCCGAAATTCATCGCCAACCGATAGGAATAGCCAGCGGTCGTGTCTCGCGACGGACCGCGGGATACTGCGTAACTGATGACCGGAAATCCATCGAACCAGTGAATGCCTAGGCTTCCGAGCCAAGTGATCGTCACGATGCGCGGGACGGCAATGTTGGTCCAGCCCCCGGCGTTCGGGCGCCAGGCTGGCGACCCCGGCAGGATCGGGGATAACAGCACATAGCGGTCGAACAGCAGCCCATAGGGGCCGCCCGCGAAGCGGATGCTGAACCCCGCCCCGCCGGAGAAGCCGACCAGCGTGCGGGTCTCGCCGCGTCGCGCCGGCCCGAGTTGGGAGACGAAGTCCGCAAGGTCGTCATCGATCTGTCCGATGTAATCGATGTCGCCGCGCCGGCCCGAACCGCCATGGCCGCGAATGTCCAGCACATAAGCGGTCACTCCGGCGGCGCGCAGCGACTGCGCCAGCGCATGCATGCTGGTTCCGGGGCCGGCTGTACCGTGGACCAAAATCGAAATTCTGTCAGGCTCCGCGGGATAGGCGTAATATTGCAGGCTGGCGCCGTCGCGCGCCTGGAATTTCCGGGGTGCGGGAACATCGCCGACGTCGATCTGCTCGAGCGATCTAGCCATCGAGACCATTGGCGGCGGGGATGTCGGTGCGTCGAACGCAATGACGGCAATGGGGATGATCGCGATCAGGACCAAGAGGCCGATCAAGCCGAGCAGCAATTTGTACATCACTTGCGTCTCCTCCACGCACCGAATTCAATTTCAACTTCAGCGTCGAACGCCCACTTCCGGCTTCAGGCGGCGTGCTGTTCCGGTTTGAGCAGGCGGTAATGCAGCCGCGCGTAGTTCCCCAGCAGCTTCACCGCGCCGTTGAGCGCGAGCAGCAGCAGCGCGCCGCAGCCCATGCTGGCGGCGATCAGCCCGATGCCCGCCAGCGCGCGCAGCACCATGGCGCCGATCGAGACGAAGTGCCCGATCTTGAACAGGCTCAGCAACAATCCGATGCCGACGATCCCGAGCACGAAGATCACGAGGCCCATGACGATCATGGCCAGCATCACGGCGAACATGAGTGGCAGCAGCAATAGAATATCGACCGCGGCCAACCCGCCCAGCGCCAGCAAAGCCGCCCCCGAATTGCCGAGGCTGCGGTGATTTTCCCAGCGCCGTAAGCCTGTTTCGGCGCGCAATTCCCGCGCCAGCCGCCGCGGATCGCCAAGGGCTGCCGCCACCTCCTCCTCGCTTCGGCCGGACGTATTGGCTTCGTCGAAATAGGCGGCGTAGTCGGCGAGGATGTCGTCGATCTCGTGGGCCGGAAGCCCGTCGAGACCATCGCTGAGGATGTGCAAGAAGGCGTCGCGGTTCATTTCAGGCTCCTCCGATCAGCTGGTTGACGGCATCCATGAACGCCCGCCACTCGCGCTTCTGCGCCACGAAAGCCGCACGGCCGCTCGACGTCAGCCGATAGTATTTTCGCGGCGGGCCGCTGTTCGATTCTTCCAGGCGGGTATCGACCAGCCCGTCATTCTGCATCCGCCGCATCAAGGGGTAGATCGTCCCCTCCCCGATGCCGACGCCGGTCGCCAGCGTGCTGGCGATCTCGTAGGCGTAGCTTTCCCGGCGAGCCAGAAGCGCCAGCACGCACAGTTCGAGTGCTCCCTTCTTGAGTTGGATCTGGATCGAATCGGTCATCGGGAGCCGTACATTGGACGAAGTCTATAACAAGGTACCTATTAATACAAGGTACCTGTTAATGGCAATGGCTGTCTTGGACCAGCCGCCGCCATGGCCGGGCTGGTTCCGGCCATCCACGTCTTCTTCCCTTGGCAGCTAAGACGTGGATGCCCGGCACAAGGCCGGGCATGACGAGGTTGCTAGAAAGCCCCATTCAATTGGCTGCTCTGAGTCAGGCTCTCCGGATGGGTCTGAGACCGTCATGGTGAGGAGCACGGCAACGCCGCGCGTCTCGAACCACGAGGCCAGGGGTATGCGGCACGCCCACCAACATGCGAGCCCGGGTCGCAGCGTCGCTTAGCTCGCGCCGAGCGCCTCCGGCTGGACCCCGAGGCGGTGCAACAGCGCCGCATCATGGTCTTCGCCGGGATTTCCGGCCGTCAGCAGCGTGTCGCCGACGAAAATCGAATTGGCGCCGGCGAACAGGCACAGGGCCTGCATTTCATCGGTCATGGCGGTGCGGCCCGCCGAGAGGCGGACATAGGATTTCGGCATCATGATGCGCGCCAGCGCTATGACGCGGACAAACGCGATCGGGTCGATCGGGCCGGCGTTGGCGAGCGGCGTGCCGGCGATCGGGATCAGCATATTGATCGGCACGCTTTCCGGAGGTTCCGGCAGGTTGGCCAGCGTCACCAGCATATCGACGCGGTCGACCGCCTCTTCGCCCATGCCGACGATGCCGCCGCAGCAGACTTTTATGCCGGATTCCCTGACATGCGAAAGCGTTTCCAGTCGGTCGGCAAAGCTGTGGGTGGAAACGATCCGGCCGTAGTGGCGCTCGGACGTATCGATGTTGTGGTTGTAATAATCGAGACCGGCCTCGCTCAGCCGCGCGGCCTGCCCGCGGTCGAGCATGCCGAGCGTCATGCAGGTCTCCATGCCCAGCGCCTTGACGCCTTCCACCATGGCGACGACGGCGTCGATGTCGCGATCCTTGGGACTGCGCCATGCCGCGCCCATGCAATACCTGGTCGCGCCGGCATCGCGGGCCTTGCGCGCTTCGGCGACAACGCTCTCCACGGCCATCAGCCTGGACGCCTTGAGGCCGGAATCGTGATGGACCGACTGGCTGCAATAGCCGCAATCCTCCGGGCAACCGCCGGTCTTGATGCTGAGCAACCGGCTGAGCTGCACCTTGTTGGGATCGAAATGCCGGCGGTGCACGGTCTGCGCCTGAAACAGCAGGTCATTGAAGGGCGCCTCATAGAGCGCCAGGGCCTCTTGCCGCGTCCAGTTCCCGCTTCTGTCGAAGCATGCGGGCGTCATCGATGCGAGCGTCATATCCCCTCCAGAGCGAGCCCCCGGCCGCACTGCGGCCCGGTCAATGCACGCTATGCCCGATCGGCGGCTCCATCGCAATCCCAGCCATCTTCACCCTATCGTTTGCCCTTCGCGGCGAGACTACGCCATCGCGACGCAGTCGATTTCGATGCCGCATGGGCCGGTCCATTCCGGCACGCAGACGAAGATCCGCGCCGGCCTACGCTCAGAGCAACCGGGTTTCGGGCCGCGAACGCTCGCCACGCTGCCACCGCTCATACATGGCGGTATAAACGGTCTCGATATCGCGCCGAAACCGGTCGGTATCGAACAGCGGGAACGTTGCGCGGTTCTGCGCCAGCCTTGCCAGGATGTCCGCGCGGTAATCGCCGTCGCCCGCCAGCCTCAAGGCCAGCGCCTCGTATTCCACGAGCGAGTGCGTAATCAGTTCGGTCAATCCAATCGCGCTCAACAGGCTTGCGGCCACCCGTCCGGCAAACGTCGCGCCAACACAGGTCACAACAGGCAGTCCCGCCTGGAGCGCGTCGGTCGCCGTGGTGTGCGCATTATAGGGAAGTGTATCGAGAAACAGGTCGGCCAGCCGATGGCGCGCCAGATGCCGATCCAGTTCGAGCTTGTCGGCAAACACCAGACGCTCCGGATCGATGCCGCGGCGAGCGGCTTCGCGGCGCAGATTGCTCTCCGCCACCGCATTGTCGCGCAACAGCCAGAGCACGCTGCCTTCGACCGCGGCGAGCAGCCGCATCCACACCTCGAACACCGGCGCCGTCATCTTGGCGCTCTTGTTGAAGCAGCAGAACACAAAACCCTGCTCCGGCAATCCGGCTTCGGTGCGGGTCGGAACGTGCTCGCTGATCTTCAATTTCGAATCGTTCACCCAATAGGTTGCCGGCAGATGCACGATTCGCTCGGTATAAAACGGCTGCTGGTCCAGCGGCAGCACAATCTCGTCGGCGATAATATAGTCGATGAAATCGACGCCCATGCTCCCGGGAAAACCGAGATAGCTGACCTGGATCGGTGCACCGCGCTGCGCGAAAATTCCGGGGCGGGAATTGCGGGTATGGCCCATCAGGTCGACCGCAATGTCGATCTCGAGATCGCCGATCAGCGCGGCGATCTCGCGGTCGCTGCTGGAGCGGACGTCGTGGAAGCGGTCGAATGCCCCGATCACGCGCGCACGGATGTCGCTGCGATCTTCCGGCCCGAAGGAAATCCCGATCACCTCGAACCGCGCGCGGTCGTGCAGCTCAAACAGCTCCGCGATCAAATGAGCCATCGGGTGGTTGCGAAAGTCCGCCGAGACATAGGCGATCCGGATCCTGTCGTGGCGCCGGACCGGCCGCTGCGGCGGAGGTGGCGCAACGGGTATATTGTGCCGGGCGAAATTCCGCGCGCATTGCAGCTGCAACGACGGATCATCGCTGGAGAACAGCCCTATGAAGGGCGCGACGAAGCCTCCCTGCTCCGCGATCCAGCGCTTCAGTGTTGGCGAGACCCGTTCGGTCAGCCTCCAGTCGCAGGCTTCAAGGGCGGACGTGGCGAGCGCCGACAGCGCCTGGCGATGATTGGGATCGGCGGCAAGCACCCGCTCGAACACGGCGAGCGCCTCGTCGTGGCGTTTGAGCGCCTGCAACGCGGCGCCGCGATTGGAGAAGGCCTCCGCATAATCCGGCTTGATCGCCAGCGCCTTGTCAAAACTCGCCAGCGCTTCGCTAGGCCGCTCCAGTTTCATCAGCACGATGCCGCGGTTATACCAGGCCTCGGCATAGTCGGCCTTGAGCGCCAATGCGCGGTCGAAGCTCACCAGCGCACCATCGAGAAAATTGAGCGCGATCATCGCGATGCCGCGATTTGAAAGGGCCTCGGCATATTCAGGCCTGATGGCCAGCGCGTGCTCGTAGCTCGCGAGCGCCTCCTCGAAGCGCTTCATTCTCAGAAGCACGATGCCACGATTGTAGAAGGCGTCGGCATAGTCCGGCTGGATCGACAGCGCCGAATCGATGCTCGCCAGCGCTTCGTCGAGACGATCGAGCCGCTCGAGCGCCACGCCGCGGTTGTTGAGCGCGACAAACGGGTTCGGCGAAGTGTCAACGATCTGCCGATACAATTGCTCGGCGTCGGCCAGCATGCCTTGTTGAAACAAGCCATTTGCGCGGGCGAGCAGTTCTGCAACATCGGGAGGCGACTTCAGCGACAAACCCCATCTTGCCGCGTGATCCTTGGGCGATCCTTGGGCGGCTGTCTCACGCGTTCCCCGTGCGGGCAGGCTTTGCAGCTTCGCTTTTCAAGCGGTCAGCGACCTCGCCCACCACGTCAGCCGGAATTGAACCACGTAGGGAAGGCCCAAGCTAGTGGTCAATCTAACCGATAATCCTCCACCGGAGTCTCGGAAATAGTGATGGGCTCCCGTATTCAGCTTGGAACCGTATTCGGGACGGTGTTGCGCGAAATCCCCTAATGACATTTTTGTATTTTCGCCCCGGAACGATTCCCCGATTCCGGCGTAGCATAATTGGCGCTGGATAATAGGGGGGAGCATTCGTTGGAAGAGTCGCCCGTTATCTTGGTTGTCGAAGACGACCCCCCGATTCAGATTATCGTTGAAGACGCGCTTGCAGATGGCGGTTTTGAACCGGCTATCACCCCTTCCGGCGAGGAAGCAGTGACCCTGCTCAAGGGACACAAGGGCAAATACCACGGGCTCGTGATCGACATCACACTGCTGGGCAGGCTTGATGGATGGGAGGTCGCGAAGCTGGCCAGAGAGATCGACCCGGCCTTTCCCATCCTCTACATCACCGCTGCACATGCCGACCGGTGGCCCTCCCAGGGTGTTCCCAACAGCGGTCTTCTGACCAAGCCATTTGTGCCAGCGCAACTTGTCACTGCCGTTTCCTCCGTTGTTGCTCATCGTCCGGTTCTGAGGGGTGAAGGGGCCGTGGGCCCCATGAGTTACAAAGGGATAGAATATTCCCTTAAATTGGTTGAGCCGGGCATCTGGGAATACAGGTTTCATATCGGCCGTGCGATCAAGACCGGCACGACGAAAGTAAGCCATGAACACTTGGCTATCCGACGTGTCGAGGAGCGAATTGGCCGCGAGCTTGTGAACTCCGGGCTCTACAGAGCTCCCTGAGTAGTTGAACTCGGGATCTACGGACCGACGCGCCCGCCTTTGGTCCGACAGATCATCCTTATCGATATCAATTCGCGAAGACTTTTCGATAGATGATCCCGATTGGGCGCCTCGGCATCGATCCGCTCCGGAGGCCGGCGATGATCAATGGAGCGAAGCTACCGCCCGCGCTTCCTCATGTGCCGACTAGATAATTCCCTGCTTTTTCAGCTCGTCCAGTTTCGCGTCGTCATAGCCGAGCTTCGTCGTCAACACCGTCCTTGTATCCTGGCCCAGCAGCGGCGGTGCGCGATAGTCCTTCACCGGCGTCTCGGAAAAGGTGATGGGATTGCGGATCAGCGACAGATCCGGTTCGAAGGGGTGGTTGACCTTGATCTCCATGCCGCGCTGGCGCACATGCGGGTCGGCGAACACCTGCGCGAAATCGTTGACCGGCCCGCAGGGCACGCCGGCTCGCTCCAGTTCTTCCAGCCAATAGGCGACCTTGTTCTTCAAAAACAGCCCGGCGAAGATTGCCATGATCTCCTTGCCGTTGACGACGCGGTCGTTATTGCAAGTGAATTTCGGGTCGGTCGCCAGCCCCGCGCTGCCCAGCACCGCGCAGGTTCGGGCGAACTGCGCATCGTTGCCGACCACCAGCATCAACTCGCCATCGGCGCAGCGAAACACGCCGGCCGGCATGCCGCCATTGCCCCAGGTACCGCGCCGCGGCGGCGTCTTGCCGTTGACGAGATAGATCTGCGCGTAATGCGACAGCGAGGCGATCACGGTGTCGAGCAGGCAGACGTCGATATGCTGGCCCGCCCCGCCATTGGCCTTGCGATGATAGAGTGCGGCGAGAATCCCGATCGAGGTGTTCATGCCGGTCATGTAGTCGACAATGCTGGGGCCGACCTTCATCGGGCCCGCTCCGGGCTCGCCGTCCATATGGCCGGTGACGCTCATCAACCCGCCCATCGCCTGAAAAATCGCGTCGTAGCCGGCGCGCGGCGCGTAAGGTCCGGTCTGGCCAAAACCGGTCACCGAGCAATAAATGATGCCGGGATTGACGGTGCGGATCGATTCGTAATCGAGCCTGTAGCGCTTGAGGTCGCCGACCTTGAAATTCTCCATCATGATATCGCAGGATTTTGCCAGGTCGCGAATGATCTCCTGGCCTTCGGGTTTTGCCAGATCGACGGTGACCGATTTCTTGTTGCGGTTGGCGCACAGGAAGAATGAGTTGTTGTTGTTCTCTCTGCCTTCGGGATCGACGAGATAGGGCGGCCCGAAAGCGCGGGCATCGTCGCCGCCGCCCGGCCGCTCGATCTTGATCACCTCGGCGCCGAGATCGGCCAGCATCTGCGCCGACAGTGGCCCCGCGAGCACCCGCGTCAGATCCAGAATCTTGATGCCAGAAAGCGGCAAACCCGACATGAACATTTCCTCCGAACCTTCGAGGCCCCGGAACCAAGGCCGGCGCTGAACGCATTCCGGCGATACACTATTTTTTGACGGCCAGCCCTGCGTTCACGGCATGCTGCTATCGGCCTGCCGCGGCGCGGACCCCCGTGTTTCATAACTTGAACGCTCTGCTACTGACAGGCCTGGCGTCCATTCGGGCTCGCCGGGAATTGGTCTTGAAGCTGGTCAGCCGGTGGGGTGCAGGCCCATCGCCATTTGCCAGGTTGACCTCTGGTTGCTTTTTTGAGCAAACAAAGTCAGGGGGCAGAACTGCGATGAAGTATTTTCCTGACGAGCCGGCCGGCGGCATGTGGGCAAGGTACGCCGTTGCTGTGCTTCCGCTGCTCTTTCTGATCGTCGCGCTGCTGTATTCCGCCAGCTCCGCGCCCTGGGGCCGGCAGGTCGATCCGGAAGCGACCTATGCGATGAACGGCATCGCCTGGGCCGCAGACGGTCTCATGAGGAAAAGCGATCATCCGGGCACGACGACCATCCTGCTGGTCGGGGTCGTCGTCAAGTTGTGGATGTTTCTCGTCGGCTCCTCGGACGTCATCGAATTTGGCCTGAAGAACTTCGACGGGGTGATTTATGCCTCGCGCGCCGCCCAGGTGCTGGTCCTGGCTGGCGCATTGCTCGCCTCCGGCGTCATTGTCAGGAACGTCACACGGAGCGCTTTCGCGGCGATGCTGTTCCAGATCGCGCCCTTCGTTCACCCCGAGGTGCTGCACTTCGAAGTCATGCTGATACCGGAAAGCCTGATGGTTTCATCTGCCATCCTCGGGATGGCGCTCGTGCTCAAGGCTGCACTCGACGAAAAGCGGCCATCGCTCGGGCTTGGTGCGGCACAGGGATTGATCTTCGCGCTCGGGTTGTCATCGAAATATCTGCACTTTCCCTTGGCCATTTTGGGAGTCAGTTTGTTCAGGAATCGATGGGCATTCCTGCTGGCGTGCATGGTTGCCGTCATTTCGTTTCTTATCTTGAATCGCATTTTGAATCCGCTGGTCTTTTCCCTTGGATGGCAATGGCTGGTCCGTTTGGCGACCCACAAGGGCATGTACGGCCACGGCGAAGCGGGCTTTGTCGATTTCGAGGAATTTTGGCCGAACATGGCTGCCATCATCCTGGCGGCACCGGTCGTATTTGCGGTGTTTGCGATTGGAGCGCTCGCCGCGCTGGCACGCATGGTGACCAGCCGTCGCTTTCTGGACCCGATCAGCCTGACGCTGATCGCCTCGTGCCTGGCGTTTGCGGCTCAGCTCGTGGCTACATCCAAGCATTTCGCGCTGCATTACATGCTTGCGTCGTGGGTGCTGACGGGGGCCGTTCTCGTTCTGACCCTCGTTGAGGTCCGCCGGTTATTCCCGGGCGTTTCGCCGCGATCAGTCGCCGGCGCAACCGTGCTGGTTTGCGCCATGCTGATCGTAGCGACGCTCGTCCAGATCAGGCGCGATGCGCTGCAACAGATTGCGCTCAACACCATTGGAGCGAAGCTGGGACAGGCGGTGGTGGCTGCCGGTCCGTCATGCGCCAACGTATCCACCATGTTCGTGCGAGCGCCCGAGAATGACATGAGTTTCGGGGCGGACACGACCCTCAGCACCTTGGAAATGGTGCAGCGGTATTCCGAAGTCTATCAGCGCGCTTTCAAGGTGCCGCTGCTGGACCACAGCAGCTATTACCTTGGTGAGTTGCGAAAGAATTTCCTTCCCTTCAGCTATCCGCAGCTGGCCGCGGAATATCCCTGCATCGTGGTGCGGACCTACCTTCCGCTCAACGCCGCAACCTCGCTCGGCTTGCTCGAACTGAACCCCGATTATTGTCGGGTCGAGAGCGTAAACGTCTATACGGTCGGGATCGCCTGCGAGAAAATCCGGGATGCCTATGCGAAACTGAGCCCCATTCAGGATACGTCGTTGTTCCGCTGATCGAGACCGGCGCGCAGGCGATCCAGCGCGAGCGCGAGCGCCTGCTCGGCGACGTAAGCCTGCCTCCAGCGCAATGTGAGATTGGAGCATTGATCCAGCCCGAAAAGACGGCTCAGAAGAACAGCACCTCGTCAGACACAGTTTCGTGGTTCCCGGCCGCAGCTAACTCCGGCTGGGGCGCCAGGCCAAAGCGATTGGAGAACGCGTGATGAACCTTCCTCTCGCCGACCATGGTATATTTGGAGTACAGGTCATCGAAAAATTCGCCGGCATTGTGGACTTCGCTTGACGACAGGCGCTCGAGATTCGGGTCGATGTCTTCGAGCCGCGCTGCAACGCCCGGAAGCGCGGCAGACTTTTCGCCTAACGCCGACATCATGCCCTTGGCGTTGGTCATCAAAGCTTCGAATTCCGCGCTTTCCCGTGTCAAATGGCTCATCAATTGACCGAGTTGGCCATTACCGGCCTCGATTTCCCGGATCGCGCTGACGATCAGATTTTCGGTATCTGCAACGTTTAGAGAATCTTCCTCCAGTCGCAAACCCTTCAAACTATCGGCCGACCGCGCCATGCTGTCCAACACAGGCTGCAGCATGCTGGCTCCGTCCGAGATGTGGTCCGCGGTGGTCTTGAGCTCATTTGCGATGACGACGAAGGCCCGACCCTGGGCACCCAGTTGACTGGCCTTCAGCCCGGCGTTCATACCGATGAGAATGATATCAACGATGGTTTCGCCAAGCGCGGAAATCGCAACGCGAAATTTTCCGAGCATGTCCTCCAATATCGAGATCGATGCATCGACCGATTTTTTTGCGCGCCCGCATGCGGAGATCAGCACGATTGCCTGAGCGAGCTTTTGTTGCATGAGCGAAAGGAACGACGACATATCATCGCCCGGGCCGCCGAACAGCGCCCGGCCGTGGCCGACGATCCTGGTTGAATCTGTCGACAGAGCCTTCAGGGTGCGGCCGATTCCGTCGATGTCGGCCTCGAAGCTGGATATGGTATCCTTCAGTTGCGCGGCCTGTAGCAGGCAAATCAGGGGCGCTGCCGCTGCGCGACCATCGGTCGTATCTCTACAAGCGGGCGCTGGTCCGATTTCCATACCGGCGGCCATGCGCAATCCGCGGCAGATAACGTGCACGACGCCTATCGCTGCGGCATCGCCGACAGCATGTACAACGATCCAGAGATTTGGGCAGGCCATCTAACAAGTGCTTCCCGCTCGCCGCGCATGAGCGGCGGTTGCTAGAATCGTCCTGTCAATGTCGATCAGCTTCGCCGATGGTTACGCCAGTCCGGCCCGGTTGCGCAGACCTTGATCCGGACTTCGCAGGTGGGTTCTTGGGATCAGTGTTCGCGCTCACAACGTCGCGTGCCATTTCGAGGCAGCTCAATAGCTCGACGTAGCTCGCGAAAACCGCGCCCACACAGGTCTTCTTGTCGGCACCAGCGAACTCGGTCCACGCCTGTTGGAGTTGCCGAAGCGCGATCGCTTCGTCGCGAGAGCAGCGGTCGAAGTCGACCATCGATCCGGCCTCAAAACGACACTCTCTTGCGATATCGAATGTCGGTACCGTGTTGGAAACCGGAATAGGTGAAAGCGTTGCCAGGATTGCAATTGGTAGATGAAGCAGCATGTCAGCCTCCTTCTGGTTTGATCGCCTAATGGGCCATGTGGACAGCACCCCCGAGCTTGACCTTGCGGAGCGCAAGCGCGAGCGGCACGGCGGAAAGCGAGATCAGCATCAGCACCCAGAACGCATCCATGTAACCCAGGAAGGACGCCTGCGCCTGCACCTGCGCGCCAATCCATTGAATGGCCTGGTCATGGGCCTGCGCCAACGAGCTGCCATGGTTGGTGAAGAAGCCTGTGACCTGTTGCAGCGTGTCCTGATATTGCGCGCTGGATGGAACGACTTGCTCGATGAGCCGGTTCTGGTGGAACTGCTCGCGGTGCGTCAACACGTTGGAGACGATGGAGACGCCGATCGAGCCGCCGGTATTGCGGGCTGCGTTGATCAGGGCCGAGGCTTGGTCGGTCAAGGATAGCGGAATGCCATCGTAGGATGCGGCCATGATCGGCACGAAGATGAGCGGCAGTCCGACGCCCAGCAGCATCCGCGACCGCGCCATGAACCAGAAGCCGAGATCGGCGTACACGTTGGTCATGCCGTACATGGAGAGCGCGATGATCACCGCGCCGGCGACGATCAGGTATTTGGGCTGCACCTTGGCGGCCACACGGCCGACGACGAACATCATCACCATGGTCACCACGCCGCCCGGCGAGAGCACGAGACCGGCCCAGGTGGCGGTGTAGCCGAAATCCTGCTGCACCAGTTGCGGCAGGAATTGTGTGGTCGCGAGCAGGATCGCGCCGGTCGCGAGCATCACCAGGAAGCAGGCTCCGAACTGGCGGCTCGCCACCATCCGCAGGTCGATGATCGGATTGGGGCGGGTCAACCCCCACGGAATCATCAGCACGAACGCCAGGCCGCAAATGACCGTGAATGTGACGATGAAGGACGAGCCGAACCAGTCATCCTCCAGGCCGCGGTCCAACACCACCTCGAGCGCGCCGAGAAAAGTCGCGACCAGCATGAAGCCGACGACGTCGAACCTGATGCCTTGCTGCTGCGCCCGGGCCTCTGCCCGCGCGGTCGGGGACTCGCGCAGGACCATCGCGATCAGCGCCATCGCGATCACGCCAACCGGCACATTGATCAGAAAGCACCACTGCCAGGAGATGTTGTCGGACAACCAGCCGCCGAGCGTCGGCCCCACCACCGGCGCCACGACAACGGCGACGCCGAACAGCGCAAAGGCCTGTCCGCGCTTTGCCGGTGGGAACAAATCAGCCAGGATCGACTGGGCGACCGGTACCATGCCGCCGCCACCAACGCCCTGCATAATACGGAACAGCAATAGCGCGTTCAGATTTGGGGCAAACCCGCTCAGCAGCGAGCTGAGGGTGAACAATCCAAGACAGATCAGGAAGAAGGTCTTGCGGCCAAGCATTCGCGCCAGATAGCTGCTGGCCGTCAGGATGATGGCATTGGCGACCAGATA
>Ga0209736_1000364_pt1 | contig 14630 bp, 9 predicted proteins | sample BlaSpr_A8_Ref_M3_FD_187992 | JGI IMG/M metagenome (GOLD analysis project Ga0209736, IMG submission 187992) | Forest soil microbial communities from Thunder Bay, Ontario, Canada - Black Spruce, Ontario site 2_A8_Ref_M3 (SPAdes) (version 2) | ecosystem: Environmental > Terrestrial > Soil > Boreal...
TCGAAAAAAAACTTCCTCAAAGCCTGGTGCGAAACGTGTTTCTCGGGATGCCGCTTTGGCAATGGCTGGCGCTTCTCGCCGCGATTCCATTTGCGTTAGCGATCGGCTGGGTAGTGGTTCTGCTGCTGGCGATTCCGCGCCGCCTCTGGCTCAAGCTCAGAAACCGTCCCAACCTGCACTCGTATAGCCGCATGTCCACGCCGCTACTGATCTCATTCAGCGCGCTTGCTCACCGGATAATTGCCGGCTATCTAGGCCTGCCGCTTCTGACCCGTCTTTATTACTACCGGATCGTCGGCGTTCTGATCAGCATCGGCTTCTTCTGGTTTCTGCTCCGCGCCAGCAGCCTCACCATGCAACGGCTGCGAACTCATGCCATCAGCGCGGGCCGCACCGGCACGGGATCCCTGATGGTGTTGGGTGAGCGGCTGGTCAAAGTGTTGGTGCTAATCGCCGCCGTGCTGGCCACGCTCGGCATTCTGGGCTTCAACCTGACCACCGTGCTCGCCGGTCTCGGCATCGGCGGCATTGCCATCGCATTCGCCGCACAAAAGACACTCGAGAATCTTTTCGGCGGAGTTTCCGTTCTGGCCGACGAAGTCATTCGAGTCGGCGACTTCTGCCGCTTCGGCGATCGCGTCGGAACCGTGGAAGACATCAGCCTGCGCTCCACCCGCATTCGCACCCTCGAACGCACCGAGCTTTCCATCCCTAATGGCTCGCTCGCTACCATGAACATAGAAAACTTCACCCGTCGGGACAAATTTCTCTTCAATCCAACGCTCGCGATCAGGAGTGAGACCTCGGCGGACCAGCTCCGCTATCTGCTCGCTGAAGTCCGTCGTATGTTATACGAGCATCCGAAAGTCGAAAGCGACTCGGCACGCATCCGCTTAGCCGGGTTCGAGAAAGGGGCCTTGAGCCTCGAGATCTTCAGCTACATAATCACCCGTGACCAGGCTGAATTCTCGGCGATCTGCGAAGACGTGTGGTTGCGCATGATGGAGATCGTCGAGAATTCGGGCAGCGGTTTCGCCGGCCCGTCGCAGATCATACATTTCTCGCGAGATTCCGGACTCGACCAGGAGAAAGCCAGCGCCGCCGAGCAGCAGGTCCAGCAATGGCGGGATCAACACCAGTTGCCATTCCCCGATTTTGCGACCGAGGAGAAATCGGCCTTTCGCGGTTCGATTGCCTATCCTCCGCCAGAGTCGGCGATCAAAAACGAGCGCCTTCCCTGAAACTATAGGGAGCGGCCTACTTACCCCGGTAACTTGCGGCTTTCGGCGGCGGTTCCTAGCATGGGAGAGTTATGCCCCATGCCCTGCTGTTGTCGCCGGATGACCAGGCAGTCAGCGCAATTACTGGCGTTTTAGAAGAAATGTCAGTGACTTGCGAGCGTCCCCTGGACGGTGTGTCCGCTGCCCAAAAACTCAATTCGCAAACTTTCGACCTGGTGTTGGTCGATTGCGAAAATCTGCCCGCAGCCAAGCTGATTTTTGACGTTTGCCGCCGCGGGAAAAACGGCAACAACCCGGTCCCGATCGCCATTGTCGATGGCCGCGCCGGTCTGCCAACCGCTTTTCGCCTGGGCGCGGAACTGATTCTGACCAAGCCGGTCGCGAAAGATCAAGCTCGCACTACCATCCGCACCGCGGTTAGCCGTGTGCGAAAAGACGCTCAGATAAATGAGACTGTACCAGCGCAGCTTGTGGGCGCGGAGATGCACAGTTCGGCCATGCCCAGCGCGGGCATGAGCGAAGAACGCGCGCAGGCAGCGGCCGCCGGATCCGTTTCATCGCAACTGACAAGCTTTGCGGAGCCTGCTCCAAGCTTCGTTCCAGCCGTCGTACCCGACGGTGCTTTAACCGCAACGCTCTCCGCGCCAGATCTCACGACGGAGATGCATTCCGCCATCGACGAAATCGATGCCACGCCTCCTCTTCCAAAGTTGAAGCCGCAGCCTGGATCATTTTTCGCACCGTCTTTGTCAGAGCCATCTCTGTCAGAATCATCCCCAGATCGAGCTGCTTCGGCAAAGGCGAAGCCCGCGCTCCCAATGAAACCTTCCGACGATCCAGTGCTTGCGGAATTGGAGAGAACGGAACAGGAAGAATCGGAAGTGCCGGAATCGAAACTGGAAGGTTCGAGACTGGAAAGCTCGATACGCGAAAACTCGGGGCCGAGCAAAGCGACACCGAATCAAGCGGCAGCCAAATCAGATGCCCCGGCTTTTTCGTCCTCGCGGCAAGCGTCCTCGGGGCAAGGCGGGCAGAAAAGACGCGGTCCGCTGGTCGCGTTGCTAATGCTCGTGCTCGCCGGCGGCGGCTTCTATGCCCTGTGGACGTATCAGCCCGGATTCCGAGACTTCGCCCAACCGCAAATTGATCGCGCTCTGGCCCTCGCCGGAATGGCGCTGCCGCCGACTCCAGCGCCAAAGCCTGCGAAATCTTCGAATCAACTGGCTCCGGCCACAACCCCAGCGCCTGCTCAGGAGTCGGCAGCCGATCCAAATCAAACACAATCAAAGGCGCCGGATTCCGCAATAAGTTCAGCGACTGGTTCGGCAACGGGTTCACCAACGGAATCGACCGCTGCCACCGCTCCTGTCAAGTCGGCGACGACCCCGGGCGCGGCCGTTGCGCCGCCGGCTTCTGCGGCCACAGCCCCAACGGCATCGGTCGCCACGAAGCCTGAGGCTAACAAGGCCAGCGACAAGCTCGTCAACAGCAAGAAAGACGCGGCCGCTGCAACTCCGTCCGACGCTCCACTGCCCGGGGAAAACAGCGCGATCATTCTCTCTTCGAAGGGTGCGGAAAAACGGCTGGCCCACAGTATTCCGCCGAAATACCCCGTCGAAGCGCGCTCGGGTGCGGCCCAGGGAACGGTCGTCCTGAAGGCAGTCGTTGATGAGACTGGTAAGGTTGAGGGTCTGCGACTGGTCGAGGGAAACGCGACTCTGGCAACCGCTGCCATCCAGGCTGTAAAGCAGTGGCGCTATCGGCCCTACCTCCGTGACGGAAAGGCTCAGGCTTTCCAGACGGTCGTGATCGTCGACTTTCAGCGGCCTTAACGGCAGACGAGTCAGAAATCGTTAGTCGTCAATCGCTAGTCGCTACTCGTTCGCCGGTGCCCCGCTCTCCGGGTAATCCGTCGGCTGCGAACGACCAACGACAAACGACCATCCACCCGCATTTCAATTACCCCCGTAACTTGCTGGTACCCACTTCATTACCTAGGATGACCTCATCATGGGTTACCAAGCTTTACTCTTCTGTCCCGACGAAAAACTGGCTCGCGTCGTCAGTCAGGTGTTCAGTGAACTGGACTTCACCGTAGAGCCGGTTCATGAACCGTTTGCCGCGGTCAAGAAGTTGATGTCGCAGCGTTACGACGCCATCGTCGTGGACTGCGAGAACGAACAGAACGCTTCCCTGCTCTTCAAGAGCGCCAGAAATTCCAGCTCCAACCAGAGCTCGCTGGCGATCGCTTTGGTCGAAGGACAAGCGGGCGTGGCCAAGGCCTACCGCATCGGCGCCAACCTTGTGCTGACCAAGCCGATCAACGTTGAGCAGGCAAAGGGAACGCTTCGAGTCGCGCGAGGACTTCTGCGCAAAAACTCTGATGCGGCCAGCGCAAGCGCTGCCAGCGCCGCAACTCTCGCAATGCCCGCGAAAACAGCGCCTGTATCCGCCGGCAATTCATTTCAGCCGCCGAGTCGAGGCGCGGCAGCGAGTACTCCACCGCTAAGCCGTCAAGAGCTTCCTGAATTCGAGGCGCCGCTTCCAGAGATGATTCCCGAGACGCGTCCAGCAGCGATTCCCGCAATTTTAGCGTCGGCAAGAGTTGAGGACAAACCAGCGGCCGTTCCTGGGTCCGCGCCGCAAGCCAAGATCAGGATGACGACCGCGGACGAGCCAGCCGTGCAAGCGTCGCAGCCCCCTTCTCTGTGGGCAGTTAGTAACGACACCGTCAAGAATGCCGTGGTCAAAAACGAAGGAACAAAAATCGCCGCCGCGTCCGTACCAGCCCAAAATCCGAGTTCCGCCTTCGCGTCGCCCCCGGGATCAGCCGCAGCACCTGCTCCAGCAAGAGAGGTAGCGGCTCCGCCAGCGCCCGCGAAAGAGAACAAGACGGCTGAATCGGAGCCCGCCAGTCTATCTCACGGCAATTCATCTCACGCCAATCCGTCGCGCGACGCCGATCCTGCTCCCGCTCCGGCTCCAACGTTCAGTATGGTGAGCGCTATCGATGCCCCGTCCTTTGCCGCATTGGGCGAAGAAGATTCCGGTGGATCGGGCGTTAACAAAAAAATCCTCATCGCAGCTGTGGCTGTACTGGCTCTGGCCGTGCTCGGCTACCTTGGTTATGGGAAGCTCGGCAAGTCCGGCGCGCAGCCCCTAAGCACTCCCCAGGACTCCGGGCGGCCGGCTGCGGCTCCGGCACCCACGTTCTCCCCGGTCGCGGCACCTTCCACCGGCACCCCCGGCCGCGCAAGTTCCGTAACCCAGACCTCGGCTCCCAAAGCGGCTACAGTGGCGCCGCCCGACAAGCCGTCGGCCGGCGTTGCCGATTCACCGGTGATACGGATCGCCGCGAACATCGCCGCAAGCCCTGAGCCGGAAACGAAGGAACCCGATTCAGCGCCCATACGCGTGAAGACCACGCGAGCCAAAACACCGGCCCAAGGGGAGGAGTCGGCGCCGCCGCTTCCCAGCCCGCTCGCCGTTGCTTCCGCAAACGACCACAACTTGAGCGGCTTGATGGCTTCGGCATCTTCCAGTGTTCCCAGGCCTTCGCTGGCCACCGTAAGAATTTCTCAGGGTGTGTCCCAGGGACTGCTGATCAAGCGGGTACAACCAAAGTATCCGCCAGCCGCGCTTGCGGTTCGTGCCCAAGGCGCAGTGCAAATCGAAGCGACCATCAACAAAGAGGGTAACGTCACCAATCTGAAAGTGCTTAGTGGAGACCCCGTTCTCGCGCGCGCCGCGCTGGAAGCTGTCCGCCAATGGAGATATAAGCCGTACTACCTCGATGGCGATCCAGTCGAAATCCAGACCCAGATCACGGTCAACTTCAAAGCAAACTAGGAAAGGCAGGTGTCAGGTGTCAGATCCAGGTCTCCGGTCTGAGCGCACTTGGATTTCCTGAAACCTAAAACCTGACACCTGAGACCTGATTTAATTTAGCTGCTCGTCCAGAGGCCGGTTCCGCGGACACCCCGGATGAGCGCTGATGCTGCGGAATTTGTGGTAAAGGGCGTGCAAGTCTGCGCTCAAGAGCCGCACCACCTCCATGCAGAAATCACCGTGTTCGCGCAGAAACTCCAGGAACTGTTCGCGCGGAACGAAGGCCGCCGTCGTTTGCTCGCCTGCTTCAGCGGTGATCCGATACCTTTCGCCGCTCATGCTTTCGCTCAGTCCGAGCACTCGTTCGAGGACCGACAACATCCAGAAGCTGCTTTTGGCTCTGACCGGTCGGTAGCAGGACCCGCACCTCGCCGCTCTCTACCAGGTAAACGCCCGTCGCCGCGACGCCCGGCTGAAAGAGCTTGGCGCCTTTGGGGAACAGCCGAACCGAATTGATCCCGTGAAGAGCCTGCAAGAGATCGGGACTCAACTTGCCTGGCGTAGGCTGCGACGACACAACGTCCCTCCCCCTTGCCATAGCCCATCCTGCAGACACCAAGAACCGCAGGCAGTGATATGGATCGCGGCTCCAAGTAACAGGCGACTGCGAAGCCCTGGCTCCCGATTACACCCAATGAGGGCCGGCTGGCGGCTCATTCCTGATAAGAGTCCTTTGATTTATGGGCTGTGCAGCGCTCTGCATTTGAGGTTTTCGCGAGGGAGAACCGAAGGGATTGTCCGAGCCACCTCAGAAGTGTGACAAGAAGCTCGCTGAATCCCTGCTTATTGGCGCTCAAGAATTTCGTCGATCGCGGCCTTGCCGCCTCTGTCGACGTTGACAACTTTGTGGACCGGCTTGAAACCGGTCATCGTGATATCCACGATGTAGTTCCCCGGTCCCAGCATGACGTCGACCGGCGAAATCTTGTCAAGCACGCGCTGATTGATCGCGACCTGCGCGCCTTTCGGCTGGGTGTGAATGCTGATCGCGCCCATGCCCGCCGTGCTGTCTCCGCCGTGTTGTCCAAACAGCTTGTTGAACTTGCCGACAGTCCGCATGTCCTCAGCATTGCCCAGCGCTCTGAGCACAGGCGAGTACTGGAAATTCCGAGCAGGACCAAGATCGGCAGTAACGGTCTCGTCGAGGTATCCCGGTTTGCGCAATAGAATTGTATGGCTTCCTTGTTCCACGGCGAACTGCGCCGGAGTCACTCGCCCGCTAGACTTGCCGTCTAACATGACAGTAGCGCCGGGCGGCGTGCTGTTCACGACCATCAGCGCGTTGACCGGCGACAAATGAAGCACGAGAGATGTTTTGCTGCCGGCAGCCACATCGACTGACCGTATCTCGGACGAATAGCCGGACTTACTGGCAGATATGATGTGCTTGCCCGGCCCCAGGGCCGTCACAGTAAACGGGGTAACCCATGACGGATCGCTTTTTCCATCGACCTGAAACTGCGCGCCCTGCGGATTGGAGTCGATCAGCGCCTGTCCCGGGATGACGACCGGCACCGGGGCCGGAGCATGCGCCCGTCGACTCCCGTTCGTGCTGCGCTTTTCGACCTGGGGGACTGTCAGGCTCGGTTGGGCTTCCGTACTCGGCGGAGCCGGCTTCTCGATCTGTGGCGCCGCCGCAGTCGGCGCAAGGGGTTGGGTTGGGGACGAGCTCGGCTTTGCCGCTCTCGTCGGCCGCGGAGCCGCCGTGGAACCATCGTCTTCCGAACGGACGTGAAAAAAGATCGCGATTGCAACCACAAGGATCAGTCCAACCGCGCCCAAGATCGAATACATCATCAGCCGCGGCGGAACGGTGGCCATTTCGTGGATTGCCTTTTGCGCGACCTCCCGCGGCTGAATCTTTGGCTTCTCGTCTTTCCGCGGGAAGATCTGCGCCACCGGCCGCGACGGCTCAGCCGGCTCGGGAACTGGAGGCACGAAAACGGGTTCCTTAAGCGGAGGCATCTCTGCCAGGTCAGAGAAACTCGTGCCGGACGAACCCGCCACGGGCTCGGACATCATTGGATCAACCGCCACACGGGGCGACGGCTGCTCCAATTCTTCCTCCGCCGCAGTCACAGATAAAATCGGGCCGTGCGCCGCCTGGGATTCGGAAGCACTTACTTCAAATTCGCCTGCAACCTCGTCGATAAGTCGCGCGCCAGAGTTCGCAGTGGATACGCGCGCAGCACCCCCTCCGGTCATCGCGCCCGCTGCGGCCCCAGCGGCTTTGCTTCCCGCTGCCGCTGGAGCGGTCTGCGAACGCACCGGCGCTTCCAGCTTGGCCGCGCCTGAGCCTGCCGAGACAAACTTGCTGGCCGCCGCCGCTCGCGCTGCGGAATTCACCGCAACATTCGGCGCCTGGGTCGTCTTTTTGGAATCAGTCGCCGCTTTCTTGCCATTTTCCTTGCACTTCTCCAGGTCATCCACCAGTTCGCGAGCGCTCTGATAACGCCCCGCCGGATCCTTCGCGAGCGCTTTCATAATCAGCGCGCTCACCGCCGGTTGAATCTTGGAATTCACCGCGGACGGGTTCGCTGGAATCTGACTCTCAATCTGGCTTACCAGCGTAACCGGATCTGCGGCGTCGAAAGCCTTCCGGCCAACCACCATCTCGTAGAGAATCGCCCCTAAGGTAAACACGTTCGAACGCAGATCGATGGCTTCTCCGCGGATTTGTTCGGGAGAACAGTAGGGCATCAGCCGGCCCAGACCCTTTCCCGAGTCCGCTCCAATTAGGCTCATGTTGGAGATGCCATAACCGAGGATTTTGACCATCCCGTCCCACTGCACCATGATCTTGGCGGGCTCCAGCGAATGGTGAGCCACCCCGTTCGAGGCGGCCTGCTCCAGGCCGGAGCAAACCTGGCGTGTTATGTCCAGCAGATCCCAGATGGAGAAGCCTTCTTTGCGCGCCAGCATGGTGGCAACGCTGTTGCCCTGGATGTACTCCATCGCGGCGCAGAATTGGCCGTCGATCTCGCCGGCGCCGTAGAGAAGGACAATATTCTGGCTGGCGAGATCACGCGTGCTCTCGCCCTCGGCGATCAGCGTGTCCACAAACGCGTCCGCGCGGTCGCCAAGCGGCTCCAGACTCTGCGTCTTGAGCGCCACGACCTGGTTGGTTTCCGCGTCGACCGCCTTGTAAATCACGGCTGTATCGGACTGGGAAAGTTCACTCTGGATATCGAACCGGCCAAACATCATTGCCATTAAAGTTGTCCTCGCGGTGACAAGCCGCACTACACCCTGAATTATGGAGTGACTAAGAACAGGGGGAGAATCGAACCTAGAATACCGCCTTCAAGTGTCCGACTGGGAGTTACGAAAGTACTTTTTCGGGTCCAAGCGTTTTCTGTAAGTTACAGATTCAACACACCCGGAAAATCGCAGGAGTGCTCGAACATCCGTGACGTTTGCCCTTAACTGAGAGTCTTTATTAATAGTGAAGTTTAATAGCGATGACTTGGGACGGCGGTTAACTATCCTTGCGGTAGAGGAGGTCGCGCATCGCCTGTCTCCGAGCTTCGTTCGCTTCCCTCGGGATCCTGCGTTCGGTGGCGTCCACGCTCTGCTTCGTTATTGAGTCAACGTGTTCGGGTTCGCTGCACTCCGGGCAGCGATTGGCAAAACCGGGTTTATCCGGCTTCAGTTCGAACTCTTCCGAGCAAACGACGCACACCCTGATAGGAAATGCCATTCAGGCAATATCATACCAACCCACACGCTGGAGCTGCAAAAAACACAGATTCGGTAGATGGGTCGCGCAAAGGTCCATTTTTGACGTTACAGTTCGTAATCTGCCATACGCTAGGGAGCGACCCCCGTCTTGCCTAGGCGCTCTTCAAGAGACTGGTTTGGGAACTGCCGTAAGCCCCGATCTGCTTCAACATTCCTAACTGATCCCAATTGTCCCACCCTTCGATAATTTGTTTGTCGCGAATGCGAGCGATGGTAATCCCTGTCATTTGCACACGCTTGCCGCTGGCGGGCATTCCCAGATGATCTCCGCGATGCGTCATCGTAGCCGACCAGCGCAAGACGACCTTATCCTCTGCCCCGAAGGCATCCTCCACCACAACGTTGATGTCGGGAAAGGCACCGCGAATGCGCTCGACAAACGGTACGAACTCCGATGGTCCACGGAGCGGCCTGCCATCCTCATGTTCGCCGATTCCGACGCCATCAGGAGCCAAGAGATCGTGAATCGTCTGCGTTCTACCTTCATTCCAAACTTCTTTGAACCAACGCCGCATTAACTCCACATTTTCTTCGACTGACATAAACGTCTCGCTCCTTCATAAGAATGGTTTCTGGAGAACCTCTGAAGCACGCCAAACATTATCTACTCGGTCCGACATACTGCAAGGCCTAATTTGTAATTGATGGCGCGACACGATCCCACATGAAGAGCCGTGTTAGGCTGGGGCACTTTGTCACCGCACGTTATTTTAAATGGCGTTGCCGTTGTGCCATGGACTTCACGCATCTCAGGCCATAGCCGATTGAAAACAATCGAAGAGCAGCATCGAAAGTACTGAAACGCTGCGGATGGGCTGTCGCTGGGACACGGACAAACGAACACTTCAAAAAAAGATACTGAGCCCGTCGATTTCCCGCCTGCTCATTCGTCGTCTAAGTAGAGCTCGGGTTAGCGGGTCGAGACCGGCTAGGTCATAACAATAGACACGTTGAGAGTGTCTGGCCGGATCTTTGGAGATCACCTGCTCTTGCTCTTGGCTCGTCGCGGTCGCGCGCGTGTGAGAAATTTCCGAACCAGCGGCGAGGGGCCTGCGGTGATCGCGGCGGTCAGTTGGCGCGCCCGATGGGAAGAACGATGCATGAAATCGAGGATCGTCTCCAATTGCTCGTCGTCGTAGTTCTCCAGTACCTGGGCAAACCCTTCGCGAATCGGGCCGAACACGTTCTGGCAGTCCGCGATGCGTTCGAGGACGGGTTTGACGATAACGCGGCGCCGATCTCGCGAATCTCGTGCCCGGCGGACCAGGTCCTTTTTCTCGAGCCGGTCGATCAGACTGGTCACCGAGGCCGTCGCCAGCCCCGTGTATCCTGCGAGTTCTCCGGCAGTCACCGGACCGAGACGAATCAGGGTGTCGATGGTTTTTGTATCGGTCGCGGTCAGGCCGGAGCGCTCGGCAATCGCCGTGTGCAGCATCACCGTGGCCGCGCTGCTCTCCCGTCCGGCCGCGAGGATGCCCTCGACCAGTTTCCGGCGCCGGACGACCGGAGCGTTCTTTTTTCTGGATTCGCTTGACACGGAATTGGCCTCTTGCTATTATCTCGACGCATCGAGATATACGGTAGACAATAATACATCAGGCGGCGGATGCGCGCAATTAGGAACGGAATTTGGGAGCCATCCAAGAGGTGCCGTTCCATCGCTCAGCCGCCGTCGGGACTGTCCGGTTGTCGCGAGTTGCTTTATGCTTGAGGTTCCGATGGTATGCGGTTGCAGTTTATCTTCCGCCGTAGGGCGCTCCGGAGTTCTATGCTATGACCTTGACACGTTTCGTTAGCAAGAGTGCCTTCCGCAACAAGCGGCGCAGCATCCTGACCGTGTTGAGCATTACGTTCTCGCTCTTGCTGCTGACGGTCATGATGACCGTCTGGCACCGCTTCTACCTCGACAAGGGCGACGCGCAGTCGGCCCAGCGGCTGATTACCCGCCATCGCGTTTCCTTGACCCAGAATATGCCGGTATATTACCGGGAAAAAATGCGCACCGTGCGCGGAGTCGTTGCGGTAGCTCCGACGCAGTGGTTTGGCGGCTTGTACAAGGACGAAAAGCCCGAGAACTTCTTCGCACAGTTTGGAACTGACCCCGCGGAAATCTTTACGGTGATGACGGACTTCAAGATCCCCGACGACCAACTGGCCGCCTGGCAGCACGATCAGGCCGGGTGCGTTGTGGACAGTGAACTGGCCAAGAAGTTTGGCTGGAAAATCGGAGATCGCATCATTCTCAAAGGCACCATCTTCCCGGTGAATTTGGAACTCACGATTCGCGGAATCTTCGTCGCGCCACAGCCCAGCATTACGGTTTACTTCAACCAGAAGTATGTCGAGGAGGCCGTTTCCTTTGCCAAGGGCCGCTCTGGGACTTTTAACATTCTCGCCGACTCTCCCGAGGACGTTCCCAAGGTAGCGGCCGGCGTGGACGCCATGTTCCGCAACTCGCCCGAGCCCACGAAAACGGAAAGCGAGAAGGCGTTTCAGCTCAGCTTTATCAACAGCATGGGCAATGTGAAAGCTTTCATCCTGAGTATTTGTTTCGCCGTCGTGTTTGCGACTCTTCTCGTTTCCGCTAACACCATGGCCATGTCGATTCGCGAACGTACCCGCGAAGTGGCGGTACTGAAGACGCTCGGATTCACCCAGCAGTCGATCTTGAAGCTATATATTGGTGAAGCCGTGTTGGTGGCCTTGACCGGCGGGGCTCTGGGCTGCCTGCTGGCGGCCGGACTGGTGGTCGTTCTGGCGAATGCACCCGGCATGGGATTCTTCTTCCTGGGAATGAGAGTGACCACACCCACTTTTCTGCTCGCCATTTTCGTATCTGCTATGGTGGGATTACTGAGCGCGATCGTGCCTGCCTACCACGCGGCAAAGTTGGATATTGTGGAGGGCTTGCGCTACATCGGGTAGCCCCGACACACTAGGAGTAGCACTCGCGAGAGTAAAGACACACTATGGCGATTCCGATCAGCTATAACATTCGCAATCTGAAGCTGCGCAAGGGCCTCACCATCATGACCGCTCTGGGCATTGCGCTCACTGTAACCACCGCGGTTTTCCTGATGGCGCTGCTGGCCGGCCTGAAGAAGGCCTTCATGTCCAGTGGCGATCCCGTGAACGTTCTCGTTATGCGCACGGGTTCCGTGGCAGAACTTTCTGGAGGCTTCGACGCCAGTCTTTTTCCGACATTGAAGACGTTGCCCGGCATCGCCAAGGACGGCCAGGGAGAACCGCTCGCCTCCGGTGAATGGGTGGTGGTCGTGGTTCTGCCGCGCAAGGATGGGACCGGCGAAGTGAACGTGTCGGTTCGCGGCCTGATGCCGGCGGGCCTCACGCTGCGTCCCGGCGCAAAGCTGGTCGAAGGCCGGTGGTTTACGCCCGGACAACGCGAAGTTGTCGTTGGGCAGTCCATTCACAATCGTTTTTCCGGCGCCAACGTCGGCGACAATCTCGATTTTGCCAAAGGACAATGGAAGGTCGTTGGCGTCTTCGATTCTGGCGGCACTGCTTATGATTCGGAACTCTGGGGCGACGTCAATCAGATCGCCGCGGATTTCGACCGCCAGGGGGCCTTTGCGTCTGTTTATTTGCGAGCCACCGACCCGGTTGCAGCAGATGCGCTCAAACACCGCGTCGCCGACGATCAGCGGCTGAAGTTGGAGGGCACGCTCGAAACCGATTATTACGAGAAGCAAACCAGTTCTGGTGGAGTAATTAAATTCATCGGCACGGTTGTGGCGGTCATCATGGCCATCGGTTCCAGCTTCGCCGCCATGAACACGATGTATGCCGCCGTCGCATATCGCTCGAAGGAAATCGCAACCCTGCGGATCATCGGATTTTCGCGCCCCAGCATTCTCACCTCGTTCGTGATCGAGGCGTTGCTCCTTTCATTGCTGGGAGCAGTCGTCGGGATTGTCTTGATATTGCCGTTCAACGGCATGAGCACCGGGATCGGCAACCAGCTCACGTTCAGCGAAACGGTTTTCAGTCTGCACGTGACTTGGGGAGTCGCGATGACGGCGGTTATCTTTGCCTTGATCATGGGCTTGCTGGGAGGCTTCGCACCCGCATGGCATGCGGCGCGGCAGGATATTCTGACGTCGCTGCGGGCCTAAAGGGTCTGTCGTAGAGAGGGGCTTGCCCTGTCTCACTGTCGGCGGAGACGCGGCAAGCCGCGTCTCTACAGGAAATCAGACACTGCTGTAGCGGGTGTGTCAGAACGTACAATTGTTCGGACCTTTGATTTTGAACTAGCAAACGACTGATAACGTATCTTCAACCAATGCCCACGGAAACCGAACACACGGATAGCAAGCACGAAGACCTGCGGAGTCTGCGCATCGATCACTCGCTGCGCGACGGAGGCGGAGAACCGCCAGCGTGGTCGCGCCGCTTCATTCTGGGTGGCATCGCCGTGGTCGTCCTGCTGGGATTAGCCGCGCTGGCGTACCGTGTTCTCGCTTCCGAGACGGCGGAAGTGGAAGTCGCGCGGGCAACCGCGGAAGGCGGTGACGTCGCGGGCAGCACGGTGCTTTCGGCGAGCGGGTACATTGTCGCTCATCACAAAATCAGCGTGAATTCTAAGGTCACGGGCCGCGTGGCGTGGATTGGCGTGGAAAAAGGCGACAAGGTAAAAGAAGGACAAGTTCTGGTGCGCCTGGAAGACCAGGAATTCCGCGCTCAGTACGAACAGGCCCGAGGCGCGGTTGAGAGTTACAAAGCACGCCTGTTGCAACTGGAGAATGGCTCGCGCCCGGAGGAGGTCCAGCAGGCGGATCACAACCTGTCTGAGGCGCGGGCGACAGCGATGAATGACAAAATCAATCTGGACCGCGCCCGCGATTTATTTGCGCAGGGAGTTACCTCGAAGCAAAATCTCGACGATGCCGGCGCCAAGTACGAGGCTTCGCAGCAACGAATGAATTCGCTGGAACGGGCCTTCCGGCTGATGCAGCTCGGGCCGCGCTCGGAAGAAATTCAGCGTGCCAAGGGCGACCTGCTGCAGGCCGAAGGCCAGATGGCATACGCCAAGTCTCAACTCGATGCCACGGTAATTCGTGCGCCCGTCAGCGGCACGATTCTGGAGCGCACCGCGGAGAAAGGCGAATTGGTCACCGCGCAGTTCGCCAGTGGCGCCGAAGGCGGTCCGCGCGGATCGGTGGTGGCGCTCGCCGACCTGGAGGACATTCAGGTCGAACTCGATATCGCGCAGGATGACTTTGCCAAACTGTCTCCCAAGCAGGAAGGCACCGTCACTCTGGATGCGTTCAGGGATCGCTCCTACAAAGGCGAGATCGCCGAAATGTCGCCAGAAGCCAATCGGCAGAAAGCGACGGTCCAGGTCAAGGTTCAGATTCTGAAACCTGATTCCTACCTGCGGCCGGAAATGAATGCGACCGTGCAATTCAAGGCGAAGGAAAACGAAGTGTCGAGTAACGACAAGAGCGCGGCTGCGAAGCAGACTTATGTGTTCGTCCCAACCGCCGCCTTGCGCGACAAGGATGGGACGAGGTTCGTGCTGCTCGCTTTCAATGGCAAGGCTCTCCGCCGGGTTGTTCATATTCAAGGCCAGCGTTCGGGAGGCTATCTGGTGGACTCGCTGGTGGGCGGCGAAAGCGTAATCACGGCGGGGCCAGCGGATTTGCAGGATGGGCAAAAGATTCGTATCAAGGGGCAATCATGAGCGCAATGACAACGACGACACCAACGACGCAACCGGCAGTGGGCAGCAAGGTCGTGCAG
>Ga0209736_1000365_pt1 | contig 14626 bp, 11 predicted proteins | sample BlaSpr_A8_Ref_M3_FD_187992 | JGI IMG/M metagenome (GOLD analysis project Ga0209736, IMG submission 187992) | Forest soil microbial communities from Thunder Bay, Ontario, Canada - Black Spruce, Ontario site 2_A8_Ref_M3 (SPAdes) (version 2) | ecosystem: Environmental > Terrestrial > Soil > Boreal...
GTTGCCGCCGTTGGCCTGAGCGCCGCCTGGCTGCAGTGGGCGCGCATGGGGGAGCCTCAGGGGCACTCCATCAAGGCGCTGGCAACCGGTATTGCAGTGGCCGGTCTTCGCGGCACTGCCATGGCCCTGCTGTGCGCGAGCCTGGCCTTAAGCTGGCGGCTGCGCGCGCTCCACGCGCGCAGCTCGCGGTAACCGGCTCCGAGACCTACCGATCGTCCGGCCCGGATTTCGGAACATCCGCGGGAGCCGACGACCACACCACATACTTGTTGTCGGTGCCGGTACTCGAGGCCGGTACGTCGGGCGGCCGCGGCGCCGCCTCCGAGGCCATGGGCACAACCGGCAGCTCGCGAGGTGGGTCGAAGGAAGGCGGCAACCCTCCGCCATCGGTCCCGGAACTCGGCACAGGGTTTGTTGCTGGGTTTGAGTTCTGATTTGCGCCTTGGTTTGCGCCCTGGTTTGCGCCCGCGCCATTGGCCGGGTTTTCACCTCCCTCGCGCCGACCGCGGCCGCGGCGCCGACGGCTTCGACCGCCGGAACGCTCACCGCCCGAACGCTCGCCACCGGAACGCTCGCCACCGGCTGCGGCTTCGCCGGACCGTGGTTCACCGCCCCGGCCCTGTTGGTCGTTGCGCGGCGGCTGGTCGTTGCGCGGTGGCTGGTCGTTACGCGGCGGCTGGTCCGGGCGGACCGGCAGATCGGTACGCGGCGGGCGATCTGCGAGTGCGGCGCCTTCAGGGCGACGCTGTGCGGAATCGCTGCGGTAATCGCCGCGCGGGCGTCCGTCGCGCCGCGGATCCCGCGGACCGTCACGCCGAACGTCGCGATTTCGATCACGATCTCCGCGGTCGCGATTGCGGTCCCTGTCGCCGCCGCCGCTGCGATAACGATCGTGCCGTGCATCGCGATGCGCCGGCCGATCGCGTTGGGTCTGGGTCGACGCGGGCGGAGCCGCCTGAGGGGCAGTCTCCGCGCTCCTGCCAAAGAGCCAGCGCCAAAATCGTATCAGTGCCCCCACTTGGGAAGCGGCCGGCGCCGCCGGCACGGCTTCGGGCACGGGCATCGGAATGATGGGCGCCGCCGATGCCGGCAATATGCTCGGAACCAAGGGCACGTCACCTTGCGGTTTCTTGTCGCGGCTACCGATATTCGAATCGTCGACACTGGGTTGATCGGCCATCTGATAGCTGACGGTGGTGTTTTCCGGCAGTTCCTTTTCGTCGTCGCGGACCCGCCGCAGGGTGTACGCCGGCGTCTGCATGTGCGGATTCGGCACGATCACGAGCGACACCTTGTCTCGCGATTCGATTTGATTCAGCCAATCTCGTTTCTCGTTCATGAGGTAGGTGGCGACATCGACCGGCACTTGGGCGATCACGCGGCCGGTCCGCTCCTTGCGCGCCTCTTCGCCGATCAAGCGCAATAACGCCAGCGACATCGATTCGACGCCGCGTATCGTGCCCATGCCGCTGCAGCGCGGGCAGTTGATGTGCGTCGTCTCGCTCAACGCCGGCCGCAGGCGCTGGCGCGACAGTTCGAGCAAGCCGAAGCGCGACAACCGCCCCAGTTGGATGCGGGCGCGATCCATCTTGACCGCGTCCCGCAGCATGTCTTCCACCGCACGCTGGTTGGCCTGCGACTCCATGTCGATGAAGTCGATGACAATGAGGCCGCCGATGTCGCGCAAGCGCAGTTGCCGCGCGATTTCCTCGGCCGCTTCGAGATTTGTGTTGCGCGCAGTCGCTTCGATATCGCCGCCGCGGGTGCTGCGAGCCGAATTGATATCGATCGACACCAGCGCTTCGGTGTGGTCGATCACCAAGCTGCCGCCCGAGGGCAGGGTGACCTTGTGAGAATAGGCGGACTCGATCTGGCTCTCGATCTGGTAACGCGTAAACAAGGGCACCGGGTCTTGATACAGCTTGAGCTTGCGCTGCGCGTCGGGCGGCATGAAGCGCTGCATGTACTCCTGGGCCTTTTGAAAGGCCTCGGGCTGATCGATGAGGCATTCGCCCACATCATCGGAGAAGTAGTCGCGAAGTCCGCGAGTTACCGCGTCGCTTTCCTGAAAAATCAGGAAGGGCGCCGGCCGGCCATCGTTGGCGGCAACGATCGCGTCCCACGCGGTCTTGAGATTATTCAAATCCCACTGCAATTCGTCGGTGGAACGGCCCACGCCGGCGGTGCGCACGATGGCGCCCATCCCCTCGGGAATCTGCAGGCCGTTCATGGCCTCGCGCATTTGATCGCGGTCTTCGCCCTCGATGCGGCGCGACACGCCGCCCGCGCGCGGGTTGTTCGGCATCAACACCAGGAAGCGGCCGGCAAGACTGATGAAGGTCGTGAGCGCCGCACCCTTGTTGCCGCGCTCTTCCTTCTCCACCTGAACGATGAGCTCTTGACCTTCCTTGAGAAGATCCTTGATGTTCTGCTTGCCTTGGGCCGATGCTTGCGTGCTGAAGTACTCCCGCGAGACTTCCTTCAACGGCAAGAAGCCGTGGCGCTGCGCGCCGTATTCGACGAACGCCGCCTCGAGACTCGGCTCTACGCGGGTTACCCGGCCTTTATAGATATTGGATTTTTTCTGTTCCCGTGACGGGATCTCAATCGATAAGTCGTAGAGTTTCTGGCCGTCGACGAGTGCGACTCGCAGTTCTTCTTCTTGAACTGCGTTGACGAGCATTCTTTTCATGTGCCCCAACTAGTGTGGTAGGGGCCGAGGAGGTGAGCTTGAGAATAGAAGCCGGGACCGCGCCGAATGCGGAGATCATGAATAGGGATACGCCGAGCGCGAGCCACGCGACCGGCATCCAATCAACCCAATTCTGCCAAAACGTATACGGCAAGCCCGGGGCCTTGTTCTCGGTTAACCGCTTGTCAGACGCCGAAGCTCAAATTGGGCTCTCTTGCGTCCGTCTCATCGGCCGAGCGATGGTCTGGAAATCCAGAACCAACTAATATGCGGCTCCCCAACGGATGGGGGGCCACCGAAACCGGTGTCTATCTGCATTACCTGAAATTTTGGGCGTTGCCCAGAAATGGTCCAGCGCCTGACACGGTTTTAGGACATTATCACGGCAGCCCGTCAGGGTCAATGTAATCAATACCTTAGATGATCGCTTAGCAAGATCGTGAACCATGAACAATGATGTGCCTGTGCCGGAGCACTATCACGGGCCAAAGAGTCCCGTCATCTTGCGCACGGTAACTCCCGATGAGGCCGGTCAACGGATCGACAATTTTCTCATGCGGCACTTCAAGACGGTGCCCCGCAGCCGGGTCTACCGTCTGCTGCGCAAGGGCGAAGTGCGCGTCAACCGCAAGCGCGTCGATGCGGAATACCGCATTCAGGAGGGCGACGAAGTGCGCCTGCCCCCCGTACGCATCGACGCCGTCGATGAACAGGGGCGCATCAGCCCTCGGCAGCCCTCGAGCAGCCTGCTGGAATTGATCGAACGGGCCGTCATTTATCAAGACAAGCATCTGCTGGTGATCGACAAGCCCGCCGGCGTCGCGGTACACGGCGGCAGTGGCATGAGTTTTGGCGTCATCGAAGCCTTGCGCGCGTCCCGGCCGCGCGAAACGCTGGAGCTGGTGCACCGCCTCGACCGCGATACCAGCGGCTGTTTGCTGGTAGCACGCGATCGCAGCACTTTGACCGCGCTGCATGCCTTGATTCGCAGCGGCGGCATGCACAAGACTTATCTGGGATTGGTTGCCGGCAGCTGGCAATTGGGAACAAAGCGCATCGATGCGCCGCTCGCGACCGACAACCGTCAGCACGGCGAGCGACATGTGCGGGTCGCCGCCGCCGGCAAGGACTCGGTGAGCGTATTCAAGCCGGTGCAATTTTTCGGTCCGCTCGCCACCTTGATGGAGGTGGACATCCCTACCGGGCGGACGCATCAAATCCGCGTCCATGCGTCCTTCGCCGGCCATCCGCTGCTGGGTGACGACAAGTATGGCGACCGTGGGCGCAATGCCGAACTCAAACGGCACGGCTTAAGGCGCACGTTCCTGCATGCGCAATCCGTTGCGTTCGAGTGGCCGGGTTCCGGTGTCCCGTTTCACGCCAGCGCCCCGCTACCCAGCGAGTTGGCCGCTGTACTCGATGCGATTACCCCGGTGAAGCGCCGGGCGCCGCCACGCAAGGCGCCCAAGCGTCCGGCACGCCGCTAAAGCGGCGTTGACTTAAGCGTGCTTAAGCGGGTGGGAGGCTCGGCGCAGTCGTGCCGCGACGGTAGCACTATCGCGATTATTTTCGGTGACGTTTTGGCGTTTTGTGAGCAGCTAAAACGTCAAAACGTCGAAGTATTTTCACGCAATAACGATACCGGCTCGGCCCGTTTTGGTCTGATCGGCTACGCCGCTAAGGCAATTCGAACCCTACGCTGCGCAGCACCTTGCTCAAGTGAATCAACGGCAACCCGATGAGAGCGCTCGGGTCCACGCTGTCGATCGATTCGCACAGCGTGATCCCGAGCCCTTCGCTCTTGAACCCGCCGGCGCAATCGAACGGCGCCTCAAGGGCCAAGTAGCGCGCGATGGCGGCATCCTCGAGCGTGCGGAAAATCACGCGCGTGGTATCCACGAACTCGTGGGCCGAGCGGCCGTTGTGCCGCACCACGGCCACCGCGGTCAAAAACGACAAGGTGCGGCCCGAGCTGCCGCGCAATTGCTCGATGCACGCCGCCTCCGTGCCGGGCTTGCCGAGGATTGATTCTTCGGAGGATGCACCTATCCGTACCGCGACTTGATCCGATCCGACCACCCACGCATCGGGATGTTGGAGCGCCACGGCAGACGCTTTGGCTCTTGCCAATCTCTGCGTCAGGGCGAGCGGGCGCTCGCCGGCGCGCCGGGTCTCGTCTATCCCCGGGGCGAGGCAGGAAAAGGGCAGGCGGAGCCGCGCCAGGAGTTCGCGCCGGTAGATCGAGGTCGAAGCCAGAATGAGGGAAGGCGGAGACTGCAAAAACAACGACTTGCACCCGATTGATTTTGACAGGGCTTTAGAACCTGCCCTATTATACGCGGCCCATGGCACCGGGCTTGCCTGACCGAGTCGATTGCGCGCACCTAGCGGACAATGCAGTGGTGCTGGAACGCGTCTACCCGCTCGGTGAGATGTCCCGCTTAAAGGATTTACTGGCGGACGCGCGAGGGTCCGTGCGAGCGAGTTTCGCGTTTGAGAACTTGGGTGCAGGACGGGCAGGCGCCAGGGTCGCGGTTGAGGCGATACCGCATTTGTTATGCCAGCGTTGTCTGCAAGGATTCGAGTTCGCCGCCGCCGGCAGGAGTGAGATTGAGTTCGCGAGCAGCACCGACGGTGCCGCGGCAGACTCACAGCGCGAGGTTTACGTGATGGAGGAAGGCCGGGTGAGCTTGCGCGAACTGGCCGAAGAAGAAATGTTGTTGGCGTTGCCGGCCGTCGCGATGCACACACCGCAAACCTGCGGTCGGGCGCCGGTTTACGAGACGGGCGGCGAGATGCAGGACATGTCGGGCGATCGATCACGGCCGTTTACCGCGTTACAGGATTTGTTAAAGAAAACTTGATAGGACAAAGCACTCATGGCAGTTCAGAAAAGCAGAAAAACCCCATCCAAGCGCGGCATGCATCGCTCCCACTCCGCGCTGCCTCTACCCGCGGTGTCGATCGACGCCAAGAGCGGGGAGACTCATTCGCGTCATCGAATTTCCCGCGAGGGGTTCTACCGTGGCCGCAAGGTGCTTCAGACCAAGGCGGACGCGGCAGCGGCCGAAGAATAAGCCTCAACTTGCCGGCCGCGGTTCGCGCGCGGCCCGGGCTTTTTTGACGCACTGTGTCTGCGCTGCTCCATATTGCCATCGACGCCATGAGCGGCGACCGCGGGCCCTCGGTATCCGTACCGGCGGCGGTGGCCGCGGCACGTGAATTCGGCAATGTTCGGTTTACCCTGATCGGGCGGCAGCCCGACTTGGAGCGAGAGCTGGGGAGTACATTCCCCGCCAATGTTTCCTGCCTGTTTGCGGCCGACGTCGTCGAGATGACCGATCATCCGCGCGAGGCACTGCGGCGCAAGAAAGACTCCTCGATGCGCCGTGCCATCGATCTCGTGAAGGCGAATGATGCGCATGCCTGCGTCAGCGCGGGCAACACCGGTGCGTTGATGGCAACGGCGCACTTCGTACTGAAGATGTTGCCGGGAGTGGAACGGCCGGCAATCATCTCGCTGATCCCTTCGCGCGGCGGGCACACTTATATGTTGGACCTTGGCGCAAACGCCTCATGCACGCCGGTGCAGTTGTCGCAGTTCGCGGTGATGGGCTCGGTGCTCGCCGCCGATTTGGAAGGAGCACACGCGAGGCCGCGGGTGGGCTTGCTCAATATAGGAACCGAAGACATCAAAGGCAACGATGTGGTGCAGGCGGCACATGATTTGTTGGCGGCCGTCGACATCAACTACGTCGGCTTCGTCGAGGGCGACGATATTTTTTCGGATAAAGTCGACGTCGTGGTCACCGACGGATTTACCGGTAATGTGGCGCTAAAGACGATGGAAGGCGCGGCGCGCCTGATCGCTGATGCCATGCGCGAGGAATTCAGCCGCACGACGCTGCGCAAGCTGGGCTATCTGGGCGCGCGGCCGGCGCTCAAGGCCTTGCGCGCACGGATAGACCCGCGCCGCTACAATGGCGCGAGCATGATCGGTTTGAACGGGATCGTAATCAAAAGTCATGGCGGCACCGACCTTTTCGGATTTCAGCGCGCCATTGAAGTCGCGGTGACGGAAGCGCGCAATGGTGTGACGGCGCACATCGCGGAACGGTTAGGCGCTTCACGCGAAGCCTGAAGGACTTCAATGTACGCACGAATCGCCGGCACCGGCAGCTACTTGCCTAAAAAAATACTGACCAACGCGGAACTTGAAACGCTCGTCGACACCAGCGACGAGTGGATTCGCACCCGCACCGGAATCGAGCAGCGCCACGTGGCTGCTGAGGACGAAACCACGACCGACCTTGCGGAACACGCGTCGCGCCGCGCAATGCAAGACGCCGGGGTCACCGCGACGGACATCGATTTGATCTGCGTCGGGACGACGACGCCGGATCTGGTCTTTCCGAACGTGGGCACCTTGCTGCAGGACCGCTTGGGAATTCACGGCTGTCCGGCATTCAGCTTGGAAGCGGCCTGCACCGGCTTCGTCTATGCGCTGAGCGTGGCGGACAAATTCGTTCGACTGGGCGAATCGAAATGCGCGCTCGTCGTGGGCGCGGAGACGCTGACGCGAATCGTCGATTGGAACGACCGGGGCACCTGCGTGTTGTTCGCGGACGGCGCGGGCGCCGTGATCCTTACGCCTTCCGCCGAGCCGGGAATCATCAGCACCCGCCTGCATTCCGATGGAAAGTACAAGGATTTGCTGCTATACCCGGATGGCGTATCCAAGGGCTTCAAGCTGGTGCGCGAAGGCAAGGCCGGCGTGCAGATGAAGGGCAACGAGGTCTACAAGGTGGCCGTCAACACGCTGGGGCACTTGGTCACAGAGACGCTCAATGCCAATGGAATAAGCAAGGACCAGCTCGATTGGTTGATTCCTCATCAGGCTAACATTCGAATCATCGAAGCCATCGCCAAGCGGCTCGAATTGCCGATGGAACGGGTCATCGTAACGATCAGCACCCAGGGCAACACGTCTGCCGCGTCGGTGCCGCTCGCCCTCGATACAGGTATTCGCGACGGCCGCGTCAAGCGCGGCCAGCTACTGCTGCTCGAGGCGTTCGGCGGCGGATTTACCTGGGGGTCGGCTCTCCTTCGCTACTGACGCGCGTTCGTCTGACACCCCGGCTGTTCTCCGCCAAAAAAAACGCCGCGGTCTACCCGCGGCGCTCGAGCTCAGGCAAATGATCGATTTACTTCGACACTGACTTCTTGAACATGCGATCGATCTTCTCGTTGATCGCTTCAATGGCCGTTGAATTCGACTGCGAAGTCGACAACGCCTGATTCGCCGTGCTCTGCGCGCCCGAAGCGGCAGACTGGGCACTCGCGGCAGCGCTCTGCGCCGAGGCCGCTGCGGACGCCGCCTTTTGATCATCGCTCGTGTTTTTGCTGATTTCTGATTTCAGTTCATCGATCTGGGCTTGGACCGGCTTCAGATCCGTGCAACCTGCGAAGGCAACAACGCAAGCCACGGCGAGAGAGGCCTTAAGTGTGGTGGTCAATGTCATAAAAGTATTCCCCTAGGGTTAATTCGTTCGTATCGGAAAGTCCGAAAGTATTGCCGCAGGCCGGCCCTGTCACGGTGTCGGGCCCGTCTGCGTCGCAACACAGTCGCTCATAAAGCCAAATTCGCGCGTCGATTGCAACTGAAATGCGCTATTTGTCGGTAGTCGGCGACTATTTTCGCCAAATACTTTCGCGGAAATTAAATCATCATTAAGAATGACGTGTGTCAATGTAAATTTTACAGCCGAGGCCGGCGCTTTTTCTACTGGCGTGCGGCCGAATTGCGCGCGCGATTTCTGATCCCACGGAGTCTGAAATTCAATCGCAGGCGGATCGCTTCTCTGCGATCGAGTTGCGCAATTTCACTTGCGGCGACCATTTCTTCGGCGCCGTTGCGGGCACTGCGCGCGGTATGGGAGCTCTTCATCAAATGGTGTGCGGCGTCGCGTTGATGCGCGCGGACCATCCATCAACGATGTGCCGCCGTTCAATGATTCAGGTGGCCGCGCAGGTTGAATTCGTTGGAGCGGCGGCGGCGAGGATGGACTTGCCAGCATCCTGAGACTGTATATAATACCAGTCACTGGCTACATATACAGGTGATCCATGTCGGACCTTACCCCCCGTCAAACCCAGATTTTAAGGCTCATTCAGGATGCGATCATGGAAAACGGGATGCCGCCCACGCGCGCGGAAATCGCGCGCACTCTCGGCTTCAAGTCGCCGAATGCCGCCGAGGAACACTTACGCGCGTTGCAACGCAAGGGCGTCATCGATCTGATTCCCGGCGCATCGCGCGGCATCCAACTCAAGGACATTCTGCGTGAGCAATTGGGGCTGCCGCTCATTGGGCGTGTCGCTGCCGGCCGTCCGATCCTGGCCGAAGAGCATATCGAAACGCGTTATCAGATCGACCCGCAGTTATTCCAACCTCAGCCGCATTACCTGCTGAAAGTAAAAGGCATGAGTATGAAAAATGCCGGCATCTTGGATGGTGATCTGGTTGCCGTGCATCGCACGCCCGAGGTGCGTAATCGTCAAATTGTGGTTGCGCGTCTGGAAAACGAAGTCACCGTCAAGCGCTATCGGCAAGAAGGCACGATTGTATGGTTGCTGCCCGAAAATGCCGATTTCGAACCCATTCGTGTCGATCTCAAAGAACAGCCCATGATTATCGAGGGGGTGGTCGTCGGGGTGCTTCGTCGCGGTAAAGACGTGGATGCCGCGTGAAGTATCAGCACTCGCGGACATATTGGCCGATGCACGCGTCTGGAGGTTAAAAGACGCCTCGGCTGCCCCCACTCGTCCGGTTTGGTCCACCGGTTGTAGCTCGCTTGATGCGCGCTTGCCCGGGGGAGGGTGGCCGACGGCGTCGCTTATCGAGGTGTTGCTGGACGATACCGGCTTGGGCGAGGTGCAGCTCTTCTTACCGGCTCTGGTGGAATGTCAACGCAGGGCGAGCCAAGGAAGGACCGGCGAGGCTCCCTGGCTCGTCTGGATTGCACCGCCCCATGAACCTTATGCGCCTGCCTTAGCGCAGCAGGGAATCGAGCTGGAGCGCTTCTTGGTAGTGCAGCCCGCCAGCGCCACGGAGGCATTGTGGGCTGCTGAACAAGCGTTGGGTTCGGGTGTCTGCGCCGCCGTGTTTCTCTGGTTGAAGGGGACCGATGATCGCTGGCTGCGGCGTCTGAAGCTCGCGGCCGAGGCGGGCGGTGCACTCGGTGTGCTGTTTCGCCCCGAGCGGCATCGTTTCGAATCTTCGCCCGCTACCCTGCGTTTGGCTGTGACTAAGGGTGAGCATGAGATGCGTCTCGATCTACTCAAGGTGCAAGGCGGCTGGTCCGGTCCTGTCGATCTGGGCGGTGCCCCGCTGGATGTCCCGTGAAATCGCGGACCGCGAAATCACGGACGGCAGACTTATTTGCCGCAGAGGACGCATCACCCGGATCATGGAAGGCTGGCGGTGTGCCGCCGACGCCGCAGACGGCCGGCCGGCCGCGTTCAAAGCAGCTGTGGTATGCCGCGGTGTTTCCGGAGTTGGCCGAAGAACATTCCGCCGTCTTATTGCAGCGACTTTGCATGCATGCGCAACAATTTACTTCGTTCGTCAGCATCGAGCCGCCCAACGCTCTATTGCTGGAAATCAAGGGCAGCCTGAAGCTGTTCGGCCCTCTCAAGCGTTTGCATGCCGGCATCGATGCCCGTTGGCGACGGCTCGAGCTGCAAGCGTACAGCGCCACGGCCCCATCGACTTTGGCGGCGCTCTGGCTCGCGCGGGGCGCAACCGGCGACCCGGTGAGCACCCCGGTACACATCGAAGATCTCGGGAGGCTGCCCGGAAGCCTGGCGGAGTTGCCAATCGCTTGCACGGCGTGGGATATCGAACGATTGCAGACGTTGCGCGCCATGGGTGTGACGCGGGTGGGTGAAGTGCTGCGCCTGCCGCGCGCCGGTCTCGCGCGCCGTTTGGGTGCGGCAACGGTGCTGGATCTCGACATTGCACTGGCACGGCAATTCGCGCCGCGCAGAGCGTTCGTACCGCGTGAACGATTTCGGGCGCGATGTGATTTCGAGACCGAGATCGAGAATGTTGCTTATCTGGAAAAGGCGCTCGAACCGCTCATCGCGCGCTGTGCAGAGTTCCTGCGCGAGCGTCAGGCCGGTGTGCAGACGCTGCGGCTGAAGCTACGCCACCGTGCCGGTCCCGCCACCTGTGTGGATTTGGGATTGGCGAGCATCACGAGTGAACATCGTCGCTTGAGGGATGTGCTTGCCCAAAAATTAACAAGGCTCGAGCTTGAAGCACCGGTCCGGGACATGGAATTGATCTCAGGTGCATTACAGCCGCTTTCGGCCGGCTCGCTGGATGCCTTTGCGGGACGGCTAAGCGCCGGCGCGGGTGGGCGCGACAGCTTGCCGCAATTGGTGGAGCGTTTGCGCGCGCGCTTGGGCGAAGAAGCGGTATATGGGGTCGTTTCGATCGCGGAACATCGGCCCGAAGCGGCCTGGCGGCGCGTCCAAGAATTGCGACCGGTCTCGACCTTGCGCGCTGGCGAAAAAATAGCGGATCCAATGATGACCGATCAGGGCATGCCGCGTCCCCTCTGGTTACTCTCCGCACCGCTGCCGTTGGAGAGCGGCTTGATTCTGGAACAAGGCCCGGAGCGCATCGAGAGCGGCTGGTGGGACGGCAAGGGCGTGGCACGCGATTACTATATTGCGCGCCAAGCTCCCGACACACGTCACTCTCATGGCGCAAGGCTGTGGGTGTTTCAGGAACGTCAATCCAAGCGTTGGTATTTGCACGGGATGTTCGCCTGACCGCGAAGGCTTAAGTCGTGTACGTCGAGCTACATACCTTGAGTAATTTTTCTTTTCTGCGCGGCGCTTCTAGCCCTCAGGAATTGATCGCCCAAGCCAAACATTTTAATTATCGCGGACTGGCACTCACCGACGAATGTTCACTGGCGGGCGTGGTACGCGCCCATATCGCCGCCAAGCAGCATGGGTTACCGCTGATCATCGGCACGGAACTCACTTGCATCGACGGTCTCAAACTCGTGGTGCTCGCCGCCGATCGCGCGAGCTACGGCGCAATGAGCCGCTTGATCAGCCGGGCACGCCGCGCAAGTCCCAAGGGCAGGTACACGCTGGCGCGCATTGATCTCGAGGATGCTCTCGCGGGATGCGCAATCATCTGGCTACCGCGTTCCGACAAGGCGTCGGCGCAGCGGCAGGAGGCGGACGGCCGGTGGCTGCGCGAACGATTCCCGGGCCGTTTATGGCTGGGCGTGGAATTGCTGACCGGCGGCTTCGACCTGCGTCGTTTGGAGCTGCTCGACGCGCTGGGCGAGACTTTGGATGTGCCGCGAGTGGCCGCGGGCGATGTGCACATGCACCGCCGCCGCCGCCGTGCCCTCCAAGATGTGTTGACGGCGATCAGCCATGGTAAGCCGCTGCAAGCCGCGGGCTACGCCTTATATCCGAACGGCGAGCGCTGTTTGCGGCCCTTGCAGCGCTTGCGTGAGCTATACCCCGCGCCGATGCTTAAGCAAACGCTGGAGATCGCCGAGCGCTGCACTTTCAAACTCGACGAGCTGCGCTATGAGTATCCCGAGGAAATAGTACCCGCCGGCGCCACTCCCGCAAGTCATTTGCGCGCTCTGACGATGCGCGGCTGCGCGCAGCGCTGGCCCGCCGGCGTGCCGCCCGCCCTGCGCGAGAGCATCGAACACGAATTGCGTTTGATCGCCGAGCTCAAATTCGAGCCCTTCTTTCTGACCGTGCACGATGTCGTTCAATATGCGCGTTCGCAAAGAATACTCTGTCAGGGCCGCGGCTCCGCGGCCAACTCCGCCGTCTGCTATTGCTTAGGGATAACCGAGGTGGATCCCTCGCGCATGGCCATGCTGTTCGAACGCTTCATTTCCAAGGAACGCAACGAACCGCCCGATATCGACGTGGATTTCGAGCACGAGCGGCGCGAAGAGGTGATTCAGTATATCTATGGAAAGTACGGCCGGGAGCGCGCGGCGTTGGCGGCCACCGTCATCTGCTACCGTCCGCGCAGCGCTCTGCGCGACGTCGGCAAGGCGTTGGGATTGGATCTCGCGCAAGTCGACAAGCTCGCGCGCGGCATGCAATGGTGGGACGGCCAGCGCATCGATCCCGATCGCATCCGAGCCTCCGGTTTCGATCCCGAAGATCCCGTGATCGCGCGCCTCATCGCGCTCACGGCGGAAATCCTGGGCTTTCCCCGCCATCTCTCGCAGCATGTGGGCGGCTTCGTCATCGCGCGCGGACGTCTGGATGAACTCGTGCCCATCGAGAACGCGGCGATGCCCGATCGTACGGTGATCGAGTGGGACAAGGACGATCTCGATGCGCTGGGGCTGCTGAAAGTGGATGTGCTCGGGCTTGGCATGCTGAGCGCGATACGCCGGGCGTTTCAACTGATCAATGAATTCGGCGGTTCATCCGCGGTTGCCGGCGAACTCGATCTGGCGGCGGTGCCGAGCGAGGACAAGGCCGTGTACGAGATGATTTGCCGCGCCGACACCACGGGTGTGTTTCAAATCGAATCACGGGCACAGATGGCCATGCTGCCGCGCTTGCGGCCGCAAAATTACTACGATCTGGTGATCGAGGTGGCCATCGTGCGTCCCGGCCCGATTCAGGGCGAGATGGTGCATCCGTATTTGCGCCGCCGCAACGGCGAGGAGGCGGTGACTTATCCCAGCGAGGCGGTCAAAGCGGTGCTCGAGCGCACGCTGGGCGTGCCGATTTTTCAGGAGCAAGTCATGCAGCTGGCGATCGTCGCGGCCGGCTTTTCACCGGGCGAGGCGGACCGGCTGCGCCGCGCGATGGCGGCCTGGAAGCGCAAGGGCGGCTTGGAGCCTTTCCAGCGCCAATTGATCGACGGCATGCGCGAGCGGGGGTACCCCGAATCCTTCGCGCACCAGATATTCAATCAGATATTGGGGTTCGGAGAATACGGCTTTCCTGAGTCGCATGCGGCGAGCTTCGCACTCCTCGTGTACACCTCCGCCTGGCTGAAACACTACGAGCCCGCGGCATTTTGCGCGGCTCTCATCAACAGTCAGCCGATGGGTTTTTATGCACCGGCGCAATTGGTGCGCGATGCGCGCTCGCACGGCGTGGAGGTGCGCGCAATCGATGTGGCGAGCAGCGACTGGGATTGCACGCTCGAACGGCGAACCGACGGGCGGCCGGCGCTGCGCTTGGGATTGCGCTTGGTGAAGCATTTATCGAGCGAGGGAGCGGCTCGATTGCTCGCGGCGCGCGCCCAGCGAGCCTTTGACACCATCGCCGATCTTGCGGAGCGGGGAGAGCTGGACAGGCGCGACCTTACCGCGCTCGCCGCTGCCGATGCGCTCGCGGGCCTCGCCGGACATCGGCATCGCGCGGTATGGCAGGTCAGCGGGGTGGAACGTGCCTTACCCCTGCTGCCCGCCGCGACGGCGCAGGGGGAAGGCATCCCGCTGCTGCGCGCGCCGCGCGAGGGTCAGGACATCGTCGCCGACTATGGCAGCACCGGTCTGACGCTGCGCCGTCATCCGCTGTGCCTGTTGCGCGGGAAACTGCAACGCCGCGGCGTGCTGCCCACGCAGGATCTCTGGGAACGCCCGAATGGAACGAAGGTGATCACCGCGGGCCTGGTCATCACGCGCCAGCGGCCGGGCAGTGCGGGCGGCGTCACCTTCGTCACCATGGAAGACGAAACGGGCTATGTGAATTTGATCGTGTGGAACCGCGTCGCCCTCGAGCAGCGCGCCGCCCTCCTGGAGTCGCGTCTGCTCGAAGTGCACGGCACATTGCAGCGCGAGGGCGATGTGCAGCATGTCATCGCGCAGCGGCTGATCAATCTCTCGGCGATGCTGGGGGATCTCGCCG
>Ga0209736_1000366_pt1 | contig 14617 bp, 12 predicted proteins | sample BlaSpr_A8_Ref_M3_FD_187992 | JGI IMG/M metagenome (GOLD analysis project Ga0209736, IMG submission 187992) | Forest soil microbial communities from Thunder Bay, Ontario, Canada - Black Spruce, Ontario site 2_A8_Ref_M3 (SPAdes) (version 2) | ecosystem: Environmental > Terrestrial > Soil > Boreal...
TCGCGCCATACGTCGCCCAGATCCTGCGGATTCAAGCACAGCACTTCCGGGCGCTTCGCAAAGCCGGACAGCGCCGTAGCCAAATCGTCCGGCGAAGCGGCGCAAACATGGCAAAGATCCTGCGTGATGATCAGGTCCGGCTCGAGCTCTTCGAGCGCTTGCGCGTCCACGGCATACAAACTTTCGCCGCGCCGCACAAAATCGCGCACCATGCGGTCGATTTCGCCGGGAGGAGTGCCATGCGGAATGCGCGAATGGATCACCACGCGCTTCGTGCGCGCATGCTCGGGAAAATCGCACTCGTGGCTGACGCCGACAATTTCGCGGTCAAAACCGAGGGCAAACAGGATTTCCGTCGCCGAGGGCAGGAGTGAAACAATACGCATTAGCGCAATGTACCACAGTTTTCCACAGCCGGGCAGCAAGAACTAACGCCACCGCTTAGGGCGCCAGGCGCACCTCAAACTCCACCTTAACTTCATCTTTAGCGCGCACGCCCATTTTCCCGGGAGGCTTTATGGCAAAGTCCGTTTGCTTCACCTTAGCTTCGCCGGTATAGCGCCCATCCTTCAGCGTCACTTTGACCGTCACCGGCCGCGTCTGGCCGTGCAGCGTCAGATTTCCGCGCAGCGTCCACTCGCCCGCGCCCGTAGACTCCGCGGCCGTGGACTTGAACACGATCTCCCGATGATTCTCGCTATCGAGCACTTCCGGCCCGAGCATGGTCTTCTGGACTTCGGCGCGCTCGCTCTCGGAAACATCCTTGTCCAGCACGCGCAGCGCCCGCGCATCCACGTGTATTTCCACTGAGGGATGCGGGCCCGTGTCCGCGGTGCCACTCTGAATCGGGGCGCGCACTTCGTGCTCGTGGCCGAATCCAGAAAACGCGCCGGCCTTGCCCACGTGAATCGTCAAGGTGGACTTCTCGGTATCGACCTTGTGTTGCTGCGCGCTCAGACTCAGCGCGCAAAGCAAACTCGCTGTCACCACGAATACGCTTCGCTTCATTCGTTTACCTCGCCACCGGAGTCTCCGTTCTAGCTTCCAACAACCCCACTATGCAATCCTCAAAGGACTATAGCGCGCCATTTACGTCGCTGAGCGTTTTTCTTGCTACACTCCTCCCTGTTGCAAAGCGAACCAGGAAACCGGTACCTAACCATGGCCACAGCTTCCCCGTTAGTCGCCAAGCTACCTCTGAAACCTCCGCCCGGACCGAAAGGCCATTTCATTCTGGGCAATCTGGCCGCGGTCTCGCGAGACTGGCTGGGCTTCTATTCGCGCTGCGCCAAAGAATACGGCGACGTCGTTGGCCTGCGTTATCTACACGTTCCCATCTGTCTGCTGATGCATCCTCGGGAAATCGAATACGTGCTGGTGAGCAATCCCGGCAACTTCACCAAATCCGCGGACTACCGGGCGCTGGCACGTGTCCTGGGCAATGGCTTGCTGACCAACGAAGGAAAGCCGTGGCAGCGCCAGCGCGGGCTGATCCAGCCGGCCTTCCGCCGCGAAAATATTTTGTCTTACGCCCAGGTGATGACCCGCGCCACCCGCCGCATGCTGGACTCCTGGAGCGCCGGCTCCTCCCGCAACATCCACGAAGACATGATGGCGGTCACGCTCGATATCGTGGCGCAGTGCCTCTTCGGCGCGGAAGTGACCGGCGTCGCCGAACGAGTCGGCAAAGCCATGGAAGTGGTCACCGACCGGTTCATGACCGATGCCAGCCAGGCGCTTCTACTGCCCTTCGATCTTCCCGATTTTCTGGCGCCCGCGCGCCGGAACGCCATCCGCGACCTGAACGAAATCATCAACGGCATCATTCGCGAGCGCCGCGCATCGCAAGAACCGCGCGGAGATTTGCTCGACACGCTGCTGCAGGTGCGCGACGCGGACGGCCATCCCATGAGCGACACGCAACTGCGCGACGAAGTGATGACCCTTTTTCTTGCCGGCCACGAAACCACCGCCATCGCCCTGTCCTGGACCTGCTACCTCGTCGCTCAGCATCCGGAGATCGAAGCCAGGCTAGTCGAAGAATTGCAAACCGTTCTCGGCGACCGCGAACCCACTCACGACGATCTTCCTCGTTTGCGCTACACGGACATGGTGCTCAAGGAATCCATGCGCCTGTATCCCGCCGTGTGGGGCATCGGGCGCCGCGCCATCGCGGACTGCGAAATTGGCGGCTACCGCGTAACTGCCGGCACCAACGTGTTCATCTTCCAATCGCTGACCCAGCGCGACCCGCGATTCTTCCCCAATCCGGACCAATTCAACCCCGAACGCTGGCGCGAGGATCCCGTGCGCTCCGGAAAAATTCCCCGCTTCGCCTATTTCCCTTTTGGCGGCGGACCCAGAGTCTGCGTCGGCGCGGCGTTTGCCATGCTGGAAGCCACTCTGCTGCTGGCCATGATCCAGCAAAAATTCCACCTGGAGCTGGTCCCCGGCCACCCCGTCAAACCTCTGGCCTCCGTAACTCTGCGCCCCAAAAACGGGATTAAGGTAACGCTCCACCGCCGCCAGACACTGCGGACCTAAATCCGCTAGGTGACTCACCCAGAGCTCAAGCCGCGCTTTCTTGTAGTGGCGCCCGGCGCGGCGGGTTACGCCAGTATAAGAAGTCGGCCGCCCTAAAAGGACGGCGTCTACATTCCGGCGCGGCCGGCCGCGGCGGGCGCCCCTACGAGGGTGAATGCCCTATCTGATTTATCTGCCGATATAGATCAGCGCCAGGAGGAAAACCCACAGCGCATCCATGAAGTGCCAGTAGTAGGAAGTAACTTCCGCCGCGGCCGAGCGCGAGAGCCGCGTACCGTCAGACTTGCGCGCCGCTACGTAGAGCAACGCAATAACGCCGCCGAAAAGATGCACTGCGTGCGCTCCAGTAAAAACATAGAAAAAACTGCTGGCCGCATTGGTGGCCAGGAAGACGCCTTGCGCCTCCAATTGCCGCCAGCCCACGAATTGTCCGAGGAGAAACAGCAAACCGAGGATCGTGGTAAGCATCCACAACTTGCGGAAGCTCATGAAATCGCCCTTGGCCAGCTTGCGGCGCGCGAATTCGAGCGTCGCGCTGCTCAACAGCAAAACCAACGTATTCACCCACAGGATGGGCGGAATGTGGACCGGCGTCCAGTTGGCGCTCGATCCGCGGCGCACAATATACGCACTGGCCAGCGCCAGAAAAAAGACCAGAATCGCCACGATGGCGACGATGACTGCGGTGTAGTAACGGTTCCGCTGCGGCGGCCGGGAAGAATCGCGGCGGCGCGCGCCATCGCTGTCGCCGTCGTCGCCGCCGTCGCGCTGGGGAGGCTTGCCGCCGCCACCGCGGCCAATGTCCTCGATGATCAGTTCAATGTCGTGTTCCGCCGATTTTCCCGGCATGGTGGTTTCGCTTTCTCTGCGCAAAGTCTGGCCCGGCTAAAGACCTGCATATTAACTGGCTGCAGCCTCGTCTGGCGCAAGATGCTGCGGCCGAAAATCTTCGTCCACCCAAGGGCCGGTCGCAGCAGCGGGAAGCGGCAGAGCCGGCGCGCCGAATTCGTAGGCCCCGCGATACACGGCTGGGAGTGTAACGCCAAAATCGTCGGGTGGCGGCGGAGATGGCACACTCCACTCAAGCGTGGTAGCCCGCCACGGATTGCACTCCGCCACTCTTTCGCCGCGCGCCAGACTCCACAGCAAATTACACAGGAAAATGAGCTGCACGGCGATAGTCACGAGCATCGCGACCAAGATGAACGCAGGCACGCTCACGGCGCCAGGTGCGCTCTCGAAATTGCTGCGGGACCCCGTCCGCACCAGGCCCAGCCAATGCATGGGCAAGAAAACGCAACAGACGCCCGCGAACGTGAGCCAGAAATGCAGTTTGCCAAGCGATTCGTGCAATCGCCGGGCAAACATTTTCGGGAACCAGAAGAACAGCGCCGCCAGAAGCGCGAACGTTGCGGCAATGCCCATCACCAGATGAAAATGTCCGGTAACGAAGTCGCTGCTTCCAGCGGCGCGGGCGATATCGCTGCGCGCCAGCAGCACGCCCGAAACTCCCCCGGTAAAAAACAACGCCACAAAGCCGAGCGAGAAAAGCGCCGCCGTGGTGAATTGCAGACGCGCTTTCCACAGCGTGCCAAACCAGCTCATCACCAGCACCGCAGCGGGCAAGCCGAGCGACGCGGCAAGAACCGCGAAGACCAGCGGCGAATACGGATCCAGTCCACTGGCAAACATGTGCTCGCCCCAGATGCAAAACCCAAACAGGCCCACGCCGCAGAGCGCCAGAACCACCGCGCGCTCTTTCCATACCGGACGGCGGGCAAACGTAGCCAGCAAATGCGTCACGATTCCGAAACACGGCAGCATGGCCACGTATACCTGAGCTTGGGCAAAGAACCAGAACAGGCGCTGCCACAATGCCTGCTGCATGACGGGCGAAAACGCTTCGGGAGCCTGGGGCGCCGGAGCGAGCATAAATGCGCCGACTGAGTAAGAAAAGAAATTCGTGCCCGCAAGACGGTCCGCAAGCAGCAGCGTCACCGACGCCAGCAAAATGCTGAAGATCAGCATGCCCAGCTGCGCGTTGATGAACCAGGCCCACACCGTCAGCGGCAGACGCGGCAAGGACATGCCAGCGCCACGCAAATCGATGACCGTGACCGTGAAGTTGATGGCGTTGGCCAGACTGGCGAGGCAGAAGAGCGCCACGCCGACAATCCACAGGTTGAGACCACGCTCTGCGGCAGGAATAAAGAAGGAAGAAGTGATGATGGCGAAGGAAATCACCGTGGCCCAGAGCGTGAGGCGGTTGAGCGCGGGAAACGCCATCTCCCGCGCGCCAATCTGCAGCGGCAGAAAATAGCTGCCGAAGCCGGCCTGTGGCGCCGCCGTCAGCACAAAGAAGACCATCAGCGAGCCGTGCAGCACCGCCAGCGTGCCATTGCGTTGCGGCGCGGCGGCCCATTCGGCCAGCCACGGCAAGCGCGCTTCCGCGCCTGCAAAACCGAAGCGCAGGAGCAAGGATAGCGCCATCCCAACAAAGACGCTGAACAGCGCCAGCCACAGATAGTGCAGCCCGATGGCCTTGTGATCGCTCGAGAAACGCATGCGAGCGCCATGATACACCGCTCGCGAGGCGCCGTCATTTCATGCTAATTGCCGTGGCCGGGCTTATTTTTGTGCCGACCCGGGCGTCTGGGTTTGTGCCTGCGTGGATTGGCGTCCGGCATCCGCGCTGAACAGGGTCACTTCCACGCGGCGGTTCTTCGAGCGGTCATCGCGCGTCTTTTGTTCATTCAGCGGTTTGTCTTTACCCAGTCCTACGATCTGGATTCGGTATACCGGTACGTTCTTCTGCCCGATCAGGTAGGTCTGCACGGCCTGCGCGCGTTTGCGGCTCAGCTCGAGGTTGTAGTCCGCCGGTCCAACTTTGTCCGTGAACCCTTCGATGGCTACGAAATAGGTCTTCAGCGTCCCTACTTGCGATCCGGCCAAGCGGTCCAGTTCCTCTTTTCCTTCGTCGGTCAGTTGCGCGGAATTGAATTTGAACAGCACCGTCGCTTCGCCCACCGACTTATAGTCATCCAGGTTCGCGATGCGGTCGTTCAGTTCGCTTCGCAGGTCCGACCGCACCTGATCTGCCTTCTTCGAAGCGGCATCCGCGCGCCCCAGCGCATCCGTAGCCCGCCTGTCCGCCGAAGTGGCCTTCTCATCCGCGGCACTGATTCTCGGTTCCGCGGCATCCAGTTGTTTTTGCGTACCCTGCTGATTCTGGTCCACCTTGCCCACTCTGTCGTTCACGGGATCGACGCGTTCCCCCACATACTTCTTCGTCGCGCATCCCGCCAGCGCCAGCGCACCGGCCAGCATCAACATCATCACTTCCGCACTTCTGCTTCTCATCGCAATATTCCTCCATTCCCAAGTTGTAGTTCTCCCCAGGGGTTCCTACACCCTGGTGGTCACACGACTTCTGGCTGGGCGCCTTCGGGCTGGGTTTTTGGCCTGAAAGACTCGTCGGGCTGGACGAACCTATGCGAGCTTGGCGGGCTGATTACTCTGGGCGAAGCCCAATCTCACATCCCAATTAAAAACACACTTGCCTCCGCTTGTCCATGCCAATGATACCTGAGACTTGGATTGCGACGGCTCGCGGCCGCTTTTCTTCTCTCCACGCAGCCAAAACGGTAGAGTCCGTCCTTTTAGGACGGCCGAGCCACTCTAAGCCGCAAGCTCATTTTATTGGAATTGCTTTTGGAAGGCGGCGAACTGGGCGCGGAGGTCGGCCAGTTCCGAGCGGAGCGAAGAGAGCTCGGATTCGAGTTGGGCGATGCGTTCGTTCGCGCCGGGCGACGAGCCACGAAGTGGGAAAGCGGGTTCGGCCGAGCGGGAAGATTCGGGGGCATGCGTTGCGACGGTGGCCGGTGGAATCGGATCGCCGGAGAGGAGCTGTGCGTACCGGGCTTCCTTGGTGCCGGGCTGGCGCGAGAGAAGCACGACGAGCGGCGGCTCGCGCTTCATCAGGAGATTAAGCGCGGAGTGCACCGAGTCCAGATCCTCGAAGGAGTACATGCGCTCGGTGCGGGTGCGCAGTTCGCCGGGAGTTTGCGGCCCGCGGAGAAGCAGAACGCAGAGGACGGCGATTTCGTGGCGATGGAAATTGAAGAGATCACTGAGGCGGTGCTCGTATTTGGGAACGCGGGAATCGGTTCCGGCAGAGCGCGCGAGGGATTCGTCGGAGAGCGAACGGAGGGCGGCGCGGACGGCGTCTTCGTCGAGGGTCATGACGGGATCGCGATTCGATTTCTGGTTGCAGGCGTTGACCAGGGCGTTGAGCGAGAGCGGATAGTATTCGGGCGTGGTGATTTCTTTTTCGATGAGCGCGCCGAGGACGCGAGCTTCTGCGGCGGTGAGATGAAAGGCCATTGCGGAATGATAGCGAAGGCACGGCTTGCAGGACAAATCGCGGACGGGGAAAGTTGCGGGAATTTAGAATGGCTTTGGCGTTCACAACCGGGAGCGGCTATAATAATTGCTCAGTGCGGTAGTGGCGGAATTGGCAGACGCACCAGCTTGAGGGGCTGGCGGTAGCAATACCGTGGAGGTTCGAGTCCTCTCTACCGCACCATATTCTTCTTCTTTCGATTTAAGTTCCCGCCTGCAGTGGATGAGATTCCGTACATTTTGTTTTCGCGGTTTTTTGTGGTGGGGAGTGTCGCCCAAGAAAAAGCGGCTCGCGTCCGTTCCTGAGTCAGGGCGAGCAAAAGGGGGCCCTACATTCGAAGCAGAATCGGAGTAACCCCGGCCTCGCTGCGCGGGGGATGGGTGCCTAGGGCTTACGCGGCTCAGGCAGGAGTGCCTGAGCTACTGTTTTTTGGGCGGCTGTTGCGCTGGAGGCTGTGAAGCTGGTTGCGTTGCCGGCGCATTGGATTGTGGAGCGGGCGCTTGCTGCGCTGGTGTGGTGGGTGCGGGAGTTACTGGGGCGGGTTTCGCGGGAGCGGTGACCGGCGCAGGCTTCGAGACTTGCTGCAGGATCGAGGTGCCCATGCCGACGGCTTTGTCGGTGCGAAGAACGAGAGCCATGGCGCAGATCATGAACATGACGGCGCACCAGGTGGTGGCGCTGGAGAGCGCGTTGGCGGCGCCGCGCGGGCCGAAAGCGGTCTGGCTGCCGGCTCCGCCGAAAGCGCCCGCGAGGTCGGCGGCTTTGCCGCTCTGCAGCAGAACGACGATGATCAGGACGAGGCAGTTGATCACGAAAAATGTGGGCAGGATGAAGAAGAGATAGCGATGATTCGAAAGTCTCCAGCCCACAACGACGATGCCCAGGCCGATGGCCAGGGCGATGCTCCACTTCATCCAGGTTGGCATTTGCATGTGCTGTAATCCTCTATCTCTACTGAAAGTCGGCGCTAGCGGTCGCGGGGCTGAAGCCCGGCGCCTAGATAAAATTGCCTACTTAAAATTTACGATGGCGGCGAACGACTTGGCGTCGAGGCTCGCTCCGCCGACCAGCGCGCCGTCCAATTCTTCCTGCGCCATCAATCCCGCAATGTTATCGGGCTTGACGCTGCCGCCATAGAGAATCCGGAGAGCGGAAGCGTGTTCCACGGAAAAGCGTTCCGCGGCACAGAAACGAAGAATCCGGTGAGCCTCGGCGGCAATTTCCGGCGTGGCCACGCGGCCCGTGCCAATAGCCCACACCGGCTCGTAAGCTAAAAGGATACGGGAGAACTCCGCGTCGGTCAACGCGCCGGGACCGCCATGAAATTGCCGGCTGAGAACTTCTTCGGCGAGACCGTTGTCGCGGTCTTCGCCGGTTTCGCCGAGGCAAACGATGGGAGTGAGGCCGGATTCGAGGGCCATCAGAGTTTTCTTGGCGACGTTGTCGTCGGTTTCGCGGAAGAGCTGGCGGCGTTCCGAATGGCCGATGATGACGTAGCGGCAGCCGGCTTCGAGAAGCATGGGAGCGGAAACTTCGCCGGTGAACGCGCCTTCTTTGCTCCAGGAAACGTTTTGGCCGGAGATGTGGACGTTGCTGCCCTTGGTGGATTCGGCTGCGGTGGAGACGGCGGTGAAAGGCGGAGCGATGACGATGTCGCACTGCTTGCTGTCTGCGACTAGTGGTAGGAAGGCGGTGAAGTAAGCGCGGGTCTCCGCGAGGGTTTTGTACATTTTCCAGTTGCCGGCGATTACGCGGCGGCGGGTCATTGAGGGCCCCCGAGAAAAGAGAAGAGAAGGACAAAAGAATAACGCAGAGGCGCAGAGGTCGCAGAGAAAGCGAGGAGTAGAGGATAGCTCATTTGTTGGTGAGGGCTTCGACGCCGGGGAGTTTGCGTCCGGCAAGAAATTCGAGGGAAGCGCCGCCGCCGGTGGAGATGTGAGAGATTTTGCCGGCGAGGCCGGATTGGTGAACGGCGGCGACGGAATCGCCACCGCCAACGATGGAGATGGCGCCGGAAGTGGTGGCGGCGGCGACGGCTTTGGCGATTTCTATGGTGCCTTTGGCGAAGGCGGGCATTTCGAAGACGCCCATGGGGCCGTTCCAGACGATGGTTTTGGCGGTCGAGATTTTCTGGCGATAGGCGTCGATGGTCTTGGGACCGATGTCGAGGCCCATCCAGCCGTCGGGAGTTGCGGAGACGGGGACGGTTTGTGTGGCGGTATCGGCTTTGAATTCGGCGCCTACGATGTGATCGACCGGGAGAAGCAGCGCGAATTTCTTTTGCTGCGCTTCGGTGCGGAGGCGCTTGGCGAGGTCCAGCTTATCGTCTTCGACGAGCGACTTGCCGATGGGCTGGCCATCGGCTTTGAGGAAAGTGTAGGCCATGCCGCCGCCGATGAGCATGGCGTCGGCGATTTTCATCAAGTTTTCGACGACTTCGATTTTGTCGCTGACTTTTGCTCCGCCGAGAATGGCGACGAACGGGCGCGCAGGATTGCTGATGGCTTTGCCGAGGTAGGCGAGCTCCTTTTCCATGAGCAGACCGGCGGCGGCTTGCTGGACGAAGCGGGTGATGCCGACGACGGAAGCGTGGGCGCGATGCGCGGAGCCGAAGGCGTCGCAAACGAAGAGGCCGTCGCAGAGAGCGGCGAGTTGCTTCGAGAAGGCTTCGTCGTTTTTTTCTTCTTCGGGATGGAAGCGGACGTTTTCGAGAACGAGGACTTCACCGTCGCGGAGGGCTTTGCTTTGCGATTCGGCGTTGGGGCCGACGCAATCGAGAGCGAAGGCGATGGGCTTGCCGAGGAGCTCTTCGAGCTTTCTGGCTGCTGGACGCAGCGAATATTTTGGGTCGGGACCACCTTTGGGGCGTCCGAGATGAGACGCGAGTACGAGGCGGGCGCCTTTTTCAATGGCCAGGCGGATGGTGGGGAGGGTTTCGCGGATGCGCGTGTCGTCGGTGACGACGCCGTCTTTGAGCGGGACGTTGAAGTCGACGCGGAGGAAGACGCGTTTGCCGCGGAGGTCGAGGTCGTTGATGGCGAGCTTGGTCATGAGCGTGGTCCGTGTCCCGTGTTTGGTGATCCGCGCTGAAGCGGGCGGGACAAAGCCCCGCCCTTACAAAATCATGGCTTGTACGATAACACTACGGTCAAAACTTGGAAGCCAGGAGTTTGATCAGGTCGCGGCAGCGGCAGGAGTAGCCCCATTCGTTGTCGTACCAGGCAAGGACCTTGACGCAGCGGTCGCCTACGACTTTGGTGTATTCGGCGTCGACGATCGAAGAATGAGAGTTGCCCTTAAAGTCGGCGGAGACGAGTTCTTCCTCGGTGTAGCTGAGGATGCCTTTCATGGGGCCTTCGGATGCGGCTTTGAGGGCGGCGTTGACGGCTTCCCTGGTGGTGGGCTTGTCGACGAAAACGGTGAGATCGACGACGCTGACATTCGGAGTGGGGACGCGCATGGCGTAGCCGTCGAGCTTGCCTTTAAGTTCGGGGATGACGAGATGGAGCGCCTTGGCGGCGCCGGTGGAGCTGGGAATCATGTTGATGGCGGCGGCACGGGCGCGGCGGAGATCTTTGTGCGCGAGATCGAGGAGGCGCTGATCGTTGGTGTAGGAGTGAATGGTGGTCATGGTGCCGCTGTAGATGCCGAAAGTGTCATGAAGGACTTTGGCGACAGGAGCGAGGCAATTGGTGGTGCAGGAGGCGTTGGAAATGACGTGATGCTTGGCGGGATCGTAGGTTTTGTCGTTGACGCCGAGGACGAAAGTGGCGTCGGGACCGTCGGCTGGCGCAGAGATGATGACTTTCTTTACCGGACCGCGGAGATGCTTTTTGGCTTCGGGGCCTTTGGTGAAGAGTCCGGTGGATTCGATGACGATATCGGCGCCGACGGAAGGCCAATCGATTTCTGCAGGATCTTTTACCTTGAACACTTTAATGCTTTTGCCTTCGACGGCGATGGAATCTTCGGTGTGGGTGACTTTGTGCGGGAGATTGCCGAGGATGGAATCGTACTTGAGGAGGTGCGCGAGGGTTTTAGCGTCGGTGATGTCGTTGACGGCGACGAACTGAATGTCCTTATCGTCGATGGCAGTGCGCACAATATTGCGGCCGATGCGGCCGAAGCCGTTGATGCCTACCTTGATGGGCATGCCTTCCTCCGTCGGATGTGCGTCAGACTGCGGCACTGGTGGAGCGAAAAACGCGCGCGGCAGAATATTCGATGCTAGGGGGAGCGTGGAGAAAAGTCAACGCGAGGTATTCCTTGTTTGCTATGGCACATTCTCGCGATTCCTCCTTGAAATGTGCTTCTTGAAATCTCCAGGAGACCCGAACAGAATCTACCTGAACGAGTCCTTCGAGGTGCGTGTCTCGGGAGCGTGGTATGTCAGACGAGAAAGAGATCTCGCGAATCAGGGAGGAAGAGGCCCAACGGGGCCGAAGGCCTAAGCACCTTGAGGAACAGGAAAGGCAGCGGCGCCAGAGAAAGCTAGTGCGGGACTCTGTGCGCAAAGGAAACAGAGCGCTCTTTCAACAAGTTCTTATCGAACTCGACGAGAAACCCGGGACCGCCCGGTACGACGAGTTGATGAAGATGTACGACGACTACCAGAGCGCGAAGCGCTAGCCAGAAGGCGTTCCGCCGAACCTATTCGTCTCTCCTGCTCTTGTTCAGGGAGCGTTTTCAGATGCTCCCAGACCATGTCAGCCAACTGCTCTGCAATTTTTTCGGCTTTTCCTTTTTTTTTCGACACTTGATGATTCCTCGCGCACGCTGAGCCTGCGCACAGGTCCTAGAATAGCACTGTTCGAAGTATGCTTCGAATTTATTGCGGGAATTGCTTGATGCTGGTTACGCGGTCGCCGGTGAAGCGGACGAAGACGGTTTTGGAGGGGGGCTGGCCGTAGATCCAGTCTTCGATGTCGTTGCCTTCGGAATCGCGTTCGCGGACTTTGTGATCCGGGCGGCCAATGGCGGCGACGACCATTTCGCGGTCCATGCCAAGGGTGGCGCGGCGGTCGGTGATGGCTTTGCGGATGTCCGGCGGCAAGGTGTCAAACCACTGCACGGAAGCGGAACGCTGCTTGGTGAAATCGAGGAAGGGCGCGAGGATTTGCTTTAGCTCATCGGGCGAGATATCCGGGATGGGCTTGGTGAATTCGAGGTAGACGGTGCTGCCCATGCCCGGTTGCATGCCTGGAGGCCCAGTCTCCTGGGGATTGGTGGTGGTGGTTTGCGCGGTGGGGAGGCCGCCGACTTCAAGATGAATGCGGTCGCGCCAGCTCTTCTTGCCGCGGCCGCCGCCGTTGAGATCGACGACAATCTGATGATCGCGAAACTCGAGGCGGGTGATCTGCACGTTATCGCCAGTACGCACGGCGGCGCCGTGAGTGGCGACGGCGCGGTCGAGCAGGTCAGCGTTGACCGGCTTGCCGACGTACACGAGGAAGCCTTCCTTGCCAGCGGGAAGCGGCTTAATCGCTTTGGCGAACTCGCCGGAAACGTAGCGAATCAGATTGAGCCTGGAAGCGTCCTGGAGAGTTGGGCTCTTGGTTGCGGCGGGTGTGGGATTCTGTCCGTCCGGGGAAGGACGGGAATTCGGGAAGAGGGCGATTTCATCGCCGGAAGGAAAGACGGGCGTGTCTTTCACGGGCGGACGAAGGCTGGAGATGCGCGGGACGGTGGCGTCCGCGAGGAGAAAGAAAAACATCGATAGCGCAAGCCAAGGAGGCATGGAAAGTTCGGCCGCCCGGGGGAACGGCACGACCTATTCTATGATGCGGCGGACTGGGTTTCCAGATATCTGTTGCCCGCCGATTTCGGAGCGATTTCGCGGCAATTTGTGGTTGATGCTGCCACGCAGGATTGCCGACCGCTGCGGCGTCAGCGGGAGATGACTTCGACGCCGTGGCGGTCGATGGTCACGGGGATAATCTGTGCGCCGGCTTCGAGGATGGCGGAATCGACGCGATGCCGGGCTTCCGGCTCGATGAGCAGGACCACGCAGCCGCCGCCGCCCGCGCCGCAGACTTTGCCGGCCAGAGCGCCATTGCGAAGGGCGCCGTCGATGACGCGGTCGATCTTTTTTGTCGAGATCGTCGGTAAATTGCGTTTGCGGAAGGACCACTCTTCGCGCATCAAGCGGCCGGCTTCCTGCCAGTTGGCGGCTTCGAGGGCCACGCGCAGTTCCTGAGCGACGGCGGAAATGCGCTCGAGGCTGTGCTGCACGGCGCGTTTTCCGCTGATATGCGCTTTGAAGACTTCCCAATTGTTGATGCCGTGCTGGCGAGGCTTGCCGGTGTAGCAGACGGCGACGCGGCGCTCGAGCTCATTGAGATTGACGCGCAACTCGACGCGGTGTTCGCCGCCGGGAGGTAGTTCGATGGCTGCGGCGCCGCCGAAGGCAGGAGGATAGTGGTCCTGCGTGCCGGTAGGGACATTGATGACGATGGCTTCGGCGTCGCGGCTGATGTGAATCCAATCGACTTTGCTTTTGCCTGCACCGGTGAAGCGATCGAGGGCGGCGCAAATGGCTACGGCCATGGCGCTGGAGCCGCCGATGCCTGCGCCTGCCGGGGCTTCGGAATCGGTGGTGAGCGTGAAACCGCCCTGAGGCTGGAAGAACTTGACGATTTCGGCGAGCAGCGGGAGGCGATAGCGCTTGGCTTTTACCAGAGCAGCAAAGGAGGGAAAAGATTCTTCGCGCTTGATATCGCGGGAGACCAGGCGAATGTGGCGGGGGCCGTTGGTTTCAATAGTGCAGGAAGCGTAGCGGGAAATAGCGGCGTTGATGGTGACAGCGCCAGGATGGAAAAGATACAGAGGCCAGATATCGAGAGTGCCGCCGGCGAGGTCGACGCGAGTGGGAGCCTTGGATTCGATGATCATGCGGGTCCGTTCATTGGGTCGATTTGGGCGAGCGGAGTAAGTGTGACGAAAGAGCGAGCCAAGCTCAAGAAAGGGTCGCGGGAGATGCGGGGAGAGAGACAACAGGCGGCATGGGCGGACGCTCCAGCGCGGGCGCTTGGGTGAGGTTCTGTGCCTGTAGGTATGGCGGGCGAGTTGCGGTTGGGCGGATCAGGCGCTGGCGGCGCGGTTGCGGATCATCAGGTGCGGCAAGTCTTTTTTCTCTTGCGCGAGCGCGGGATTGGGCTCGAAGCAGCGGCGACAGCGCGCTTCGTACATGCCGCCTCCGCCGACGACGACCAGCTCTTCGCTTTCGACCATGCGCTGGGTGTGCACCGCGGGATTGCCGCAGCGGACACAAATTGCGAGCAATTTAGTGATTTCTTCGGCGACCGCGAGCAGCCGGGGCATAGGCTCGAACGGGCGGCCGCGATAATCGGTGTCGAGTCCGGCGACGATGACGCGCTTGCCGAGATTGGCGAGCTTGGTGCAGACGTCGACGACTTCTTCGCCGAGGAATTGCGCTTCGTCGATGCCGATGACTTCGGTGCGCGGCTGGACTTTGTCCATGATTTCGGCGGCTTTGGTGACGTTGTCGGAGGGAATGCCGAGGCCGGAGTGGGAGACGATCTCGTTGGGGGCGTAGCGTTCGTCGATGGCGGGCTTGAAGATTTGCACGCGCTGGCGCGCAATTTCGGCGCGGCGCAGGCGGCGGATCAGCTCTTCGCTCTTGCCGGAAAACATCGGGCCGACCACCACTTC
>Ga0209736_1000367_pt1 | contig 14617 bp, 13 predicted proteins | sample BlaSpr_A8_Ref_M3_FD_187992 | JGI IMG/M metagenome (GOLD analysis project Ga0209736, IMG submission 187992) | Forest soil microbial communities from Thunder Bay, Ontario, Canada - Black Spruce, Ontario site 2_A8_Ref_M3 (SPAdes) (version 2) | ecosystem: Environmental > Terrestrial > Soil > Boreal...
TGCGGCCGCAGGGTCTGGCGCCGCGAGAACGCCAACAGCTGCCGCACCAGCGTCGCCGCGCGGGTCGCGTTTTGCTTGATCTGCATGATGTCCTGGAACGAGGGATCGGTCGGCTTGTGCGCGTTCAGCAGGAAATCGTTGGCCATCATGATGGCGGAGAGCACGTTGTTGAAATCATGCGCGATGCCGCCGGCGAGCTGGCCGACCATGTCCATCTTCTGCGACTGGTTGATCTGGTTCTCCAGCGCGCGCCGCTCGGTGGTCTCCAGCAAATAGACGATGGCAGCCTCGGTCTCGCGTTCGTCTTCCTCGACCGCGGTGACGAAGAACTGGCCCCATCGTTCCTTGGCGCCTTCCAGCATCGCCTCGACCGGCGGGATGTCGCCCTGCCCTTCCGCCGCCTGGTTGATGGCGGCGATCAGGAGGCTGCGGTCGCGGGCGTTGACCGCCCGGAAGATCGACTTGTTGGCGGCCCCTTCCGGGTCGAGGTTTTGCGCCAGTTTCGCAAACCTTGCATTGGCGCGCACCACCGTGCCGGCCCGGTCCACGGTCGCGATCGCCATCGGGGTATGATCGAAGAAGCGCATGAAGCGGACTTCGGCGGCGCGCTGCGGATCGGAGCGCTCGTCGCGCGCCCGGCTGATCACCAGCGTGCGCGACGCGCCGGGGATGCCGTCGGCCCCGAATGCCAGCTTGTGGTAGAGCCGCACCGGCATGGTCCTGCCGCCGCGCATCCGAAGATCGATGTCGAACACCTCGGTTTTGACTTCGCCGGGCACCGCCGGAATCGATGTCAAAAGGGCCGCCCCGTCGCCCGACACGATGTCGGTCAGCTTCAACCCGCCCGAGCCGATTTCGGCCAGATCGTGATCGAGCCAGTTCGCCAGCGTGGCGTTGACGTAGACGAGGTTGCCGGCGGCGTTGACCGAGAAAAACCCGCACGGCGCATGGTCGAGATATTCGATGGCGTGCTGCAGTTCCTGAAACACGTCCTCCTGGCGTTCGCGGTCGCGGGTGATGTCCGAAAGCGACCACACCGCGTATTTCGCCTCGCGCTTGCTGTGGCCGAGCGGCCGAACCCGCATCCTGAGCCAGCGGCCCTGGGTGCCGTCGTGGCCTGCGATGCGGACTTCCTCCTGCTGCCGCTTGCCTTCGCGCGCCGCCTTGAGCAGGCGAAACACCGCTTCGGAGACATCGGGATTGCCGATGAAGACCCGCTCGACCGGGCGTGCTTCCTGCGTGCTTGCAGCCCCCGTCAGCACGAGATAGGCGGCGTTGGAATACACCACATGGCCGCGGGGATCGGTGACCGCGAGACCATCATAGGCATGGTCGGCGATACGGCCCATGACCGGGTCGTCGGCGGCGCGGTCGGCAAAACGGATGATTCCCGCCGCAAAGGCAAACAGGTTGAACAACCCGACCGTGGCCAATAGCGCCAGCAGGCCGAGGATATAAGGCTGCGCCTGCGCCCGCCCGATGGTCATCAGGGCGACCGCGGCTGCGACGATTCCGCCGGCCACCAGCAGCACCAGTACGATGCTGCCGCCGCGCCGCGCCGGCTCGTGCGCGGTGAACGGCTGGGGTGACGGATCGTTGTCAATATCGGCGGTCATACCGGGGGATGCAGCCTGTCGACATGGGTGATGCGCGCTTAGCGCGCGCTGGAGTGACGCGCATTCCAGGTCGGCCGGTTGCCGACTTGGCGGATAATACCTGCCGAACCCGGGTAAATCCGGATTCGGTCGGCACATTAACTCCTGAGTGCCTGAATCGGACCCGCCAGCGCAAGTCCGTCAAGCCGGGTATTTCGCTGGTTAGGCCGGTTTCCAGCCAATTCCTTCGAGGCAAGTTCCCAAGTTCACGCCCGCCGGCCGGCAAGCCCGCGCTTGAGGCCCATGACGTAGCCGATGATTTCGGCGACCGCATGATAGTGCTCGACCGGGATTTCGTTGTCGATTTCCACGGTGGCATACAGCGCCCGTGCCAGGGCTACGTTCTCGACGATCGGGATATCGTGCAGGCCTGCGATTTCCCTGATCTTGAGCGCGATGATATCGACGCCCTTGGCGACGCAGATCGGCGCCGGCATGCCGCGCTCGTAGGACAATGCCACCGCGTAATGGGTCGGGTTGGTGATGATCACCGAGGCCTTGGGGACGGCGGCCATCATGCGCTTCTTCATGCGCTGGTGGCGCAACTGCCTGATCCGGCCCTTGATGTGGGGGTCGCCTTCGGACTGCTTGAACTCTTCCTTCATTTCCTGCAGCGACATCTTCTGCCGCTCGTACCACTGCCGGTACTGGAAGAAATAGTCGGCGATCGCGACCACCGCGAGCATCGCCACCACCGCACCCATCAGATGGACCGTGAGGCTGACGGTGACGCCCAAAATCGCCGAGGGGTCGAACGCCAGCAACGACTCCAGGCGATGACGCTCGGGCCACAGGATCGCACTCATCACGGCGCCAAGCGCGATCACCTTGAACAGGCCCTTGGCGAAGTTCGCCGCCGCCTGCTTGCCGAACACCCGCTTGGCGCCGGCTCCCGGCGAGATCTTGCTGAATTTCGGCTTCAGCGATTCCGCCGACCACACCAGCTGGTGCTGCACCATGTTGCCGGCGATCGCCGCCAGCGCCAGCAACAAAAATGGCACGCCGAGGGCTGCGAGCAGCGCAACTTCGAGTGACTGCGCCAGCGCCAAAAGGCCAGGCCCGTCGGCGTGGATCATCCAGGAATTGGCGACCAGATTGCGCAAGGGTACCAGAATTCCGCCGCCAATCGATCCGGAGAAATTCGACAGCACCAGCGTGGCGCCGGCGATCATGAACCAGGTGTTGATTTCCTGGCTTTTGGCGACATCGCCGCGGTCGTGGGCGTCATCCAGGCGTTTTTGGGTCGGGTCTTCTGTTTTCTCGGCGGAATCGTCGGCCATCGTTCAAGGCTTTCCGTTGATCGGGATCAGGTCGTGCATGACGCCGATGAAGTAATCCAGGAAGGTTCCCATCATCGCCGCGAGCACCACGGCGAAGATCAGGAAGCCGGCCAGAATCGACAGCGGCACGCCGACGAAATAGACCTGCATCTGCGGCATCAGCCGCGCCAGCACGCCGAGGCCGATATTGAAAACCAGGCCGAACACCAGGAACGGCGCCGACAGCTGCATGCCGATCTTGAAGGCGGCGGCGAATGCGCTGGTCGCCAGTGCGGCGACGTCGCCGCTCGACATCAACTCGCCCGGCGCAAAGATCGCGTAGCTGTCGCTGAGCGCGGCGATGACGAGATGATGGCTGTCGGTCGCAAACAACAGCGTGACGCCGAGCATGGTGAGGAAATTGCCGACCAGCACGCCCTGCTGACCCTGGGTCGGGTCGATCGCCGTGACGAAGCCGAGGCCGAGCTGCTGGGCGATCACCGATCCCGCCACCTGCAGCGCCGACAGCGTCACCCGCGCGGTGGCACCGAGCACAACCCCGATCACGATCTCATGCACCATCAATACCAATAGCGGCGTGATCGAGCCCATGTCGATATGGTAGGCGGAACGGTGCAGCGGCAGGATCACCAGCGTCAGCAGCAGCGCTATACCCAGCTTGATGCGAACCGGAATATTGGACTCGCCCAATCCCGGCAACAGCATCACCATGGCGCCGATGCGGGCGAACACCAGCATGAAGGCGGCGGCGAGCGCGGGCAGCAGCGAGATATCGATGCGCATGATCTACCCATCATGCATCAACCGCCTATGATTCGCGACGATATCCGCATCATGTGGCTGTGCAGCGCGTCCGCCATGAACGGCAGCGCCAGTATCAGCGTCACGAAAATCGCGAGAATCTTCGGCACGAACACCAGCGTCTGTTCCTGGATCTGCGTCAGCGCCTGAAACAGCGACACCACGACGCCGACCACGAGGCCGACCACCATCAGCGGCGACGACACGATGACAATGGTCCAGATCGCATCGCGCGCCACGTCGAGGGTTTCAGCACCGGTCATTTCAACTCTCTCAGTTTCACTTGTTTCGTCATTCCGAGGCGCGCGAATGGCGAGTGGCGAATAGCGAATCAATTTCAGAACCGCTCGTCACTCTCTTCCCTATTCGCCATTCCCTATTCGCTATTCGCCATCTTCAGATCGGCATCTTCAAGATGTCTTCATAGGACTGGATCACCCGGTCGCGCACCGAGACCAGCGTCGAGACCGCGACGTCGGTTTCCGCCACCGCGGTCACCACGTCCATCACATTGGCCTTGCCGGACGCCATCGCGACGGTTTGGCTGTCGGATTTCCTGCCGGCGTCGAGCACGCTGCCGATGGCGTCCTTCAGCAGCGCACCGAACGACGGGCCGCCGCCGGCGCCGCCGGCATCGGAACCCTTGCCGGCGCCGCCAGAGTCCAGAATGCGCGCGAGATTGGCGTAGGCGTTGGCAGCGACTGTGGGTGAAGCCATGGTCTAAGGTTTCCTGTTCAGGCCTTGAGGATGTCGAGCGTGCGTTGGATCATCCGCCGCGTGGCGCTGATGATGTTGAGGTTGGCTTCATAGGACCGCTGCGCGTCGCGCATGTCGGTCATTTCGACCATCGAATTGACGTTGGGGTATTTGACATTGCCGGCGGCATCCGCCGCCGGATTGGAGGGCTCGTACTTGATGCGAAATGGCGACCCATCGGGACGCACCCGGCCCAGGGTCACGACCTTGGCGTCCAGCGTCCGATCCAGTTCGGAGGAAAACGTCGGCACCTTGCGGCGATAGGGATCGCCGCCGGCGGTCTGGGCGGTGGAATCCGCGTTGGCGATATTTTCGGAGAGCACACGCATCCGTCCGGCCTGCGCACGCAGTCCCGAGGTTGCGATGCTCATCGAGCGGGCGAAATCTCCTGCATCGTCTGCCATGATGTCGTTCCCTTGGTCCTTGCCTTAAGGCCCTTGGCTAGGCCTTGCCGATCGCGACCTTCAGCATATGCAGGCTCTTGCTGTAGAGCGCGCTCACCGCCGCGTAGTCCATCTGGTTGGCCGAGACCTTGAGCATCTGGTCTTCGAGATTGACCGCATTGCCGGCGGGCCGGGTCGCGAACCCGCCCTGGCCGTTCTGGGCAAAGGTCTGTCCTCCGCTCGCCGGCGCAATATGGCTGGTGGTGGTGCGCATCATCGCCAGCGCTCCCATCGACCCGGTGGCGGCGCCGGCGCGGTCGAACTTCGGTTCGACCAGATCGCGCGGCTTGAAGTTCGGGGTGTCGGAGTTGGAGACGTTTTCGGACAGCACGCGCTGACGCTCCTGATGCCACTGCATCTTGGTGCGCAGCGCCGACAAGATCGGAAGATCGTTGATGGACATCGAAACCGCTCCCTCGCCTGCCGGGCACGACGCCCCTCAAGCTAGGCAGAATTTGCCGCCTCTATGGTTAACAGCCGGTTAAGACGAGCAGCGGTCGACGGCTCAACCTCTCGCCGCGATTTGCGACCCGACGATCCATCCGTGCGCATTTTCGCCACGAAAGCTGCGTTAACCAGTCAAATCATTGAAGTTGGAAGTCAAAGAAGTCGTTTTGGCCCCAGCGATTCCTGGGTTATTAAGAATGCGGGCGGCAGTTTCTGCCGAGGGCAATTAAGAGATTGAGGTCGATCTCGGGGTTCGTTCGCCGTTTGTCGGGCCGCATCTGATCGGCGTTTGACAGGCCGGAACTTGAAGAAAACGGTATTTGCCGGGGACAAAGCATGCAGGCACTGACATTTTTCTTCGCATTCGTGGCCGTTCTGGCGCTGATCGGCCTTGCAGCCTGGCTGGTGCGCCGATTCGCCGGCAACCGCCTCGGCGCCAACACCAATCGCGGGCGAATGCCGCGCCTTGCCGTGATCGATGCCGCCGCCGTCGATGGCCGCCGCCGGCTGGTGCTGGTGCGGCGCGACAATGTCGAGCATCTCCTGATGATCGGCGGTCCGACCGACATCGTCGTGGAACCCAATATCGTCCGTGCGATGCCGGCACGGGATCAGATGCCGCAACGGCCCGCCGTCGGCGCCGAACCGCCGCCGCGGATCGCGCCATTGCCCGACGCCGGCTGGCCCGACGCGGATGGCGCCAGATCTGATTCGAGAGCCGATGCGTTCGATCACGCCGAGCCGCTGATGCCCGAACCGCCGCCGCGCCCATCGCGGCCCTCCTTCGCGGACGAAGTACGGAGGCCGTCGCCGGCCATGGCCGAACGGCGCGAACGCAGCGAACGAAGCGAGCGCAGCGATCCCTTGGCGGGTTTCGCGCCGGAGCCGCTCGGCGGGCGTCCCGAACCCCGCCCCGAGCTGCGTCCCGAACCGATGCCCTCGCGCGTCACCTCGCGCAGCGAGCCGATGATCCCCCGCCCGCCGCGCCAGACCGAACCGCCGAGGCCGCCGGTGCGCGCGCCCGAGCGCGCCGCCGCGCCGCCGCCCCCGCCGCCCCCGCCCCCGCAGCCGAGCGCCGACCAAAATCTCGCCGAGATGGCGCAGCGGCTGGAGGCGGCCTTGCGCCGTCCGTCCGGCGAGCCCAGTGAACCGCGCGTCGGCGCGCCGCCGGTGGCGCCGGAACCGCCGCCGGCCCGCGCCCCTCGCAACGAGCCGTCGATGGCGCCGCCGGTGGCTGCACCCGCCAAGAGCGGCTTTGAGAATCTCGAAGACGAGATGGCGTCATTGCTGGGCCGTCCAAAGACCCCTTCGTGAGGTCGGCAAAAGTCCCGCGTAGAGTTTTATTTCTTGCCATTCTGATCGCCGCCGGTTCGCTGGCGGCTCCGGCGTTGGCGCAAGACATCAGCATCAATCTCGGCCAGGGCAATGGCGGCGTCACCGAGCGCGCGATCCAGCTGATCGCGCTTCTGACGGTGCTGTCGATCGCGCCGTCGATCCTGATCATGATGACGTCGTTCACCCGGATCGTGGTGGTGCTGTCGCTGCTGCGTACCGCACTCGGCACCGCGACCGCGCCGCCGAATTCCGTCATCATCGCGCTGGCGATGTTTTTGACCGCGTTCGTGATGGGCCCGGTGCTGCAGAAATCCTACGACGACGGCATCAAGCCCTTGGTCGCCAACCAGATCGGCGTCGAGGACGCCTTGCAGCGCGCCGCGGTGCCGCTGCGCGGCTTCATGCAGAAGAACGTGCGCGAAAAGGATCTAAAACTGTTCATGGACCTGTCGGGCGAGGCCCCGCCGGCGACGCCGGACGAGATGTCGCTGCGGATCCTGGTGCCGGCCTTCATGATCTCCGAGTTGAAGCGCGCCTTCGAGATCGGTTTTTTGCTGTTTCTGCCGTTTCTGATCATCGACCTCGTGGTCGCCTCGGTCCTGATGTCGATGGGCATGATGATGCTGCCGCCGGTGGTGGTGTCCCTGCCGTTCAAGCTGATCTTCTTCGTGCTGGTCGACGGCTGGTCGCTGGTGGCGGGAAGTCTGGTGCAGAGTTACGGGGGGTAGCCGCGACGGCGTCGATGATTGTCCGCTACCTCAAGCAAAGCAAAACCGACATCGCCAAAAGACGGCAAGCCCGGTTGAACCGCGGCCGATCAGCTTGATTGAATGAAACGGCGCAGTTCAAAGCGCTATTGATCGGACCTTTGGGCCGGCTCCGGGTTGGGATCGGAATCAATTTGGCGGGCTTGCGACGGTTCCGGGCGGTTGCTGCAATGAGGAACGCGCCACCGGCGCCATTTGGATGGGCGGCACCATAACAGCCACGAAGCGCCGGCTGGCGCCGGGCTGACCCAGCAGCACTGACCGAACCACGAATTCAGCTTTTGCAAACCGGCCGGTACGCGCGGCGAGCCCCTCCATGTCAGCGACACAACCGGCATCTTCGCCAAAGCACAAGGCTGCCCATCCTCCGTTGAATGCGGCGGGATCGGGCAATTCCTTCCTGGGGGCGTCGACAAGGGATCTTGTATAGACGGGATGATCGGGGCTGTAGAAGGCAAGTGCGAAAGCAAGGACATCGTCGCCGCCGGCCGCCGGCAGCACCGTATCGAACTGCGCGTGCCATCGTCGGGTCAATTCCGTCGCGGCTTTTTGATAGAAGTTGCGACCCTCGTTCAACGGGTGGCTGTTTCGGTAGAGCGCGTGAACGGGCGCGACCACGGCGACTGCCAGTACGGCTATGCCGAGGACGGTGACCGCGAGATTGACCGAATAAAAACGCTCAATCGGATAGCTGGCGCCGCAAACAATCAGGATTGGGAACAAAAAAAGGCCCTGTAACGCCCAAATTGGCTCCATGTCGGTTCGCAGCACCATCGCCGTGATCACAGGAAAAGAAATTGTTCCGAGGCTGACGAGAAACAGCAGCGATAGGCCCGGGTTCAGCGCCCGGAAGTCCTGGGGGAATTTTTTCAGTCGCTCTCCCGCGATCAGAACCCATATCGCCGCAGGCAGCGCAAGCACCATCGCAACGCCCGGGATGAAGAGAAGCGCTTCGATCAGTGATCGATGAAGCGGCTTGCCTGCATGCGTCGCAAGCGCATAGATGCACGGTTTGGCTCCTGTCGTCACCAGCCAATACAAATGTGGTCCGAGTGCCAAAAGGCCCACTATCAGCGAAACCCAGGGCGCTGCCGAGGCAAAGTAAGCGCGTCGTTGTCGATGCAAGATCGCGGCGAAAACGAAACTGGCGATCAAAAACACCGAATAGTACTTGCCAAGCATGGCAAGTGCCGCCGTTGCGCCGGCCGCGACGGCCCATCCAAACCGGCGCGTCTCGAACGACCGCAGGAAGCAATAGGTCGCGAGCGGCCAAATCGCCAGAAGAACTGCGTTCGCATTGAACCGCTGCGCGTGAAACTGGTAGGTCGGCATCAGCATAAGAAGCAGCAGTACGACCAGCCTCTTATCGCCTGTCGTGAAACGGCGCGAAATCAGATCGACCGCCCACAATGCGATCGCCGAATTGGTCAAGGCCATTAACTGGAACGACCAGTTCCTGAGAGGAAATATCGAGGTCCAAGCCCGCGCTACCCATCCCATCAGTGGTGGATGCTTGGAGTACCCCCACGCAACGCTGCGCCCGAGCGTCCACGTTTCCAGCACATCCGGATGCAGATCGCCGCCGAAATATGCGATTGAAAGAAATGCCTGCCAGACTGCGATGAATGCGAACAGCAAAAGCGGAATCGCCCAGCCCGCCTCGACGCCATCCATCCAGCTTAAAAATGGCCGTCGCCAACGCGCAGGATATGTTTCTGAGCGCGCAGCCATTTCTGAGAAAGTGAACCAGACGGGCACACAAACTCGTCGCACGACCTTGTTGAACAAACGGCTTTCCCATCGTGCGAAAAGCATTGCGCGGAAGAGCGGACCTCATCACCACGGACGACTTAGTCAAGACTTAGGGCCAGCATTTTGTGGACGGGAAAAATTCGGAGGAGAAGGGATGCAAACACCCTCCTAAGTGTTAGCTAAGTCGAAGCCCTGAAAAATGAGCAGGCTCGACGGTTGTTGAGCTGATCGATGAATGTTTGCGAGAGGCACAATGCAAAACGACAACGCGGTCCACAGCAAAGTCCCTGAGGTGACGCTCGGTTTCTGGTTGATCAAGATCCTTGCCACGACGCTCGGCGAAACAGGCGGCGACTCGGTGACAATGACCTGGCTGCACGCAGACGCAAATCCTCACAACGGCGGATATTTGATCGGCACCGGCATATTTCTTGCCATGTTCTTTGCGGCCGTGATCGGCCAAATCCTGGCAAAAAGGTTCAACGCCTGGATCTACTGGCTGGCCATCGTGGCCTCTACGACCGTGGGCACGGCCATGGCCGATTTTTTCGATCGCTCATTGGGCATCGGCTACACGGGAGGCTCGTCGATTTTGTTGGCGTGCGTCTTGTGCTCGCTCGCGATTTGGTACTTCACTCTCGGCTCGATAAATGTTCAGACCGTTGCAACGCCGAAAGTGGAAATCTTCTATTGGGTGACGATCACGTTTTCGCAGACCCTCGGGACCGCGCTCGGAGATTGGACGGCGGATAGCACGGGGTTGGGATATGATGGAGGCGCTCTCGTGTTCGGCGCAGGACTCGCTGTACTGGCAGCATTGTATTATTGGACTGGAATTTCGCGCGTATTCCTGTTCTGGGCGGCTTTCATACTGACGCGACCGCTCGGTGCGACCGTCGGAGACTTTCTCGACAAGCCGACAAGCCATGGCGGACTGGCTCTCAGTCGTCCTTTGGCGTCGGGGGTGATCTTCGCTGTCATCGTTCTGCTTATTTTCGTCTTGCCGCAGAGGCCGGGACGGCACCCCGGATCCGGCGTAGCAGCGCAGCCGCGGTGACGCTCACATGTATCCTCGCATTCTGCTGAGGACGTTCGCACTCGGCCCTGAACCGGGTGCTTGTGGCCTGAGATGTCACAGCGCCTTACCAATTGCTTTTCTGCAAAATTTTCCAACACCAATTGCCGGCCCTCGTCTCCGGGGACGGCAGCGTTAGATCCTCACTATGTGCTGGCGGCAATATGCCGCTTCCGAGCGTCGCCAATCGGCCTTCCCGAACGCTTGGCTCGTCGGACTTCGAACGTAGATCAAATTCTGACGCCGGCAGAGTCCCCTCGGTGCGGGGCTGCTGCGGACCTTGAATTGGTGTAAAGTAACTCGCTAGGCCCGGATAGCTGCGGCCGGAACCGCCGGGCCGGCAAGCGGAGATTCCATGCGCCAGTTCGGCATTTGGGTTGCTCTTGCGCTGACTGGGGCTGTATGGCTCCATTGGGTATCGCTTCAATCGGTAGAGTTCAACGCGTTCTTTTATCGGACGAAGGCTGACACTGTCGTCTGCGAAACGCCATTCCAAATCCGAAAGGCAATCGTCGCGATGCGTCAGGACGATGGAGCCCGCGTTCGAAGTCTCGCGTGTAGCCGACCGGGGACCGGCAAGAGAGTGCGCGTTGTTTCCATGCCTGTAACTGAATACGGCCCCTTGGAAATTCAATTGATTTCGGAGCAAGGCTTGGCCGCCCCGATGTGGGGCTACGCCGATCAATTTGAAGCTGACGAAGATTGATCGTTACGACCGTGCCCGCAATCGCGTCGAACGCTTCTTCAACAAGATCAAGCAGTGCCGTAGGGTCGCGACGCGCTACGACAAGCTCGCCGCCAACTACCTCGCATTCGTTCAGCTTGCGTCAATCCGGCCCTGGTTTGCGCTCGCGGTAGGCCTTGAATTGCTGGTCGGCGAGCACCCCGATCAGGATCACGGCGCCCATCACCGCGAAGTTGAGCGAACTCGGTATTCCCAAGAGGTTCACGAGATTCTGCAGGATCTGCAGCAGAACGGCGCCGAGGACGATGCCGACGACCGATCCCTCGCCGCCGCGAAGCGAGCACCCGCCCAGCACCGCCGCCGCGATCCCGTACAACTCGTAAAAATTTCCATGCGAGGCCGGCGATATCGAGCGCGTGTACATGGTGAGGAATATCGAGGAAAGCCCCGCCAGCGCGCCGCAAATCACGTAAGCCGCGGCCACCACGCGACCGGTCCGGATGCCGGAATAACGCGCGGCCTCTTCGTTGCGGCCGACCGCGAACAGATATCGGCCGAACACCGAGCGATGCAACAACACCGCCATGGCGGCTGCGATAATGACAAACGCGATGAAGCTGTGAGGCACGCCAAAGCTGCGCCCGGTTGTAAGCCATTCAAGCGTCGGAAAGCTCTGGCCGAAGGCGAACCCTGCGGTTCCGTCGTTGGTGTAATAGCGGGCCATGCCGCGATAAAGCAAAAGGCCGCAGAGCGTGACCACGAATGGCTGCAATCGCATCCTGGTGATCAGGAACCCATTGATCGTTCCGACCAGTGTTCCTGCGACGAGGATGATCAGGACGGCCAGCGGCCAGGGGAGCTCGTAGGTCACAAGAAGGTCGACGAAGATCACACCGAGCAGCGCAAAAACCGATCCGATCGACAGATCGATGCCTCCGGTGATGATCACGAGGCCTTCACCCAGCGAGAAAAGCCCGAACAGACCGATCAGGTTGGCGGTATTGGCGATGTTGACCGGCGACAGAAAGCGCGGATTGATCAGGGCGACGACCGCACCGACGACCAGGATCAGGATCAGGAGGCCCAGATCTTTTCTTAACATGGCTGTTCCGCATTCGTGGCCTTGCCGACGGCGAGTTGCATCACGCGATGCTCGCTGAACTGATCCCGCTCGAGCTCGCCGCTGATGCGGCCTTCATGCATCACCAGGATGCGGTCGCTCACCCCGATGACCTCCTCCATGTCGCTGGAAATCATCAGCACCGCGACGCCGGCATCGGAAAGCGCCCGTATCAGGCGGTAGATTTCACTCTTGGCGCCGACATCAATTCCGCGCGTCGGCTCATCGAACAGCATCACCTTGGGCGACATCGCCAGCCATTTGGCAAGCACCACTTTTTGCTGGTTGCCGCCGGACAGCGTCCCCGCCACGCTCGATACCGATGGCGCCCGGATGTTGAGCCGCCCGGTCTGTTGCCGGGCCGTCTCCTCCTCGCGACCCCGGTCCAGGAGATAGCCAACGGCACACTGCCGCAGGTTCGGCAGCGAAATATTGCTGGTGATATCGTCTTCCAAAATCAAGCCCGCCCGCTTGCGGTCCTCCGGGATGAGGTAGATGCCGTGCGCGATCGCATCGCGAGACGATTGGATGGTCAGCGGACGGCCTTCGATTGCGATCGATCCGCCGATCGGCCGGTCGATTCCGAAGATGGCGCGCGCGAGTTCGGATCGTCCGGACCCCACCAATCCCGCCAGGCCGACGATCTCGCCGCGCCGCAACGAAAAATTGACCGCGCAATCCGGATAGGTCGTGGTTCGAATATCTTTCGAGGCGAGAATTTCCTGCCCCACAGCGCCCTGCGGCGGCGTGTAGAGCGCCCTCAGGTCACGGCCGATCATGAGGCGGATCATGCGATCGTGCTCGATCTCGGCCTTTTGCAGCGTCCCGACCACCGCACCGTCACGAAGCGCCACGACGCGATCGGCGCATCGCTCGATTTCGTTGAGACGGTGCGTAATGAAGATGATGCTAACGCCGGAGGCCTTCAGTTCCGCAATGATGCCGAGCAAGCGGCTGGTCTCGGTCAATGTCAGGCTTGAAGTGGGTTCGTCCATGATGACGATCTCGGCGCCCAGCGACAGCGCCTTTGCGATCTCGACCAGTTGACGCTGGGCAAGCGAAAGAGCCGCAACCGCCGTGTCGGGCTCAAAGTCCGCGCCCAGCCGCTCCAGCAGGGGTTTGGTGCGCGACACCATCGCCGCGGTATCGACCAGCTGTAACAGTCCGAATGAAAGTGGCTCGCGGCCAAAGAAAACATTGGCCGCCACATCGAGGTTATCGAACAGGTTCAGTTCCTGGTGAACGAAGGCGATGCCGCAGCGGATCGCTTCTGCGACCGTGAGATTGTGCTTTTGCTCGCCGCGAAGCCTGATGATGCCGGAACTTGGCGCCGTGACGCCACCCAGGATCCTCATCAAGGTGCTTTTGCCCGCGCCGTTTTCCCCGATCAGGCCAACGACCTCGCCGGGCGCGACGGCAAGGTTGACATCGGAAAGAGCTTGTACGCCCGGATAAGATTTGAAGATGCGGATCAGTTCGAGGACGGGTTCTGGCATGCCTCATCGCTTATCTGCGGCGGTGGATCGCGCGAACCGATTTTCAGTCGACGCGCGCATACTTGCTGCCGACGTTTCCGGCAGCGGCATTTCCAATGCGACCATCAGCGCACGCGCCGGTGGTCGCATCGTCGGATAGAATCGGATTACTTGCCCTGCCGCTGCTTGAGTTCAGCCCAGAACGAATCGACGTTTGACGGCTCGATGATCTTGGTCGGCACGATAATCAGCTTGTTGGCCGGGATGAAGGATTTATCGCCTTCGAGGTATTTGGCCATGTCCTTCATTCCCTGATAGCCCCATTCGTAAGGCTGTTGCACCACGGTGCCGACGATCGTCCCTTCCTTGACGCCGCCCAGCGTGATCGGGTCCTCGTCAAAGCCGATGATGGTGATCTGCTTGAGCTTGCCGGCGTCCTTGAGGGCCTCGTAGATTCGGGGGGTGTTGTAGGAATAGAAGCCGATCATGCAGTTGATATCGGGATTGGCCGTCAGGGTGTCCTCGACATTGCGTTTTGCCCTGGTCTGATCGATGTCGTCGCCGCGAACGTCCACCAGCGTGACTTTCGATCCGGCGATGGTATCTCTGACCCCCTGGATGCGCTCCTTGGCGTTGTCGGCGCCGAGCAACCCGACAAAGCCCATGCATTTTCCGCCGTTGGGAAGCGCCTTCAGCACCAGTTGGCCGGCCTGCTTGCCGGCATCGGTGTTGCTGGAACCGATGTAAGCGACCCGGCTGGTATCGGGCGCGTCGCTGTCGGTCGTGAACAGGGCAACCTGCTTGCCGATGCGATTGAGGCTGTCGCTCGAGGTTTTGGGATCGGCGGAACTCACCATGATGCCGGCCGCACCGGCGGCGACGAGGTCGTCCATCAGCCTGATTTGAATCGCCGCGGAGGCCTGCTCGGGATATTTGAAGACAAGGTTGTAGTTTGGAAGCTCGCCCTGAGCCTTTTTCACGCCCGCTTCCGCCGCTTTCCAGAAATCGGAGGCGCCATTGACGACA
>Ga0209736_1000369_pt1 | contig 14576 bp, 9 predicted proteins | sample BlaSpr_A8_Ref_M3_FD_187992 | JGI IMG/M metagenome (GOLD analysis project Ga0209736, IMG submission 187992) | Forest soil microbial communities from Thunder Bay, Ontario, Canada - Black Spruce, Ontario site 2_A8_Ref_M3 (SPAdes) (version 2) | ecosystem: Environmental > Terrestrial > Soil > Boreal...
CTGGAAGCCGGGCGGCGATACCCCGGGAGCATGGTCGGACATGCCGTTGTGCTCTACGATGGAGCCAAGGCTTTTCGGCTGTATGACACTTACGGTCTGCCGGTGGATTTTATTCGGGACGCTGCCCGCGATGCCGGGCTTGTTTTCGACGAACCGGGTTTCGAGAAAGCGATGGAGGAGCAGAGAACCCGGGCGAGGGCGTCCTGGAAGGGTGGGGCGGGCAAAGAGGCGGCGAATCCGGCATACGCGAAGATTGCGGAGACGTTTAAGACGGAGAAGGATTTTTATCAGGCGACGACGGCGAAGGATTGCCGGATTGAGGCGATTCTTACTAAGAGCGCGCCGATCAGTGAGTTAAAGGCTGGCGAATCGGGCGAAGTGGTGCTGGACCGGACGGCGATCTACGCCGAGTCGGGCGGGCAAATGGCGGATACGGGCGCGTTCTACGATAACTCGGGAGCGCAACTGCTGGCGGAGGTAACGGGAGCTTATTACCCCGTGGCGGGGTTGGTGGCCCATCGAGTTGTGGCGAAGGAAACTTTGCGCCTGGGAGACCGCGTAGCGGTCGTGGCGGATGCGGAGCGGCGAGCGCGGATTATTCGCAACCATTCGGGGACGCATCTGGTCCATGCGGCTTTGCGTAACATATTGGGAACACACGTGAAGCAGGCGGGGTCGCTGAATGCACCGGAGCGCCTGCGGTTTGACTTTTCTCACTTTGCGCACGTCGATGCGGAGGAGTTAAAGGACATCGAGCAGCAGGTCAACGACGAAATCCGCCACAACACCGAAGTGGGAACCGAGATTACTTCGCTGGACAACGCCCTCGCCTCGGGAGCGCTGGCCTTCTTCGGCGACAAATACCCCGAAGCCAACGTCCGCGTAGTTACAATTCCGGACGAGCGAGCGCCAAGGGGCTTTTATTCCAAGGAGTTATGCGGAGGTACCCACGTCCACCGGATCGGGGACATCGGCGTACTGAAAATCGTCAGCGAAGGGTCGGTGGCAGCAGGGGTACGCCGGATTGAGGCGGTGACCGGGATGGGGGCCTTGGAGCACTATGAGCGACAAGCGCAAATCCTGTCGTATTTAACCAACCGGTTAAATACGAGCGAGGATTCCGTCCTGGCGACCGTCGAGAAGCTCTCGGCGACGGTTAAGCAGCTGGAGAAGGAGCTGGAGACCCAGAAACGTGCCGGGGCGCTTGGTCAGCTCGACCAACTGGCGGGCCAAGTCCAGACCATCAAAGGGGTTAAGGTGATTGCGGCGGAAGTTTCAGGGACAGATAAGGAAAGTCTTAGGCAATTGGTGGACTCTCTCAGACAAAAACTTGGGTCGGGGGTGGTCGCCCTGGGCACCATCGACGACGGAAAAGTGGCCCTAATTGCCGGGGTGACCAAAGACCTGACCGCTAAAGTCCATGCTGGCAAGCTGATACAGGCGCTGGCGAAAATGGTGGGCGGTTCCGGGGGCGGAAGACCGGATTTGGCGGAGGCTGGCGGAAAGGACACATCGGCTCTAAAAAGTACCCTCAGTACCATCCCTGCGCTCCTGGAACAGTTGCTATGATGCTTCCCAGCGCCAGAAGCGTGTCCAGCGGGAGACATAAGCGCGTGTATGTTCGGAGCGCGCCAACTCCTTGCAAGGACACGGCTTGGTAGTTGGCAAGACGAGTCAGCCTAGTAGCCGTCTTCGGGATGTTGTGCGAAACGGTGGGCTGCCACGAACACGGCTATCGTATCGCTGTAACGAAGTGGCATCACCGTTGCACAGCTTTCCCTGAGGCAAGATGACGAAACGCAAGACACTAACGGCTAGCATCTATCTGGGAGCATTCGCTTTATGTGCAAGTTCGTTTGCACCCGGAGCGAGCGCTCAGATCGCCAGGACTGTGGATACGAGCGGGCGGGAGATGTTCGTGAACTCCGATCCGCCGATTACGGTCAAATTTGCGGCCGCGAAGTCGCGCAAAACCATCTACCTCCCTGCGGAATCTACCTTTATGGGCGCGAGCCGTCCGGCCATGAGTATCGACCGGGACGGCGCAGAAAAGCTCGTAAAGGAAGCGGCAGACAGGCACAACATGGACCCGGCATTGGTCCGCGCGGTGATCGAGACGGAATCGAACTGGAATCCCTCGGCTTACTCCCGGAAGGGTGCGGGCGGACTGATGCAGTTGATTCCGACGACGGCACAACGGTACGGTGCAAACGATGTGTTCAACCCGCAACAGAATATCGACGCCGGGGTTAGACATCTAAAGGGGCTGCTGGAACGATACAATGGCAACCTGGAATTGGCCTTGGCAGCGTACAATGCGGGTGAGGGGGCTGTTGATCGGGCTCACGGCATCCCTGCGTTCCGAGAGACTAGGAACTACGTGCAAAAGGTACAGGATGCGTATTTCAGGCCTGGATCGGGTCGTCTTGAGAGCGCGTTTTCTAATCCGCGCGCGATTCATCGAGAAGTCGATCCTGCCGGACGCATCATCTTCAAGAACGATTGATTCGCAAGTGACTGCACATGCCGCGCTGCGGCGGGCAGTCAGGGTAATCGCTAAGCCACCTAGAAGTGAAAGCCTGCGGGAACTTCCGTTTTTCCATTACAATAAAGTGGTCTGCAAGAATGTAGGGCGCGCATGTTGGGGGGCCGAAAAATTTTGAACAGGAGATTCGCCCGGCTTTCGCCAGTTTTTGTAGCCTTGGGGATTGCAGTGGCCGGGGTCTGTGGAAATCCGTGCGCGAGTTTTGCGAAGGCTGCGGCGGGAAACACCACAACAACTAGAGCGGTGAAGCGCGAGGCTGCGGGAGCGCAATTTGCGCGTGCGGAAGAGCAGCGCGCGAATTTGAATGGAAAGCCGGCGGAGAAGCGGACGCTCTCGGAGTACAAAACTGTTGTGGCCAGCTATCGCCGCGTGTATTTGATTACGCCGCGAGCTGCGGAAGTGGCCGATTCCCTGCTGTCCGTCGCCGAACTTTATACGGAGATGGGGGATCGCTTCGGGCGAAGTTATTACCAGTCGGCGGTCGATTCCTACCAGTTTCTCGTTCACGAATATCCCGGAAGCAAGTACAGCCAGGATGCTTTGCTGCGCATTGGGAAGCTACAGAGAGATCAACTGGGCGATAGCGCGCTGGCAACGAAGACTTACGAAGATTTTTTGAAGAAATATCCGCATTCGCCGCGCAAGCGCGAGGCGCAGGAGGCGCTGGCGGAGCTGGCGCTGCTGCAGCACAACGATGCGCCAGAGGCCGGGGGAAATGCTCCGGCTGCCGTGGTCGCGGTCGCGCCCCCGCCGTCAGAGGCGGAAGTGCCTGGACCTGTTCGCGGCGGAGTTGAGGCGACGAGGCGCAGCGGCTCCGAGGGTGTGCCGCGCATCCGGCGAATCAGCGCAAGCGCAAATGCGGACGCGACCCGGGTGACGATTGACCTTGAGGACACGGTGCAATACAGCTCGGCGCGGATCGCCAATCCTGACCGGATATTTTTTGATTTGCACTCGGCGCGTTTAACGCCGGAAGTGGCGCGGGGAAACGTGCAGGTTATGGGGAGTCTGCTGACCGCTGTGCGGGTGGCGCAGAATCAGGCGGGCGTGGTTCGCGTGGTGCTGGATGTGAATGGAGTGAAAGATTACGCGGCGTCGCTGCTGAGTAATCCGCCGCAGCTGGTGATTTTCCTGTATTCGACGGTGCGGAATGGCGGGCCTATTCGGACAGCAAGATCGAAGACCCCAAAGCCTCAGAGCGGCGCGGATGATGTTAGTGAGGACGCGAGGGGCGGAGCGGACGATTCTGGGAACGTGAAGAGTGTTTCTGAGAAAAATTCGGGGATGGATCCGGGCGTTCCACCGTCGAATGCCATGACGCGAAGCGCGGCGGCCGGCGGGAAGAATTCTCGTGGGAAGCAGCTCGGTCCGTTGGCTGCGAGTACGAATGCGAAGCCGGATTTGATTCGACCGAGTAACGCACCACAGCCCACGCGAGACGGGCAGTCCACTTTAACGCGGGCACTGGGACTGAAGATTGGACGCATCGTGATCGATGCGGGGCATGGCGGGCATGATACCGGAACGATTGGGCCTACCGGGTTGATGGAGAAGGATTTGTGCCTGGATGTGGCTTTGCGGCTGGGGAAGATTATCCAGCAGCGGTTGCCGGGAGCGGAAATCGTTTACACGCGGTCGGACGATACGTTTATTCCGCTGGAAGAGCGGACAAACCTTGCGAATCAGGCGAAGGCTGATCTTTTTATTTCGATTCATGCGAATTCCAGCCAAGACCATGCAGCGCGGGGCGTGGAGACGTACTATTTGAACTTGAAGGGATCGGCGGAGGCAATGGAAGTGGCGGCGCGGGAAAACGCGTCGTCGGACCAGGGCGTGCATGACCTCGAAGACTTGGTGAAGAAGATTGCGCGGAACGAGAAGATCGATGAATCGAAGGAATTTGCGGAAGATATTCAGGATTCTTTGGCGAAGCGCATGCAGAAAGCCAGTAAGACGGTGAAGAATCGTGGTGTGCGCAAGGCGCCGTTTGTGGTGTTGATTGGCGCGGACATGCCTTCGATACTCACGGAGATTTCGTTCCTCAGCAACCCCGCCGACGAGAAGTTGTTGAAACAGCCGGAATACCGGCAGCGTGTGGCGGAAGGGCTTTACCAGGGCGTAGCGAGCTATCTGCAGAGTCTGAACAGCATGACGCTGAACCTGCCTGGCAAAAGTGCCACGAGCCGGCCGACGGTGGCGACTCCAGTTGAACAATCCAGGAACCAACGGTAATCTGTTGGTGTCTAAGGAAAGCTAGGGATGCAACGCTACTTCCTAATCGTATGTGCATTTGCGCTCTGCAGCGCAGCGCCGATTTCTGCCCAAGAAAGCCCTTTACCAAAACAATTTCACAACTGGAAGCTGGCGAGCTGCGTCGCCAAGCCCGTCGTTCCTGCCATTTGGAAAGAAGCAGGGGTGCGGGAATTCAGCCGGTGCCAGTTCGATGCTGCAGATAAAGTCATTGGGATCTCGGGCGGTCGCTATCATGACCCAAGCAGCGCGTTCGAGGCTTATACAAGCCAATTGAGAACTGGAATGGTTCCCACGAACGTCGGGCAGGTTTCTGCCTTCGACAAGGACGGTGTGCTCATTTTGGAAGGGAGTCTTGTTCTGTCTTCCACGGCGAATGTGTCCAAGGAAGACCTAGGCGCGCTTGTGAAGGCCATCGAGGCGGACAGCGAAAAAGGACCGCTCCCGCCAATTCGGACATATCTTCCGAGCACGGGCCGAGTGCTAGGCACAGAACGGTACGCGCTGGGACCAGAGGCAATGAGGACGGCTTTGGCCGAGTTGGGGCCGTCAAACCTGGCTGGGCTGGTAGATGCGGCGGGGTTTTCTTCCGGCGCGGAGGCTATGCTGGCTCGCTACACCAGCCCGGGCAAAGGTAATGGAGTTTTGCTGCTTCTCGAATATCCGACGCCGCAGCTGGCGGAGCAACATATTCATCACTTGGATGAATTGCTTCCGGCGGCGGCAAAGCAATCGGGAACCGTGATCGAGCGGAAGGGGTCGCTGCTATCGATGGTGTTGTCGCCGAGTTCGGCGGAATATGCGAAAAACCTACGGGAGGCGGTCGACTACGAGACGCAGGTAACTTGGAACGAAGCGAGCCAGACGGCCACGGATCCGCCGATTACGAGCATTATGGTGAAGATTTTCATTGGGACTGGCGTTTTCATGGTCGCGGCGGTGGTACTGGGAATTGCGTTTGGCGGAGTGCGCGTGATAACAAAGAGATTCTTTCCCGGGAAGGTGTTTGACCGGCAAAACCAGATGGAAGTGCTGCAACTGGGGCTCTCCGGCAAGCGAATTGATCCGAGCGATTTTTACTGAGCTATTTGCCCGTTGCGGAGCAGTGCGGAATACGGACTCCTGAGACTCGAAGAAAAGCGGCAGCAGGGCTGCCGCACTCAAAGATAGGCCCCCTCTCCGGCAATGTAACCGTCCTGTTTTGTAGGCGTCTAACCGGCACGTTCTGTTTTGCGTCTTGGTGAAGGCGCGAAGGTATCGTAAAATTTTGGTTTGTGCCCGGGGAGACAGGCCTTACCATGCCGCGTTTAGACAACAATACGAAGAAGAGGCGAATACCTGCCGTAGTTCTGCTGGCTTGTGTTCCGCTGATGGCAATGGGATGCGGCCAGAAGACCGCTGCTGGCGGACCAGGAGCGGGTGGGCCGCCGGCCATGCCTGTGCAGGTGCAGGTGGCGCAATCGGTGCGAATCCCGGACACGACGGAGTATTTGTCGGTGCTGAAGTCACGGCAATCGGCGGTGATCAACCCGCAGGTGGAAGGGCAAATTACAAAGATATTTGTGAAGTCCGGCGACCAGGTGAATGCCGGGACGGCGCTGCTGCAGATTGATCCACTGAAGCAGGAAGCCACGCTAAATAGCCAGGCAGCCACGCTCGCGTCGCAGGAGGCCAACCTGCGGCTGGCGAAAATCTCGCTGGAACGGGCGCAAAAGCTGTACGCGGCGGGAGTTACGAGCAAACAGGATTTTGATAACGCGCAGTCCAATTACGATGCGATAGCTGCGCAGGTGAAGGCGCTCGAGCAGCAAGTGGAACAACAGAAGGTGGAACTGCATTATTACAAGGTGAGCGCCCCTGCCGACGGTATTGTTGGGGACATTCCAGTGCATGTGGGCGATCGCGTGACCGTTACGACGCTTTTGACTACGGTGGATCTGCCGGGAGCGCTCGAGGCGTATATCTATGTTCCGGCCGACAGAGCGAAAGATTTGAGGCTGGGGCTGCCAGTGCGATTGCTCGGCGAAACCGGAGAGCCGGTATCCGATACGCGCATTACGTTTGTATCGCCGCAGGTGGAGACGGACACGCAAACGGTTCTGGCGAAAGCGGCGGTCGAGAACGCGCGAGCCAAGCTGCGCATCTCGCAACAGGTACGGGCGCAAGTGACGTGGGGCTCGCACGATGGGCCGGTCGTGCCGGTGCTGGCGGTGTTGAGAATTAACGGGCAGGCGTTTGTGTTTTTAGCCGTGAATGAGGGAAAAGGAACGGTGGCGCGGCAAAAGCTTTTGAAGCTGGGCGACACAACCGGCGATAACTACACGGTGCTGGACGGGTTGAAGGCCGGCGACCACATCATTCTTTCTGGGACGCAATTCCTACAGGATGGCGCTCCCGTGTTGGAGCAGATTCAAACAAACGCGAAGCCTGGCGACGGCAAGAGCGGCGCGACGCGCTAGGCGCCGTCAACCTAATGAGCGGCTCCCTCCCAATCCAAATAAAGGTGGAACCCGGCCTTGTTCGTTGATTTCTTCATACGGCGGCCGGTGTTTGCGACGGTGTGCGCGCTGATGATTATTCTGGCGGGCGCGATCTCCATTCCCTCCTTGCCAATCGCGCAATTTCCGAATCTCGCCCCGCCTCAGGTTGTGGTTACGAGCGTGTACATCGGAGCTAACGCGCAGACGGTGGAATCGGCGGTGACAATTCCGCTGGAGCAAGCGATCAACGGCGTGCCGAGCATGAAGTACATCACGTCGACGAGCAGCAACAGCGGCGTGAGCACGATTACGGTGACGTTTGACGTGACGCGCGACGTGGATTTGGCCGCCGTGGACGTGCAGAACCGCGTCAGCCAGGCGCTAGGGCGTCTGCCGAATGAAGTGAAAAACACCGGCGTCATCGTGACGAAGCAGGCCAGCGGGTTCGTGTTTGGAGCAGGAGTTTATTCAGAAAACGGGGAGTACAACAGCCTTTTTCTGAGCAACTACATTGATGTTTATGTGCGAGATGCGCTGAAGCGCGTGCCAGGAGTGAATGACGCATTCATTTTCGGCGAGCGGAAGTACGCGATGCGCGTGTGGCTTGATCCGTCGCGGATGGCGGAGCGTGGGTTGACGGCGACCAACGTGATCAACGCTCTACAAGAGCAGAACGTGCAAGTCGCCGCTGGACAGATCGGGCAGCCACCGAATGCGGGAGAACAAGCGTTTCAGATCAGCGTGAGGGCCGTGGGGCGGCTGACGAGTCCGGCGGAGTTCGAGAATATTATTTTGAAGACGGGGACGGGCGGCACACTCGTGCGGCTGAAGGACGTGGGCCGCGCGGAGCTGGGCGCTGAAAATTATGATATCGCAGTGCGCTTCAACGGGCACGACGCCATCGGGTTCGGAGTAACGCAGCTTCCGGGCGCGAATGCGCTCGACGTGGACCGAGCCGCGAAAGCAGAATTGCTGCGGCTTTCGAAAAGTTTTCCGCCTGGATTGAAATACGCGGTGGCGTTTGATTCGACGACGGTGATTGGGGAATCGATCCAGGACGTGCTGATTACGCTGGTGGAAGCCATCGTTCTCGTGATTGCGGTGATTTATTTGTTTTTGCAGGACTGGCGGAGCACGTTGATTCCCGCAGTGACGATTCCGGTTTCCCTGATTGGGACGTTTGTTTTCATCAAGCTTCTGGGGTTTTCGATAAATACGCTGACGCTTTTCGGGATCACGCTGGCTACAGGATTGGTGGTGGACGACGCAATCGTAGTGATCGAGAACGTCGAACGGCACATCATGGAGGGCTTGACGGAACCGCACAACGCGGCGTCGGTGGCCATGAAAGAAGTAGCGGGAGCGGTGATCGCTACTTCACTCGTGCTGGTGGCGGTGTTCGTGCCCGTGGCGCTATTCCCAGGGACCACGGGCATTTTGTTCCGGCAATTCGCATTGACCATCGCGTTTTCGGTTTCGATTTCGGCGTTTAATGCGCTGACGCTGACGCCGGCGCTTTCGGCGATTTTGCTGGGACGGCATCGCGAGCGCGCGGAAGGCAGATTTTTTCACGCGTTCAATCGCATGGTGACTGGAGGGACGAATTTGTACCGCACTTCCGTGCGGCACGTTATTGGGTGGCGGTTTGCCGTGGTTCTGGTTTTTTTCGCGGCGCTGGGATTGACGTACTGGGTTTATAACAAAGTTCCGCGCGCGTTTATTCCGGAGGACGATCAGGGGTACATCATCATTGCGGTGCAGGCGCCGCAGGGCGCGTCTCTGCAGTACACGCAGGAGATTTGCGGGAAAGTGGAAGAAGCTCTCTCGCACATTCCGGAGATTGCGGGCGCTTTTTCGCTTCCCGGGTTCAGCCAGTTTGGCGGAGCGCCGAACCGGGCGGTGGTGTTCAGCAGCTTGAAACCTTTTGCGGAGCGCAAGGGCGAGCAACATTCGGCGGGAGCGGTGATTCAGCGGCTGCGCGGGCAGCTTTTTGCGATTCAGGGTGCGCTGGTCATTCCTTTCAATCCACCTGCTGTGCAAGGCTTGGGACAGTTCGGTGGATTTCAGTATGAATTGGAAGATCTCGGGCGAAATTCATTGCAGACGATTGCGGACACGGCGAACAAACTTGCTGCGCAGGGCAACTCGGGGAAGGACTTGGTGGGGCTGTTCAGCAGCTTTACGGCGAACGACCCGCAGTATCTGGTGCAGATCGACCGCGAAAAAGCGAAGAGTCTGCAGGTGCCGCTAAACCAGGTGACGGACGCGCTGCAGGTGTACATGGGATCGGTGTACGTGAATGATTTTGATTTTAACAACCGATCGTATCGCGTGTATGTGCAGGCGGACAGCAAGTATCGCTCGCAGCCGAAGGATATTCGGCAATATTACTTGCGCTCCGATACCAATCGGATGATTCCGCTGGACAACCTGGTGACTGTGGAGCCTACGGCGAATGCGCAAGTGATCAGCCACTACAATCTTTTCCGGTCGGCGGAGATTGATGGGTCGGCGGCACCGGGGCACAGCTCCGGCGAAGGGATCGCGGCGATGGAAGAGTTGTCGAAGAAGGCGTTGCCGCAAGGAATGGCGTTCGAATGGAGCGGGCTTTCGCTGGAAGAGATTCAGTCTGGAGGCAAGGCGCTGATTTTGTTTGGGCTTGGGTTGATTGTGGTGTACCTGACTTTGGCGGCGCAGTATGAAAGTTTTGTCCTGCCGTTCATCGTTTTGATGGCTGTGCCGGTGGCGATTTTGGGTGCGATCGGGGCGCAGGCTTTGCGGGGATTGCAGAATGACGTTTATTGCCAGATTGGGTTGGTGATGTTGATCGGACTCGCTAGCAAGAATGCGATTTTGATTGTGGAATTTGCGGAGCAATTGCGCGAGCAGGGGATGTCGATTGTCGAAGCGGCGATTGAAGCAGCGCGGATTCGGTTGCGGCCGATTTTGATGACGTCGTTCGCGTTTATTCTTGGCGTGGTGCCACTGGTGCTGGCGCGAGGAGCGGGGCGCGCGGGACGGATTTCCGTGGGAACGACGGTGTTCGGTGGAATGATTGCCGCGACGACGCTCAACTTGCTATTTATCCCGGTGCTGTACGTAATCGTGAAGAGTATTTTTCCAGGCGGCAGAGCGAAGACGGCCGCGGTTGAGCATTAAACTCTTTCCCTGAATGAAAAATCCATTTGTTGATTTGCGCCGATGCGGCTGAGCGCTGCGCGGTGTTACTGTTTTTTGAGAAGACACATGCCTGACCAGGGGCGGTCGCGGCGAGACTTCTCCGTTTCGGGCAGGAGCGCGAAGAGCCTGAACAACAAGGAAAGGCGTTTCAGTCGTGCGGCGTTTTTTAGAAATGATTGTACGTCGACGGGCTTCCAGCCGTAGGGGACGAAAAAGTTTGGTCCTTCGGGAGGAGCAAATTTGAACGGTGCCGCTGCGGTGAGCTGCTTTGCTATTCTTTTTACCAAAAGACGGAGGAGGCCGGGCGAGGCGATATCGAGAATCCAGGATTGAAAGCTGGGGCGCGCGGCGAGGTCTTTGGCAAGGCCAGCGACATCTTCGGCGTTCAAATAGATGAGCAGGCCCTCGGTGATAATGAGGGCTTTCTTGGAGCGGCGGCCGAGTTCGGCGAATAGATCGCGGCGTGCGGGGACGTTGGAGAGATCAAGACGGATGCGCTCGAGGGAGCAGACGGGTTTTTCGTCGCGAAGAATTTCTTCTTTGTACGAGAGGATTTCGGGGAGATCGACCTCGACCCAATTGAGAGACGGCGGAAGTTGCATGCGATAGGGGCGCGCGTCGAGGCCAGCGGCGAGGTTGATGACCATATCGACGCCTTGCTGAACCTGCTCGTTAATGAATTGGTCGCCGAGATAGGTGCGCGTGATCATGCTCCAGTCGTTGTCGCGGCCGAGGGGCATGGACTTGGCGATTTGTTCGCCGCGTTCACCGGCGAGACGGCGTGCAAAGGGATCGCGGAAATGGGCGTCAGGGCGCTCGGTTTCGCGGGCGCGATAGACTGCGACCCAGCGGGCGGTGTCGGAGACGTTGCGAATCAACGGTTCGGGACTTGTTGCCGACGAAGTTTGTGCCGGAGAAGTTGGATCGCTCAAGTCTGTGCCTCGTGCTAATGCGTTAGATCAATCGTCAAAAGTTTAACTGCTGGGGAGGTGCCACACAACTGAGATGAAAACGGCGCGCAATGAACGCGGGAGCCGTGGCAGAGATCAACAACGCGCTCGCTCTGTGTGACCCGTTCGAAGAGCGGATGTCGTATATAATCGCGGCCGGTGTGTGCGATGAAAAACTGTGAGTTGCAGAGATTGCTGTTGCAAAGGCGGATGGCGTGAACTTCGAATTCAGCGAGAAGACGAAGGACTTGCAACGGCGGTTGCAGGCGTTCATGGACGAGCATGTCTATCCGAATGAGAAGCGGTACGAGGAAGAAATTGATTGCGAGCGTTGGAAGCCAACGCGAGTTATCGAGGAACTGAAGCCAAAGGCACGAGCGGCGGGGCTGTGGAACCTTTTTCTGCCAAATGATGAACGTGGGGCGGGACTGGCGAATCTGGAATACGCGCCGCTGTGCGAGATCATGGGGCGCAGCACGATGGCTCCGGAAGTCTTCAACTGCTCGGCGCCGGATACCGGAAATATGGAAGTTTTGGCGCGCTGCGGAACGCCGGAACAAAAAGAGAAATGGTTGAAACCACTGCTCGATGGCGAGATCCGCTCGTGCTTTGCGATGACGGAGCCGGAAGTGGCTTCCTCGGATGCGACCAACATTCGCGCCAGTATCGTGCGGGATGGGGGCGAGTACGTTATCAACGGCAGGAAGTGGTGGACATCCGGAGCAGGAGATCCGCGATGCAAAATCGCAATCTTCATGGGTAAAACCGATCCGGCGGCTGCGACTCACAAACAGCAATCGATGATTCTGGTGCCGCTGGAGACGCTAGGAGTCAAGATCGTGCGGCTGCTAACGGTGTTCGGCTACGACCACGCGCCGCACGGGCATGCAGAGATCGCGTTTGAAAATGTACGCGTTCCTGCTTCGAACATGGTGCTTGGCGAGGGGCGGGGATTTGAGATTGCGCAGGGGCGGCTGGGGCCCGGACGCATTCACCACTGCATGCGATGCATCGGCGTGGCCGAGCGCGCTCTGGAAACGATGTGCAAGCGAGTGCAAGCCCGCGTGGCGTTTGGAAAAACGATAGCTGAACAAGGAACGATTCGCGCCGATGTCGCAGCGTCACGGATGGAAATTGAGCAGGCGCGGCTGTTGACGCTCAAGGCGGCGTCCATGATGGATACTGTGGGTAATAAGGAAGCGCGCGCGGAAATTGCGATGATCAAGGTGGTTGCGCCAAACATGGCTCTGCGCGTTTTGGATCGGGCAATCCAGGCGCACGGCGGTGCGGGAGTCTCCGCGGACACGTTTCTTGCAGGCGCTTGGGCGAATGTGCGGACTTTGCGGCTGGCAGACGGCCCGGATGAGGTGCACGTGGAATCGATCGCGAAATGGGAGCTGCGAAAATGGGAAAAGGCGCGGACGCAGAAGCATTCTGATTAAGGCATCGTAAGCCTCGATGTGGTGGTGGTGTTTCTTTCGTGGAGGTAGTGTGGCGCCAGTCATCGTGGAAACGCCGAATTCTCTGAAGGAATTTGTGGGGAAGGAAATCGGTGTGAGTGAATGGCTTACGATCACGCAAGAGCGCGTCACGCAGTTCGCGGAGGCTACTGACGACCGGCAGTGGATCCATCTTGATCGCGAGCGTGCGGAGAGAGAATCGCCATACGGGACGACAATTGCTCATGGTTTTTTGACGCTGTCGTTGATTAGCCGCTTTATGAAAGATGTGATTCAAGTCCGAGGCGGAGTCGGAATGGCGGTCAACTACGGATTGAATCGCGTGCGCTTCCCTGCTCCGGTGCGCGCCGGTTCGAAGATTCGGGCACGGATCATTCTGCTTGGAGTCAAAGAAGTGCCCGGAGCATGCGAGACTACGTTTTCTGTGACTGTGGAGAGCGAGGGCGGCGAGAAGCCGTGCTGCGTCGCGGAATCCATTGTGCGCTATTACGTCTGAGGCTCTCCGGTGGCTCGGCGCAAATTCACAACTGACAACCATGAAAGAATGAACATGTCAGATCACGCCGGTTTCGGCGGTTCGCAAAGCAGCGCTCAAGAGCAGCTTGATACGTTGCGGCATGGTGGCAAAACGTTCGTCGTGAGTCAGGCCCTGATGGTAGCGATAGTAAATCTGCTGGACGATCACGGCGATTTTGAAACGTGCAAACACCAAGTAGAAAGCCATGTCCGAAACGTTACGGCCCGTTTTTTGCGTGTAACGCTGGACGAGTTGGGCGCGCGTCAAGCTGCCCGAGTAGGTGGTGGGTCCCCAACGCGTTTCGAGAATCTCAGGGGGATCGCTGGCATCGACCCAATAGGCCAGCGCGGAACCTAGATCCGTTAGCGGATCGCCGACGGTGCACATTTCCCAATCCAGGAGTCCTATGATTCTGGTGAGATCGTGGGGATCGAGAACGACGTTGTCGTATTTGTAGTCGTTGTGAATGAGTGCGGCGGCACTTGAGGCTGGCATGTGCTGCTGAATCCAATTGGAAATTGTTTCGACTTCAGGAATGTCGTGCGTCTTGGAGCCGTAGTAGCGTTCGATCCAGCCGCGCACCTGGCGTTCCAGATAGCCCTGAGGCTTGCCTAAATCCGCGAGGCCAATCGCGTTGTAGTCAAGGCCGTGAAGAAGAGCGAGATTGTCGAGGAAAGACTCGCACAAGCCTCGCGCCATTTCCGGTGAAAAGTTCACACCTGGCGGAACATCTCTGCGAAGAATGAGGCCGTGGATGGGTTCCATCAAATAAAACGGAGCGCCGAGTACGGAGGCGTCGTCGCAAAAAAGGAGGACCTGGGGAGCCGGAAGGTAGTGGGCATGAAGTTTTGAGAGCACGCGAAACTCGCGCCCCATGTCGTGGGCGGTTTTGACTTTGCTGCCGAACGGCGGGCGGCGCAGCACCATTTCGCGCGGACCGACCTGCAACGAATACGTAAGATTTGAATGGCCGCTGGGATATTGGCGGACGATCAGCGGTCCAGGTTCGTCCGGGAAATGATTGCGGAGGAAAGGTTCCAGCTTCGCGAGGTCGAGATCCTCGCCCGGGCGAACGGCGGTCGTTTGATCTTGAAGGCCAGTCATGTTCGTCTCGCGCGCGCTCCTCTACCGATAGGTCAGCAATGCGGGGTCATCCAAGTGCTGAAACGAGTTAAATGTGCTCAGCGTGAAATG
>Ga0209736_1000372_pt1 | contig 14494 bp, 12 predicted proteins | sample BlaSpr_A8_Ref_M3_FD_187992 | JGI IMG/M metagenome (GOLD analysis project Ga0209736, IMG submission 187992) | Forest soil microbial communities from Thunder Bay, Ontario, Canada - Black Spruce, Ontario site 2_A8_Ref_M3 (SPAdes) (version 2) | ecosystem: Environmental > Terrestrial > Soil > Boreal...
GGACTGCCGGCCGCCCTCGGCACCATCGATCGCTCCAAGCTCAACGTGAAGGGCGGCAGCCTCGCGATAGGCCACCCATTTGCCGCGACCGGAACGCGCATCGTCGCCACGCTCGCAAAGATTCTCGATGAATATCAGGCCAAGCGCGGACTGATCTCGATCTGCACAGCGGGCGGCATGGGTGTCACGGCCATCCTCGAGCGTTGACGGGATAGATGAACGCGCTATCCTTTGCGCCCGCATCGGGATCCTACTTCCACAGGTTGGTTGGCGTATGAAACTCAAAGATCCCCTGCTGCTGCGCGAGTTGTGTTTCATCGACGGGCGCTGGGTCCCCGCGGAAAACGGCGGCACGCTGGCCGTGCACAACCCGGCCACGAGCGAAAAGCTGGGACTCATACCGAACATGGGTGCTGCCGAGTGCCGCCGTGCGATTGCATGCGCTGCCGCCGCCCTTCCCGCCTGGGCGGCCCGTACCGCCAAGGATCGCGCCGCGGCGCTGCGACGCTGGTTCGAGCTTCTGCTCGTGCATCAAGAGGACCTCGCCATGCTCATGACCGCGGAGCAGGGGAAACCATTGGCGGAGTCCAAAGGTGAAATCGTCTACGCCGCGTCTTTCATCGAATGGTTTGCGGAAGAAGCCAAGCGCCTGTATGGCGATGTCATTCCCGGTCACCAAGCCGACAAGCGAATTCTCGTGCTGCGGCAACCGGTGGGCGTGGTCGCGGCCATCACGCCATGGAACTTTCCGGCTGCGATGATCACGCGCAAGGCCGGCCCGGCGCTCGCGGCCGGATGCACGATGGTCTGCAAGCCGGCCACCCAGACTCCCTATTCCGCGCTGGCATTGGCGGAGCTCAGCCATCGGGCCGGAATCCCGAAGGGCGTATTCAACGTCATCACAGGATCAGCGGCCGCGATCGGCGGCGAGATGACGTCGAACCCCACCGTCCGCAAACTCACGTTCACCGGCTCCACCGAAATCGGCAAGAAATTGATGGTGCAATGCGCGGGTACGGTGAAAAAGATATCTCTCGAACTTGGCGGAAACGCGCCGTTCATCGTCTTCGACGACGCCGATCTGGACGCGGCAGTGCAGGGGGCCATCGCCAGCAAGTATCGAAACACGGGTCAGACCTGTGTATGCGCCAACCGTTTGTTGGTGCAGGCCGGCGTGTATGACGAGTTTGCGGGCAAACTTATGCTGGCCGTGGGCAAGCTGCGCGTGGGCGATGGGTTGGCCGGCGTTACCGACCAGGGGCCTCTGATCGACGCCAAAGCCATCGCCAAGGTCGAGGAGCACATCGCGGACGCCGTGGCCAAGGGCGCATCCGTCAAGTTGGGCGGCAAGCGGCATGCGCTGGGCGGGACGTTCTTCGAACCCACCATCCTGACCCAGGTGACGGCCAAAATGCTGGTAGCGCGCGAAGAGACCTTCGGTCCGGTGGCGCCGCTGTTCAAATTTCAAACGGAAGCCGAGGCCATTGCCATGGCCAACGACACGGAGTTCGGACTGGCCGCATATTTATATACGCGCGATCTCGCGCGGAGTTGGAGGGTGACCGAATCCATCGAATATGGAATCGTCGGGCTGAACACCGGCATCATTTCCACCGAGGTGGCACCCTTCGGAGGTGTGAAGGAATCGGGAATCGGCCGCGAAGGCTCGAAGTACGGAATTCTCGACTACACCGAGATGAAGTACGTGTGCGTGGGCGGAGTGAGTTGACCCGTGCTCGGACGCTTCCTGGAGTTCTCGCTCGCGACGCCGGATATTCAGGCATCGTTGGATTTCTACTCGAGGCTCGGATTCTCCCAGGCGGCAGTCGGCGAAGCATGGTTTCATCCCTATGCGGTCGTGACCGACGGCAGGATTTGCCTGGGGCTGCATCAAGAGGCGGGCGCGGCGCCCTCGGTGACCTTCGTCAAGCCCGGTTTACTCAAGTACCTCGCGACCCTCGAAGAGTTGGGGATGCAGTTTGAGTTCCGCCGCCTCGGCAATGACATGTTCAACGAAGTCGGCTGGTTCGATCCCTCCGGTCAGCTGGTGAGACTGATCGAGGCGCGCACTTTTTCGCCGAGCAAGCGCGAGGGCAATGACCCGTCGCGATGCGGTTATTTCCTGGAAATCGCGCTGCCGGCTTCCAACCTGGATTCGGCAAAGGCCTACTGGGAACAATTCGGCTTCGTCGGGATCGACGAGACCCAAGATCCTCTGCCCCACGTGTCGTGCACCAGTGACTACATAGACCTGGGGTTGTATGACCCGGCGCATCTGCGGCGCTCCACGCTGCGGTTCGAAGTCGATGATGTCGCAGAGACTTTGGCGCGGCTTGCCGACATCGGAATATCGCCGGCCGGCGAAATACCGCCGCCGCTGCGCCGGTTCCCCGCCGCGGTACTGACGGCACCGGAGGGGACGCCGATTCTGCTGACCGAAGCGGCTAAAACGTGAGTCAGCCCTGGCTTAGGGTCGCGACTATTCGGAATTTGATCGTCATCGCATCCTGAACTTGCAACGCGCCAAGCATCAAACTGTACGGAGTGAGCCCCAGAGCCGATTGACGCAATTCCACCGACCCGGTCGCCGACAAATGATCCGGGTCGCTTTCAAGCACGAAGGGCACGTCGATTTTTGATTCATGTCCCGCAACGCCGATGGCGAGGGTCGCAACCAGCTCTGCGGCGCCCGACGCGCGCGCACCGGCGGCGGCGGTGCCGTTGACGGTAATCACCGGAAACTCATCGGCGTCGAGGACCGGGGCGCTCAGCATATTGTGCAGAGTTCCCGATTTGGCATCGTCAGGAACTGCAGCGGCGAAATCCGCACCTTCTTCGCCGCGCGCCTGCGCCTCGTCGACCACGAATCCTGCGACCGGCACCTTGAGCCAAAACACCGAAGCGCCGGTATTAGCGAGGCTCACCGCGCCGCGAATCGCGCGATTGACCATGACGTGGTTGTGCCCGAAGCGCGCCAGAGGGCCGGCGCGGTACACCAGGACGCGCAGTTCGGATCGATTTACGTCGATTTGATAGGCCCTGCCCGGCAGCGGCAACTCGAGACTCGGAACGGATCCTTCGGGCTTCTGCGGCGCGGCGTGACGCCCCTTGAGCGCAGCGCACGCAGCCAATAACAGAACAAGAACCCCAATGCCAAGCCTTTTGAACACGAGCAGGGCCCCGCTGTCTTGCTAAACTACGTTTGGGTGCAGTCTACGCGGAGCCTCAAGCATGCCAAGTCAATCTTCTCCAACGCGCTACAGCGCGGTCGCGAAAGCATTTCATTGGATCATCGCCGCGTTGGTTGTCACCCAATTCGTGCTTTTCAACTTGGAGGATGGTCTGCCGAAAGGGTCCCGCAAGCTGCATTTATTGGACTGGCACAAGAGCGTCGGCATGACCATCTTGATGTTGGCGATATTGCGCCTGCTGTGGCGATTGAAGCATCCGCCTCCTGCGCTGCCCGCCGACATGGCTCCTCTGCAACGGAGGCTGGCGCGCGGGACTCACATGGCATTCTACGTCTTGTTGTTTGCGATGCCGCTCACCGGATGGATGATGTCCTCGGCCAAGAACTACTCGGTCAGTTGGTTCTGGTTGTTCACCTGGCCTAATCTCATCGGTCAGAACGAGGCCGCCTTCAATTTTCTGCATGCGACGCATGAAGTCTTGAGCGATGTTCTATTCGCCATAGCCGTGTTGCATATTCTCGCGGCGCTGAAACATCATTTCTGGAACAAGGACAATGTCCTGGTGCGCATGCTGCCATTCACTAAATCGGAGAGAGGATCATGATGCGAAGACTTCCGGCTCCGTTGATCTGCCTCGCTACAGCGTCTCTGTGGAGCGCAATGTGCGCCGCCGGTACGGCCGCAAGTTACACCGCCGATCCGCAGCAAAGTCGTTTGGAGTTCGTCGGGGTGCAAGCCGGCGCGGAGTTCAAAGCCGCATTCCACAAATTCACAGCGGCCGTCGACTTCGCGCCGGACGCTCTGGCGAGCTCGCGCTTCGACGTGCAGATCGAATTGAATTCCGTGGACTCGAAGGATAAGGACCGCGACACGACCATTCGCGGGCCCGACATTTTCGATGTGGCGCACTGGCCCACGGCTCACTACCTGACCCGCAGTTTCACCAAATCCGCCGTCGGTTTTACGGCCATCGGGGCACTGACATTGCGCGGCGTGACGAAGGACGTGCCGATCGACTTTCAATTTACACCAGGTGCCGCGGGCGCAAAACTCGAGGGGAGCGCCAAGCTCAAGAGGCTGGATTTCGGGGCCGGGCAAGGCGACTGGAAAAGCACCGAAGAGGTGGCTGACGCCGTGAAAGTAAGCTTTGTTCTGCTGCTGAAACCCAAGACCTGAGAGCCTGTCTGAGTATTCTGCGAGGCTCTTGATTCACCGAACGGGCAGCTCGCGCGAGTGCTGCACCGTGCGCAACGCGAAACTCGATTGCACCCGGGCGACATTCGGCAAGCGCGTGAGATGCTGGCTGTGAAGCCGTTCGAAGTCGGCGGTGTCGGCCAGCACCACCCGCAACAAGTAGTCGTATTCGCCGGACATGAGATAGCACTCCATGACCTCGGGGACTTTGCGTGCCGCTTCCTCAAACGCGTGAAGATGCGCCTGTTCCTGGCGCTCCAACGTGATGTTGACGAACACGTTCACCGGACACCCCGCCTTCTGCTGATTGATCAAAGCGGTGTACCCCTCGATGAAACCCGATTCCTCGAGGGCGCGAACCCGTCTCAAGCACGCGGATTCCGACAGGCTGACGCCTTCGGCCAATTGACTGTTGGTAATGCGGCCGTCGAGCTGCAAGGCGCGCACGATGGCGCGATCGTAACGGTCCAATTTCATTCCAGGCCCTTCCTTCGGCAGTTTCTTGCACATAACGGGCGATTGTCGTCATATTCTGCCATTTAACCGTGGTTCATAACCAGCTTTTGCAATTTTCCAGTTGCACGGCTTGGTAACCTAGCCGTACTTAAGGCTTGCGCGCGGAGCGACTCATGAAAATCGGCGTCCCCAAAGAGGTCAAGATTCACGAGTATCGCGTTGGACTGGTGCCTGCGGGGGTTCGCGAGCTCGTCGATTCGGGACATCAGGTGCTGGTGCAGAGCGGCGCCGGGTCAGGTATCGGCTTCGAGGATTCGCACTACCAAGCGGCGGGAGCAACGATCGCGCAGAGCGCCCAGGACGTCTTTGCGACCGCCGATCTCGTTGTGAAGGTCAAGGAGCCGCAGATCTCCGAATGCAAGCAGCTGCGCGGCGGGCAGACCTTGTTCACCTATTTGCATCTGGCTGCGGACCTAGACCAAGCGCAGGCGCTGCTCGCCTCGGGCGTGACTGCGATTGCATATGAGACCGTCACCGCGCCCGACGGCTCGTTGCCTCTGCTCACGCCGATGAGCGAGGTCGCCGGGCGCATGTCCGTGCAAGTGGGCGCCAACAGTCTGCAGAAGGCCAACGGCGGATTCGGAGTCCTGTTAGGCGGTGTGCCCGGCGTGGCCCCTGCGAAGGTCGTGGTGCTGGGCGGCGGCGTTTCCGGAACGCACGCGGCGGAAATGGCCGTCGGCATGCGCGCAGACGTCACCGTGGTCGACCGATCGGTCAAGCGGCTGCGAGAATTGTCGTCCATCTTCGGCAGTCAAATGAAAACCGTGTACTCGACCGCTCACGCGATCGAAGAGCTCGTGCGCGACGCGGACCTCGTCATCGGCGCCGTGCTCATCGCCGGCGCCGCGGCACCGAAGCTCGTGACCCGCGCGATGGTCAAAACGATGAAGCCCGGCGCCGTGCTGGTCGATATCGCCATCGACCAGGGCGGTTGTTTCGAGACCAGCCGACCGACCACGCATGCCGAGCCAACCTATGTTCTCGACGGCGTGATTCACTATTGCGTCACCAACATGCCCGGCGCAGTGCCGCGCACGTCGACGTTCGCACTGACCAATGCCACGCTGCCGTACGTGAGGGCGCTGGCGGACCACGGCTGGCGGCAGGCGATCGCGAACGACCCCGGCTTAGCCCGCGGCCTCAATGTCCATGCCGGTCAATTGACCCACGAGGCGGTGGCGAGCGCGCTTGGCCTAGATTTTCGGGCATTTCGCGCAGCCTGACACCCGGCCTTAGCTCCGCTACGCGCGGCCGCATCGCGCGGCGCTTCTCGGGCACGTGTTGCTACTGTACGATCGATCAATTACTCTTTCGTACACTTCAGCCGCAGCATGCAAGGGATCCGCCATGTCGCGCAATCCGCGCTTTGATGTCTTGTTCGAGCCCGTTCGCATCGGACCCGTCACGGCGCCGAACCGCTTCTATCAAGTGCCGCACGCGAGCGGCATGACCAATTCGCTGCCGCAGGTGCGGGCAAGCTTCCGCGAGACCAAGGCGGAGGGCGGCTGGGGCGTGGTCTGCACGGGCGCGGTGTCGATCCATCAGAGCTCGGACGACTCCCCGCTGCCCTTTGCCACTCTGTGGGACGACAAGGACATCCGCTCCCACGCCTTGATGACCGATGCCGTGCATCGGCACGGGGCATTGGCCGGCATCGAGCTGTGGCATGGCGGCGCGTGCACGCTGAACCGCACCAGCCGAATGGCGCCCCTGTCGCCCTCGGGCATGCCGTGGCTGTCGACTCATTTGGGGTTCATGGGCAATCTGCGCCCGCGAGCCATGGACAATGCCGATATCCAGGATTTGCTTCGCTGGCAGGCCGCCGGTGCGCGTCGGGCCATGCAGGCGGGGTTCGACATCGTTTACGTTTACGCCGGCATGGGCTATCTGCCCTATGAGTTTTTACTTCCGGAATACAACCGCCGCACCGATGCCTACGGAGGTTCGATCGAGAATCGAGTCCGCTTGGTGCGTGAACTGCTGGACGTGACGCGCGACGCGGTCGGCGACAAGTGCGCCGTCGCGCTGCGAATCAGCGTGGAAGAGTTGCGCGGCAGACCGGGCAAGAACGCCGCCTCCGAGGCGCACGAAGTGGTGGCGCTGCTCGCCGATGTTCCGGATCTTTGGGACGTCAAAATGGATTCGAGCCCCACCGATTGCGCATCTTCGCGGTTTGCCCCCGAGGGCAGCCACGAACCCGTCGTCAACTTCGTCAAGCAATTGACCAAGCGGCCGGTCGTGGGCGTGGGCCGCTTCACCTCGCCCGATGTGATGGTCTCGCAAGTACGGCGCGGAATCCTCGATTTGATCGGAGGCGCGAGGCCCTCCATCGCGGATCCGTTCCTGCCAAAAAAAATCAATGACGGCCGGGAACACGAGATCCGAGAATGCATCGGCTGCAACATATGCATCTCGAGCTGGCACGACGGCGTACCGGTGCGCTGTACCCAGAATCCGACTGCCGGTGAAGAGTGGCGCCGCGGCTGGCATCCCGAACGGTTTGCGCCGCCGGCAAGCGGCTCAACCATCTTGATCGTGGGCGGCGGTCCGGCAGGTCTCGAGTGCGCCACGACGCTCGCCCGGCGCGGCTATACGGTGACGCTCGCGGACTCGGCGAAGGAATTCGGCGGCCGCCTGCGCTTTGAAACCGCGCTCCCGGGGCTCAAGACCTGGAGCCGCGTTGCCGACTGGCGCTTGGGGCAGCTGCGCGACCGGCCGAACGTCAGCATGTATCCCGGCAGCGCGCTCGGTGTGGACGATATCCTGGGTCTGGAGCACCGCCACGTCGTCATCGCGACGGGCGCGCGCTGGACCAAGATGATGTTTTCGACCCTGGAGTTTCCGGTCGGCGAATTGGACGGACCCAAGGTTTATACCCCCGATGACCTTGCCGCCGGCGCCGTGCCGCAAGGTCCCGTCGTCGTGTTCGATTTCGACAACTATTACCTGGCCGGCGCCATCGCGGAGCAGCTGGCGAGGACTGTCGGCGACGTGATCTATGTAACTCCTGCCGGCAACGCCTCCGCGTGGACGTTCATGACGAACGAGCTGCCGCTGGTGCATCGTGCGCTCGTCAAAGCGCGGGTCCCGATTCATACGCTTCATCGAGTGACGGACTTCGATGGCGATGCCGTCACCATCGCGGATGTGTACAGCGGCACGGAGAAGCGCGTTGCTTGCCGCTCGCTGGTCGTCGTCGGGGTCCGGGTGCCGCGCGACGATCTCTATCATTCGCTCATCGCCAGAGGCGCCGATCTTGAGAACGCCGGCATCGCCGCCGTCACGCGCATCGGCGACGCGCTCGCACCGGGAGCCATCGTGCACGCGGTTCACAGCGGACATCGTTACGCCCGGGAGTTCGATACTGAACCCAAGACCCCACCCTATTCACGGGATTTTCCAATATGAGCGGCGCGCAATTGCAACGCACCCTGCCCTCCAGCTGGTACCGAAGCGCGGAGGTATTCAAGGCCGAAAAGGAGCGCATATTCTGCCGCGAGTGGATCGGCGTGTGCCGCGAGGAGGAATTGCGGCAGCCCGGCGACTACCTGGTGGTGGACGTGCTCGGCGAGAGCGTGCTCTTGGTGCGCAATCGCGAAGGCCAGTTGCGGGCGTTCTACAATGTGTGCCGGCATCGCGGATCGCGGCTTTGCAGAACCCCGGCGGAAACGGAGTCAATGCGGGTGGCACTTCCCGGCGGAATCAGCGCCGGACGCCTGATCGTGTGCCCCTATCACCAATGGTCGTATGACTTCAACGGCGCACTGGTCGCTGCACCGCACTTGAGCGCCGTCACGGGGTTCAAAAAGGAAGACTTCCATCTGTATCCCGTCGGGGTCGACAGTTGGGGCGGATTCGTGTTTTTGAATTTGACACCGGCCGAGGCCAAGCCGCTGGCTGCCCAGTTGGGCGGCATCCCGGACCGGCTGCAGCGCTACCCCTTAAGCAGCTTAAGAGTAGGCGCCACCATTCGCTACGAAGTCGCGGCGAATTGGAAGATCATTTGCGAGAACTATAACGAGTGCTACCACTGCGCCGGAATTCATCCGGAGCTGTGCGCCGTGGTGCCTTCCTTTCGCGAGGCGGGCGGCGCCAACCTGGATTGGAATCGCGGAATCCCGCATCGCGACGGAGCCTATACGTTCACCAGCAGCGGAACTACCGTGCGGCGCGCGTTTCCCGGTCTCGACGCGGACGAACAGGTACGGCACAAGGGCGAACTGGTCTACCCCGGCCTCTTCTTGAGCGTGGCCTGCGACCACGTTGCGGCCTTCATCCTGCAACCGCTCGGCGCCGAACGCACGGACATCACCTGCCATTTTTTGTTCGAGCCCCATGAATTGGCGAAACCCGGCTTTGATCCGTCGGATGCGGTGGATTTCTGGGATTTGGTCAACCGGCAAGATTGGGCGGTATGCGCCGGCGTGCAAAATGGAATTCGCTCACGTGTCCACCACCACGGCTACTACGCGCCGATGGAAGACTCGAGCCTGGACATCAGGCGCTACGTGGCCGAGCGAATCGGGGCCTTCGTCGACGACCAGCCGTAGTAGACGCGGCCATTCGGCCGCGCTTCGGTATAATCCGCAAAAAAGGAAAACAAATGACAGCCAAGCGGCATGTACCGAAATTCCACCGTGCGACTCCCGAGGTGCGCCGTGAAGCGCTGGTCGACGCAACTTTGCGCTGCCTGAAGCAGTTTGGCCATGAAGGCGTCTCGGTGCGCCGGATCAGCGCCGCGGCCGGTGTGTCCATCGGCTTGATCAACCATCATTTTCCGAGCAAGTCGGGGCTCATCGCAGAAACGTACGAGACGCTGGCTCTGTCGCTGCTCGACTCGATCCGCCGTCAGGCGGACAACAAGTCGGTCTCGCCGCGCGAGCGATTGAGCAATTTTTTCCGCGCTTCGTTCGCTCCCGAGATCCTCGACCCGCAGTTATTCAATGTGTGGTTGGTCTTTTGGAGCATGGTGGCGCACTCGGCCGAAATACGCGCCGTGCACTCCAGCACCTACGGCAAGTACCGCGCAGTCCTCGAGTCGCTGCTGGGCCAACTCGTGGACTCCGGCGCGGCGCCGCCGTTCCGGCCGCGCCCGGCCGCAATTGCGCTGTCCGCGCTGCTCGACGGGTTCTGGGTCGAATTGAGCCTGAGTCCGACCGTATTCAAGCCGCGCGAGGCGATCGCGCTGTGCGAGGATTGGGTCAACGCGCTATGCGAGGGCGGTTTTCCCCGGCTTTTGGCGGCGCCCCGGGCCAACAAGGCGGATGCTGCGCCGAAACGGCGCTGAGCCAAGAACGTACCCGACCATGGAAGCGAAGAATCGTGGTTGATTCGACCCCGCGGGATGTCGTGGTGGTCGGCGGCGGCCACAACGGGCTCGTCTGTGCGGCGTATCTGGCGGCGGCCGGCCTCAAAGTGACGGTGCTCGAAAGGCGCGGCGTCGTGGGGGGCGCGGCCGTGACGGAGGAATTTCATCCGGGCTTCCGCAATTCAGTGGCGGCATACACTGTCTCGCTGCTCAATCCGAAGGTCATCCGGGATCTGGAACTGCCGCGGCACGGCTTGGCGGTGGTCGAGCGCAAGCTCGCCAACTTTCTGCCGCTGGACGAAACCCGGTATCTTAAGATCGGCGCCGGCAAGACCGAGCAAGAAGTGGCGAAATTCTCGACACGCGACGCCGCCCGGCTCGCCGCCTACAGTGCACGCCTCGGAGTGGTTGCCGATGTGCTGCGCGACCTGGTGCTCGAGACGCCGCCGAACGTCACGGCCGGCGGCTGGCTCACGGCGATACCTGAATTGCTGCGCAGTGCGCGACTCGGCAAGCGAATCGCCAAACTCGATATGCCGATGCGCCGCGAACTCCTCGACTTGTTCGTCAAATCCGCGGGCGACTTCCTGGATGCCTGGTTCGAGAGCGCGCCGATCAAGGCGGCTTATGGCTTCGACGGCATCGTCGGCAATTACGCGAGTCCCTATGCGGCCGGCTCCGCCTACGTACTGTTGCATCATGTATTCGGCGAGGTCAACGGCAAGAAAGGCGTCTGGGGACATGCGATCGGCGGCATGGGCGCGATCAGCCAGGCAATGGCCAAAGCGGCAGCCGAACGCGGCGTGGACATTCGAGTGTCGAGCCCGGTGCGCGAAGTGCTGGTTGAAGCCGGCCGCGCCGTAGGCGTGGTCACCGCGCAAGGCGAGGCGATCCGGGCGCGCAGCGTCGTATCGAATTTGAATCCGAAACTGTTTTACGGATCGCTCATCGATCCTGCGGTTCTGCCGCAGGATTTTCGTGAGCGCATCAATCGTTGGCGCTGCGGATCGGGCACCTTCCGCATGAACGTCGCGCTGTCGGAGCTGCCCGATTTCACGGTGTTACCGGGCCGCTCCCTCGCCGAGCATCACACCTCCGGCATCATCATGGCGCCGAGCCTCGCCTACATGGAGCAGGCGTATCTCGACGCCAAGTCCGGCGGATGGTCGAAGCGGCCCATCGTCGAAATGCTGATTCCCTCCACTGTGGACGGGAGCTTGGCGCCCCCGGGACAGCATGTGGCCAGCCTCTTCTGCCAGCACGTCGCTCCGGTGTTGCCCAATGGGGCTTCTTGGGACGATCACCGCGAACAGGTGGCTGACGTCATGATCGATCTCGTCAACAGTCATGCGCCGAATTTCAAGGGCTCCGTGCTCGGACGGCAAATCATGAGCCCGCTCGATCTCGAGCGCACTTTCGGCCTGATCGGCGGCGATATTTTTCATGGCGCCCTGAGTCTCGATCAAATGTTCTCGGCGCGGCCGATGTTGGGACACGGCGACTATCGCGGTCCCTTACAGGGGCTCTATATGTGCGGATCCGGCACACATCCCGGCGGCGGCGTGACCGGCGCGCCGGGCCACAACGCCGCGCGCGAAATCATCGCCGATTTCCGGCGCGGCCGATTGAAGCAGGTCTAAAGGGCGTTGCAGCAGCCCGGACACCGGAGCGGCTATACCTCGATTCCCAAGCCCTTCAGGTACTCGTCGTATGTGCCCCTGAAATCGGTAATGCTGCCGCCGGGACGCAGCTCGATGATGCGGGTGGCAAGACCGCCGACGAACTCGCGATCGTGCGAGACGAAAATAAGGGTGCCCGGATAATGTTCGAGGCCGATTTGCAGCGATTCGATGGTTTCCATATCCATGTGGTTGGTAGGTTCATCCATCAGGAGCACGTTGGGCTTGGTCAACATCAGCTTGCCGTAAATCATGCGCCCTTTCTCGCCGCCGGAAAGAACCTTCACCGACTTCTTGGTCTCCTCGCCCGAAAACAGCAGCCGGCCCAACGTCGCACGAACGATCTGATCGTCGTCGGCCTTACCCGTATATTGCGACATCCAGGAAAAGAGATCTGTCTTGTCGTCGAACTCACCTTGAGGATCCTGCGGCATATAGCCCGGTTGGGCGTTTTCCACCCAGACGATGCGTCCGGCGGTGGGCCGCAACTCGCCCGCAAGACAGCGCATCAGCGTGGTCTTGCCGGCGCCGTTCGGCCCGATGATGGCGATGCGCTCGCCGCCTTCTACATTGAAGGTGAGATTGCTCAGCACTTTTTCGTCCGACCCCGGATAGCTGAAGGTCAGCTTCTCCACCGATACCGCCGAACGATAGAGTTTCTTGCCTTGCTCGAACCGGATGTACGGGTTTTGGCGCGATGAAGGCCGGATCTCCTCGATCTTGATTTTCTCGAGCTGCTTCTTGCGTGAAGTCGCCTGCCGCGCCTTGGACGCGTTTGCGGAAAAGCGCCGCACGAATTCCTGCAGGTCGGAGATCCGATCTTTGGCTTTCGCGTTCGCGGCTTCGACGCGCGCCCGCGCTTGAACCGACGCGAGCATGAAGTCGTCGTAATTGCCGGGATAAATTTTGAGCTGCTGAAAATCCAGATCCGCCATGTGGGTGCAGACTTGATTCAAGAAATGCCTATCGTGGCTGATGATCACCATGGTGGCGTCGTAGTTGTTGAGCGCGCTTTCCAGCCAGCGGATCGAATTGATGTCGAGATTGTTGGTCGGCTCGTCCAACAGCAATACGTCCGGCCTCGAGAACAGCGCCTGCGCAAGCAGCACGCGCAGCTTGAGGCCCGGGGGCACCTCGCGCATCGGTCCGTTGTGCCGCGACTCGTGAATGCCGGCATCGGTCAGGATGCTGCCCGCCCGGGCCTCCGCATCATAGCCGCCGTATTCGGCGAACACGCCTTCGAGCTCGGCGGCCTTCATGTAGTCGTCGTCGGTGGCATTGGGATCGGCGTAAATACGATCCCGCTCCTTCATCGCGGCCCATAGCTCGGTGTGACCGCGCATGACGACATCGAGCACGCGCTCATCTTCGTAGCCGAATTGGTTCTGATTCAGCTTGCCGAGGCGCATGCCGGCTTGCAGCATGACGTCGCCGGCGCTGGGTTCGAGATCCCCGCCCAGCAGTTTCATCAGTGTGGTCTTTCCGGAACCGTTCGCGCCGATGAGGCCATAGCGATTCCCATCGGAGAACTTGACCGTGACTTGCTCGAAGAGGGGTTTGGCGCCGAACTGGATGGCGACGTTTGAAGTGGCAAGCATGTTTGTCCAATCGATTGATATACGGCAAGTGTGGCCGCGGCCACAGGGAATACTCAGACAGACTCCTAGGGGGTACTCGGATGGAGGGTCGGGTCGTCATGCGGACAGCCCTCCATTCCGGCGGGCAGATTCTACCCGAGCCGGAGCCGCCGGTCACCTAGTCGGTGCAGCACTGCCGCACAGTGAAATCGCCGCCTCTTAGTTCTCTCCGGAGGACTTCCAAAAGATCTTCTTGCGGGTAGGCACGATGTTCGGCTTGACCTGTTGGGGAGAGATGGGGGAACTTACCCCGCCCGACATTTGGGCGGTGCCGATGGTCACCGTCATCGGCGTCCCGTTCACGACGACGTTCGCGAGCACCGGGGAAGGCGGCAAGCCGCCACCGACGAATACCGAAGCGCGGCTGCCGCCGCAGGTTGCACCCGGCACACCGATGGCGCCGGACGCGTTGAGCAGGTTCACCCAGTAGCCGAGCGCCTGACCCAGGTTGGCGCAGGTGCCCGCCGTCGCTGCGATGGGCCGGTTGGTCGAGAAGGCCACCGCTCCACCGGCGATGAGCGCGGTGCTGACCGTCTGTTCGCCCGTTCCATACTGATTCAGGTTCATGAACCAGCCCTTCATGCTCGAACCCGGCAGAACCCCCGGTGTGCTGCAGCTCGTGGTCGTGCCTACCGCGCCGCCGGGGAGGGTTGTGTAGTCATACATGTGCGTCACGTCGTCGAGGTTGGTGGCGCTGGTCGACGCCAAATTATCCAGATAGACGTAGAAGCGATTGGCCACGCCGAGGTAGGGATACTCGCTCTGCAAGGGATGCTCGCGGTCGCCGGATCCCAAGGCGAGGTACACATTGCCTCCGGCCGCCGACAGCAGCCCCGGAGCAAACAGGAATTTGCGCCCGGCGCCGTTGGTGTAGGCGACGCGATTGATGACCCAATTGCTCACCGAAGAGGCGAAGTCGATGCGGTATATATTGCCGCCGGTGTCGGCCGCGTAGGCATGATCGACCAC
>Ga0209736_1000373_pt1 | contig 14489 bp, 10 predicted proteins | sample BlaSpr_A8_Ref_M3_FD_187992 | JGI IMG/M metagenome (GOLD analysis project Ga0209736, IMG submission 187992) | Forest soil microbial communities from Thunder Bay, Ontario, Canada - Black Spruce, Ontario site 2_A8_Ref_M3 (SPAdes) (version 2) | ecosystem: Environmental > Terrestrial > Soil > Boreal...
AATATCAAGATCGACCGCGCCAGGACCGCGCGCTACGGGCTCAATACGGGCGACGTGAATACCGTGGTTCAAGCCGCGATGGCCGGGACGGTAGCGTCGCAGGTGCTCGAAGGTGACCGCTTCTTCAACCTCACGGTCCGCCTGGCGCCGCAGTATCGGAACAGCATCGAGGCGATCGGCAACATCAAGGTGGGATATCAAACGAGTTCGGGAGCGAACGCGTACATTCCGCTGCGCGAGTTGGCGACGATCTCGCTCGACACCGGACCTGCCTACATCTATCACGAGGCGATGAACCGCGACATTCCGGTCAAGTTCAGCGTACGCGGGCGCGATCTCGGCAGTACGGTGGCGGAGGTGCAGGAGCGGATCGCACGCAGCGTGAATTTCCCGCGAGGTTACCGCCTCGAGTGGGCCGGTGAGTTCCAGGATCTGCAGCTCGCCAAGCAGCGGCTGGCGGTCTTCGTGCCGATGAGCTTAGGCTTGATTCTGATACTGCTTTACAGCCTGTTCAATTCGGTGCGCGACAGCTTGCTGGCGTTGGCCGGAATCCCCTTTGCGATCGGCGGTGGATTGTTTGCGCTGTTCGTGACAGGGCTGCCCTTCAGCGTCTCGGCCGCAATCGGTTTCATCTCTCTGTTCGGAGTCTCGGTCATGAATGGCATTCTTGTCATTACCTATTTCAACCAGCTCAGGCAGCAGGGTATGCCGCCCGTGGATGCCATGGAGCAGGCCGCCGAAAAGCGCATGCGGCCGATGCTGATGACGGCCCTCTCCGCCTGTATCGGTCTGGTGCCGGCCGCGTTCTCGACGGGAATCGGCAGCCAGGTGCAACGGCCGCTCGCCACCGTGGTCGTTGGGGGCATGCTGCTGGGACCCATCATGTTGCTCGTGGTCGTGCCGGCGCTGCAATTGGTATTCCTGCGCAAGGAGCAGGGCGACGAGCCGGAACCCAAGCCGCCCACTGGGCGTCTGCCACGTGAGGTGCCTTAGGAGTAAGTCATGTACGCAGCCCCGCGAAACATCGAAACACAAATCTTCGCAACCCTACCGGACGAACTTCGCTTCCGGAACAGGACCAGCGGGCTGTCGAAGTTCGTCGAGGGAGAGTTCGATTCATTTCTGGAGGGTCCCTCCTTCGACCGCCTTGGAAATCTGTATTGCGTCGACTTGGCTTTTGCACGGATTTTCTGTGTGGACACGAACGGCAAATTCCACGTCGTTGCGGAATATGACGGGGCGCCGAACGGGTTGAAGATCCATCGAGACGGCCGTATCTTCGTCGCCGACCGGCGGCATGGCATCATAGTGATAAACCCGGCTACCAAGCGGATCCAACATATCTTGGAACGATACGATCTGGAGCCGTTCAAAGGTCCCAACGATCTCGTTTTCTCGCCGGCAGGCGATCTTTATTTTACCGACCAGGGAATGTCCGATCTAATCAATGCAACGGGACGGGTATTCCGGCTGCGCGCGGACGGCCGGCTGGATCTACTGCTCGACAAGCTGCCAAGTCCCTACGGAATTGCGCTCGACCCTTCCGGGCGCGTGCTCTACGTGGCTCTGACCCGGGCGAATAGCATAATAAAAGTCCCGGTACTACCGGATGGGCGCCTTTCCCGCGTGTTGAATTTTATCCAGTTGAGCGGAGGTGGAGGACCTGACGGCATCGCCGTGAATAGCGAGGGTGGGCTTGCGGTGGCCCATCCTCTGTTGGGCGCGGTGTGGCTCTTCGATGGCAGGGGACAGCCGACGTTGCGCGTCAACCTCTGTCGCGGCCTTCTCGGCACGAACGTGGCCTATGGGGGCCCCGACGGCCGCCGCCTTTACATCACGGAAGCCGAGACCGGCACGATCCAAGTCGCCGATGTTCCCATCAATGGCAGCACCATGTTTTCGCACGCGGATGGCGTATAGCGGCGCATGAAGGTACTCAACTGGGTGTCTCATATCTTGTGCGCGATGTTGGCGTGTGCTCCGCCGACCTTTGAAGCTCGCGCAACCGCCTCATTTGAGGATGGGGGTTCGGCCCACACGGGCGCGGGGAGCGGTGTTGGCCCGAAACGCCGAGATGCAGCGGCGGCGGCCCCTTCGCCGCTAGCCGCGCGCGGCACTGCCGCTCGGCAGCACTCGCCGCCGAATGCGCAGGCGCGTGGGCGTCTCGCTCGCCAAGCCAACGGACTCGGAGGCTCCGCCGGCGCCGCAGCAGGCTGGCCAGGCATTACCGGTTCCCATGGCGCGGGGCCGGGGCCGGCAGGGCCGCCAAAGCTGACTGCAAGCGCCCCTCCGGCGGCACCGAGGCAGCCGGTGACCCGAAAAGACTCGACAATCGGGGGCCCGCACGCTCAAGGGTTCGGACGCGTGGGCGGCCCGGCAATCAGCCTGCCCAAGCACCACCGCTAGTCGCCGCCTTGACTGATTTCGAGATCGTTAACCACACGCCTCACACCCGGAATTTTCCGGGCTATGCGCATCGCCCGTCGTAGATCCCAATCGTCGAAGACGATCCCCCGAAGCGTGGCGACGCCATCTTTTGCCGTGACGGTGACATGTCCGTCATAAAAAAAGGCGTCGGAATGCAGGGCCTCCTCCACCTGTTCCTTCATCTTCTCGTCAGCCACTGGATCGGAGCGCCTTTTCGCCGTCACCACAATTTCATCAAGGCGAGTGTTCGCCGCCGCGGTTACTTTCTCCGCTTGTGCCAAGATTGCCGCAAAGGCCAAAACAGCGAGTACGGCTGTGGATAAAAGCAATGCGCCTCCGTGGTTACGCACGCGATGAAACTGTCACGCAGCATCGCGCGCGGAGCTCACTCGCGAAGCCTCTTCCGATTTTGGTATCGGAAGCCGTACTATGAATCTCGATCCTACCCCCTCGAGACTTTCCACAAAGACTTCTCCGTGGTGCAAAGCTACGACCATGGAAACTAAATGCAGGCCAACTCCCGTGCCTGCGATGCCGGTGGCGTTGCTGCCGCGGAAGTAACGCTCGAAAAGGTGCTCGCGATCACGAGCGGGAATGCCGATGCCGCAGTCACGCACCTGTACCACCAGCCATTCTGCCTCCTGCCGAGCAACCACGTCGATGGGGCTCCCCAACGGCGAGTATTTGATCGCATTCGAAATCAAATTGCTAAATGCGTGAAAAAGCAATTTGGGATCACCGTGAATGGTCGGCGACAGAGACGAATAATCTTCGCTGATGATCACGCCGCGAGTCGCGTCGCGATGCACCTTACATGCATCGCGAAGCAGCATACCGGGATCGAGTTCAGTTGGATGGAACACTGCTTGCCCATCGAGCACACGCGATGCACCCAGCAAACTGTCCATTATATTGGTGATCCGCTGCACTGCACTGCGTATCCGTGCGCCTCGTTCTGCGATGTCTCCGGGATCGAGCCTCTCGCTCATCTTAATGAGCCGCTGCGCATGTCCGTCGATGATCGTCAGTGGAGTTCGGAATTCATGGGAAGTCATGGCGACGAAATCACGTTCCTGAGCAGTCAGCCGGCGCTCGTTCTCGAGACCCTGCTCCAACGCCGCGGCCTGTTCGATCAATCGACGCTGGCTATTCACCAGAGCCACTGCATTGTCGCGGAAAACAGCCACGGCGCGCGCCATCTCACCCATCTCATCTTCGCGTCGGACGCTGGGAATTGCGATTTCGGTATTTTGATCCGCCAGCGCGTGCATGCAGGTCGCAAGCTCGAGCAAGGGGAGCAAGATGGAACGCGTAATGTAGACGATCACGCCCATCAGCAGAGACGTCGCCAATAGCATCGCGGTCACAATCAGGGTTCGGGCGCGCTGGTAGGTGGCTGCGGCCAGAGCGCTGTCTCTATGCGCTTTGGTAACGGTTTGGTCCGTAAGCCGGCTCAGTGTATCGCTGGAAAGATCAAACGCGCGGCGCGAGGTTGCATTGTATAAAAGCACGCCGTCCGAAGTGTGCTCGGTGCGCGCGAGCGCGACCACTTGGGCGGCAATCGCCTGATACGCCGCCCACTGCTTGGCAAACTGGGCGTACAGCAAGGTTTCAGACGGGTCCTGAGCGATCTCTTCATAAGCACGTTGGCTACGGGTTACCGTGACACCCAGCGTTGTGATTTCCTTTTCGCCTGCGGCGAATTCCTGCGGCGTCGAGGCTAGCAATTGCGTTGCCTCGGCGGTGCGGTAGTCGGACATGTAGTTGCTAAGGTCACCAAGAATGCGCGTGTCACGCAACCAATGATTACGAATCACCTCGGATACGCGGTTGACCTCACTGAGGCGCGCAAAGCCAAAGGCGCCCAGGCCGATGACTAGAAATAAGAGCAGCGCAAAGACCGAGTACAACCGTACTCGGACGGAGCGGGGCTGCAATCTTCGAATCCAGCGTAGTGACTGAGCGACGCCGGCTACCAGAGGTGTCGTACTGTATTCGCGCTGAGCGTCAGTCATGTGGTTCACGGGCGTCTCTAGGGTCGATGAGCCGGCCAGAGGTGGCCTTGACCACGGCTTCCGTTCGCGTGGACACGTTGAGCTTACGGCAGGCGTTCTCGATGTGGAAATTCACGGTGCGTTTGCTTATGTTCAAAATCGTGGCGATCTCAGGCGAAGTTTTCCCTCGCGCGGACCAAGTGAGGCACTCCAATTCCCGATCATTCAGCGCCACGTGGCGAGACCATACTTCATTGCGCGCGCCCCTTCCCAATCGCGCCTCGATGATGGCGGCGAGAATCTCGAAATCGACCGGCTTGGTGACATAATCATCGGCACCGAGACGCCGACCCTTCAGTTCACTGTCGCGATCCGTGCGCGCCGTTAGAAAAATAAACGGCACGGCATCGAACCGGGGTGCGAGTGCCGTCAAGCACTGCATCACTTCGAATCCCGTCATGCCCGGCATGTTGATATCGCACAGCACGAGATCCGGTCCGGTCTTCAGTATCGCGCTCAAACCTGCATGGCCATCAACTGCGATCGTCACCGCGTAACCACGCTCCTCGAGGTCTTCAGTGATCAATGCGGCAGTCTCCGCGTCGTCCTCAATACAGAGGATTCTTTTACTCGGCGACACCATGGGGAAAAGCTAACCCGTCACGGCTGGTATAGCCAGAGCAACGTAGCACAGGGATTCTATGGGCATATAACGAACGCGATTTTGAGCCAAGCGGGCATCGCCGCGAAACTGTGAATCTTCACAGCGAATCTTCACAGTAGCCCAGGTTCGGGGACATTGACATCATAATGAGGTGTTGCCGATGAACAAGGTTCTGCCATGCGCTCAGCCGCGAATGAGAGAACATCGGGTATGCCCGTGGTCCGGCCGGGAGGCCCGGTGAATGGCGAGATTGTTCTGAATGGGGTCAACGAATGAGCGAATCGCAAAGCGATCCTGGCCAGTCGCCCAAGGGCCAGGACGCCATCGACCGGCGTGCGTGGCCGCCGCAGCGTCAATGGCGGGTCACCGGTATCGCCGCCGCGGTCGTGGTCGCTGCCGCGTTGGCCGTGTGGCTGGGGGGCCGGCTGTTCGGTCCGCACGAGGCGCCGCCCGCGCCGGCTGCAACGCCTCCCGGCACCTTTCGCGCCTCGCCGCAGCAGCTCAAGACCTTGACGGTGGAGGTGGTGCAAACGCACGGCTTCGTCAGCGAAGAATTGACCGAAGGAAAGATCGCCGTCAACGGCGATCGCACGACGCCGGTATTTTCTCCGTATTCCGGCCGAGTCACCCGCGTCATCGCGGGCTTGGGCGACACCGTGAAGGCGGGGGCCGCGCTTGCAACGGTCGAAGCGTCCGAATTCGTGCAGGCGCAGAACGATCTCAGAACCGCTGCCGCGCAAGTCAAGATCACGCGCATCAATGAAACGCGCAAGCACGCCCTGTACGAGGCGAAAGGCGGCAGTCTGCAGGACTGGCAGTCCGCGCAAGTCGATTTGACGACGGCTGAAACCGCGTTCAACGCGGTGCGCAACCGCCTGAGAATCCTGGGCAAGTCGGAAACGGAGATCGCCGAATTGGAGCGGAATGAGATCATGAATCCCGCTGCCGCTCTGAACGCGCCGATCGCCGGCGTGGTCGTGGACCGGCAGGTGGGGCCCGGCCAATATCTGCAAGCCGGCGGCGGCACCCCGGTATTCACCATCGCCGATCCCTCGAGCGTGTGGCTTCTCGCCAACGTGCGAGAGGCGGATGCGGGCCTCGTGAACCTCGGCCAGTCCGTGGAAGTTCGCGTTCTCGCCTATCCGAAGCGGGCGTTCAAGGCCCGCGTGACCTATGTCGCCGCGCTGGTGGATTCGCTGACGCACCGCTTGCCGGTGCGTGCCGAAATCGAGAACCGCGATGGCGCCTTGAAGCCGGAAATGTTCGCCAATTTCCGAATCTTCACCGGCGACCCATCGGAGTCCCCGGCCGTGCCGGAGGCCGCCGTAATTTATGAAGGCAATGCCGCGCATGTGTGGGTGGTCGCGGGAGACGGTCTGCTCAGTCTCAGGACCATACACACGGGGCGCAGCAATGATGGGCTCATCGAGGTGCTCGACGGATTGAAGCCCGGCGAACGAGTGGTTACTAAGGGCGGCCTCTTCATCGATCAAGCGGCAGTCCCCGCCTCTTCATGAACGCCATCGTCACCTTCGCGTTGCGGCAGCGCGTGCTGATCGTCGTGCTATTGGTGTTGATGCTCACTGTCGGCACGGCCAGCTTTCTCTCGCTCAATATCGAGGCATATCCCGATCCGGTTCCCCCGCTCGTCGACATCGTCACGCAAAGCACCGGGCAGTCGGCCGAGGAGATCGAACGCTACATCACGATTCCCTTGGAAATCCAAATGGCGGGCATCCCCAATGTGCAGGCCATTCGCACGATCTCCTTGTTCGGGCTTTCGGACGTCAAGGTGCAATTCACCTACAACTTCACCTACAGCCAAGCCGAGCAGTGGGTCACCAACCGGTTGTCGCAACTCGGCAGCCTGCCGAACGGCGCGCAGCCGCAGATATCGCCCACGAGCCCCATCGGGGAAATTTATCGCTATCGGGTGGTCGGACCTCCCAACTACTCGGTCACGGATCTGAAGACGCTCCAAGACTGGGTATTGCAGAGGCGCTTCAAGGCCGTGCCGGGCGTGATCGACGTGACGGGCTGGGGTGGCAAGACCAAGACCTATGATATTGCGATCGACCAACGCAAACTCCTGGGATACGGCTTGGCCGTGCCGCAGGTCTTGCAGGCTCTCGCGAACGCGAACATCAATGTCGGCGGGCAAACGGTTAATTTCGGTGCGCAGTCCGCGGTAGTGCGCGGAGTGGGTCTCATTCAGTCGGCCGACGAGATCCGCCGCACCATGATCACCAACAATCAGGGTGCGCCGGTGGTGCTCGGCGACGTGGCCCAGGTGTCCATAGGAAATCTGCCGCGTTTGGGGATCGCCGGCTTCGACGAGGTCGACGACATAGTCCAAGGCATCGTGCTGATGCGGCGGGGCGCGCAAAGCATTCCCACCATCAAGCGGGTCAAAGCGGAAGTCGACAAGGTGAACAACAGCGGAATATTGCCGCCCGGAGTCAGCATCCAGCGCATTTACGACCGCAGCGATCTCATCCATGTCACCACGCGCACGGTGCTGCACAACATGGCGGCGGGCATCGTGCTGATCTTCCTTCTGCAATGGGCCTTTCTCGGCAACATCCGCAGCGCCGTGATCGTCGCCATGACCATTCCGTTCGCCTTGTCGTTCGCGATCGGGCTCATGGTGCTGCGCGGCGAATCGGCGAACCTGTTGTCGGTGGGCGCCATAGATTTCGGATTGGTGGTGGACGCCACGGTCATCATGGTCGAGAACATCTTCAGGCATCTCGCTGAAGCGACAGCTCACCTAGGCCATGGCCCCAGCACCTTGCACCGTATCCGCGTACGCAGCGGTTTTCGCGGCAAGACCGGAACCATCTCCGTCGCCGCCGCCGAAGTCAGCCAATCCATTTTCTTCGCCGCCGCCATTATTATCGCCGGTTTCGTGCCCCTGTTCACGCTGTCCGGGATCGAGGGACATATTTTCGGCCCGATGGCGAAGACCTACGCCTACGCCATCGCCGGCGGGCTGATCGCCACGTTCACCATCGCACCGGCCTTGAGCCTGCTCCTGTTTCCGCAGAAGGTGGAGGAGCCCGAAACACTCATCGTGCGATGGCTCCGCCGCCTCTATGAGCCCGCTCTCGAATTCGTGCTGGCGAACCGCATCATCACCTTCGCCGGCCTCGCGTTGATCGCGCTGCTGGCGTTCTTCGCCGTGCGCTCTTTGGGATTGGAATTCCTGCCCAAATTGGAAGAGGGAAATCTTTGGATTAGGGCGACCTTTCCGCAATCGATTTCCCTTGAAGAGAGCGATACCTATGTGAATCGTATGCGCTTGGCGATGCTCAAGTACCCCGAGGTGGAATCGGTGGTCTCGCAGCACGGGCGGCCGGATGACGGCACCGATGCAACCGGCTTCTTCAACGCAGAATTCTTTGTGCCCTTGAAACCCTTTGACACTTGGCCGTCGGGCACCGACAAGGAGAAACTCACGCAGGATATGACGAACTCACTCGGAGAGCAGTTTCCCGGGGTGGGATTCAATTTCTCTCAATATATTCAAGACAACGTCGAGGAGGCCGCATCGGGGGTCAAGGGCGAGAACTCCGTCAAGGTGTACGGAAACGACTTGGAGACTCTGGAGAGAACCGCCGGCAGTATCGCCGCCGTGCTGGCCAAGGTTCCCGGCATCACGGATCTCGCCGTGCTGCGCTCGCTGGGGCAACCCACCATTCGCATCGACGTCGACAGGGTGCGCGCGGCGCGCTATGGCCTCACGCCCGGCGACGTGAATTCCGTCGTGCAGACGGCGATCGGCGGCCAGAGCGCCGGCGATCTCTACGAGGGCAGCAGCGATCGCCACTTTCCGATGATGGTGCGCCTCGCCGCGCCGTTCCGCCAAAACCTCGATGCCATACGCCGCATTCCCATTGCCGCGGCTGCAGGCTCCGGCAGCGGTTTCGTCCAGGTGCCACTGGAGGATGTTGCCGACGTGCGACTGGTGTCGGGCGCGGCGTTCATCTACCGCGAGCAACAACAGCGCTATGTGCCCATCAAATTCAGCGTGCGGGGCCGCGATCTTGGCAGTGCGGTGCTCGAGGCCCAACACGCCGTCGATGCTTCCGTACAGATGCCGGGCGGATATCGCCTGGAGTGGGTCGGCGAATTCGGCAATCTACAAGAAGCCGCCGCGCGCCTGAGTGTAGCCGTGCCGCTGTCGCTCGCGCTGATCGTTCTCTTGCTTTACTTGAACTTCAGCAGCCTGCGCGATGCCCTGCTCGCAGCGAGCGTCATCCCGATGGCGTTGTTGGGCGGCATTCTCGCGCTCTGGGTCAGCGGCACCCCATTCAGCGTGTCTTCGGCCATCGGCTTCGTGGCCTTGTTCGGCATCGCGGCCATGGATGGCATACTGATCCTGTCGTACTACCACCTGAGCCTCGATTCGGGAATGGAGCGCGCCGCCGCCATGCTGCAAACCTGCCGAACGCAACTGCGGCCCGTGATGATGACTTGTATCGTGGCCTGCGTGGGTCTGATACCGGCCGCTTTCTCGACCGGCATCGGCTCACAGGTGCAGCGCCCGCTGGCGCTGGTGGTGGTGGGCGGCATGCTGCTGGCGCCGGTGCTGATATTGCTGGTGTTGCCCGTCCTGATTTTAAAGTTCTCCCGGGCGCAGGAGCTGCCCGAGGAATTGCCGCGGGAGTCCGGGACATGATGCGCGCAGGGGCTTGGTGCGCCGCTCTGGGACTGTGCGCCTGTGTCGGCCCGAACTTTCATCGGCCCGTACCGCCGCGAGTCGACCGCTACACCGCCGAGCCGCTTGCGCCTGAAACCGCCTCCACAGTGGGGCATGGCGGGGCGGCGCAAAGGTTCCTCATGGAGCAGGAAGTGCCGCGTGATTGGTGGACGCGCTTCGGTTCCGAGGAACTCGACGCCTTGGTCACCGAGGCACTCCGTGCCAACCCCAGCGTGCAGGCGGCGCAGGCGGCGCTGCGTCAAGCATTGGAAATCACCGCGGCGCAGCGCGGCGCTTATTTTCCCACCGTGCAAGCGAGTTTTGACCCCAGCCGCAATCAAAATGCCATCGGCGTGCTTGCTCCCACCCTAAATTCCGGCACAGCACTGTTCAATCTATACACGGCGCAGGTCAGTGTGACCTATGTCCCCGATGTGTTCGGTGTCAACCGCCGCCAGGTGGAATCGCTGGCCGCGCTCGCCGAGGCGAGCCGCTTCCAGCTCGACGCCACCTATCTCACCCTGACGGCCAATGTGGTGACGACGGCCATCCAAGAGTCCGGTTTGCGCGCGCAAATTGCCGCCATTGAACGAGTCATTGCACTGGAGCGTGAATCATTGTCGGTCATGCGGCGCGAATTGGAGCTGGGCGCAATCGCCGAGGGTGATGTCTACGCACAGGAAGCGGCGCTTGCGCAATTGGAGGCGACGCTGCCGCCCTTGCATCGGCAATTGCACTCGTCGCGCGATGCGCTCGCCGCATTGACGGGACATCTGCCCGCGGATGCCGAGCCGGTGCGCTTCGAGTTGGATCAGCTGCAGCTGCCGGCCGATTTGCCCTTGGGAGTTCCGTCGCAGCTGGTTGAGCGTCGCCCCGATGTGCGCGCCGCGGAAGCGCAATTGCACGCCGCGACGGCGCAGGTCGGCGTGGCAATCGCAAATCTTCTCCCGCAGGTGACAATCACCGGCAACGCCGGAAGCTCGGCGACGGCCATGGCCGATCTATTCAAGTCCGGCACGCGCTTCTGGAGCGTGGGTGCCAGCCTCACGCAGACCTTATTCGCGGGGGGAACGCTGATTCATCGCAAGCGCGCGGCGGATGCCGCGCTCGATCAAGCGGGAGCGCTGTATCGGGCGGCGGTGTTGACCGCCTTTCAGAACGTGGCCGATGCGCTGCATGCGCTCGATGCGGATGCCGACGCTATGGGCGCCGCCGCCCGCGCCGAAGACGCCGGGCGGCGGAGCCTGGACGTGGTGCGGCACCAGCTCGAACTCGGCTCCGTCAGTTACCTGGCTCTCGTCGGCGCGGAGCAAACCTATCAGCAGGCGCTCATCTCCCTCACCCAGGCGCGCGCCAATCGCTACGCCGACACGGCCGCCTTGTTCCAAGCTCTCGGCGGTTCGATTACTCCTGTGGCCGCCGCTCCCGCTGCCGTCGCTCACTGAGCCTTGAGCGGCGCCGCCGGCGCCACCAGCAAGGCTTTCGCGTACATGGCATGCAGCCGCCCGACGCCGCGCGCCAGGTGCATGAGCAAGGTCAGCAACAACACACCCGCCAGCACCATCAGCGGCGAGACCCACAAGGAGTCGAGCCATGCCGGGCTCATGTGGGCCGGTTCGAACCAGCCGAACCAGCCGAAGCGGCCCGCGAAATCCAGGAGCGGCGCGAATATGAACGCAAGGCTGATCGACAGGCCAACCACCGCCATGACGAAATAACCGATCCCCAAGGGCAGCATCAATATCAAGTACGCGAGCGTGGTCCAGGTGCGTCGGTCTTTCAGCATTTGGCCCATCCGCGACCAGAACCCTACCGCAGTACCTTGGTGCACGGGGCGCCGCGGCATGCGCTCACCGGTCATGGCCTCGATCAGACGCCCCTCGGCGAGGGATACGACGCGCGTCAGCGCCATGAATGCGAGAAAGAACGGTATGCCGACGACGAGCACTGCCAGACCGGCGGATAGGGATAAGCCGGTTACGGCGAATGTGAAGTAAATGACGCCCGTGGCGAGCGACAACAACATGAAAAACAGCGAAGTGTAGGCGCGCGGATCAAGGAATACGCTGAAAAATGCTCCGATCGCGCTTCCCGGGACCTTGCGTGGGGTGCTCATTGCGGCTTTCACCTTCGCTTCGGTATCGCGATAGGCGCTCGCCACCTCGTCGGGAGCTCCGTAGGTGGAGGCGATGAGTTCGAGCACGTCGGACTCGGATTTGTCCGCGTGCGCCGCAACTTCGGCGCGCAGATATTCCTCGGCGTCGTACAGCGCGTCTTGAATGAGCGCGGAATCTTCGCCTGCGAGTTCCGCGCGCAATGCCTTGAGGTACTGATTGATGGATCGTGGCGCACTGCGATTCATGGCGAGTTTCCTATTTCGATGAAGCGATCGACGAAGCTGCGGGTCCCCTGCCAAATGGTCTTCCATTCGGCGAGGACCGCGCGCCCTTGGTCGGTAATGCGGTAGTAGCGGCGGGGCGGCCCCGAGTAAGAGGGAACGATGCGGCTGGTCAGTAAATCTGCGGCCGATAGCGCCCGCAGCACCGGATAAATGGTGCCTTCCTTGAAAATCGAGGTACCGTCATTCGCGATGGCCAGGCGTTTCGCGATTTCGTAACCGTACAAATCCTCGCTGGACCCATCGAGGACGGCGAGCAAGACCAGTCCCACAAGGCCTCCGTTCAGATCCTTTTGAAATTTTCGTCCGTTGCTATCATCCATTGGCTAATACTATATAGTTACTAATAGTAGATAGCAACTAGTATAAATAGGTAATCAGTAGATACATCGGTGCCCGCCCAAGTATTTCCGGTCCGGCTCGGGCACACTAGGCGGCCACTTTTTTGTTAAACGGGCAGCGAAATGTGCGGAATCGTAGGTGTGGTCGCCGAGCGCAACTCAGTCCCCATTCTGATGGAGGGCCTGCGGCGTCTGGAGTACCGCGGCTACGACTCCGCCGGCATCGCCGTCATCGAGGACGGACGGGTCACCCGGCTGCGCACCCTCGGTAAGGTGAAAATTCTCCAGGACGCGCTCGACACCGCCCCGATGGGCGGCCACGTGGGTATCGCCCATACTCGGTGGGCCACCCACGGTGTGCCGGCGACGCACAACGCCCATCCGCACATCTCCCGCGACGGGATCGCGATCGTGCACAACGGCATCATCGAGAATCACGAGGCGCTGCGCGCAGAGCTCAAAGGCTTGGGTTACAGCTTTACCTCTGAAACCGACACGGAAGTGATCGCGCATCGCATTCATCATCACCTGGGTACGACCGCCGATCTGCTCGCAGCGGTTCGCAAGACCCTCGCCGAACTGCAGGGAGCCTACGCATTGGCGGCGGTGTGCGAGGCCGATCCCGAGTGCATCGTGGTCGCGCGCGAGGGGTGCCCCGTGGTCATCGGACTCGGTATCGACGAGAACTTCGTCGCATCCGACGTCGCCGCGCTATTGCCCGTGACGCGCCGTTTCATGTTCTTGGACGACGGCGATGTCGCCGAGATTCGTCGTAAGTCGATCACGATCTTAGACTCGAGGGGCGCGCGCTCGTTTCGCGCGGTTCGCGAAAGCGATCTACCGGCCGATGCGGTGGAGCGCGGCCAGTATCGCCACTTCATGCTCAAGGAAATTCACGAGCAGCCCCGGGCGATCGCGCAAACCTTGGAGGAGCGGGTCGCCGGCGGCAAACTGCTGGATGCGGCGTTTGGACCCTCCGCCCAACAAATATTCAAGCAGGTCAAGGCCGTGCATATTGCGGCCTGCGGCACCAGCTTCCACGCGGGCCTGGTGGCCAGCTATTTCATCGAACAAATCTGCCGTATCCCGGCACGCATCGAGATTGCCAGCGAATACCGCTATCGCGATCCGGTGATCACGCCTGATACCCTGTTCGTCACCATATCGCAGTCCGGCGAAACAGCCGATACCTTGGCGGCGCTGCGCAACGCCAAGCGGGCTCAGTATCTATCGACGCTCACCATTTGCAACGTCGCGGAAAGTTCGATGGTCCGGGAATCCGAGCTCGTGTTGCTGACGCGGGCCGGGCCCGAGATCGGGGTTGCATCGACCAAGGCGTTTACGGCGCAACTGACCGCGCTCGCAATGCTGACCATCGCGCTCGCCAAGAACCGGCACCAGGCGATTCAGGAACGCGAGCTCGTCGCCCAATTGCTGCAATTGCCCGGCCTGGTCGAGAACACCCTGAAACTGGACGCAACCATACAAACGCTCGCCGAGGTTTTCGCGGACAAGCGCCACGCCCTGTTTCTAGGGAGGGGACCTCTGCACGCCATCGCCATGGAAGGAGCGCTCAAGCTCAAGGAAATCTCGTACATCCACGCCGAGGGGTACGCCGCCGCGGAACTCAAACATGGCCCGTTGGCGCTGATAGACGACGACATGCCGGTGGTCGCCGTGGCGCCCAACAACGAGTTGCTGGAAAAGCTCAAATCCAATCTTCAGGAAGTGCGCGCTCGAGGCGGCAAATTGTTCGTATTCGCGGATCCGGAGGCCGGCATGCACAGCGAGGAGGGAGTCACGGTCATCGAGATGCCCGCCCCGGTATCCGCGCTGCAGGCGCCGATCGTATTTGCCATCCCGCTGCAACTGCTTGCATACCACGTCGCCGTGCTGAAAGGCACCGACGTCGATCAGCCGCGCAATCTCGCGAAGAGCGTGACGGTTGAATGAGCGCCACCGG
>Ga0209736_1000374_pt1 | contig 14473 bp, 11 predicted proteins | sample BlaSpr_A8_Ref_M3_FD_187992 | JGI IMG/M metagenome (GOLD analysis project Ga0209736, IMG submission 187992) | Forest soil microbial communities from Thunder Bay, Ontario, Canada - Black Spruce, Ontario site 2_A8_Ref_M3 (SPAdes) (version 2) | ecosystem: Environmental > Terrestrial > Soil > Boreal...
GCGGTCGCGGTGGCGACGGCGACAAGCATCGAAGGCCGCGAAAACCTTCGCCACACATTTATTCGACCGCGATCACCCTGGCCATGGTTTCAATATTGGTGTTTTTCCTGGGCTTGTGCGCTGCGTTTGTGGTCCTGAAGCACGTGAGTGTTGCATGGATACCGTTGCGGATTCCAAAGATCCTTCTGCTCAATACCGTGATTCTCTTGACCAGCGGCTACACGCTGGAACGGGCGCGCAAGCACCTTTCTGGTTCCGATCCTTCGCGATTTCAAAAACTGTGGCGTATTGCCACCGCTCTCGGAGTCTTGTTTTTACTAGGCCAAATGATTGCCTGGCTTCAATTGTTCGCCAGTGGCATTTATATCGCCAACGATCAAGCCACCAGCTTTTTCTACATCTTCACCGCGGCCCACGCGGCGCATTTGCTCGGTGGGGTCGCCGCGCTGTCCTACGTTGCGTTCCGCAATTTTGACAAAGCCAAAATCTCGCGCCAGACCGCGGTACAAGTCAGTTCCATGTACTGGCATTTTATGGACGGCTTGTGGATTTTTTTGCTGGCGCTGCTCTACTTGGGCCGGTGACCTTCGCTTTTCACGAATTCCACCACGGTTTCCGCCACGCGCTTTACTTGCTCTGCACGCAACTCCGGATACATCGGAAGCGATAACACCTCATGCGAAGCGTGTTCCGCGTGTGGAAGGTCGCCGCGCTTATATCCTAGGGAGGCATACAGCGGCTGCAAGTGCAATGGCACCGGATAATACACCGCGCTTCCGATTTTTTGTTGCGTGAGCAGCCGCTGGAGTGCATCGCGATCTTCCACACGAATCGTGTACTGGTGGTAGACGTGCTCGTAGCCTTCTGGAGCAAGCGGCGGCATGATGCCGGGAAGCTGCGAGAAATAGCTTGTGTAATCCGCAGCGTGCGTTTGCCGTGCGCGCTGCCATTTCGGCAAATAGCGCAATTTGACGCGAAGAATGGCGGCTTGCAGCTCGTCGAGCCGGTTATTCCATCCTGCTTCACTGCTGACATATTTTTCCTTTTGCCCATGGTTGCGCAAGGTTCGCACGTTATCGGCCAGTTCCTGGGAGTTCGTGACGACCATGCCGGCGTCGCCACAGGCGCCAAGATTTTTCGTCGGATAAAAACTGAAGCAGGCTATATCGCCGAGAGCACCGGTGCGCCGGCCCTTGTAAGCGGCGCTGATGGCCTGCGCGGCGTCTTCGATGACCGGCAACTTTTTGGAGCGCGCAAAAGCCATGATCGGATCCATATCCGCCGCGAGGCCGTAGAGATGCACCACCACGATCGCGCTGGTCCGCGGAGTGACGCGCCGCTCCAGTTCGGCGGGATTGATATTGTAAGTATTGGGGTGAATGTCGGCAAAAACGGGCACGGCACCCAAGGCGCTCACCGCGCTGCCAGTCGCAACAAACGTGAAGGGCGGCAGGATCACCTCGTCGCCGGCCCGCACGCCGCAGGCGCGCAAGGAGAGCACCAGCGCATCGGTTCCGGATCCGACCCCAATGCCATGAGCTACGCCGCAGAGGTGCGCGATTTCCGCCTCCAGCGCGGCCCCCTCGCGACCCAAAATAAATTGCTGCGACGTGAGAACGCGCTCCACCGCTTCGCGGATTTCTCCGCCGATGGCTGCGTATTGCGCAGCCAAGTCAAGTTGGGGAATGGGTTCGGGCGTAGCGGCAGCGTGTGCGTCGGCGCTCATGAGGCAATTAGTTTAGCTTAGTTTGGGCGCGCCAAATGTTTCGGAGAGGGCACGACCCGCAGAAGTTAATCCGTTCGTGCGGGCTATTTCTTCGGAAGTTTGGTACACACCGCGACGGCATTATTGGGATTTATGGCGCTGGCTTCCTCTTCGACCGATTGGATCACACCACTCTTGTCGACCACGAAGGTCGTGCGTTGGGCCCAGTCGTATTCTTCCTTCTGGACGTTATACATTTTCAGGATGCCGTACTCTTTCAGCACCTTGCGGTTCATGTCGCTGAGCAGGGGAAAGGTGACGCCGATTTTTTCGGCGAAGGCGTTGTTTGCGGCGGGGCTGTCAATGCTAATACCGAAAACGACTGCATCCGAAGCTTCGAGCTTGGCCATATCAGACTGATAGGCCTGAAGTTCTTTCGTTCAACCCTCGGTAAAGGCCAGGACGTAGAAAGCCAAAACGACGTTTTTCTTGCCGCGATAATCGCTGAGATGCACCTGCTTCCAATGATTGTCAAGCAGCGTAAAATCCGGCGCCATGTCACCGGCTTTCAGAGTTGTATGCGATACCTTTGCGTTTTGCTGCGCGGCGACGGTGGTTATAAAACCGACCGTTAGAGCCGCTAACGCCAGCGCTATGCTCAACCCTTTGCGAAGCATGCGGTCCTCCCGTTTCGTGAGCTTCCGTGAAGGCTGTAGTATACGACGCGAACACCTCTCCGGTAAGCTTTCTTGTCGGCGCACACCGCTTTTGACAAAACGATTACAAATTCTTCAGGTGGGCTAACCGGAAGGGCGAACCCAGGTGCTCCCGCAATTCCAACCAATGTTCTTCCGGAATCGACATGAAAACCTCAACCACCTTGGGATCAAATTGCGTCCCGGAGCAACGCTTGATTTCTCCGCGCGCGTGCGAGAGCGGAAGAGCTTTGCGATACGGGCGATCGCTGATCATAGCGTCAACCGAATCGGCAATGGTAAAGATGCGCGCACCCAGGGGAATATCCTCGCCTTTTAAGCCCCGCGGGTAACCTGAACCGTCATAGAACTCCTGGTGCGCCAAAACGATTTCCGCGGCGTCACGCAAAAACGGAATGCGGATGAGCATGTTGTAGCCGATCTCGCAATGCTTACGCATGATCTGCTTCTCGTCATCGGTGAGCGGACCGGGTTTGCGCAGGATTCCGTCGGGTATGGCCATTTTGCCGATGTCGTGCAAAAACGCGGCGCGCGCCAGCACTGGCAAGTACGGGGCGGGCACTGGCATGGCCTTGGCGATCGAAATGCAAAACGCGGTGACGCGCTGGCAATGTCCTTCCGTTTCCGCGTCCTTCAAGTCCAACGCGCTGCCCAGAGCTTCCAGTGTGTCGTCATACGATTGCTCGAGCTGCGCAAAAGCCGCGGTGAGTTGCGCCGTGCGCTCCTCGACCAACTGTTCTAGGCTCCGTTGGTAGGTGCGGTTTTCGAGGATCAGCCGTCGATGCTGTAGTGCGCGGCCCACCCCTAGAAACAGCTGGTCTTTCTCGAAGGGCTTCAGAATATAGTCGTACGCGCCTCGCCGTATGGCTTCCAGTGCGGTGGAAATATCGTGGATGGCAGTCACCATAATGACCGGCACCTCCGGATCGTATTGGCGCAGCCATTCCAGGAGCTTGATGCCGTCCATCTCTGGCATGATCATGTCGCTCAAGACCAGATCCGGAGTGGTCCGCTTTACCTGATCTTGCGCCGCGCGGCCGTTGCTCACCGCAGTGCAGCGATAGCCCTTCGATTCGAGCATGGTGGAAACTACTTCTCGAATGGCCTCTTCATCGTCAACGACAAGTATGTTTTCCACGTCCACAGTTGGTTGGCTCCCGAGAGTCATTATACGGGACGGCACACCGGAAATCGGGGGTGTTGCCCAGTCAGAAAATAGCGTGTTAGCGTCGAAGATAAGCTCTACGTAAAAGCCGTTACGGTGCGACTCCGCATCTTTGTCTCGGCGAGCGCCCAGACCACAGCCGGGAGGCTGCCCCTAGTGCTGGAGAATCAAGACCTGCTGGCGATCGACTTCTTTCAAGTTACGGGGCTTATTGTCCTGTTCGTCTTGTTTCTTCTTCTTCGCCGCGATCAGCCGGCCGGTTATTTTCGCCTTTGGCTAGCCGGGTGGATCAGCCTCACGATCTCGGCCTTTTTGGAGCTGGGGCTGATTCTACGACCGGGCCCGGAGCTTCACCTCACTACTATTGCCACGCAAGTGGTCGCGATTCTGCTGTTGCTTTCTTCCGTAACCCAGTTGACGCTACACGGCAGGCGACGCAACTGGCCGGTCTTCCCCCTAGTGACAGGTATCCTCGCGGGCGTCTATTACGTGGAACGCGCCACGCAGGCGCCTTACTTCGGGAAAATTCATTGGGAGACGGCGGCACTCGAATCGGTAGTGTTTTTTTGGGCGGGTTGGCTACTTTGGCGTTCGCCCATCGCGAACAAAGGTAACGGCGCGAAGTTTCTTGCGGCAGCGCTACTGATCAGCGGCCTGCACGGAATGGACCGCTTTCAATGGCCATTGCACCCGTTGTTTTTGCTGCGGGTCGCCTTTGATCACCTGCTCAGCGTGTTCGTGGGCATCGCCATGGTGGTGCTAGTCCTGGAGAGCGCCCGCGCCCGAAGTGAAGAATTGAACGACAAAATGCGGCGCCTTTCGCTTCTCACTGCGGCGAGTACGCAGACCCTCTCGGTCAAGGAAGTATTGGAGCAGGTTTTGGGTCATTTGGTGGAGAGCCTGGGCGTTACGCACGGAATTGTGCGCCTGCTGGAAGGGGAAGGAAGCGCGGCTCGACTGGTCGCCAAGGCATCCGTAGGATTTCAGAATGCCTATCTGACCAAATACGAACGGATCGCTGTATCCGAGCCCTGGGTGCAGAAAGTGCTCCAGAAGGATTGCCTGTTCTTGCGCGTGAGCGAAGAGGTCGATGTAAAGGAGCGTGCGCGCATGGTGGAGTGCGGCGTCACGGAAAGCATTTCGTTGCCCTTGCCGGGAAAAGATGGACCGCTCGGAATCGTGTGCGTCGGTTCTATCCAAAGCGTCCGATTTCAGCGCGATGAACTCTCGTTTCTCGTGAACATCGCCAATCTGTTGGGCCTGACGCTGCAGAACGTGCATCTTTTTGAGCAAGTCGCCACCGTGCAGCAGCAGTGGGCCTATACGTTTGATTCCATCGGCGATCCGATTTTGGTTCATGACCCGGAATATCGGATTCTGCGCACCAATCAGCGTTTAGGACACCTCCTCGGCCGCGACAACGCGGCTCTCATCGGTCGCATGGTGACCGACCTTCTGCCTCGCAAGAGCACGGGCTACAAGAACTGCCCCTATTGCGAAGAGATCGCGGGGGAAGCGGATGATCCGGACCCCTGGCTGACCGGCTATTTTCTTGCGTCGAATTCTACATTTACCGACCCCCGCGGCCGGCAGCTAGGCACCGTCCACGTGTTGAAGGACATCACTGATCGCAAGCGCGCGGAAGAGAAATACCGCACGCTGGTTTCCAACGTGCAAGAAGGCGTTTTTATCTCCACGCCGCAGGGGCGATTCCTCGATTTTAACGACGCCTTAATGCGCATCCTGGGGTATGAGGATCGTAACGAATTGCTGGGCGCGGACATTCCCTTGATGTTCGTTAACAGTTCGGATCGTGATCGCCTCAAGAAATTGCTGCAAGATCACGGCACGGTTGCCGACTTCGAGTACGAAATCCGGCGCAAAGACGGGGAAGTCCGCAGCATGATGGAATCCTCCATCGCCGTTCGGGACTCCACCGGCAATTTGGCGGCGCTCCAGGGTTTTCTGCTCGATATCACCGACCGGAAACGCGCCGAGCAGGAAATCCGTCGCCGCAACCGGGAATTGATGCTGCTGAACTCCATCGGGCAGACCCTCGCCGCATCAATGGATCTCAACGATTCCATTCAACGCACGCTTCGACAAATGACGGAGCTTTTCAATCTGGACGCTTCATCGCTGTACTTGCTTGATGATGCCACTTTGATTTTGCGGCGCATCGCGGCCGTGGGCCAGCGCACTGAGCTTGGCCGGCAAGTTCCTCCGGTATCTGTGCAGCCCGAACTTCTGCAGCACATTAAAGCCGTGCACGCTACCTTCCTCTCAACTCAGGGATTGCCACTTCCGCCCCTCATCCGAGAAGCGCAGCGCAAAGAGGAGTTGGTTTCCGCCTTCTTGGTGATTTTGTGGTCCAAGGACCGCGTGATCGGCGCTCTGGCGGTCGGGAGCCGCACGCCGCGCGAATTCTCTCCTGCGGACATCAACTTGTTGATCGCGGTTGGCAGCCAGATTTCTAACGCCATCGACCGTAACACGCTTTACGATGAAACGCGGCAGGCCTATGACAATGTACGACGCACCCAGGAACAACTGCTACACAGCGAAAAAATGGCCGCGGTAGGCCAATTGATTTCCGGCGTGGCCCACGAGCTGAATAACCCACTTACGGCCATTCTCGGTTACAGCCAGTTGCTCATCTCCAGCTGCCAGTTGCCCGCGCAAGGGATCGAGTATTCAGACAAGCTCTATAAGCAAGCACAACGCACTCACCGCATCGTCCAAAACTTGCTGAGCTTCGCGCGCCAGCACAAGCCGGAGCGCATAGCCGTACAGCTAAATCAGATTCTCCAGGACACCCTGGCTTTGCGAGACTACGATTTGCGCATGAGCAACATTCGAGTGCATCTCGATCTCTCCCCAGATTTGCCGGCGACCGCGGCGGATCCGCATCAGCTTCAGCAGGTATTCCTAAACCTTGTCAATAATGCGGTCGATGCGGTGCTGGAAAATTCCAATGACGGCGACCTGTGGGTCCGAACAGAAATCAAGGACGACCGGCTTTTCGTCGAATTCACCGACAGTGGACCGGGCGTCAAGGATGCGTCCCGCGTTTTCGATCCCTTCTACACCACCAAGCCGGTAGGGAAGGGTACCGGGCTAGGATTGAGTATTTGCTACGGCATCGTCACCGAGCATGGCGGCACCATCCGTGTGCGCAACGTGCAGCCGCATGGCGCCTGCTTCACCATTGAACTGCCATACCAGAGCGGGTCAGCGGCCAAAGACACAAACGAGGAAAGCGACATCACTAGGGCCCGAGGCGGCCGCATTCTGCTTGTCGATCAGGACGAATCCGTGCTCGAGGCCGTGGAGGCGATTTTGCAGGGTCGCAACCATGTCGTGAAGACCGCCGCGTCACTCGCGGCGGCCCAGTCGCTGTTGGAGCTGCAGGAATTTGATGCGGTGGTGGCCGACGTTGATATGCCCGCTACCGCGGGACAAGAAACTCTCGAAGAATGGTTAGCTGCCACCCGACCGCCTTTGGCTCAGCGGCTGATTTTGATGCGGGCATCAGCCACGTCTAATACAAAAACGGACGCATCCGGAAACGCGTCTCCGGTGCTGCAGAAACCGTTTACCTCCGCGGATTTACTGGCCGCCGTGGAAGCAGTCCTAAGCCAGGTCCAACCTGCGCCGATCGAGCGATGAAGCAAGCTCCGTCGCGCGCGCAGCGCGTTCTCCCAATTCCTGCATGGCTGATTCCATGCGGGCCGCTAACTCGCCGACCATTTGACTTAAATTGCTGATTTGCGGCAATAAGCGCGGTCCTGAGAACACTCCTAGGACCGCGAGTCTATAACGCCACGAAAATTGGAGGCTCAAGCGCAATCGTTCCAACTCATGTGGCGGGGCAACCTGCGGGGAAAGAATTGCGATTACTCCCGCAAGCTGCAGCAATTTGTCAAAATCAGATCGCAGATCGGCAAGGTATAGCTTCGCGACTCGCTGGCGTTCGCGGTTTGTGCGCCGAAGCAACCGGCTTGGTGCATGCGTAGCAAGAAACTCGACATCGTTCGGTGCCATTGCCTGCTGGATCACCGGCAAATACGTAGCATGGCGCCGCCCGCTTTCATCCAGCGCGGCGGTATCGGCGCTGCATCCCGGTTTGTGGCGATCGGGACTGCGCATCACCCAACAAATTAGCAGGGGGAGAATGGCCACTGCCGCAAAAAGAAAGAGCACGGGACTCACGATTGCAGCGCCTCAAAGCGCCAATACCAACTAAGATGCTCGTTCAGGGGATGAGAGCGCCGATTGATTTTCAGCACCGCGTACGTCGCCGCGTCTCGTCGCCCTAAGTCACGCATCTCGTGGCGCATCGTAGCACATTCGTAAATGTCCGCGAAATAGGCGCCGGTTCGGATGCGATAGCTCGCAGGGTACTTAAACAGGGGGCGACGCCACTATTTGTGGTAATTTCTCCTCCGTCCGAAATGGGAAGACCGATGGATACAATTACACAGCTTCAGCAGAACCGGCGCATTATTCTCGATTTCACCTCTTCGACGCTCGGCACGTTGCCCGGATCGTTTGCCCGCCTCGCCTACATCGCTTCACTGCGCGATTTGTCCACGAACACCTACGATCATCCAGGTCTTGCTGCCGTGTACTCCTTGGCGGCCGTCCAACAAGCGCTCGAACAATGCCACGAAGAAATTTTTGAACGCATCTTGGAAACTCCGCTCTCGCTGCAAGAAGAAGAATTGCGCGCGTACCTAAAAACCATGCCAGCGAGTCTGCGAACCGTGGCTTCGCGCTGGCGTAAGTTAGAAGCGTATCGGGCCTTGTTGCCCGCGGAATCGCCCGACTATCTCAAAGAGCTTTTTTGCTCGAATATTCGCGCAATACTGGAGCTTTGTGAGCGGGATTCGCGAGTGCCTCCACGAGCCGAGTGACGGCCCCTATCCCAAGTCTCGCTTCGTCTCCAACTGGCGTGCCTCGTAGGAGGCGCGCGGCGTCTCCAACATTAATCTGCTATCCTGCAAAGCGCATGCCTTTTCCAGCGAAAATCGCGAGACGCTATGGCGTGGTGATCTCTGTTCTGCTCCTAACCGTTTGTATCGCAGGACTCGCTGTGGCTCAGCAGTCGGCCGCCCCCGCACCCCCGACGGCAGCTTCGAGCCAGGCCTCCGCCAGAGATTTTGCCGACGCGGCCGACGAAGTGCTGGCGCAGATGAGCGAAATCACCCACTTGCCATCCCGCGCGCCGCTCAAGAAGAGTTTGCGTTCCCGGGAACAGATTCGCGCTCACGTCATTCAGGAAATGAATGAGGACAAGAATCCCGCGGAGCGCTATGCCGGCGCCAGAAGCGCCGAAGCGTTCGGCTTGCTTCCCAAGGGATTCGATCTGGATTCCTTCATGATCGATCTTCTCACCGAACAGATCGCCGGTCTCTATGACCCTAAGGCTCATGAATTCTATGTCGCCGACTGGATCCCCATCGCTGACCAGCGCATGGTGATGGCCCACGAGCTGACCCATGCCCTCGAGGACCAGCATTTTGCAATCGAGAACTGGGTGAAAGCAGCGCGCCCGAATGACGATAGCGAGTTGGCTCGCGACGCGGTTCTCGAAGGCAGCGCTATGGCCGCTATGGTCGAATACCTGCTGCAAGGGAGCGGTCGCTCCCTTCAGGATTTGCCGGACATTGATCCTTCGATGCTCATCGGGGACATGGCGGAAACGCCGTTGCTGAAAAAAGCGCCCCCCTTTTTGAAGGACGCGCTGATTTTTCCGTACCTCGACGGTCTGACCTTTTCCGCCGCAATCCTGAAGCCTACCGGCTGGGAGGGGTTGCCCGCCATTTTCACCAAGCCGCCCGTCTCTACCCAACAAATCCTGCATCCCGCGCTCTATCGCGAAGGTAAAGTTCCCAACCCGGTTGCGCTCCCTTCGATCGATAAAGCCCTCGGCCCCGAGTGGACCAAGCTTGAAGACAACATCATGGGTGAGTTCGGCTGGAAAGAAGTGTTCCGCCAATTTCTTGACGACCCGCGCGCGAAGTCTCTCGCCGCCTCTTGGGACGGCGATCGCTACGTCGTATATGAGCACGAACCAACGAAACGTTTGGTACTCATCACCCGCGAGCGCCTCACGACCCAAGAACAAGCCCAGCGCTTCTTCGGTCAGTACTCCGAAGCGCTCGAGAAAAAGCACGCGCAGCGCACCAACTTATTTCGCAAACCTGATTTTTTTTCGTTTGACACTCCAGATGGCGGTGGGGTTTTCCTACGCTGCTACGAACGGGAATGTGTCACGCTGGAAGGCGGCGACCGCCCTCTCTTCATCCAATTTCATAAGCAATTAGAGTGGGGCCCTGCACCAGAAGCGCCCAAGCCTCTGTCCAAATCAGCCAAAGAAATTGCCGCCAGCGGAGCCGCTGCGGACTTTTCCAATGTGCGGTAGCTAGCTACGCTTTTAAGGTGTAACCCTGCCCGTTATATTACCGCTCGGCGGAACCCGTCTTGCCTGTGTCAAAGGTAAAGTAGGGGATGATGCCAGAGCTTCTCCGGCAATGCGCAATTTCAGCCGCGCGATGCGGTTCCCCAAACTCTGCTCTCGCCGCGCGCCGCGCCTCCCGAAACGCGGATCACCGCCAAAACTTGGCACACGTCGCAACTTGGTCAGCGCCAACTGCGCAAATTCCAGAGCTCGCCCAAAATCCTTCCGACGCCGTTCGTGATAAATCGCCAGTTGTTCGCACGCTTGCACGCCATTGTCCTGGTCTTTGGCCAGCTCTTCCCACAGCGCCGCGGCACTTTCGTGCTCTCCCCGCCGCTTCGCTAGCAGCGCCAGTTCGCCGCGGGCTTGCCGGTCGAATTCAAACGGCAGGCCCAGAGCAATCGCCTGCACACAGGTCGAATGAGCGCGTTGCGGATCGCCGCGCCGCTGCAAAAATTGGGACAGCCCGAAAAGGTCTAGGCTCTCAACCTCCTCATTCCTAGACTCATCTGCTAAGAGCGCGTTGATTCTGCCGAACAAGGCCGCCAGCCCGCGCAAATCCATCTGATTGTGGCGCAGGATGGCCACCAGCGGCTCGACCGGCCCGCCTCGCAAGAAATCAAAGTATTGCTGTGGAATGACTGTTGAGGCTACATCGTCGTCGCGGTGCCACCCCAGCCGCACCGGATCCAGAACATACCGCTCCAGATCTACCAGGCGCACGGAGCCCAGCCGCGGCCTCCACAGCGCCCGCGCCGGATGCACCAAGTCCAGATGCGCTGCAAGCCGAGGCACCGCAATCGCACGCGTCATCGTGAAGCGGGTTTCCAGTAGCGGCCAATCGAATGTCTTGCCGTTGAAGGTAACCAGCACGGGCCGCTCCGCCAATCGTCGCGCCACTTCGTGCAAAATCGAATGTTCCTCCGCAAAATCGCGAAGAAAAAGCTGCTCCACCTGCAAGCCGCCGGCATCCCACCACGCCACGCCAACCAAAAACGCATACGTGCCTGTGCCGCCGGAAAGCCCGGTTGTTTCCGTATCCAGAAAAAGCCATTTCTCCGGGTCAGCGACGGCCTTGCGCATGCGCTTTGTCATCGCTTCATCGCGCGAGTGCGAGAGCAAATCCAGAGCTAAGTCTGAAGGCTGTGCGAATTCCGGACTGGAGAACCAGTTGCGCACGCAGATGTGTTCGCCGTAGTGATTCGTAGCGATGCCGGCGCCCAGCAGTTGCGACAGAAAATCTTCGCGATTCGGCGCACGCAGTGTCGCCGGCCGCGATAGCCCCTGCCGCGCTGGCCGCAGCGCCGCGAGTCGCGAATATTTTTCGGCGAGGCCGGGCATCTACGCACACAACCGATCGAGGATCGCCAGCGCCGCTTCTTTGGCGCGCGCCGCGAGATCCCCCACGGGACCAACGCACGAGGGGCAACCCTGCTCGCAGCCACACCCGGCAATTAATTCGCGCGTTTTCTGTACCAGCAGTTCGTGCGCCCGGAATAGTGGCTCGGAAAAGCCGATGCCGCCCGGATAACCATCGAAAAGATAGAGATTCGGCTCGAAGAATTCCTTCGCTGCTGACATCTCGTCCGGCCGCGCGGACATCGCCGCCTCGGCTTGGGCGTAATCCGATCCTGGACCCGGTGGGCGCTCGCCGATCGCCGTGGCCAAGTCGCGGCGATCGCACATCAATAGCAACGTCGCTACCGATTCGAGAGCGTGCAGCAAACCAAACATCCCGCTCTGCCGCTCGCTGATCGAATACGGAAGCGATTCCAACAGCGGCCGCTGCAGCGTGATCCAGTACGACGTCGTGTGCATCTCGTTTTCCGGCAGCTCCAATTTTCCCGCGCCGATATTTTCGTTCGTGAAAAACTTGATCTTCTTGAATCCGACGACTTGGGACCGGACGAGCACATCTCCGTGAGAATGAGAATGAGGTACGGACGCAGCATGCTGCGTCCCATCTAGCAAGCCATGCGCGCTGGCCGCGATCTCCAGCACGCGTACCTGCGTGTAGCGAATGGCGTCCGTGTAATAATCCACGTCCACTCGCTTCACGTATGCTTTTCGCTCCTTAAAATCCAGATGTTCCACGTGATATTGCTCGCCGCCGTGCAAGTAAATGGCCTTCTCATGCACAGTGGTAAGCGCGCTCGAGAAATCCACTTCGCCAATCACATTCGGCTCCCCGGTGATGTCAATAATCACGAAATTATCGCTGGTGACCGAGCGTAAGCTCACCGTGTCCGCCGGATAAGCCTCGTTCGTCCAGTGATAGTGCTCCCCAGCGCGATGGAGAAAACCCGCCTCCGCCAGCCGCGCGCAAAGCTCCGGCACGTCCACCTTGCCAAAGCGCTCGTCCGGGGCGATGGGCAGCTCAAACGCCGCGCACTTCAGGTGGTTAATAAGAATTTCCAGATTGTCCGGCTGGATGAAAGCATGCTCCGGCGTGCGGCCAAAAAAATAATCTGGGTTCCGCACCATGAATTGATCCAATGGCGCGGAAGAAGCCACCACCACCGCGCACGAGCTGCCGCTGCGCCGCCCTGCGCGTCCCGCGCGCTGCCAAGTCCCCGCAATCGTTCCGGGATACCCGGCCATCACCACGGCATCCAGCGAGCCGACATCAATCCCGAGTTCCAGGGCGCTCGTGGCCACGACTCCACGAATCCGCGCATCGCGCAGCCCGTGCTCGATTTCGCGCCGCTCATTCGGCAAATACCCGCCGCGATATCCACGAACAGCTTCCGGTTTTCCCGACGGTTGCGGATTCGCTTGCTGCAGATAGGTCAGCAGCAGTTCCGTATGCAGCCGTGAATTGGCGAACACCATCGTCTGCAACTCGTGTTTCAGAAATTCTTGCGCCACTCGCGCAGATTCATTGATGTAACTCCGCCGGATGCCCAGCGCGCGATTCACCACCGGCGGGTTGTAAAAAACAAATGTTTTTTCCGCGGCGGGCGCTCCGTTGGCGTTCAGCACCTCCACGTCGCTCTCAATCAGTCGCGAGCCCAGCTCCGCAGGATTGGCAATCGTCGCGGATGAGCAGATGAACTGCGGCTCGCGCCCGTAGAATCGCGCGATGCGCCGAAGCCGCCGCAGCACGTTGCACAGGTGGCTGCCGAACACTCCGCGATACGTGTGCAGCTCATCGATCACTATGTAGCGCAGATTCTCGAACAAGCGCGTCCAGCGTGTGTGATGCGGCAGAATCCCGGTGTGCAGCATGTCCGGATTGGTCAAGACGATGTGCCCTTTTTCGCGAATGGCTTTGCGCGCATCGCTTGGCGTGTCGCCGTCATACGTGAAAACGCCAAAGCGATTTTCGAGCCGCTGGTTCAAGTCGTAGAGCTCAGCGAGTTGGTCCTGCGCGAGCGCCTTGGTCGGAAAAAGATAAAGCGCGCGGCTATCCGAATTGTCCAGAATTGCATTCAGGATCGGCAGGTTGTAGCAAAGCGTCTTTCCGGAAGCCGTTGGCGTGACGACGACCACGTTCTTTCCCGCATGAACAGTCTCGGCCGCCGCCGCTTGGTGACTATAAAGCCGACGAATCCCTTTACCGCCGTAGGCCGCCGCAAGTTCGGTTTGCACCCAAGCAGGGAACTCCGCCCATTGCGCCTCGCGCGCCGGAAAGTGGCGCACTGCAGTCAGAATCTCGCCCTGCACGTCGCGGGCGGCCAGCGCGTCCAGGACCTGATGCACGCGCGTGATGGACGTTGAGCCGCGCGGTTCCGCCGCACGAGTGACAGCCACCGCAGCGGAACTGCCGTGCTTCGGAAACGCCAACAAATCCGACATTAACCAAGCCTCCCCAGCAATTCGCCTTTTCTTCGCCAAAGGCTAGCACGTGCTTTTCGCCCGCGCAATAGCGTTCTGCAGCATTTTTTCTGTCTTAGAACGTGGACCTTGCGAGGACTGTATGAGGGACTCAGACCGGAAACTATTTCTTCGCCGCCCGATAGAGGATTACGCGCACCTTCTCAAGGGTGATCAGGCCGCCTTCGACCATTTCGTCCAGCCGCGGGAGCATCTGCTCGATGCGTTCCGTGGACTCCACTACTTCCAAAACAATCGGCAAATCCTGCGAAAGGCGCAGAATCTTGTCCGTGTGATAGATGCTGGAGCCGCCGTAGCCCGCCACGCCGCGGAGGACAGTCACGCCGGAAAACTTCTCCTTGCGCAGCATCTCAACGATGGCCTCATACAGCGGCTTGCCATGCCACTTGTCCGACTCGCCGATGTGGATGCGCATCAGCGTCCGTTCGCCTTCAAATTTCTCATGCGTCATACGATTCCCTTGGAGTGCGGCGGTCTTGCCGTCGCTACTAAGCGTGAGCCTCAACACAAACGCCGTCGCTTAACAGGTCAGGCTTCGACTCAGAATCGATTCGCCAGCCGGATCCCAGCGACGGAAAGGAGCAATC
>Ga0209736_1000375_pt1 | contig 14451 bp, 10 predicted proteins | sample BlaSpr_A8_Ref_M3_FD_187992 | JGI IMG/M metagenome (GOLD analysis project Ga0209736, IMG submission 187992) | Forest soil microbial communities from Thunder Bay, Ontario, Canada - Black Spruce, Ontario site 2_A8_Ref_M3 (SPAdes) (version 2) | ecosystem: Environmental > Terrestrial > Soil > Boreal...
TCTTGCGTTCCTTCATACGGGAATCGCGCGTCAAAAATCCGTTCTTCCGCAAAGCCGGACGCAGCTCCGGATTGAACCGCGAGATCGCCCGCGACAATCCCATGCGCACAGCTCCAGCCTGCCCGCCCACACCGCCGCCATGCGCGGTCACCTTGACGTCCACCTGGTCCGCCAAGCTCGTAAACTTCAGCGGCTCGATCGCATCATGCTTCCAGGCATGATTCGGAAAATAATTCTCCACCTCGCGCCCGTTCACCGTGAACTTGCCGCTGCCCGCGCGCAAGAACACTCGGGCTACCGACTCTTTACGCCGGCCCGTGCCAAGAAACCAAGTTTGTGTGCCCGCAATGGGCGTACCAGTAGAACTCAACGCTCCTCCTAAAATAACCTGATTCCGGACACCCGGAACCACTTAACTCCACGCCGGTCTTGCTCCCTGCCTAAGGCACCACTTAGAGGTGACCACTACGCGGCCACACTTTTCAAGGAACAGCAACGTGCGGAAACCAGTGGCACAGACTTTAATCTGTGCTCCCAGCTACTGCTAAGCCCCAACCGCCTGCGGCTTCTGCCCGGCATGCCGCGCCAAACCCGCCGCGTCCCGGTAAACGCGCAATTTCTTCGCTCGCCGAGCCCGCAGCTTGTTCTTCGGCAGCATCCCCAGCACCGCCTCGCGAATCATCCATTCCGGCTTCGTCTCACGCACCCGCTTCGCCGGAACCGCCTTCAATCCGCCCGGATAACCGCTATGCGAATAATAAATCTTCTGCTCGACTTTGTTCCCGGTCATGCGAACCTTGTCCGCGTTGATCACCACCACGTGATCCCCGGAATCCAGGTACGGCGTAAAACTCGGCTTGTCCTTGCCGATCAGCATCCGCGCCACCTTCGTCGCCAGACGCCCCAAAACCTGGTCGGTAGCATCCACCACAAACCAGCTGGCGCCAACCTTCAGCGCCTCCGCTTCTTCTCCCTTGGCTACGTACGTCCTCATTGCGCTCAGTCACACCTTTCCCGTTAGAGACAAACGCTAATCTTAAAGTACAGCCCCGCTCCTGTCAACGCGATTCCCACGCCTATAACGCATGTTCACTCAGAGATCAGGTTGACGAGTTCTGCGATTCAACGCCGACGTGATTGCCTAGAAATCCGCCTCCGCCGCCGCGCCCAACTCCCTCTTCTCTGTGATCTCCGTGAACTCTGTGTTTAGAAAAGCATTCCACTTCAGTTCAGACTGATCAGTTGTGCCGGAAAGTTTACCGCCAAACGAGCTCTAAAATCTCCTTTCACCAATCGACCCGTTGTATCCCAGACACCACATCGAAATGCCGATCTCGGCTCAAAAGCGGAAGTCCATGTTGCCGGCAGAGGGCCGCAATCCAGAGGTCATTGGTGGGAATCGGCTTTCCGGCCTGTCTCAGCTCAACATTGATAGCTGCATAGTGATGAGTCGTCTGCTCGCTGACGTCCAGAACGATACAGTCGGTGATGAGACCGTCCAGCCAGCGCCGATACCTCGCTCTGTGCCGTGATTGCGCGATGCCGTAGCGATATTCCCCTATGACCACTACCGGGAGTGCCAGCTGCTCAACGCCAGCCAATATCCCGATTACGCCCGAAAGTTCCTCTGCGGCTGCGGAAAGAGCGTTTGTGTCTAGGATCAACCGTGAGTCTCCGAGCCCCACATCTCTGGGTCGACCTCTTCGAACGCTTCTTCGATGACCTTGTTGATCCGCGCAGTCTCTTTGTGCAGGTCCTTCAGCTTGCCCATGTGTCTCATCCACGGCCTTTGGCCGCCTGCGGGAGACGTCTTTAATTTATCCTCGACTGCCTCGGTGACAAACTGTCGCAGAGGTATGCCCTGCTCCGCCGCTTTCGACTTCGCGCGCCGGAAAATCCTGTCGGGTATTTCCAACGTCGTTTTCATGAATCCCATATTCCCATATTTATGGGACACGGTCAAATGAGCCTCGTCAGCGCCGAGGGGGAAGCCGGAGTGGTACGCGAAGGGTGTTCATGCGGCAGCACGTGCCGCTCCTCAGAACGCAAGAATGAGCCGTCGGAGCCCGCTGGAGCCTGCTCTGGTGGGAAATTCGTTGTGTGCAGGGCAGGAGGAGCGTACGATGCGCGAGACTGAGGTCCAAGCCGGAGATCCCCGGGTAATTGCCCAACCCTGGCTTACACTCGACGACGTTCTGAAACCAGTCGATGGAGGGAAAAGTATGTTTCACTTGCTCTGGTATATTCTTATTGGGCTAATCGCTGGCGTCATCGCGAAATCGGCGATGCACGTGCACATAGCGATCTTCTGGACCGTCGTGCTCGGTATCATCGGCTCGATCCTCGGCGGCGGCGTTACTCACATGTTTTCGCGCCCGGCAAACGAGCGCTATCATCCCGCCGGCCTCATTTTGTCCACGCTGGGCGCGATCCTGATTCTCTACATTTGCTTTAAGCTGAATATTCATTTTCCCCAGGTCTGACTTCGTACCTCGATAAGACGGTCGTTCAATCCCCGCTGGAGTCCCCGATGCGAAGCCGGAGCCTCCACTCTCCGCGTATCTCTGTTAACTCTGCGCCTCTGCGTTATCTTTTCCCCTTCCTTCTTAAAGACCGCTTTGCACGATTAGCCCATGTTGCGCGTCAAATTTTCGGCCCATCTCCAGTCCCGTCATGCACTTACACCAGCTGCCCCGGCGATTCGAATGGGTACTAAAGGAGAAATAACTTGACAAGTCATCCAAACTGCGGTAACACACACTATGGTAACTACTCGCCAGCCCGGTCCTACGACCCCGTCCCCTGTGCACCACCTCTGTGCTCTCCCACTGCCACGATCTCACCGAGGCGTCTCAGCTTTATCTCTTCCCTTCTTGCCTGCTTTCGACTGTCAGCTGTCGGCTCACAACTCGCTTGCTCTAAGTCCTTTCCCTGCCACTCTTACAAGCCACTCGCATATCATTGAAAACACAGCAACTTTAAGTCTCGTATTTGCCACTCTTACCAGCTACGTCAAGCATATCCCCTTTGTTTGCCACTCTTACAAAAAACACCCGGGGTGGGGGTCCCGTCTCGCTTCGTCGCCTCTCCGTCACACGAGCGGGACTGGGGGTGCCGTCCCGTCCACTCCCGGACCGGGCGCGCTTCTCTATGCCTCCACGTGCGGCAAGAATCGAGGAGCCTTCCGGAATTTCGTCGCCTGCTCGAACCCATACGCCAGCTTGATCAAAACCGGCTCGCTCCAAGCCCGCCCAAAAAACGAGATCCCCACTGGCAAGCCCAATACAAATCCCGCGGTCACGTTCACGTTCGGATACCCGGCCGCTGCGGCAAATTCCGAACTGCCTCCTCCGAACGAGTCGCCGTTCACGATGTCCGTAAGCCACGCCGGACCGCCGGTAGGAGCAACGATGGCATCCAGTTTGTTCTTGTCCATCGTCACGTCAATTCCCTCTTTGCCGGCCAATTGGCGGTTTTTGGCAATCGCGTCTACGTATTCCTGCGTTGTCAGCGGCCCCTTTTCCTCCGCCTTCAGAAAATTTTCCTGCCCGAAAAACGGCATCTCTTTCGCAGCATTCTTTTCGTTGAACTCGATGATGTCCTTTAGCGTTTTCACCGGCGCATTCGGCCCAAGCCACGCCAGGTATGCATTCAAGTCCGCTTTCAGCTCATACATGAACCCGAGAAATTCCGTCTCCCCAAACTTGCCAGACGTCTCAATCTCCACCGGGTCCACCAGCGTCGCCCCTTGTTTTTTCATCACCTCGAGGGCGGCTTCCATCAATTTGTCCACGGCTGGATTAAAGCCAAACGCTTTCCGCAAAACGCCGATGCGTGCGCCTTTCAATCCGTCGGCCTCGAGAAATTTGGTGTAATCCGTGAATGACTTCCCAGCACTCGCCGCCGTCGCTCCGTCATCAGGATCCACGCCCGTCAACGCTCCGAGCAGAATCGCCACATCCCGCACCGTGCGGCACATCGGTCCCGCGGTATCTTGGCTATGTGAAATCGGAATAATCCGGCTGCGGCTCACTAGTCCGACCGTCGGCTTGATCCCCGCAAGTCCATTCGCCGAAGACGGGCACACGATCGATCCATCCGTCTCCGTTCCGATCCCAATCGCCGCCAAGTTCGCCGAGATTCCCGCGCCTGTTCCCGAACTCGACCCGCACGGATTCCGGTCCAGCGCATACGGATTCTTCGTCTGCCCGCCGCGCCCGCTCCATCCGCTGATCGAGTGGTTCGACCGAATATTCGCCCACTCGCTCAAATTCGTTTTTCCCAAAATCACCGCACCTGCCTCGCGCAATTTCTGTACGATGAACGCATCACGCGGCGGCTTCGATCCCACCAGCGCCAAAGATCCCGCTGTGGTTTGCATGCGGTCGGCGGTCGCAATATTGTCCTTGATCAACACAGGAATTCCGTGCAGCGGCCCGCGCGGCCCTTTTTCTTTCCGCTCCTTGTCCAGAGCTTCCGCAATTTCCAAAGCGTCGTGATTCGTTTCGATGACGCTGCTGACGCGCGGTCCGCTCTTGTCGATCGCCGCGATGCGCGCGAGATATTTCTCCGCGATCGCACGCGCCCTATACTTCCCGGACTTCATTCCGTCTTGCAGTTCGCCAATCGTAATTTCATCCAGCTCGAACGCGGGGACATCCGCAGCCTCCGCCACTGCCGGAGCGGAGTTCCTCGGCGATGCTCCAAACACGGGTTGCAATGCCGGACCAACGGTTGCAACCGCACTTCCCAGCAAGCCTGCCTGCAAAAATCTCCGCCGCCCGGAAATTTCAGTTTCTTTCTTCCCGCTCACACCCTTTGTAGATTCCGCCGTACCCAAGCTGGCTGCTTCAACCTTCTCGTTCGTCTCTTTTTTCATTCAAATCCCCAGACCTCTTTCGCTCAAAAGAAGAGCACAGATAGTACGTCAAACAACCCTCTTCGCACGCCTAAATCTTGCAATGCAAGGGTTTATTCCCAGGAACCTTCGCAAGAAAAACTTTTCCCTATGGCCCGAACTCCGCTACTATTCTTCTTACGCGGAGTCCCCCCGTAGTCGGTTTGCCATGCCGCTGACTGACCTAAACGGCCCCATGTCCCTCCAGCCGCGAAGCCCAGGCCTGGGGAGAATCTTGCGTTCCGTCCGCCTCGCAGCACCCGCAATCCTGTTTTTGAGCTTTGCAACTTTCGGCGCTACCGTTTCTCGCGCGGAAGACCAACAAGATCAAACCGTCGCCGAAGCCGCCCGTCAGGAACACGCCCGCAAACAAGAATTACAGAAACGCGCCAAGCATGTTTACACCGAAGAAGACCTCAAGCATCCCAGCATCCTGACTCCCGAAGACCGCGAGCAGGTCGAAGCCAAGCGAAACGAATGCGCGCAGAAAAATAATTGCCCGCCCGCGCAAAATCCTCCGGCAAACCTCGACGCAAATTCCGAAACTCCGCAAATTCCTCTCGGCGATGTCGCTCGCCAACTTCGCAAACAAAAAGAATTGCAAGCCCTGAAACCAAAACAAACGGAACCGTTCCATCTTCCGTTTTCGACTCTCGCACTTGCCTCTCCAATTTCGCCGGAGCGTCCCGCGATTCGTCCTCCGGCTCAACCGGTTCTCCGTCCCAAAACTCCTTCAAATGTTTTTCGCCGCGATCCCTTCTCCGCCGTTCCTCTTCGCCCGCAAGTTCGCCGGCCCGAAGTTCGCAACCCTGAAGTTCGTCCGACCGTTCGTGAAAATATCCGCTCAGCGGTTCGTCCTACGGTTAGCAACGACGTTCATCCCAAAGTTCGCGAAGACGTCCTCGCAACTGTTCGTCCGAACTATCATCCAGACTTTGGAAAAGATGTCCGCCCAACACTTCGCGCTCATGGCCGGCTGATCTCCCCTGCGCTCCCAAAAATTTCCTCCCGCCCCGCGACACCGAGTATTCTCGTCCAACCGATGCACCCACCCGTTCCGTCCACGCTTGCGCAGCCAAATATTCTTGCCAAACCTGTCGCGCCCTTTGCGACAGTTCGCCCGTCGAAACCGCAGCCCGCTCTTAGTCCCTCCACGACCGCGATACAGAAAACCGTGCGCGTGCGGCCCGGTGACTCTCTGTGGAAGCTAGCGCAGCAAAATTTGGGCTGCGGCAATCGCTGGCCCGAACTCGTAGCCGCAAATCCACGGATCGCCGACCCCAACCAGATCCGCGCGGATGCTCAACTCAATCTTCCCTCTGCCGTCGCCGAGACTCCAAACTCGGCGCGCGGTGACCGGAACAGCGCCGCGTCAACGATCAAAGTCCGCAAAGGCGATACCCTGTGGAGCCTCGCGAAATCCAATCTGAGCCGTGCCTCTGCCTGGCCCTGCCTGGCTCAAGCAAATCCCGGTATTCTCGACCCCAACCGCATCTACGAAAATCAGCAGCTTACCGTTCCTCTAGCATGCATACCTTAGGTCACGCTGCCGCGCTCTTAGCCTTCCACGTTTTATAAATAAATAATAAAGCGGCTACGATATTCAATAACAACCTTCTGAATTTCATATCGCGCAATTCCGTCTGGCCCTCATGTCACGGCAAAATCGTTTTAATTCATTGAACAGAAAGACTTTATTTGAATCGCAGATGGCACCACTTCTGGTCACAAGATTGCGTTAGGCGGAAGTACCGACATGCAATTCAAGACTTGGGACGTGGTTTCATTCCTGGCAATCCAAGAGGCCGATACCACAGGGAGAAACGCCTTTTCAGGTGAGAGTTAGGTAGACCTCGAAGAAACATTGAGAACACGATCAAAATTGCTCGCCACAAAATATGAGGAGGATTATAAAGATGGAACTTGGGAATGCCTTTCCGGTTAGAAGCGTTTGGCTGAGGCTGGCGCTGCTTTTGTTTTCATTCGCGTTGTGCAGCCCCGCGCACGCTCAGTCCACCGCATCGCTGAATGGCACCGTCACGGATCCCGCGGGAGCGGCGGTTCCGAAGGCTAAGGTAAGCGCGACAAACCAGGCCACGGGAGTCGTATCAGATACTCAGACCGATGGAGCAGGTGCCTATCTTTTCCCCGCTCTGCCGATTGGCATTTATCGGCTTGAGGTTATAGCTTCCGGTTTCCAGACAGCTGTCATTTCAAACCTCAAACTCGATGTCGCGACCTCCGTCACTCAAAACGTCGAGGTAAAAGTTGGCGACGCGACTGAAAAAATTGAAATTGTCGCCGACGCCGCGATTATCGAAACCACAACGAACAGCATGAGCCAGGTCATCAACGACAAAACCGTGCAGGAAATTCCCTTGAACGGCCGGCACTTTACCGATCTCAGCCTGCTGACGCCCGGCACGATGACACCGCCAGCGAACGGTTTCCTCTCGGCTCCCCTCCGTGGACAAGGCTCCTTCGGAATCAATACTGCGGGCCAGCGCGAAGATACGACCAACTGGCTGGTCAACGGCATCAACCTTAACGATAACGTTCAGAACCAACTCACCTTCCAGCCTCCAATCGATACTCTGGCGGAATACAAGATTGACAACTCAGCCTTTCCCGCGGAATACGGAAGAAATTCAGGAGCCATCGTGAATCTGGCCACTCGCTCCGGCACAAATGGCTATCACGGCGAACTATTCGAATTCTTCCGCAACAACGACCTGGATGCGCGCAATTTCTTCAATTCCACTGTGGATTCCAAGGGCAACGCAGTGCCGCAGTCGCCCTTCAAACGCAACGATTTTGGCGCCGATTTCGGCGGCCCGATCGTGAAAAACAAGCTCTTCTTCTTCCTCGCATACGAAGGGCTCCAGCAACATCAGAGCTTGACAGTTACCAGCACGGTCCCTAGCGTGAATGACCGGGCAACGGTCACCTCGACTGCGGTTCAGGACCTCCTGAAGCTGATCCCTGCCGCCAACCTGGTTGGCACCGGAACCGCAAGTAATCCGAATACGTTCAACGGGTTCACGGGCGGAACGCTTGCTAACGTGGCCATCAACCAAGGTTCCGCCGACATTGATTTCGAGATCACGCAGAACGATCGGTTGCATGGCTACTATGTCATTCAGAAGGACCATCGGCAGGAACCAACGGCGGGAGGAGCCATTCCGGCAAACCTTCCCGGCTATGGAGACACGCGCGACGGCTTCCGGCACCTCATGACAGTCAGCGAAGATCATACCTTTAGTCCGTCGCTTGCAAACACCGTGCGAATAGGGTTCAACCGCATCCATTTGACGTTTCTGCCGAACCAACTGCTGAACCCTGCTGACTTCGGCATCAATTTGCCAGCCGGGTCTCCGGTAGGATCAGGTCTTCCCTTTATGAATGTTGGAGGAGGCCTCGGTTTTGGCGGCCCCACGGGAGAGCCTCAGGGTCGGGGCGACACTACGGTTGTATTGAATGACACACTCAGCTGGCTGCGAGGGCGGCACTCCTTCGCGTTCGGTGGCGAAATCAGACGCGCCTATAACAATAACATTGCGGAGAACATTGGAAGTTTCACCTTCGCCACGCTGGCGAATTTCCTGGCGGACGGCGCGAACAATGTCACGGATCAACTAGGAAGCGGTAATGACAAGATCCTGCAGCCGTCTTACGACGTCTTCGCCCAGGACAGCTTCAAGTGGAAATCCAACTTTACGATCAACGTCGGTTTACGGTACGCCTGGAATTCGACGCCCTCCGAGGCCGCCGGCAAATTTACCAACTTCGATCCCACAACCGGCACGCTAGTTCCTGCATTGCAGCCGTATCAAACTAACAACAAGAACTTCCAGCCACGGATCGGTTTTGCGTGGGACCCCTTCAAGGACGGCAAGACCTCCGTCCGCGCGGGCTATGCGATCATGACCCAGGATCCCACTACCAATATCGTTACCGGGCTGAGTTCCAATCCACCATTTGCTCTGCCGATTTCCGCGAGTTCTGCCTCGAACGCGATTACGCTGGAGAATCCATCAGGGGCGATCAGCAGTATCAGCATTGGGCCGTCCGCCATAAATCGGAACTTCCAGAACATGTATGCTCAAGACTGGAACCTGACAGTTCAGCGACAGCTTACTTCCACGCTCGGGCTCGAAGTGGCCTACGTAGGGCTGAAAGCCACGCATCTCCAGCTTTCTCAGAACATCAATCAGCCTTTTGTTACCAACGGATTCTATGGGACGACAAAACCGTTCCCGACACTCCCGCTGACAAGCGCCGTGATTCCCACGTTCTGCCAGCCTCCTTTTCCGCTTTGCGGGCTGAATAACATCAACCAAGTGAACAGCGGGGGCAATTCCAATTACAACGCATTATGGGTCACAGTCACCAAACATCTCTCACGTGGCTTGGAGTTCCTGGGCTCCTACACCTATTCGAAATCGCTGGACTACAACTCACTCTCGACCGGAGAGTCACTGGTCATTCAGAACGCCTATAATCCGCGTGGCGACTATGGTCTCTCGGAGTTTGACGCGCGTCACCGCTTTGTGCTGAGCGGATTCTACGAGTTACCGTTCAAGTCCAATCGCCTTGTGAGTGGGTGGCAATTTGGTGTCGTCAACCAGGTGCAGAGTGGGAATCCTGTCAATCCAGCTCTGGCCGTGGGTCCGGGACCTGGCATCTCGCTTACGGTCCGACCGGACTTGCTTGAGCACGTGACCGGGACTGGAAATCCGAGCCAGTACTTCTCCAATGCGGTCCTGTGCCAGCACTTCAACGGCGCCCTTCAAGGCGGTAAGCCCGCGATTCCTGACTGCGCGGCGACTCCAAGCGCCGCGTTTGCGATTCCCTGCACGTTTAGCGATGTACCGGTCAGCAATAACCCGCTTTCGCCGAACTTTAAGGTCTACCCGGTGATTGCTGGTTCATGCCGTCCCGGAAATCTCGGCCGCGACGCAATTGCTGGTCCGGGCTTCCTGAATACCGACTTCTCTGTGACCAAGAACACCAAGCTCACCGAGAAATTCAATCTGCAGTTCCGGATTGAGATGTTTGACATCTTCAACCATCCGAACTTTGGCAATCCCGTGCTGAACGCCACGAGCTCTTCGTTCGGGCAGATTCAGGCCACGCGCTTTCCGACGGGCGACTTCGGTTCGGCGCGGCAGATCCAGTTCGCGTTGAAATTAACCTTCTAACTAAGTAGCTCCCAAACGATGCAAAGGGGGCGTTCGCTACGGCGGGCGCCCCTTTGGCGTTTGACTATCCTCCAGCACCCAGCGACACCTTGCCTTCTCTTGACTTAATGGTCAGCCAAATGCGAAGTGCAGAATTTTTCAGTTACAATGAGAAGGAATGAATTTCTTAAAGGACTGCACTTGATCCATCGCAACGTCTTCCACAACGAGAGCCTGCTACCCATCGAAAAGGTCCGGCTTTCGCCTGGGCAGGCTGGTCTGATCTGCGGTTGGGGGCTCTTCACCACGCTGCGCATCTTCCACGGCGAAGCTTTCGCTTACGAGCGTCACTGGCGCCGTCTCGAGAAAGACGCGGCCATCATCCATCTGCCTATGCCTTATAGCTCGGCCAAGGTTCGCATCAATCTCCATGAAGCCATCCGCGCCAACCAAGTCACGGAAGGCTGCGCGCGCATTTATCTGGTCTACAACCAAATCGGATTTTGGCAGAGCGACGAAAAACATCCCGAAGTTGATCTCATTATTTATACCGCGCCGCTGCCGCAGTATCACGAACCGGTGCGCCTCGCTCTTCGCGAACAAGGCCGCCACGCTGCTTCGCCTCTTGCCGGCGTCAAGACCACTTCGTGGTTGCAAAATGTTTGGGCTGTCGCGGAAGCGCAAAAAGAAGGCTTTGACGAAGTTGTGCTTCTCAACGAGCGCGGCGAAGTTGCGGAATGCACCGCCGCAAATATTTTTGCCGTGAAAAATGGAAAAGTTCTCACGCCACCTCTGAATTCAGGCTGCCTCGAAGGCGTCACGCGCGGCATCCTCTTCGAAATCGCTCCCGAAGCGGGCGTCGCCGTTATCGAGCAAGCTCTTCGCCCCGAAGATCTTTATTCCGCGGACGAAATTTTTATTTCTTCGACGAATCGCAATCTCATCGGCGTCGGCGAAATCAACGGCCAAAAAATCGCGGCCGCTCCCGGCCCCGTTACGCACCAGCTCAACGATCTCTTTGACGCCTATGTCGCAGACTACGTCACCCGCCGGCTCGCGGCCGCTTCCCACTAAGCACCATACAAGTAGCATGGCCGAACAGAACATACGCTTCTCTTGACAATCGAGAGAAGCGTCGTATACTTCTCTCGACCCTCCAGAGGAGAAGACCAAAGGACCAACGATGACCGTCACTTCCGCCACCCTCGTGCAAGGTACCCTGGACATGCTCATCCTGAAAACGCTCGCGCTCGAGCCTCTGCACGGCTGGGGCATCTCGCAAAGAATTCAGCAGCTCAGCCACGGCGTTTTCGAGGTCAACCCCGGTTCTCTGTTCCCCGCGTTCCGGCGCCTCGAGCGAGCTGGCCTCATCGAGTGCGAATGGCAAACCTCGGAAAATAATCGGCGCGCGAAATACTACTCCCTCACAAAGGCTGGCCGGCAAAAACTGCGCAGCGAGACCAAAGAGTGGGAGCGGCAGGCCGCCGCCATCGCAAGGATTCTGCAGACCGCTTCGTAGTTCGCGGGAGGACACCATGGGTCTCTGGACAAATCTCTTCGCCGGCCTCTGCGGTCTCTTTCGCAAGCGCCAAGCTGAGCAGGAACTCGAGGATGAGCTGCGGGATTTTCTCGAAAAGTCCGCAGCCGAAAAAATGCGCGCGGGAATGACTCGCGAGGAAGCCCATCGCGCAGCGCGCCTAGAAATGGGCGGAATTGAAGCGGTAAAGGAAAACGTCCGTTCCGCGAGCTGGGAGACGCACCTCGAATCTCTCTGGAGCGACCTCCGCTTCGGCGCGCGGCTGCTGCGCTTCAATCCCGTCTTCGCAGGCGCAGCTATTCTTTCTCTCGCGCTCGGCATTGGAGCCAACACCGCCATCTTTCAGCTCCTGGACGCCGTGCGCCTGCGCACTCTTCCCGTCAAGAATCCGCAAGAGATCGCACGAATCTCGATCGACAATCGGCACGGCGCCAGCGGAGACTTCACCAGCCGCTATTCCGACCTCACGTATCCCATGTGGGTCGAAATTCACGCGCAGCAGCAGGCTTTTTCGAATCTTTTTGCGTGGAGTCCTACTCAGTTCAACATCGCGCCCAGCGGCGAAGTTCACAATGTGCAGGGCCTGTGGGTCAGCGGCGAATTCTTTCAAACGCTCGGCCTCGAACCCATTCTCGGCCGCTTCTTGAATTCCACGGACGACACGCCAGGTTGCGCAACGGGCGGAGCAGCGATTAGTTATTCCTTCTGGCAGCACCAATACGGCGGCGACCGCTCGGTCATTGGCCGCGCGCTTACGCTCAACCGGCGTCCGTTCGAGATCGTCGGCGTCACTCCCGCCGATTTTTATGGCGTCGAAGTTGGGCGCTATTTCGACGTCGCTGTTCCGCTGTGCACGGAGGCGGCGATCATGGGCGAGGACAGCCAGATGAAAAGCCGTTCTGGTTGGTGGCTCGCCTCGATGGGGCGACTGAAACCTGGCTGGACCATCGAGCGCGCTTCAGTGCAATTGCAAGCCATCTCTCCCGCTCTTTTTGAAGATACGCTGCCAACAGATTACAATCCCGACAATACCAAACATTTCCTCTCCTTCAAGCTTGGGGCATTCTCTGCCGACTCCGGGGTTTCGGATCTGCGCAAAGATTATGAGCAGCCGTTGTGGCTGCTTCTCGCGCTCGCCGCTCTTGTGCTGCTCATCGCTTCCGCAAATCTTGCCAACCTTATGCTGGCCCGGGCCAGCGCACGGGAAAAGGAGATGGGCTTGCGGATGGCTGTCGGGGCCAGCCGCGGCAGATTAATCCGTCAACTTCTCGCAGAAAGCCTTTTGCTCGCCGCCATCGGAGCAGTACTCGGGGCGCTGTTGGCGCACAACCTGAGTCAGTTACTCGTGGCCTCGCTAAGCACTCCGCATGATCCGCTCTTCGTTGAACTTGGAACAGATTGGCGGGTGTTTGGCTTTACTGCCGGGCTGGCGGTGCTGACTTGCGTCTTTTTCGGACTGGCGCCCGCGGTGCGCGCCACTAGTGTGGCTCCCGGCGTTGTACTCAAAGAGGGCAGCCGAGGTACGACCGAGGGCCACGGACGTTTCGGCCTGCGGCGCATCCTGGTGGTCTCGCAGATTGCACTCTCACTCACCCTTCTGGTCGGCGCGCTACTCTTCGCACGAAGCCTGGCTAAGCTGACGTCCGTCGAGACGGGCTTCCGGCAAACTGGCATTCTCGTCACGGACATCGATTTCAGCTCTCTCAAACTCTCCAACGAGCGGCGCATCAGCTTTGGGCATGAACTCCTCAGCCGCATCCGGGCGATTCCGGGAGTGGACAACGCGGCCACTGCAGAAACCGTGCCACTGAGCGGCAATGAGGAGTTTCATGACATTCTGCCCGGAATCTCGGACCCGCCCACGGAGCAAAATCCCGCTTCAGCCTTCAATCACGTCAGCCCGGGATTTTTCGAAACTCTGCAAACACCTCTCCTGGCAGGCCGCGATTTCAATGACCACGACGTAGCAGGTTCGCCCCTGGTGGCCATCGTGAATGAAAGCTGGGCGCGCAAAATCCTCAAGACCAGCAACCCGGTGGGCGTGATGTTCCGGGTTCGCCGGTTAAGCAAGATCAGCGGACCGTTCGAAATCGTAGGTTTGGTCAAGGACACCAAGTACGGCGACCTACGAGAAGAGCCGCTGGAAATCGTCTATCTCGCCCTTCAGCAGGATCCTCACGCGAATCAGGATTCGCAAATACTTATTCATTCGAGCTTGCCTCTCCCTGAACTGACTTCCGCAGTTAAGGAGGCTGCTGACTCCGCGCATTCCGGTCTCGACGTAAGCTTCCTGAGCTTTCGCACAATGATCGAAAATGGTTTGATGCGCGATCGATTGATGGCCAAGTTATCTGGATTCTTCGGCGTGCTCGCTGTTCTGCTGGCGGTGATTGGTTTATACGGCGTGATCTCCTACATGGTGGCGCGACGTCGAAATGAAATTGGGATTCGCATGTCTCTCGGCGCCGATCGCCGCTCCATTATCGCTCTCGTCCTGCGCGAATCTTTGTGGCTGCTTTCGATTGGACTAACGCTCGGAGTAGCTCTCTCGCTCGCCGCCTCCAGAGCGGCCACTTCCTTGCTCTTCGGCTTGAAACCCCACGACGCCGCAACGCTTATCATGGCGACAGTCATCCTCGCCGTCATCGCGCTAGCGGCAAGCTACATTCCCGCGCTCCGTGCCTCCAAGCTGGACCCCATGGATGCCTTGCGGAACGAATAGCTCGCCTGCGTGCTACAATCCCGTCGCGAGCATCCCATGCCCGACACAGCTTCTATTTCCCTCGGTGGAGCAGTCCTCGAAGTCGTCTCTCCTGACGGCGCTCGGCGCTACGTGC
>Ga0209736_1000376_pt1 | contig 14450 bp, 18 predicted proteins | sample BlaSpr_A8_Ref_M3_FD_187992 | JGI IMG/M metagenome (GOLD analysis project Ga0209736, IMG submission 187992) | Forest soil microbial communities from Thunder Bay, Ontario, Canada - Black Spruce, Ontario site 2_A8_Ref_M3 (SPAdes) (version 2) | ecosystem: Environmental > Terrestrial > Soil > Boreal...
CGTACCCTTACTTCGCGGGTAGTATGCCTGTCCGGGTTATACACAAGGTAGGTCCGGGAGTCGTACAGCTCGCCTAGCACAAGGTTGCGGCTAGTGCTCCTCAAGGTTACGGTTAGCATGTCAACCTCCTCCATGCGAACTGTCCCCGTAGTGTCCCCTGTAACTTGGCCTTGCGTATCAGTACAGCCTTATAGAATGCTGTGCAATGCCGGCACAGTCCATGTAGGTTAATGGGCAGGCTAATGGACCCGCAGCCGAGACACCTAGTCACCTGCCTGTCCCCACATAGGCTATCAACCCAGACCTACGGTACCTCACGCGGGCCAGCACCCTACTGTGGGCACACGGGCCGCGCCTATTGCCCTTGACTACCGCATAGCAGCCATCCCCGTATCGCTTGTATCGCATAAACCCCCTTACGGTTAGTGTTGGCATTCTTTCAGGCTAGGTGCAAACATAGTTATGGCTCTTGTATTCGATTGTACACACTATGTGAAACTCCTGTCAAGCATTATTATTGACCGTATCCAATTAGTAACTAGGGTTACTGACCTGCAATAGCGTACAATAGGACTGCGGTCACAACAATGAAGAACACAATCCACGTTAGTACGTCTAATCCGCTTACCACACGGTTACGCACCCGTGGCCGTAGTAGTAGGTCCCAGTCGTTAGGATGCATTAACATATTCCTTTCCATTCCATACTTGGAGTCTACTCATCTCTGCCTTATCCCCACCTTAGACGCGATAGGATGCGCTCGGCGGACTGTTTACCCTCAGACTTGCAATAATCCAGTCCATAGAATCCCCAACATGAGTTTAGATGCTCCCCGTTCGAGTCTTCCACAACGAATCCGTACACTTGCCCGGTCAAGTACTCATCATATGTCTTTACTTCCTGTTCGAGATAGCCAGTCACACGGGCAATCAATGCCTTGGACAGTTTCTTGCGTCCATATTCATGGAGAATCTTGGCACGATCAATGTATATCCAGCCTACTTGCCCACTGTCCCATGGGCATGAGAATGGCCCTGTTCGCATTGTGATACCGGAATGATCGTACAGATATAGTGGCAGACAGATTGTGTGCTCATCCGGGTTAAAGTCTTCGGGTGAGCCATACTCTTGTGTACGCTTGCCATTGCGAACTCCATCGCCTAGATTGTAATTGCGATGCCAACATACCATTGTGCCTAGATTGTCCCATTCTCGCGGGGATTCTCTATCTTCATCATACTCAATTCTCACAGTCAGATTGCCAACATCGAATGTATCTACAGATTCGTTTCTCATGTTTGTTACTCTCCTCTGGGAGTGTGTCCCATAGGATTCCCTTTGGGGAATCCGAGCGAAACACTCAACCTTCCAGTTCCCAGTATGTTTGATTGTGATGTGTGATGGCTTTTGCTCGATCATTGATAGGGTTAAGGATGCCATTGTGTCCTAGGAATCGATAATAGTAATCATCCTTTCTGGCCTTAGTGAATAATGTATTGACGGCTTCTTGCTCATCTATGGCAGCAACATTGGCCGTTAACTCCCGCACTTCGCCTGTTGAGCCATTTAGCACTTGTACTGTTATCCTGATTTTATCCATTGGGTTCCTCCCTATTTAGGATACTTGGCGTACTCTAACCTCTTTGTAGCTTGAGATAGTCTTACGGGCTTCTGCTATCGCTACCCCAATCATATCTCGAAAGTAACTCCCACAGCGGCCTAGACTGCCCTTTGCTAGTCCCCTGCGTTTCTCTTGGCGTTCATACTTGGCGTTCTGTTTCCCACACTCTCTATGGTCCATGAAGTCTTCCAGAGACTTATAGATACATCCGCCAAGATAGTCAGTCCCTATCTCATTGCCTTTGTAGAACACTCGAACACGCGCAACAAACGCTATTAGCTTCCCGGACTGTAGAGCTTTTAATGTGCTATCATCCTCATCAAATGACAAGTCTAGATCATCCTCTTCTAGTGCATCGCATACCACTTTGAAATTACGTGTCTTGAATTCCCGCATTGTTCCTAGTTTGTGGCTCATAGTCACCTCGCTCGCCTTATGGCTTGCGCGTCATTCTAGGTTGACGTTACCTTGGAGTGTATCCCCTACTGCCCACAGAATGGGCAGTCAGTGATACACTCTTTACCTGCTATGATGGCAGATACAGACTTCCTGTGCTGACCTATCGTTGTTTGCGATGCATTCGACCGTGTGCATTGCAAGGGGACAGTCTGACATGAGATGAAACTGTGCTGCATTGCTAGGCACAATCTCGCCATTGTCGTACATCCCATGTTTCACTGGTACTCGGAAGTCTTCTGGACGTGTTTTCCACGTCTGGCACATACCAGATACTCGCACACGGGTTTGTGTGACCTTAACTCCCCCACGCGGTCCAGTGGTAGACTTGCACACGCCAAAATGCAATTCCTGCCCGTGCCTTAGTGCCATTGCCTGTTCTTTAGTAATCATGCTCCCTCCTCTATCTCAAGTGTGATACCGATGCTATCAATCAATTCGGGTGTGAGTCTGTCCAACAAATCGCCATTCAAGTCTTTTGAGTATATCCCATGATTAAGTGTGTCTCGCACATTGGGACCATTGGGACGGAATCCGAATGCCTCTTGGAATAGTTCGTTGTCCATCCACGCGTCTGGCTCTGGGGTTTCGATTGTGTGCCATCGTACAAATACGGGCACTAGTTTGCCGTCTGGATAGTCTTCAGGATACTTTTCGATACGCTCTCCCACGCCACAATGGTCCGTAGCAGCTAGGATGGATGAGTCTTTAACAATCTTGACATGCTCACGTTTGAAACCGTATTCCTTAACTATCTGTTCGATAGTCTCATCCGCTTCTGAGAAGAACTCATCCTCACAAATAGAGTATGCATCCTCCCACGTCTTAGCTCTGACAATACCATTGATACCGATGCTATTCCGGGATATCCAGAGACACCCGAAACCGTCATCATACGTCGGTATTTCGTATCCAGAGGGAGAGTACTTGGCACTCTTGAGGGATTGTGAGTCTGTTATCAAGTCTTTAGGAATCATGCTATCCTCCAATTAGATTGTCTGTTACTGGCCAGACATTGCCATACTCGGAATGTAATGATTACAAGTGACACTTTTTGTCACTTTGGAAAGTACCTATCAGGGGTAAAGTACCCACGCCGTGTGAATGCGTCCAATGCCTCAGACACCCCTCTAATAGCTAGGTCAGAGGTAATCTCTGCATTGAGAATATCGGCCATGAGTTGCTCAAACTTGATCCAGTCTAGCTTAGTGTGTGGTTTGTTGGCCCACAGTGTGTCCAATTGCTTGCGAATCTGTTCAGGTGTCATAAGGTATCTCCCCTAGTGAAACCTTACCATACTCTCGAATCGTGTCAAGTACCATTTTACACTAGTACTTACAATATCTTTGCCCGTGTAATCATTACATGCATACTAAGTGTCTCATTATGAGACAATCAATCTATAGGACTTGACAAAGTGTATGCTGTCACCCCCTATATGGTAATCCTAAGCTCACAATATGGCCACTAACAGCGCGCATCATGCTCATGGTGTCTCCCAGCGTACCACAGTATCAGTCACCCCACGTAACGTTAACCTGCCTGTATATTTCGTATCCCCTACTCATGCTGCACAGTTAGTCGCGCGTGGTACCGCAGTTTGGATACCCGGACTCAAACGTTTGCGCGAAGTATCTGTGCTGGCCGTGCGGGGTGAGTCGCGGGAATGGCGTCCTACTATGTGCTATGACCCGGACACGCGGGTTAGCATTAAGACCATGCAGTTAGTGCCCGCGCGGGGTTCCAGTCATATTACCCGGCAGCCGAAGACTCGCACGAATGCTAAGCGCAAGCCAGTCAATCGGCTGACCTACCAGATGTAATGATTACACTTGGATACATACAGCCAGTAGGTGTATGGGGGGTATACGTAGGCCACCTCCCCGCTAGAGATGAAGGGTACCCCGATCCGCTGGCAGCGTACCCAAAAATTCACCTGAAATTAAGACCGTGTCAGATTTGACACGGTAAAATATACATACTGTAATGATTACACTTTCCCAAATCCCAATATCCCCTGAGCAGCGGCAAGCTGGACTACGGTCCCACCTACGCCGCACGGGACTCCCGCCAGAGCCAGAACCACGCAGATGTCTATTGTGTAAGTGTGTCCTGTATGGAGATAGTAAGTTCCACCTACGGGGTAAGAAAGCTAAATACTGCCAAGGTTGCCAAGTAATCCATGTCACCCCGGCAGCAAGTAAAGCGCGAAGTAGGGCTAGGGCGGCTGCATGGGCTTCCATATGTGTAATCATTACACTTTACTATGTGCCCATTTCCCGCGCTCAAGGCAATCTCGGGTCTAACTCCTCCCCCGTTGTCAACCGTCAGGGTATCCCGCTGGGTGGGGTCAGTATTGCGGTCTGCCAGCCCATAGCCACTACCGGAGCTAGTGTATCCAATGGACTAGCCACACTGGTAATGTCCAGTAACCCGATTACAGCCGGGTATGTGGCGAATATGCCCATCATAGTGGCTGGGTTTACCGGGGCAGACACCTACCTCAATGCCGGAACCCTCACCAATGGTAAGATAGTTGGTGGGAGGACTATCCTATCCGTATCCTCAACCTCTATAATCTTCCCAATATCCCACGCCAATGCCTCAGTATCTACCAACGGTACGGTCCTACAGGAAGGGAATGGAATTACATCGTGCGCGGGACTCGCTCCCGTCTTCCAGGACCCCGCGTTATCCATCCCCAGCATGAATCCTTTTGCTAGTGACCAGTTAGGGAACTGGAATGTATTTGCCACGTCTGGTGTATATTATGTTCAGTTCTACGCCCCGAACATTACCACCACTATGAAGATTATTGGGGTGGCCCTAGTGTCCATAAGCGGGATTCCAGGATTAGGATTGAACAATAATTGGACAGGTATTAATATATTCTCCAATCCCAGTAGCACCTTTGCGGGGAGTGCGGCGACGGCAACAACAGCAACAACAGCTACAAATGTAGCTGGGCCTGGATCGCTTTCTGGTACTTTGAGTGGGAATCCAACCCTAAATGGTAATCCCATATTTGGCGGATTACCGAGTTTTATTGGAAATCCTGCGATTACTGGAGGTAATGCGGCAGTTTTATCCTTCAACGTTCTGCCTACGGCGAATTTCGATGCTGAATTTAGCGCGGTTGGTACGGGTGACGTTCATTTGCGGCAGACGTATAACACCACAACTTCAACGACGACAGTTGCTCCTGGGAATGTAACGATCACGGTAAGTGCGACATGCCTCAGCGCGACCAACTGCTTCACTACCGCGCTAGGCGCCAATTTGCTCATAGGCGACCCCTACGATACATCAACCAACGAAACTATATTATCGGGGAACTGGTCCATCACGGATGGTACACATTTCAACGGCACGTTTGCCAAAAATCACGCGCAGCCATACAATGTCAGTCAGACTGGAACAACGGTCCTCGAAACAGATTTGCTCTGCCAAACAAATCGTGCTTTTACGGCTGGCTTAGTTTCCTGTTGGTCCGTTATTGGTAAGCCGAATGGAGTAGGGATCGAGTGGGACAACACCGCCATCGGCGTAAAGTACTTTCGTGATTGCATCCCTGGCACGACCTGCGACTTTGTTCCGCGATTTTATGGCTACCAGAATGCACCGACCTATGGGCTAGTTCTATTTGGCTCAAGCGGACTAACGGGAACATCTAAGAAAATATCTTTCAGCACAAACGATGTAGATGACCCTACCGGGGCAGCTACCAAAATTTCAATCGACCCCGGAGCTGGGGGCATCACGCCTACTGTTGTACAAAGCATAACATCATCCCCAGCAACAACCGGGTTTCTGCGTCTAGCCAATATCGACAAAATCAAATGGAGAGATGCTGCGAATGGTTCCGATCATGCGATTGGGGAAATCCAGACTGCGCGTTTCACTGGCAATCTCGGCGGCACTTGCCCAACAGCAGCGGCAATCGGAGCAGCTTGTACTAGCGCGAATTTGAATTGGGGATCAGCGTTTGCCGATAACAACTACACACCAACCTGCTCGCTTCTCGGAGCAATGACCGGGCAGCCTCACATTGTTAGCCTAGCCTACCAAGCTGCCGGTGCGGGAATCACGATCACGATTGCAGCAGATACAGCAGTGGCGACAAATGTGGCGCCAACCGGGATTGTGAGCTGTATAGCAGTCCACGATTGATGGGGAAAATACTCTAATGGAATAATTTGGAAGTGTTTCTAAGTGTAATGATTACACTTTGAGAGAGGTGCAATTTGCCACAGTATCAAAATTCTGGCCTAGAGACGATGGCTCTGAATCCCATCCTGCCAACTGTACTATTGCCGGGAGATGAGACATACGTGTTTGGGACTATGGTGTACACTCCTGGACAATCCCAGAAGCCCAACGATTCCAACGTGGTGTTTGAGGCTGTCACCCTTGATGAGCGCAGCATTGCTGTGACCCTAGCACCCCGTCCTGGGGGTGGGACACCTCCTGGTGTCATGGTTCAGATAGTAGCTAATGCCAATCCTGGAGTGGCTGAGATTGATGTGCAGGATGCGGCTGTGGATGCTGATGGGGCCTACGAGACTCAAACTACCTCTACAGCCTACAAGCTAACGGTCTGGACCCAGGAAGGAGCTGTTTGGATTAGCACTACCCAGCTACAGCCGGAAGGTGGGCACTTCATAACCTTACTGGTGGTAGCCAACCCCAATGCCGTGAGTTTTACGGCCAAGATAATCTACGTCTAGTCAGAATTAAGAGATGGATAGCGTCTACAAATCGAAGACCTTCCTTGAGGCTGAGGAAACCTTTCTGAAGGCGAAGCGCGGGGAACCCACTGTTGAGGCTATCCCCAACTTCACTCCCCGCGTGCGGGAGAAGGACCGTCCCCGCAAGCTGAAGAAGTTCCGGCCAGTGGTAGAAGCCCGCAAAGCCCTGACTAAGCTGGGGACTGTTGAGTACTTCAAGTCCATCCTTAGTGATGAGGTAGAGAAGCAGCTATGGATGGCCTTCATCACTGGCATGGCTCCCAAGATGGATGGGTGTAAGATTGTCAAGGATGAACAGGGTAATGTTGTCATGGAGAACATTGAGCTTGACCCCATCTCTTGGAATGCTTTCAGGCGGGCTGTAGAGTACAAGCGCGGTATGCCTCTGGTAACTGTAGAGGATAATACCAAGGGGGAGTCCAGAACTGTGGAAGTCATTATGATAGGGTCCAATCCCAAGCTGTTCCAGGAGCAGGCAGAAGCCCAAGGGTTATTGGGTATTAGGAAGCCTGCCCCTGTTGATCTGTCTCAAAATGAGAAAAAGACGGAATTGATTGAGGAGAAAGTGTAATGATTACACTTGGGAAAAAGCTCCTACAGAGAGGTTTTGGTAATCATCCCCTCTTTGGTACGATTCTACTGCTGTTCAACATGATTGGGGTGGGATGGTTCGGACACTTAGCTTATCAGCAGGGCAATTTTCCACCCGGCGGTAGTGGCTTCCCGGTAACGACAAACGTCTTTGTAACTACCGGGGGGTCAATCTCTGCCACAGGGACCGGGGCAATCAATGCGACGACGACCGCAAGTCCCAAGGGCGCAACTGATGCAGGCTCAACAACGATCTATCTCACTGACCCACAATTCAACTTCCCCGGCGCAGCGCAATTCGTCTGCGATGCGGGAATCAGCAGCGGCAGCAACATCGTCACCACCCCGGCTACGGATAACCCATTTATAGGCAACCCAATCCGCAACGCGGCTGTGGGAGATGTTATTTGGGCGTCAACCGCACAGTGCGGTGGCGAAGATGCGGTGTTTGTTCCTGCTATGCTCATAGCTCAAGGAACAATTACATCCGTAGATTCCGCGCATCAAGTCCATGTATCGAATAACGCTTCTGCTACTTGTGTCGTGCTCAACAAAGACAACTGCACTTTTGTATGGACTCCGAACGACAACGGCTCAGTACAGGCCGCGTGGACAAAGGCGGGGAATGCTTGCGGCATTCTTGTTCTTCCAGCGGGAGGAATTTACGTCGCAACTCCACCTATTAACTCAACATCCCTTTGCAACGGTCCAGCAGGAGGAAACGACATCGGCAGTTCGATCACGGTGATGGGCCAAGGGCCATATACAACAATGATTATCACCCCGCCAGTTCCAGCAAGTTGGGCAAATTCGATGTTCTTTGACCCGATTGGCGGCCAGCGACGTTCATTCCATGATTTCGGTGTAGCTTCTTTCGCCCCTGCCCCGGCAGTACTAAGTGGGAAAACCGGATTTTCGATGAGTTTCTATGGAGAGTTCTACAATGTCTCTTTTCTTAACTGGTATCCCTGTGACGCCATCGCTTGCAGTAATATCTTCATCCCGTTACAAGCTACGGGGGTAGGGAATGCCCCGGTCTATGTCCACGACAACATCTGCCTAAATTCTGGCGGTTCAAGCGGTTGCATATTCGGCAGTAACGGCGTCGTGATGACCCACAATGCCATTCAAAACACAAGCGGAGATATGGGAATAGGCAGTACGACGGGCGGCGCAAACTATACAACGGAAAACTCCCTAGTCTTAGCTGGCGCTCAAGGCGCTGGACAGTTTGGCAGTGGGGGTGGCGGGACATCTTACTCGACAAATGACTTATTTACCTGCGCCGGGCCGAGAGCGACATCGCTTGGGTGCGTCACGGTAAATGCCCCGCAAAGCGTGTACTTCAAAAATGTCACCATAGGCCAAGCTCCAGCAACTAATGGTCCCGCTTTATGGATTACTTCAGGATCGATCGTTTCAGTTGAAGGAGAACGCTCAAACATAATTTGGGGAACTGCAAACGGCGGTTCGGGGGGCATAGTTCTCTACAACCCGGGAGGAACTGTCACGCTTCGCAACACGACACTTACTTGCGGAGGGACATGCACTGCGATTAATAATTCAGGAACGATACTTTTCAAAGAAGGAAACATAATCAGCGGCGGGGCAATCGTCAACACTGGAGTGATTCAAGTCATTCAAGGGGAAGGCGGATACATAGGCGCGTGCACTGGCGTTGTCACGTCGGCAACGACGGTAGCTCTATACGGCCTTGGAGAAACTACAACTACGACTTGCGCCACGGCGGTAAGTTCCGGCGGGCAGGTTATGACCAAGCCGGGAACTGTGTACGTTCTCTACGCCACAGCGACGGCAGGGAATCAAGCAACATCTGCTGTTACGGTCTACAAAAATGGCGTTGCGCAAACAATGACTTGTTCACTAAACGGCGTTGCGACGTGCACCGATGGCGTTGTGGCCCATTGGGTTACTTACATAGCTGGCGACATTCTGGCAGTTGCTGCAACGGCGGGTGCCGCAGACACACTTGCTAACGTGAAAGGAACAATCGTGGCCGAATGATGAAACGACTCACTCTATTGCTTTTGCTCGTATCTTCTTTCGCTCTGTTGTGGTTATCGTGTACACCTCAGCACGCACAGTCTCTCTCTCTGCCACGGAGCGTACCAGTCCACTGTTCAGGCCCGGCAAACAACTGTTGGATGCTGGTGGCTCCAGGGACTACAGGTATTATCGTAGCCCGACAAACAGGGTCAGCGACCCTGACAGACAGTATCGGAGATGTATGGAGCCGTGACCAGTGCACGGCCTATGACAGTGGCGACTGTATTTTTAGCACCCATTTCGTCAACCAGAACAACTCAGGGGTTAACGTCACTTTCCCTGCTGGAACCGGGAATAATGTTTGGATGCTTACGTACAATGGGATTTGGAACTTTGACAGTGGACAATATGGCACTTATGCCGACCAAAATTACCCATTCCCCAACGATTGTACAAATGGTGGCGACTGCCCATATAGCTGGACGCTGCCTGTAGATGCGGTCCCAGGAGCCTTGCTAATTGGATTTGCCAATGCCCAGTCTTCTGGGCCAGGACTTGCCCGCGCTGGATTCGGCTTCAACATCGAAGCGAGTGATGGAATCTTCGCCGTCGAGGATATGATTACTCCAGTTTCGGGAATATATATTGGTAATCTAGAATGGAGAAATGCAGACGGTACTGATGCCGGGGGAAGTCACTGGCTTATGGGAGTTGCGGAGTATAGAAGGACACAATGAAAAAGTTAATTTTAGCTCTAGCGTTTCTGTGCACACCTGCGCTCAACGCGCAGACGATCACGCAGCAGCCAACTAGCCAGTCTGTCACCGTAGGCCAGACGGCAACCTTTAGTGTCACTGTGAGTGGCGGGCCGTGCCGTTCGTTCTTTAACTTTAGGGGTGTGGGGGCGGTTAGCCACTACGGGCCATTCCTGTCTACGGATTCTTACTCACTCCCTAACGTTACCCTAGCAATGAACGGCTGGACGGTCCAGGTGCAACTCTACGGCTGTGCTGGCGGCCCGCTCACACTTAACTCTAACACAGTAACTCTGACTGTCACCCCACCGATTACGCTTCAGTCTATTGTCATCATCACGCCATCTCCGCTTATCGGTATCGGGCAGACTGACTTACTGACCGTCATGGGAAACTACAGCGATGGCTCGACACAGAACCTCACCAGCACGGCTGCCTGGACATCCGATACTCCCGCTGTGGCTTCAGTGAGCGGGGGCACTGTCTTGGGAGTGTCGGCAGGGATAACGAATATCAATGCGGCTGTTGGGGGATTCACTGCCATAACTGGGATTACTGTAGAGCCAATCTTGAATGTCACGTTCCTGCCATCGAATGAGGACGGTACACCTCCTCCAGCTTCGCTAGTCGTCTCGCAAATCGTCACTAATCCCGATGGGACTATGACAGCAACGCCCGTCTTGCAGCTTCCTGATCCTGGTGGAGCTACCAGCTTGCCGTTGCTCTACAGCCCAACCCTACTCTATCAGGCAGCATTCTTCCTTAATCAAGTCCCTGTTGGACAGGCAGTAGTGTTCTCACCTACGCTGATGACTTTGGTTATGCCTAAGATTCAATCCATGTCGTTCTCTGTGGTGCTATGCGTAACCTCATGTCCAGTAGGTGCAGTGAAGAATATGAGTTGGAGCGCACAGTGACGCTAACGCCACAAGAGAGCGCGGTGTTGGCCCATATTCTTGTTGGTAAGTCTCACAAAGAGGTTGCCAACTCCCTGAACATTTCAGAGCGTACTGCAAAGTTTCACGCTTCTAATCTCTACCAGAAGCACGGCGTCTCTGGTCGCGACGAGCTTATTCGTCTAAAACAATCAGGTGGTTCTCCGCTTGATTGGTATAAGCTCACTGCGCAAGAACAACAAATCAGTCGGCTGAGTGTCGATCATACATGGAAAGAAATATCGCGGATTTTATCGACATCTGAATCGACTATCGGGCTACGCTTGCGAACAGTATATACTCTTTTACGTGTTCGCGGAAAGACCGGCTTAGCTGCTTATATGGCGCATCACGGCGTGCTCTACGAGAAAGCGACTACGATTCAATGACACCGTCGAAACAAGTGCAAGGATGGCTTCTGAAGATCATAGAAATGATTACACCAATGCTCTGCTGCAAACCCCAATGTTTCAAGCCACGGGCGATGCCTTGGTATCTCTGTGTGGATTGTTTAAGGCAATGGGTAATCCACGTCTTAGCTATTTGTGAGCTGAAGCGTATTGTTAAGGCAGTAGGGCGTCCATGATTACATCTAAGCCATTCCAGATTAAGCTCCAACCCAAGCAGGCCCTATTGGATTGGCTCATGGAGAACTCTAAAGCCTCTTGGCTAGGCTATGGGGGGTCCCGTGGAGGGGGCAAGTCTGGGGGTATGCGGCGGATTATGCTCCGTCGCCGCTTGCAACACCCTCACACTAACGGGCTGATTCTTCGCCGGGTATGGGATGATGTTGAGAAGAACCACGTCAACAAGATGTGGGAGGAGTTTCCTGGCCTACATGAATACTACAAGGTTCAATCAAAGGTGATCGAACTCCCGGAGTCTCTAGGTGGGGGCCGGATATTCTTTGATGGGGCAGAGAACGAGACAGACGTTAAGCGCAAAGCCTTTGGTCCTGAGTACTTTGATGTGATGACGGACCAAGCTGAACAGTTCTCTGAGTTTGAGCTTACCCAGCTCAAGACTATTTGCCGCTGGCCTAATACCCCAGAGCATACCTGTAAGTTCCTTATGGGATTCAACCCTGGTGGGCAGGGGGCTTCCTACCTACAGCGTATCTTCTACTTGAAGGAGTACCATGAAAGGGAAACAGCAACAGACTATGCGTTCCTCCCGGCGTTTGGGTGGGATAACATTGAGTGGTCCCGCGCCGCACTTTCCGCTGACGGCTACCCAGGTGACTGCCTTGGCAAAGAGTGTGGAAAGTGTGCGTCTTGCGTGTATTACTCTTGGTCAGATGAAAAGAGATTTGAATACTATATCACGCGCTCTCAATACGGGCAAGAACAGAACAGGCTCCCGGCGCACATGCGGGCGGGCCAGCTCTTAGGGGACTTCAAGAAGTTCTCTGGACAGTACTTTGCCAACTTTAATGAGGCTGTCCACATCTGGGACCTGGAGGAGATTATCCGGCAGGAGCACTGGCCTATCTGGGGCGGGTTTGACTGGGGATTCGTTCACTCATCCTCCTTTCATTGGCACACTCAAGCCGGGTACCAAGATGATAACGGTAAGTTTCACCGTCTCATCATCACCTTCCGGGAGTTTGTGACTGACCATCTCTCTGAAAGGGCACTGGCTGAAGAGATTGTCTCGGTGAATGATGGCCTACAGCTCCAGAACATCTATGCTGGGCATGACTTGTGGAAGAAAGAGAGCAACAAGAGCACTAAGGAAGCGGCTATGTCTGAAGTGTTCCGTAGCCGGGGCCTGCCCACCATCAAGAAGGCCACTATTGACCGTGTGGATGGTTGGCGATTCCTTCACCGCTGCTTGGATGAGGGTGAATGGATCATCACCCGGAACTGTAAGCACGCTACCCGCGCCATTCCCACTGCCATTGTGGACGATAAGCACCCTGGCAAAGAGGAAGACATCCTCAAGACCAACACGATGTATGATGATGTGTTAGATGGGTTGCGTTATGGAGTCTATTCTGAGTATGCTCCCAAGAAAGAGGCTGACAACGTAGTGTTTATGAAGCAGGTATCTCATTTGCGGGACCCCACCAATCGAGCAATCCAGCTTATGAAGCTGAATGGTGAGAAAAACAAGAAGTTGAGGCTTGCTGGGATGGTGAATAGCCGAAGTATTGGGAGATACCGCCGTTATGCGTCGTAAGTGGCCCATAATGCTCCGGTCTGAGCACAATTCCATCGTGACAGCCCTTGTTGCCAACTTGGATGTGCGGGGTGAGCTGATTTCAGCCCAAAAGAAGGTCATTACCAGTCAAGATGGTGAAATTAAGCTCCTGAAGCTCACTTTGGAGGCTCTAAAGTGTAATGATTACACTTCTCCAGGTGCAGAAAAGCGGAAATTCGCTGAACCTGTCCTGCCTACCCGTTCTGGGTGGAGAGCTAGGGCACAAGCGGCGTCTGAAGCCACAATTCCCGTAACTGGGGACTCTGCAAAGCAGTTAGAAGCTAAAGTCATCAAGGAAGGCGGAAAAGTATAATGCCATTCAGCAAAGGTAAATTTGGCCCACACTCCACTGGTGAAAAGGGTCCCAAACCCGGTCCAGATGTCTCGAAGTCTATGGACAAGACCAAGGAGATGGTTCATGGGAAGGCTCAGACTCCTCACGGTGGGGGGGACACTGAGGAACACATCACCAAGACTCAGCCGGGAGCTACCCAACCTCATGCCGTTACTGGAGTCCACGCTTTCCATGCCAACCATACGGGTGGTGGGAAGTACACCAGCCATACCCACCATGATGGTGGTGAGGTGGAGTCCCGTCAACACGGTAGCGCCGATGAGATGCATCAGGCTATGCATGAAGCCCTACCATCTGAAGGTCAAGGGGATATGCAGAGTGCTGAGAGTGCAGCGGGTGACGGATTTGGGGAGGACCTGGGAGGGATAGGCGGCAACATGCCCATGGGCGGGTAGGGGTTGGGTTGTTCTCTCGGGGTACTGCAAGAGATTGTAGGCTCATTTTCAAGGTTTGTCAAGGGTTATTTTAGGAAAAGATTGATGGGACTTGGACGACAATACCTGCCGAAACCGCAGTTTAGCACAGCCAATCCGTATTGGCAGGACCCACGTAAATTCTTCAAGGGGATAGCCGTTATGCCCCTGCTGAGTGCCAGAGATTTCCTGTATGCCACTACCTGGGAAATATGGCGGGAGGACATACATGGAGCTTACTGTGTGCGGTCAGCAACACAGTTGACAGTGAAGTTGAGTTCCCGATTCGGAATATTAAATCAAATCAAGGAGATACGTGAGTATGCGAAGAATCATAAAGCAGGTATCAGCACTGCTTGTTGGTTGG